>Ga0075012_10002798_pt1 | contig 16949 bp, 17 predicted proteins | sample All_14_2_FD_71474 | JGI IMG/M metagenome (GOLD analysis project Ga0075012, IMG submission 71474) | Freshwater microbial communities in response to fracking from Pennsylvania, USA - Allegheny Zone_MetaG_DW_15 | ecosystem: Environmental > Aquatic > Deep subsurface > Groundwater > Drilled... | reverse complement strand
GACGAGGCGTGCGGATCTGTACGCTGCTGCTGCCCTGCCCCGCGCCACAGCGGACACGATGATTACCGACCTGCATGTAGCAGGCCTCATCGCCGTCACGGGCCGTGGCACGGTGGCGGCGGGAACTCACAGCCTCGATGACATAGCGAACCGCCACCACCTCCATGAAACAAGGCAGGAACGGTTGGCGAAGCACCGTGAGGAGCGCGCCGCCTGGCGAACCTGGCTCCTTGAGCGTGCACGACAGCGAGATCTGACTCAGATCGGCGGCACTCCCCCACCATCATTGGACGCTGGCCAAGAAGTCGCGGACGACGCTGAGCACGCTGCATGGCTGGAGTCAGTGATGGCCACTGGCCCACCACATTACGACCCCGGAGCCGATGATCTCGATGCCATCGAGCTCATCGCGGAATTACTGGGCGGCCGTATCGTGGCCGCATAGCCTGAAGTTACGAAGCTCTCGCGTGCGAGTCTTGCTGTTGCGAGTCAAGGTCTTGGCAGAATTCCCGCGCCTGCTCAATCAAAGCGTCGACGGCCGGCGCGATCATCTCGGCGATCGCCGTACCATTCGCCTCAGCGAACCTCTTTAACACTGCGTGGTCGTCTGTGGTCACCCGCCGCGCGACCATCTTCGGGGAGGCGCGCACTTCCCGGCGTTGCCAATCAGGCCGATGCCGACGGCCCGAGGTAGCCGTCGTGGACGTCTCCGCCATATCCAGCTCCGATCATGTTGAGCCGTGCCGCCATGCACACAGCGTCTGCCTGCAGAAATGTCGGAATAACCGACATCGATATAGTAGCGGTCGACCAGTGCAGCGTTGGCTAACCCGGTCCCGCGTGTCCGATGTCGATAGATGTAGGTAATACCGCCAAAAGGCCTGTTCAGTACCGTCATCGTTGGGCCATAGGGGCGGTATAGTAGTCCATTCATGCGTGATCAGCGTTAGAGGGGTGGAAATGGGCACTTCCCAACCCCCGCATGCTGGTCGCCCGACCATCTCCCTGGCCCAAGCGGCCAAACTTCTCGGCAAAGACTGGCGAACCGTTAAACGGATGGTCGAGGCTGGTCAACTCGACGGAGGGTCGACGCTCGCCGGCCAACGGCCCACCTACTACGTCTACGCCGACCAGGTCGCATCCTCCAGCCGCGCGTCCGCTACCTCCGACTCGCGCGAGCTCTTGGAAGCCATCGCTGGGCTTGAGCGCGATCTAGAGCAAGCCCGTGCCGCCGAAGCTCGGGCCCGCAACGATGAAGCTCAAGCACGTGCGTCCGCCGCCGCCGCCGAGGAAGTCAATAGAATCCTCCGCGCCAACCAATCAATCCTCCTCAACGCCGTTCAGGACTTTCAACAAGCAAGTGATGGCGCCGCCGCACTGATCGACGACTACCGCGCACTTACCGATCGACACTGGGCCGTCGCCGGGCAGTATCGAGATTCCGCCAATAGCTTCGCGAAAGCAGCCAGCAACTACCAGGACATCCTGGGCCAATTACTCACCCCAGACGACATCAGCGCACTAGCTCCGCCCGATCCGCCTCCCCACCGCACATAGGCGCCTGGCCGACGATTTCCCCGCCGGCCCGAAAAGGCTCGGCCCCGCAGAACAGCGGCGCGGCCCGTCGGCGTTGCCCGCACTGAAGTGGGAAAACCGTCCACGCGCGGCGCAGGGCCACGAACGCCGCGCCGACTAGGTGGCTACGGCTAAAAGCACTTCAGGTGACTCAGCGTCCACTACAGCCGGCACAGCGGCCGCGTAGTCCTATGTGCCTACGTACGGTTCGCGCATAACGCCTAGTCAGAGCGTATTAGGGCAGCAACGGCGTCCAAACGTTCCTGTGGCGATCAAACCGGCGTCGCCGTCTTATGCACAATCCCGAGCGCTATATTGCGCCGTGCACGCGCTAGAGCAGGCAGCCGCACCCGTAGCTTCACGTTGTCCGTCATCCCTCATGCTGTAGGTCATTCAGCGGCGCTCCAGATGATTTAACAAATGGCGCGACCAATTTGCTAGCGCGCGGTGGGTAATGCTGTTGCCCGTGCAACCGACACAGCGTGGATAACCACCGTTACACATGCACGCGCGCACCTAATGTGCGCTGCAACGTACGCAGTCTTTCACAACGCTAGTAGGCCAATTGCGAGCAGTGTCTACTCCTAGGTCGGTCAACACGGTGACGTCGATGCAATGGGTGGCATCCGGTAGGGAGTTGCTCGGTCGGCGCTGCGCCAAATCTGTGCCTGTGCACCGCTGCTTGTCTGACAATCTATCGGGTTTCCGATGGTGGCAGGCACTCGTTGTGACATGGCGCTTTGAGGCTACATGCAGACCTGGGCAAAAGCGGCGGGCAGGGCGCGTGTGCGTGTTTGGTTGAGCAGTCGTGATCAGGCGAGTGTGCGTGCGTCGATCTATGCACAGGCTATGGCATTGGCTCAGGCCTGGGTGGTGGCGTCGGTGGTGGTGGTAACTATGGCAGATGAGCGGGCAGCATGCCTGGCAATGTCGCGGGCTGCTTGTCAGGCAACTGGTCAGGCGGTGAGTCAGGTGGTGAGTCAGGTGGTGGTGCCAGCCTCGTGCAAAGCGTTGCGGCGAGCTGGTGGTTGTGTCTCGACGCAGGCTGCAGGGCATGCAGCTGCTGCCGGTGTTACCAGTGCGCAGGCTGAGATCTGCGACGCAAGTGGACCGCACGTAGTTGCCTGCACTGGATGGAATGCGTGTAGCGCTGGTGCGGGTGTCGAGTGGCGCATAGCCTGCATCGGAGTGGTCGGTGACGGCCGGACTTGTGCTGCGTGCACCGCCACAGCGCACGTAATCAGCCAGGTGTGTTGCACCGTTTAGGGGTGTGCTGCGCGGCGCATCCAGTGTCACAGTTAGGTCACCGTTGCACGCTCGGCGTGGCGTGACGGTGCGTGTCGCGCGCGGCTCACTAGACTCTGCTGACCATGAACCGCAATACACGCGCGGACCGCGCGCCTGGTGGCGCGTGGCGCGCAAGCGAGCAGGCCAGGGGGCTTTCATGACCGAAAGCGTAACCGCCTGGACTGCTCCCATACCGACAATCGACTGGGCGCGCCTCGGTCATGTGTACGCAGTCGCAAACGGAAAAGGTGGCGTCGGCAAGACCACAACCACGGCCAATCTCGGGGCGCTCGTCGCCTCCGACGGGGCCCCGACCCTCATAATTGACCTCAATGGGCAAGGCAACATCGCGCACATCCTAGGGTTCGCCAATACCGACCTTGACGACCATGGTCGCGGTCTGTTCAGTGCCATTACCGGCGGGGCCGCGTTGGCTCCTGTCAAAGGCGTGCGAGAAAATTTAGACGTGGTGCCGGGCGGTCCGTTTGTGCGTCGGATCGGCGCAGCAGTGGCCGGCGACATGATGTCCCAGGAAACCGTGCCGGCAGTTCTTCTATCCCTGGCGGACGGTCTTCAGCGGATCGCGCACCGCTATCAGCTCATAATCATCGATACGCCGCCAGAGAATCCCCTGCTGTTAGAGATTGCACTATGCGCAGCTCGCTTCATCGTCGTGCCGATGAAGACTGAGCTGATGTCCCAATTCGGACTCCGCGAGTTGGCCGGCGAGATCCGCAGGATGCGCGAGTTCAACGAGTTCCTCACGCTGCTGGGTGTGTTTGCGTTCGCATCGGGAACATCAGCCACGAAGGTGCGTAAGGAGATGAACGACCAAGTGACGCGCGACCTCGGAGCGCAGAGCGACGTGATGATGTCGTCGTTCATACGGCACTCCGAAGCCGTTGCGAATGACATGACCAAGTACGGCCGCGTCGCCCACGAGCTGGAACAAGAGATCGCCAACAACCCTAAGTACTGGGAGTTGCGCAGCGGCACAGCGAAGAGCACAGCCGTAGTTAGTAGCACGTCCAAGCCGGTAGCTCGCGACTTCGCCAAGCTGGCGAAGGAAATGCTGACTCGCGCCGGGGCGCGACGTGCCGAGATGATCGAGCAAGGAGTATGGCCATGAGCGGCAAGTTGAAGCAGCAAGACATCCCCGCAGAAGACCTCTCGGACCTGGGCGCCCCTGCGCCCCGCGGTTCCGGACTCAGCGAGCTACTCGGTGCTGCCACACCAACGGCTCGGCGTCAGCCGGTCCCGGAAGCCCGCGCCGAAGCCGTCGAGGCAGTGCGTGAGGATGATTCGGTTGCGCCAGCTCGCCCGACTCGGATTACGCGTCAGTCGAGTACGCGCTCGCGCACCCGGCCAACCTCGGCGGTGTACGTAAGCCAGGGGGTCAAACAGCGGTTCGAGGACTACCGACACAAGGCCAAGAAGACCAACCTTCAGGTCGTGCTGGACGCGATAACCGCCAAGCATGAAGACCTTCACGACATCATCAAGAAGTCCGCGGTCAGTACCGCTCCCGTCGGCTCCCTGTTCCCCGCAGACCCATCTGCGGTGCGCTACTTGGGCGGGGGGAGCGTGCAGATCGGGTTCAGTCCCACGCCCGAACAGGAAAGCGTGCTCGACAGCATTGGGCAGGATCTTGGCTTCACCACACGGAGTACATGGATTGCCCCAGTCCTGAACGCCTTTCTCCCTGGCCGAAAGGACACCTAGACCGGACGGAGCTCGCGGCACCGTCGTCGGTAAACGACAGTTGCGACGTCTGGCAAGCCCGTGATGGGGCCGAAGGAGGCCGCCTGATTCGCCCGGTGGGGTAGGGGAGTGAGTGTGTCACCGCCCCGTTTCGCTAGCCGACTACTAGATGCCCGGCCCTGACGGCAGCGAGAGCGGTTGAGGACGTACCGCCAACCGGGAATGGGCGGTACGCCGTCATCCGCGCCGACATAACGCGCAGTCACTTTCTGGCAGGGTCGTCACGCTAATGCGGCGCTTGCGCATGTCGACCTGGAAGCGCCCGAAGATCCCGGGATGATCGAGGGCGTAATCCTGCTGGCGTCCCGCGTTGTCACACACGAGTTCGATGGAGTCGTCGCAATCCCACAGTGCAAGTGACGTTCCGAAGTTGTAGGCGGTGCGATAACGCACCCCGCGCACGGTGGGGCCAGCCGGCTGGTCTTCGAAGATGGCACGCGCCCACTGCTGGGTGAGGGCGCGCGCTTCGTTGCCGTCGGCGAGGGTAGGTAATGCTCCGATCGCCATTGCTGCCCCTGCTTTGGTGAGGTCGAACACGGGCAGCGGCGAGGTAGGTGCCAGTATCGACACGCGGTAGCGGGGGCAAATCGCTGCGATGCCAGCTTCACCGAACACCTCGCTGGCCGAGGTGGCTAGATCAGCTCCGACGTACAGGACCCGCCGATTCTCGGAGTCCAGTTGTGGGGGAGTGGCGGCATGGTGGTGGTCGAGTCGATAGAGCGGACCGAACTGCCGGAACGTCATCCCGTCAGGGGTGTGGGTGCCGCGGTGGTAGACGCGACACCACCGCCAACGGGCCGCGTCGGGGCGCGGTGCCCAGGTCCAGCGGAACCCGGCAGCTCGGGGTAGCGGACGTTGCGGTGGGTCGAGCTGTTTCACCATGCGGCAGCGGTCAAGGCCTGGGCAAGGGCGATCACCGGTTCGCTGCCGCGTCGCGACATCACCTCGCGCGCCGAGCGGCCCCCGAACTCGGGCTGTTCGCGCTGCATCCAGGCCGACAGACTGACCACCCCCCCGGGGAACACGGACTGCAGCCGATCCAGGTCGGGCAGGATGCCGGACGGGTCATCGGAATCGAACTGCCACATGGGCAGGCGCCATTCCCTACCCACCTTGAGCCCGACCAGCTTGCCAGCGGCGAGCTTGGCAGTGATGCTCTGGGGGGCCACGCCCAGCAGCTGCGCAGCGTCGTCGCGGCTGAGGCTTTCGATCGAAAGTTGCCGACGTGCCGCGAACTGGTCTTGCAGGTCGGCGAATGCTGCTTTGGACACCGCCACCGAATCGGGAGCAGGCCCCCACAGCGCCACATCGAGTCCGTCGTCGGGATCGGTCTGAACGGCCGCGCGCAAGCGCTCCAACTCGGTGTCTGCGGCCGCGTGGACCACCGCCGTAACTGCCGCGCGCAGTTCACGGCGGTCATCGCCACCGTCCGGTGCGTCGATGAGAACGTCGAAAGGCACTGAGGCGATCGCCAATCCGGCGTTGCGCAGGGCGCGCTCCAACGGACCACGCTCGGCGCCTCCGACCGGCAAACCCTCGGGAATGCGGTCGCTAGGCTCATCCGCGGCCGCCGGTTCGAGAACAAAAAGCTCGGTCATAACAACCTCCTCTATGCAGGATATGCAACCTAAGAAGGATCCGCCACTATTCCTGGCCGAATACTTCAAACGACCCATGCCGGAAGCGGCGCGTCGACCGGGCTGGGGATCAGCGAACACGCATATCCAGCTAGTCCGAATGTAGCGCCAGCATCGCGGGGTATTCGCGGCCGCTATCGGAGTGACGCCGTGGCTGCTCCCCGGCGGGGGGAGCGTAATGATCACAAGCGAATCGAACACATGAGCGAATTCGAGACTAGAATGATCATTCATGGGGCAGCTGAGGCGGACACCGCAAGGCTGGGCCGAGCCCGGACCGCCAGCCCTCTGCCCACAAGGCCACCGACTCCGCGGCCCGCAGCGCGTCCTGGTCGGCACGCAGCAGTGCGCGGCCTGCTCCAACCGCGGCAGTGGAATCCACCGCTCATATACGTGCCGCCACTGAGCGGAATTGCATTTGTTGCAACAGTTCGGCGCTCGTTAGAGCGTCGTTGTCCCTGGTGAAATCCCGTCCCGTTAGGCGAGGTGACATCGATGCGCTCGCCTCAACTGCGCGTCTTCCTCTATCGCATCATTGTTGCATCTGCTACAACAAGGGTGTGGGTGTTGATCTGCCGGGTTCTGCGGCGTTGTCGTTGGTGTCGAAGGTCGCGTCGTTGGATCCGCAGGAGGCGGTGTTTCGGGCGATGATGGCGGGCTGGTCGGATCAGCAGCGGGCGCGGGTGTGCTTGCCGCCGACGATCCTCGCGCGAGCGAGTGTGGTTCGGCGGTTCGGCGATTTCACCGGGACCCATCCCTGGCAGTGGACCGCTGAGGACGCTGACGCGTTCTTCTCATCGATGAGGTCGGGTTCATCGCCGAAGGCGGTTTCGACGCTACGCGGGTATCAGAACGCGTTGCGATTGTTCTGCGATTTCATCACCGACCGCCGATACGGGTGGGCCGCACTGTGCCTGGAGCGGTTCGGGCAGCCGCCTGCTCAGATCTTGCACGACTGGAACACCGTGACACATGTCACCGAGTTCGAAGGCAGAGCCGGTCGGCGTCCGCTGAGTTTCGACGAGGTGCAGGAGTTGTTCGACGCAGCTGACGGGTTGGTCGAGGCCGCGCGTAGTCGTCACCGCAAGGGCAGTTTGTCGGCGTTGCGAGACGCCGCCATGCTAAAGACGGTGTACGCGTATGGACTTCGCCGCCAAGAGGTGGTGGGCCTCGACATCGTCGATCTGCGATCGAATCCGAAGGTTCCGGCGTACGGCCGCTTTGGTGGGTTGTTCGTCCGCCATGGCAAGGGGTCGCATGGCGACGCGCCGAAGCGTCGCACGGTGTTGACCGTTCCGGAAATGGATTGGATCGTCGGCGTCCTGGAGCACTACGTCGCCGAGGTACGGCCGTGTTTTCAGCCCGGCCGCCATCCCGGCTTGTGGATCACTGAACGTCAGGGGCGCTTGTCCAAGCGCAGCGCCAACGAGGCGTTCACCGCGGCACGGGATGCGGCCGGCTTGCCCAAGGAACTCGATTTGCACTCGCTGCGCCATTCCTACGTCACACATCTCACCGAGTTCGACTACCCAGAGCGCTTCGTGCAAGACCAAGTCGGACATGCCTACGCCAGTACCACCTCGATCTACAGCCACGTGTCCGACGAGTACCGCAACCGCCTGCTGCGCGCGGCGCTCACCAAACGTGGCGTCATCACCGAAGGTGAACCATGATCCGAAAGATGGGCTGCCAGTGGCACCTTCGCACACTGATGGCGCAGCAGGGGATGTTTCAAACCACGGAGCTCGTGCCGCTGCTGGCCGAGCGTGGCGTCGTGCTGTCCCGCGAACAGGTCTTCCGTTTGGTGACTCAGCCTCCGCAGCGGCTCTCGATGGACGTTCTGGCGGCGTTGTGCGACATCCTCGACTGCACACCCAACGATTTGGTTGAGATCACCGTGGTCAATGCCGCAGCCAAGAAGGTCGCCGGTGGGGCCGCCCCGTCGCCGCCGACGGTCCGGCGCACCACGGTGCGCCGCCCGGACCACACTCGGTGAAGGGTTCGGCGGACTTTCGGCCCGACGCGTGGGCCCGGGTCACCGCCCGCCTGGTCGCCGACATCGACGGCCTGTCCGTCGAGGCGGCCGAGCGCCTGCTCACCGATGCCCGCGTGAACCGCCCCAAGACGCTCAACGCCGTCGACTGCTACCTGGCAATCACGCCCGGCGGCGTGTGCGACCCAGACTCCGCGTGCCCCCGCGGCATGATGCGATTGAGCCACATCCTGCTCGCCGCCGGATACACCACGGTTCACCCACCGCAGTGCACTCAGTGCGGCCAGCGCTCGGCACTGACCAATGTCGGCCCGTCCGGGCGAATTTGCGAACACTGCCTTCGAGCCAACCGCCCCACAGTTCTCTGCGCGCGCTGCGGGAAGCCAGCTCTGCACCGACGCAATTCCGCCGACGGCGTAGTCTGCTCGAACTGTTATAGCCGGGACCCCTCTTCGAAAGCGCCATGCCACCGGTGCGGGCGGGTGGGGCACCGTCGGCGTCGCCTCCCTTGCGGAGGCGTGCTCTGTCCAGCGTGCGCTCCCAGGCCCCAACACACCTGCGTCGAGTGCGGCAAAGACCGACCCGCGCAATCCATCACCGAGAACGGGCCGATCTGTAGCACCTGCTACAGCCGAATCAACATGTCGTGGAGCTGTGCCGCCTGCGGCGCGCTCCGCCGAAGGAAATCCGGCGGCAACGTCGGTCCACATATTTGTGGGATCTGCCGACGCGCACTACGCAACGACGTCCAGAAGGCCTCGACGCGGACAGCGCTACCCGCGTCGCGGCCACCCAGAGTTGCCCCGATCTGCGTCTTCTGCCGGCGGCAACGCCCGATAATGAACCGATGGCCAGCAGGCCCGGTTTGCAAGGTGTGCGCCAAGCGGGCGCGGTCTTACCCGGGGATCTGCGGGACGTGTCAGCAGTCTGCGGTCCTCATCGGACTCAACGACCATGGTGGGCGGATCTGCGGACCGTGTGCAGGCGCCTCGCTCGATTACCGTTGCCGCAATTGCGGGCAGGCCGGCATGCACGCCAACGGTCGGTGCAGCCGCTGCGTCACCGCCCAGCTCCTTGATGCCGCCTTGGGTGGCCACGACGGCCAGATACCTGACCAGTTGCGGCCGCTGGCCGACGCGTTGGCCGCCGCACCCGATCCTCGCAGCGTTGCCGTCTGGCTCGCCCGAAGCGACGCCGCGCGACTACTGAGAACCCTTGCCGAATGCGGAGAAACGGTCACCCACGACCTTCTCGACGCCTTGCCGCCCGGACGGCAGGTCAACTACATCCGCGAAATCCTGGTCCGCACATCGGTATTGCCGATGCGCAACGAGCGTCTCGAGCGACTCGAGCCGTGGCTGGATCGCTACCTCGCCGACCAGCCAGCCGACCACACCCTGATGGTCCGCAACTACGCCGTCTGGTATCTCCTGCATCGTGCCAGGCGAAGCCCCCGACCGTTGGTCACGGCAGGGGCGGCTCGTATCCGGCGCAGAGTGCGCGTCGCACTCGAGTTCCTCACCTGGTGTGACGCCCGTGGGAGGTCCCTGACCGACATCGATCAGGGCGACGTGGACACCTGGCTGGCCACCGGAGACTGGCGCCGGCCAGAAGTGCGACCGTTTCTGCACTGGACGACCCAACGCCGCATCACTGGCGCCGTCTCCGCGCCGGCACCCAAGCCCGCTCCACCGTCGGTCTTCATCGACGAAGCAACGCACCTCGAACAATTGCACCGCTGCCTGCACGACGACGGTATCGACGTCGATCTGCGCGCCGCGGGCGCCCTCATCCTGCTCTACGGCATAGCCACCTGGCGAGTGCTCAACCTACGACGAAACCAGGTACATACGCGTGACGGCGAGACCTTCCTGGTCCTGCGCGACCACGAACTGCTGCTGCCACCCCAGCTGGCCGACCTGATGGCTCAATTACCGCGCTCCACACGACGATCCACATTGCCGGACTCCGACGCCTCGGATCGGCTGCTGTTTCCCGGCCGAACTCCCGATCGACCCGTCGACACCGGCGGATTCGGCAAGCGACTCAAACGCAGCGGCCTGACCATCCGAGCCGGCAAGAACACCGCCCTGCTCGGGCTGGCCGCCGAACTTCCCGCAGCCGTTCTCGCCGACCTGCTCGCCATCGACGTCGGCACTGCCACCCGGTGGGCCACCTACGCCAAGACCGAATGGAACGACTACATCGCAGCACGAACCTCCGGCGACAACGGGTAAGAGCCATCCGCTGGCGACTCGGATGGTCAGCCGATGCGGGGTTCGGCGGCAAATAAGAGGCTCGAAGCCCACTCTGGTAACACTCCCACCGCTGTGAACGGTGCGGAGTCTGGTTGCCGGCCGAGGCGAGATTTGTCTGGCCCGTGCCTTGGGGGACACGAAACCGGCCACGGCAAATTAGGCCCATCGGCACTGCCGCAGCCGGTACCATCGGCCGGGTGCCGAAACTATGGCAGTCTGCACCCCCAACGACTCAAACGGCTGTGATATCGCCCGCGACCGCCTTCAACGTCGCCCTCCACGCGCAACGTGAGTGTTTGCTGCGTTGCACCGTTGCTTTCCGGGCGCGTGAGGTAATCGCGCGACCCAATCGGTCGAATTCCTCACTCCATCTGGCGTTGTCGGTGCGAGCCAGCCCAGCCGCCTGACTCTCAGGGCAAAGTTGGTGTCATATCGGCAGCGTGGTGTTGGTGACGAAGGTGTCACGGACCCAAGAGATGAATTCGTTCCACAGCCCGCTCACCAGCGCTAGTCCCACGGCGACCAGCAGTACACCGCCGAAGATCTGGATTTCCCTGGTATTTCGACGAAGCCACCCCATCGCGTGCACCGCGCGTGCAGATCCCAACGCCAACAGGACAAAGGGAATGCCCAGACCTAGACAGTAGGCCACGACGAGGACTACCCCGCGGGCGATGGCCGATCCATTTGTGGCCGAGGACATCGCAATCACGCCAGTGAGTGTGGGCCCCAGACACGGGGTCCAGCCCAGGCCGAACACCCCGCCCAGCAGCGGCGCACCCGCGATGGTCGACATCGACTTCGGGGTGAACCGGGCCTGGCGTTGCAGCGCGGGCACGAAGCCCATGAAGACCAGGCCCATCAGGATGGTGACGGCGCCGCCGATACGCTGCAGCAACACCTGATTGGTGATCACCGTCGCCGTTAGACCCAGGATCGCGATGGTGCCCATCAGGAACACCGCTGTGAAGCCGGCGATGAACAATCCAGCGGCCGCAGTTACTCGCAGCCGCGCACTTCGCGATGTCGATTGGCTTTGCTCGTCGACCCCGACGACCGCTGCAAGGTAGGACAGGTATCCCGGCACCAGGGGAATCACGCAGGGCGAGGCAAAAGACACCAATCCGGCCAATGCCGATACCAGCACCGCCAGCAGCACGTGCCCTGACATGGCGATCTCGGTGAATCCGTTCATCGGCGGCTGCGCATTGCGACCGCTTCTGCACTCCAGCTACTGGGTCCGCCCACGCCCATCTGCATCATGTCATCACCTACGTATCTACTACAGAGGTTAGTACCATAGCTGGGAACGGTTTCGAGACGCTCACGCAACCCCTCGTTTGACGGGCGTGTAATGCGCAGATGCGGCTTCAGCCGTAGACCGTCTGCGCCGAAATCGTTGGTGACTCAACGGCCATGCACAATACGGCAGCGCGTCATCCAAGCCGGGGGAGGTGTGTCGGTGCCTGTCCTGTCGCCACGACAGCCCATGGGCGACAACTCGGCACCGTGGTCCCGGTGCCTTTGGCCCCGCCGCCCGCAGTCTTGGCTGGCCACGTCCCCGGCGCGACGTGCGCATGCGCTGCGCGTCGGTCTACCGCGCCTCCATCGCCGCCCCACCATCGACCGGCCGGACCGCATCGTCACCCTCGTTTACTTCCACTATCGCCTGTACCAGCCGTAGTGGCGCAGATGGAAATAACTTTCTACTGTTCAGGTACGTAGACAGTAGAAGGAGGGGGACGTGCCTCTCCCTGAGATTAGAGGTTTGCGATGACTCTGACGATCGGCGACACCGCCCCGGATTTCGAGGCCGATACCACCGAAGGTCGGCTTCGGTTTCACGACTGGATCGGCGATGGCTGGGCGGTGCTGTTCTCCCATCCCCGCGATTTCACCCCGGTGTGTACCACCGAACTGGGTTACATGGCCAAGATCAAAACCGAATTCGACCGGCGCGACGTCAAGATCATCGGGCTGTCGGTCGATCCGCTCGACAACCACGCCAGCTGGTCACAAGACATCGCCGATACCCAGGGCGTCGCGCCCAATTATCCGATGATCGCCGACACCGATTTCGCGGTGTCCAAGGCCTACGGGATGCTGCCCGCCGACGCCGCCGGGGACCCCACTGACCGAACTCCCGCGCAGAATGCGACGCTGCGCAACGTCTTTGTGATTTCCCCCGACAAGACCATCGCACTGGTGCTGATCTACCCGATGACCATCGGACGCAACTTCGATGAGGTGCTGCGCGTGATCGACGCGCTGCAGTTGACCGCCACCCACAAGGTCGCCACTCCGGCGCAGTGGCGCCAAGGCGACGATGTGATCATCTCCAATTCGGTCAGCGACGAGGAAGCCCGCCAGATCTATCCGAACGGGTGGCAAGCACCCCGGGCTTACCTGCGCATCGTCCCGAGCCCGATTCAGCTTGCTTAGCCCAACAGGACAAGTGTTGGGATGGCTGCATCGGGTGCTCGACCGGCGACACTAAGGGGTACCCGAGGTAGTCGGGGCGTAGGGGCGAGCATCGTCGATGTCAATGCTGGTCACCTCTGTTCGGTATGGGGTTGTAGAAGGGTGCGGCGCAAGAATGCGATCTGATCGTTGACGACGCGATCTATCCAAGGTTCATTGAATAGGTCGAAATGCCCGATGGGGTAGCGTTGTAGCTCTCCGCGCGGCGCGTGCTTGGCCACTTCGATCGCGGGTTGGGGCGGTGCAATGGCGTCGCCGTCGCAGACGGACACCAGAAGCGGGCATGACACCAGATTGGCCCGGCGCGCCGGCCGGTCGGCGCGCATCTGCAGCACGATCCGGGCGGGGATCGTGGGCTCCCAGCCGACCGGGTCGGCGGGCATGATCGACGCAAATCCGGCGGCGGCATCGGGTGTGGTCAACATCGACATTGAGCCGGGTGCTCCGGCCAGCTCGATCCGTAGGGGTTCGCGGCCGCATCGTGCACGCAAGTTGTCGCGGATCCCTCGCCATGCCATCCGATAGCCATGCCGTCGGCGGGCGTAGCGGATTGCCGCGGCGGCTGCGGCGCGCCCGTCGACGAACGGATTTTGTATGATCGCCGCGGCGATGTCGTGGTCGCGGCCGGCGGTGGCAAGTACATGTCCACCGCCAAAAGAAGTGCCCCACAGGGCGATTCGGTCATGATCGATGCCGCTGAAGCGGCGGACGAGAGAGATGGCTGCGCGGTCATCGGCGCGCTGTCGCCTGATGTCGATCAGGCCGCGGGGTTCACCGGCGCTGGTGCCCAGGTGGCGGTAATCGAAGGTGAGGGCGGCTATGCCGACGGCGGCGAAGCGGATCGCGAAATCGGGCAAGGCCGCGCTTCGGATACCGCCGATGCCATGGGCTAGCACCACGCAGGGATGCGGTGGGGGACTCGTTGGCCGGTACAGCCACCCCTCGCATCGTTGGCCGCCGGATTCGAAGTTGATGTTCTCGCGGACCACGCCGGTGCCGCGGCCGCAGAAGGGAAGGGTTGTAGACACGGCCGCCAGCGTGCGCGTTAATGTCGACATGAAGTCAAGCGGTGAGGGCCGAGAAATTTCGATCGGCGAGTTGGCCGAACATTTCGGGCTGGCTACCCATGTGCTGCGTCACTGGGAATAGATGGGGTTGGTGGTTCCGCGCCGCACCTCGACGGGTCACCGAATGTACGGCCTTGCGGATCGCTATCGAGTGGCCGCGATTGTGCAGGCGAAGGCGGCCGGGATGAGTCTTGACAGTATTCGTGCGATGTTGACCGCAGCCACCCCAGCCGAGCGCAACAGGGTCTTGCAACACCAGTACGACGCGCTGAGCCAGCGCGTCGTCGAAGCCCAAGCCGCACTCGCCCTTATCGACACCGCGCTCGGCTGTGAACACGGCGACCTCGCCAGTTGTCCGCGCTTCCGCGCGGTGCTGGCCGAACGTGTCAGGCATCCCTAGCGGCGTGGTCAGATACCCCCACGATGCGAGTGCTGCGGGTACTGCGGCCGGTTCGCCACTATGCAATATGTCAGGGCTCGGTGGTCAGCCGGTCCAGTAGCGGCCGTAGGTCTTCGGCCAGTAGTGCCATGAGATACACCGCTGCAACTCTGTGCTGGCGGTCGAGGACCATGGTGGTGGGTACGACGCTGGTTGGATAGGTGCGTCCCAGCGTGATGAGGCTGCGCAGCGATGGGTCGAAGATGGAGGGATATTGAACGTCGCGGTCGGTGACGAAATCGCGTGCGGTGTCGCGGTTGTCGCGGACGTCGATACCCAGGAACTGCACGCCGCGGTCACGGTATTCGGCGTAAACCGTTTCCAGTTCTGGAGTTTCGGTGCGGCATGGCGCACACCAGGAGCCCCACACATTGATGAGGACCACTTTCCCGGTGAAATCCGACAACCGGATCGGTGCGTCGGTAAACAGATCGGGTCCGGTTAGATCCCCGATCGTGCCTCGTGTGGAGGGAGGGTCATAGAAGATCGCGGTCTGTCCGCCGGGCGATACGAAGTCAAAGGTGCCGCCTTGGGCGACGGCGCCCTCGCCGGTGGTGCAGCCGGCAACCGTGGCTGCGACGATAAGGGCTGCCACGACGGCGACGATTTGCCTAAGGCTAGTCACGAGGAGTCCTCTCGATGGTTCATGTTGGCGCCGGAGTGCACCGCTGGTGTTCGTGGCTGCCTAGTTCTCGAAGGCGAGACCGCTGACGAGGATCACGATGCCCAGGCCTATCAGGACGATCGGGAAGAGGACGTGTTCCCAGCGTTCGAGGACTTCTGCGATCGGCCGGCGGGTGGCGACGAATCTGGCGGCGACGACCAGCACCGAGACGAGCACGAGGAACACGGCACAGTAAGCCACCACGGCCGCCGGTCCCACGCTCAAGAACACCGGAACGTAGACGCCGATGTTGTCGCCGCCGTTGGCGAAGGTGACTGCTGCGACGGTTAACACGCCGACGTTCTTGCCAGCGACTTTGCCGTCGTCGTCATCATCATCATCGTTGCCGCGCCAGGTTTGCCACGCCGCCCACAGTCCCAGGGCGAGGGGGATGAGTCCGAAGTACGGGATCACTTCTGGGGGAAGGAACGCTCCGGCACCCAGCGTCACGAGCACAGCCGCACCCAGAATCCCGGCGAATCCCAGGTATTGGCCTGCGGTGATCCGGGCCGTGGTTCCGCGTTGTCCTGCGCCGCGGGCGAAAAACAGTGAGAGCACGATGATGTCGTCGATGTTGGTGACGATGAACAGGCCGATTGCGGGCAGCACTGAGGACAAGATCATCCGTTTACCTCCGAGTCTGCGGTATCGCTTGCCCGCCAACTAGCCACAACGAGGGCGGCTGCCCCGGTGACGACGAAGACGTCAGCGAGGTTGAAGGTGGGAAACCAGCCAGTGTGTAGGTAGTCGGTGACCTGCCCATCAGCGGCGCGGTCGATCACGTTGGCCACCGCCCCACCCAGCATCGCCGCAAGTGCCAGCACGACGGGCAGCGCCGCGGTGCGCGTGAGGCGTACCGCGAACACTGCCAAACCGGCCACGATCAGGCCGGTGACGCCGAGCAGGGCCGCTGGCGGCAGGGTGTCCCCGAGACTGAATGCCACACCGGGGTTGAACGCCAGCCGCAGATCTAGCAGCCCGAGATCTGTTGAGTTGCCGCCGGTCAGTGCGCGACCGGCCCACGCCTTCAAGCCCAGGTCAAGTGCCGCCACGGTGACCACCGTGGCGGCAAGGGCGATCCGCCCCCGTCTCACTCGGGTGTCGGTGTCGGTGTGGTCGGTGGTCACGACGGCGCACCCACGACGGCCGCGCGTATCGGTCGCGCCACCTCGTGCAGTGCCGCATCGGCCAGCGGTTTGGTACGCCCAGCGCGCACCCCGTTGGCAATGACGATGATCTCGGCGAGTTCGTGGACGAGCACGACGGCGGCCAGTCCGAGGATGCCGAACAGCGCCAGCGGCATCAGCACGATGATCAGCCCGAGGGATAGACCGAGGTTCTGCAACATGATTCGCCGCGCACGGCGGGCGTGCCGGAACGCTTGAGGAAGGTGGCGCAGGTCTTCGCCCATCAACGCCACGTCGGCTGTTTCGATGGCAACGTCGGTGCCCATCGCTCCCATGGCGATGCCGATGTCGGCGGTGGCCAGCGCGGGAGCGTCGTTGACCCCGTCGCCGACCATCGCTGTGGGACGCTGGCTGCGAAGCTGTTCGATCAGTCGGGCCTTGTCCTCGGGGCGCAGCTCGGCGTGCACGTCCTCGATACCGACATCGCGGGCCAAACTCGCTGCGGTGGTGTGGTTGTCGCCGGTGAGCATGGCCACGTGGTAGCCGTCGCGGCGCAGTTGGGCGATGACTTCGGCGGCTTCGGGGCGCAGCTCGTCGCGCACGGCAACGGCGCCCACCACCTGACCGGCAACTTCGACGAGGACGGCGGTGGCACCGGCC
>Ga0075012_10002797_pt1 | contig 16951 bp, 22 predicted proteins | sample All_14_2_FD_71474 | JGI IMG/M metagenome (GOLD analysis project Ga0075012, IMG submission 71474) | Freshwater microbial communities in response to fracking from Pennsylvania, USA - Allegheny Zone_MetaG_DW_15 | ecosystem: Environmental > Aquatic > Deep subsurface > Groundwater > Drilled... | reverse complement strand
GACCACGTCATTGTCGGCAGGCGAGCGACGCAGCAGGTGGCGCAGCGGCACGACCATCTCGCCCGCACCATCTGCGGCCACGGCGGCGCTGGCCTGGTACAGGAATCGCTGCCCGCCCGTGATGATCGACAGAAACTGATCCTTGCGAACCACATAGCCGGGCATCATCCCGTCGATCAGGACCGACGCTCCGATCTGCGCGCCCCCCTTGATCCGGGGCGTCCCGATCCCCGCATCATCGCCGATGAAAAGGCCGGGCTGATACACCCGCATCACAACCGTCTCGCCCTCGGCCTTCAGGTCGCCCCAATCCATCGCCTGGACATAGGTCATTGGCGGCATGGCAAAGGTCAGGGCGTAGCGCGAACCTTTTCGACGCAGCTCCTGCTCGCTTCCTCCGGTCGCTGCCGTCAGGCTGTTTCGGGCCGAGACGATTCCGACATCCATTGACGCCGGAGGCGGGGCCGTCGGAAGGGTCAGGCTCATGAGCGCGACCGGCTGTACCGGCTGGTCTTGGCCATGTCGGACGGCACGGCCTTACGGGCCCCGGCAAAGGACCTGTCGGCCAGGGCCGCAGCCTGTGGCCCGGCCACCTTCTCGACCTGTGCGTCGAAATACGGGGATGGATTGATCTGGAGCGCCAATAGGCCGCCGCCGTTTACCGGGCCGGTTTTGCGCGCATCGACCATTTCGCGATAGGCAGGCTGGAGAGCGGACGGATTCGGGTTCGCGGCGGCGGCGATATGCGCAGGCAGGGCCATCCCTGCTGTGGCGGCCATTGAGGAGACCGCCATACCCTTGAAACCGGCCGTCATCATTGAAACCCCGGCGCGCGCCTGGGCGAAGGTGTCTCGCATCTGGCCGGCGACCCGGCCGAGCGAATCCGACAGGGCTTCCACGGTCGGCCGGGTCAGGACCTGCGCGCCCGCCTGAAGATTGGTCAGCACCTCGCCGCCGTGGACATAGGACAGGCCCCCCGGCGCACTGTCGGTGCCCCTGGAGAATCCGGGGATCTTGATATTCGAGCCGCCGAACACAGAGGTGAAGATTTTCCCGATCTCGCTGAAGCCGCCGCCTTGCGCCGACTTGAACAGGCCTGCCCCGAGATTGGACAGGCTGGAGCGCATCACGTCCGAAAGAAGGTCAAGGAACACGCTCTTGATGTCGCCAGTCAGCACCCGCTCCATGTTCTGGGCAAAGGCATCGCCGAACTGGCGCGCGGCATCGTCCATGGTCGCCTTGATGGCGGCGGCCTGGTCCCGAATGCCCTTGCCAATGTCAACAGCCTCGGTCCCGAGGGAGCCCAGCGTTGGCACATCTGGCAATGCAGCGCCCTCCCAAGCAGCCGCGCCTTCCATCTGTCTGCCAAGCTCAGGCCTGATGATCCCGGCGGCCACGGCGTCCTTGATCGTCTTGGTGTCACGGGCAAGCTGGAGCGCCGCGCGCTCGCTGTCGGTCATCAGCCTGTCCATGACCCCGGCGACATCATCTCGCAGGCGCTCGAACGCGGCGCGGGTGGCGTCGGTGGCGGCGACGGCCGGAACCACCATGCCTGCGTCCAGCTTGGCCATCCAGGCTGCCACGCCCTCGACCATGTCCGGAATATAGGAGTGGCCGACCACGGCGTCGTACAGGTCAAAGAACGCCTGCCCGACGCCCTGGATCTTCTTGATCGTGTCGCCGAAGATCTTGAACAGATCGACGCTGAACCACTTCCTCACGCCATCGACCAGCCGCGTGATGGCTGCGAGCGCCCCCGGAAACACCGCGTCGATCACGCGACCGATGCCCAGGACGATGGTGCCGACCAGCGTTCCCGCCGCATTCCACGCTTGCGACCAGTCACCCTTGAAGAGTGCGGCCAGCACCCGGAAAGCCTGGCCGATGATGGCAAAGGCGTTCGTGACGCCTGCGACCAGGACGCGCAGCATTGTGATGGCCTGGGGGCCGAACACGTTGATCATGATTTTCGCGAGACCGGCGAGGATCGGGCCGACGAAATCCACGACAGCCTTGATGGCCGGGCCAAGCGCAGCAAAGGCATCCTTCGCCGCCTGCAAAAGGCCGGGAAGCATCGGCCCGACTGCGTCCATGACAGCCTTCTTGAACTCATTGAAGACGGGGATCAGGTCGTCGCGGAAAACCCAGATCGCAGCAGCGATGGCGGCTCCGGCGGCGACGAACGGTGCAGCAGCGATGGCAAAGGCCCCCAGACCAGCCAGGACGCCACCCGCTGCGAACGCCGTGGCCAGAGAGCCAAGAGCGCCCACCACGGCCCCGACGACCACAAGCACGGGGCCGAGGGCGGCTGCGATGGCCGCACCAACCACGGTGAACGTCTGCATCTGGGGTGACAGGCCGTTGAACTTGTCGAGAAGCCCGGCCAGGGCGCTGGTCATCGGCACGAGGAAGCGATTGATGACCTCGCCTGCCTTTTCGGACAGGGTTGCGAGGCTGTCCCGCAGTTTGTCGTAGGGGTCGGTATTCTGCGCCGCGGCTGCTGATCCGCCGAACTGACGTTCCAGCTCAGAGAGCATGATCGCCTGCGCGCCAGCCGCGTTGCCGCCTGCGACCATGGCGGTGATCGTTTGCTTTTGGGCATCCGTGAACTGGATGCCCGCACGGCCAAGCGCCGACAGACCCTTGATCGGATCGTTGAGCGCCTTGCCGATCAGAAGCGTCGCGGGTTGCAGATCCATCTGCATACGGGTCGCCAGATCAACGGCCGCCTGCTGCGCCCGATCAAACGCCGATCCCGATACGTTGCCGAAGGTCAGCAGATTGGCGGTGACCTTCCTCAGGATGTCGTCGTCGTCATAGAGCGAGGAGCGCATCAGGCCGTCCGCGAGCCCTGCAAGTTGCTCCCTGGTACGACCCGACGCATCGCCCATGGATGTCAGCGCGGCATCGACCTGCCCCATCGCATCGGCGGCCTCGGTCGCCGCCTTGGACGCCGCAAACCCGGCAGCGATCAAGGGGCCGGTGATGGCGAGCGTCATGCCCGCCCCTACAGTCGCCACCTGAGCGCCGACGCGTTGCATCGACTTGCCGACGCCCTGAAGGTGTTTCTGGGCCTTCGATAGTCCGTCCGTAAAGGACGCGCTGTCGAGGCCGAGAACGACCCTGAGAGCCCCGATTGTGGCGGTTCCGGCCATGGGGGCCTCCTACATTTGCGCCCACGCCATCATGGCGGCGCGCATTTCGTCCGGCGTCTGGATCTGCCTCGGTTTCGCCGTGGCGGTCAGGCTTTCGAGGGACGGCATTTTCTTGGGGTCGTGATAGGAAAAGGCGGTCAGGCTGGCGATGTGCCAGGCCGTCCAGGCCCGTGAATGCCGCTCGACTTCGGCGGTCTCGGCGCGGGCTTCAAAGATCAGCGAAAGGGTTCTGGGCGTATGGTCCCAGAACCGGTCCGGATCGCCGCCGATCCGGACCCAGGCCTTCAGGAGGGACGGCCAGTCCCAGCCACTTCCGCCTTCCGAGGGTCGCCTTGGGCGTCCGGGAACGCCAGGGCGACAGCCTCACTGATGATCTCGCCCGCCCGCTCTGAGCCGACCCGGTCCAGGACATCAGACGCCTCACGCACCGACAGGTCGTGATGTCGCAGCAGCCCGCCGTGCATGATGGCCAGGATGTGATCCATTCCGAACGCCACGCCCGGCTGAAAGACCTCGCCCAGCGGTTTGCCGAGATGCCGCTCTATGGCGGCCAGACCATAGGAGCCGAGGACGAACCGGTATTTGCCTTCCGGCAGTTCGATGGCGACTTCACCGATTTGAGGGTTCGCCATGGCTTAGGTCGCCGCAGTGAAGACGGGTCGGCCACTGACCTTGTAGGTCGCCGACATCGAGATCACGCCCTCCACACCGACCTCATCGATCGTGGCCCCGGTCGGAATGCCATTGAAGAGCAGGCTGGAACCTTCGGGCAGGACGCCCTTGTAGGTTCCGAGAAGACGGCCGTTCACGTCGCTGAGCAGAAGCGCGTAGCCAGCCTTGGTATAGTTCATCGTCGCGGTGACCTCGCCCGGATCGACCAGGGTCGGGATATATTCGTGGGTACCGTCAGGCGAGCCCATGTGCGTGGCCTGTTCAGTCCCCAGGGTCGGGGAGGGCAGAGAGAGGGTCAGAAGCTCGGCATAGTTCGTGAAGACGGCGGGCGGGCCTGCGGAGGTCATCTTGCCGAAGGTCGCACCATACCCGTTGATGGCGGCAGTGGTCATAATTCAGATCCTGTAAAAATCGTGGAGGGGAGGGAGGTCAGGCTTTGGCGGGAGGCTTGGCCACGGGCTGGTCACCCGGCTTCAGGACGCCGGATTTCGCGGCGGCGTCGGCGATTTCCTTTGAAACCTCCCCGGTGAACCCGGCCGGATAGGCAAGGTGGCCGGTCTCGGTCGGATGATCGTAGGGCTTGGCGAAGGTCACGGTTTGCACGGCAGGGCTCCTAGGCAGTGGCATGGTAGATGATGAAGTCGAGGCGGACGCGGCTCAGCGGGGTCCCATCCTCGTCGAACGAATCCTCGTTTTCGGAGGACAGGAAGACGCCATCGAACCGGATGCCGCCAAGGCTGAACCGGGCACCGGACAGGCTGGCCTTCACGGCCTGCGCCACGTCTTCGGCTATGGTGTTTGCATTGCCGGAACCGTCCGCATCGGTCGCCCAGCAGTCCACCTGGACGCGGCTTTCGACCAGGCCAGAGGGCCCGGCGTGGTGATAGTCGGGACGGCCGTTGATCAGGTGCAGGACGATGGCGGGCAGGACCCCGCCCTGCGCCCGGCGGCCCCATGAAATCCGGTCATCGACCACGGCGATCACGCCCGGCGCGGTCAGCAGGCGCGAGGTCAGGGCGGCTTTCATTTGCTACCCCTTCGCGGCCTTCTTCGCCAACCGTGCGGAGGCCCTGTGGATTTCGGACCAGAGGTCGTCGCCTATGCCCTCGAGCAAGGCCTCTTTCCCATTGTCCCAGGCGGGCCGCATGAACGGCTGCGGAGGATGATTCTTCGTACCGAACTCCTGGAGGCTGCCCTGTGGCGGGGCGTGCCCAGAGCCTTCACCGCCCGGCCCCATGTAGGCCTCGACGGTGTTTTGCTTCTTGCCCTTCCACTTGGCGTATCGGCTCGATTTGGTCGAAACCGCGATGCTCTCATGCAGGTCGTGGTTCCCTGTGGCAGGGTCGTCAGGTGCCCGCCGACGAGCGTCGTCGGCCATGGGCTCCAGGCGGGCCAGAGCGACCCTTTTAAGGACATTTCGGCCGGTCGCCTTCGGGAGGTCGGCCAGGGCTGCGTCGATGGCCTTCAGCCCCTCGACCTTGACCGTCCCGCGCCTAGCCATCGGCGCGTGCCACCGCCGTCAGTTCAATCCCGACACGATGGCCCTCATATTCCTTGGCCCCGAGGATCTCGAATACCCGACCCTCGAACCGCAACCGGTCGGACGGGCCGACGCTGGCGACAGCGCTCGAGTGGCGGATGACGAACCTTGCCAGACCGCTGCCCGCCCGCTCTCCAGCCCTGAACGTCTCCCCGTCCGAAACCGGCGTATAGGCCGCCCGAACCGAGGCGATCTCTATCCAGGTCGGAACATCGTTATTGTTGCGGTCCTTCTCGACCATGAACCGTTCGATCGCGATCCGGCGGGTCAGACTTCCTGCTGCGAGGGGCATTAAACTCGGAGCCAACGGTACGGGTCGATGAGAGACCGGATCGGAGCGCCGTCCGTTAGGACAGGCTCACGGTTGGCGTAGAGGTCGCCGAGCGCCAGGAGGGCGGCGGCTTTGAAGACGGCGATGGTGCCGGCGTCGGACGGAACCAGCGACAGGTTGCAGTATTGCAGCACCCGCGCGACGGCCGCGTCCGAATAGATGCTGATCGTGGTGTCTTCGTCGCCGCCATCGACGCGCAGATGCTCCTTCGCCTCTTCCAAGGTGAACAGCGGTCCGGTGCCGGTGACGACGACGTTGAGCGACATGGCTTAGCCTTCGGCCTTCAGATGATCGACGACCTGTTCTTCCTGCGACGCCAGCGCCGAGGGGGTGTTCAGGTCGATGCGGTTCATATCGGCCGTGGCCCGCTCACGCGGGTTGTCGTCGATCGCCACGTGAGCCGTATCGACGCCGGTCGCGATGGCGGGCTCGATGAGAGCGCCAGACGCAGCGACTTCCGTCGCGGGTGCCAGGTCTTCGGGCTTGTCGGCCTTCGGGTCTTTGGTGGTCATAGCGGTCTCCTTCGCTCGGGTGTCCCGGCTTGCCAGGAGGGGCGACCAGCCGCCCATCCAAGAAAGCCGGACCGGAGTTTCCCCCGGCCCGGTTCCCATCAGGCGGTTAGGCCTGCTTGATGAAGCGCATGTATTCGGGGTTCTTGACCCCGCCGCCGACGCGCTTGGTCGTGTAGAAGCCGACGTAGGGCTTGTTCGTGAACGGGTCGCGCAGGACCCGGATACCGACGCGATCGATGACGAGATAGGTCGCCTCCATGTCGCCGAAGAGGATCGACACCAGGCCGGTCGTCATGTTCGGCATTCCGGGGACTTCCACGACCGGCGCGCCTTGGAGCGTGGACGGCTGGCCCTGAACATACGTCGGCTGCCAGATGTAGTTGCCCTGGCCATCCTTCAGCTTGCGGATCTTGCCGAGGCTGGTCCGGTTCATGAAGAACTTGGCGTTCATGCTGCGCTCGCTGGGGAGCGAGTAGACCAGATCGATGATCTCGTCCGTGGTCACAGCGGCGGCGCCGGCGACGGTCGTGCCGGTGATGGCCCCCAGCGGGTTCTTGGCAGCGTTGGCTGCACCCGTCACGTAGGTCAGTACGCCGTCCGGCTTGTTCGTGCCGTTGCCGGACAGGAAGGCGATGTTTTCCTGGATGGCGAACTCGCCGTCGACTTCGTCGGCCAGCCACTTCTCCAGATCGACTGCCGCATCGTCCAGCATCTGCTGAGTGATCTGCGGGTTGGCGTAGATCTCCCCGGTGTTCCAGGCCAGCGAAGTCAGGCCGGGCGTGGTGGTGGCGGGGCGAGCAGCCGTTTCACCGACCCAGCCCGAGCCGATCACGCCGTCGTTGTAGACCTTAGAGAAGCCAGCGCCGCTGATCGTGATCACCTGCGAGTTGGCGCGGATCGGGCTGATCTGCTTCAGCTTGTTGGTGATCGTCCGGTCCCACTCGACGGGGGCCAGATAACCACCCTCGGCCGCCGTCCCGACCGACATTGCGGCCGATACGTCGCCCTTGCGCATGTGGGCCTTGAAGTCCTTCACATACTCGGGGTTGGTCGGCTGCATGTCGCCGACCGGGCCGTTGACGCCGGCGGCAATCTTGGCGTTCAGATCGTCGATAACCTTCTGATAGCCGTCCATGGCGTCGTTGAGCTTGGCCAGCTCGGCCTTGACGACAGCATCGTCGGCCTTGGCTCCGACTGCCTCGTCGTTCTTCGACTTGAAGGTCTCAAACGCCTGATTGAGAGCAGTGATGGCCGTCTTGGGATCAGACGCATCGGCTCGGATGGTGCCCGAGATAGCCTTGGGGCGAGAGAGAACGGCGGCGGCCGAGAGACCGGCGAGCGCCGTCGAACCCGCCAGAAGGCGAGCAGTGGGGGTGTGTCGCATGATGTGGTTCCTTTCGCGCTCTAGGCGCTGATGGTGGCAAGCAGTCGGACGAGGCTGTCCGTCAGTTCAGGGTCACCAGCGCCGGGCGTGGTGTCGGCATCCAGGGCAGCGCCAGGCGTGCCCTTGATCTTGTTAATGCGAGCCCGCGCGTCAGAGCGCGTCAGGCCGGCAGAAACCAGTTGAAGTTCCATGGCCCGAAGATCGTTCGTCGATCGATCCGAGGCCTTGGCCTTTTCGTCTGTCGTCATCTTGTCGGCCGAAAGCAGGACGTCAGCGAACCCGCGCTCAATGGCCTGCGAGCCCGACATGAAGGTCTCGGCATCCATCCACTTGGCGCACTCAGCGACGGTTCTGCCGGTACGGGCCGCGTACACCTCGGCCATGGCTTGGTCGAACGGGACAAGGAAATCCGCCGTCTCCTGCATGTCGTGGCGGTTTCCCATCGCCAGGACCCAGCAGTTGTGGATCATGATGAAGGACGCAGCCCCGATCTCGACAGTATCGCCGGCCATGGCGATGACGGACGCGGCAGAGGCCGCCATGCCCATGACCTTGATCGTGATGTCCTGCGGATGCTCGCGCAGGACGTTGTAGATCGCGATCCCCTCGAACATGTCGCCGCCGGGCGAGTTGATCTGAACTTCGACGGGGCGGTCACCGATGGCGCGAAGCTGGGCCGCGACGGTCTTGGCTGTGATGCCGCCACCGGACCAGAAGTCCTCGCCCACGATGTCGAACATGGTGATGACGTTGTCGCCCTTCTCCAGAGCACGGATGCCGGCCCCATCCTCGGACCAGCGATCCAGCACAGACGGTGCCGTAAAGGCGTTCACGTCGCGGCGTGCAGGGATCGGCAAGGCACCAGGCCGGGTCTTGGCGAAAACCATCAGATTACGTTGGCGCATTGTCGCCTCCAGTCGGATCAGACGGCGCGGCCGGGGCAGACATCCCGAGCCCCAAAGTCGCATAGGCACCGCCCTTCGGCGGCAGATTGGAAAAGCCGCGAACCTCGTCCTGCGTCATCCACGGGAGCGAGCCGCCGGAGCCGAGGGCCTTCGCGAAGAAGTCGCCCTGGTCTTTGGTCGAACCCTTCAGCAGGGCGTCGGCGTTGAACTCCACCGAGTAGGTTTCGGCTTCGTCTTCCGTGAGCAGCGACCGCTCAGCGGCCTGCTGCCACGCCGTGAACCACGGGTTCAGCGCATACTGGACGAAGAACTGGCCGAGGGCCTGAATGCCGGAGCCCCAAGAGGTCTCGTCCACCATCAGCAGCGGCCGGGGCACCCCGGTGACCCGGGCAATCTCTTCGACCTGCATTTTGCGAAGGCCTGACAACTCGGCGTCCTTGGCGTTCTGCGCCATGGCCGCATAGTCCATGCCCTCTTCAAGGATCAGGTTCTTGCCGGCGTTCGCCGCGCCTTCCTTCTCGGCGAGGCTAGACTTCAGCCGCTCAAACGCCTGGTCCGAAAGCTTGCCCGGATGCTTCAGGGCACCGCCGATGAACGATCCGTTTTTAAAGAGCCTGCCGGCCGCGAGCTCGGCGCTCAAAGCCAGTCCGATCGCGTCGCGCGCCTGCCGGACGAGGTTGACGCCATTCAGGCCGTCCATCGACAGGCCGCGAAGGTGGAAGATCTCGTCGGCAGCGTAGGTCCGCTTGCTGCCTTCGATCGGCTGATATTCGTAGACTACGGTCCAGTCGGGGCGCTGCTTTACTTCAACGCGCTTCGGATCAAACGGAATGAGCCGAACGATCTCGTCTCGGCCGGTCCTGATCTGGCGCGACTTCACAATCAACGCAACGGCTGGTCTATCGCTCGTCATCGCGCGAAGTTGCATCAGCGAACGGAAGTCGAATGCAGTCTGCCAGGGGTTCGGTCGCCTATGCAGCAGCTTGTAGATCGGAAGCGCCTTCGCCTTTTCCTTTGTATCGTTGTTCAGGACATGGACGGGCAGCATGCCGACCGAGTTGGCGATCAGGCTCATGGCGCGGAAGAACGCCGGGTTGCGCATCGCGGCCTCGGCCGACACCGTGATGCCCGATGAAGCCTCAAGGCCGTCCCGCATGAAATCCGACAGGAACGGGTCATTCAGCGAATAGGCCATGATCGCCGGGCCGGTCGCGCTCGCCCGAGACGACGACACCTGATCACGGGGCTCCTGGCCCGTCAGAACGAGGGGCTGATATCCTTTCATCAGCCCTCCTTCAGACCATTCTCATGCCGCGCGTCTCATAGACCGATGGCCCCTTGGCCTCCGGGTTACGCGCCATGAGCATGATGGCGTTGAAGCTCGCGACGAGCGGGTCGATCTTGGCCCGGCCCGCCGACTGCTTGGTGATGACCACGGCACCGCCGCGAACCTCGACCTTGGCGTTGCCGACGCACCACGACATCAATGGCCTGCCGCCATGGACAAGAGAGCCGTTCTTCAGCTTGATCTCTGAGCCCCAGGAGGCAGGCGACAAGGCGAACCCCTGGCGAACCGCGACCTGCATCCCGACGCCTATGCCGCGAGCCTCAAGCTCATCCACGAGCGAAGCAACGCCGGCCGGGTCCAGCCCAACCGCGTTCTCATCCGGTAGAAGCCCAGCATCCTTGACCCGTTCGACGATGCTCGCGGCCTGGTCGATGGGCTCCATTGGATCGGAACTGATCGTCAGATCCTTGTCCCGCTCGAAATCCCGCAGATGGGTCGCGATGTCCGCACGTCGCTTGAGCACGTCATCATGCGCCCATGCATGGTTCCAGAGCATCCACTTCCGGGTCTGCTTGCACCTGCCCAGTACGGCCAGGCCGAACAGATCGTCCAGGCCGCCGCCGTCAATGCCGACCGTGCAGACCTCGGCGCGCTCCAGCAGCGTATCCAGCGTCAGGGTAGTGTCGGCCGCGCCTTCCCAATAGTCGGCCCCGGCCCAGCGGCTGTTCGAGAGGGCAAGGCCGATCTCAATGTTCAGGTGCTTGGCGAGGAAGACCTGCTTTTCGCCGCCGGTGGCGTCCTTGACCTTGCGAAGCTCGTCCTCAAGCCAGGTCTGGCGAACCGATCGGCCCAGGTTCGGGTTCGTGATGTAGAAGTTGGCGGGTTCGAGGAACGCCTGGCTTTCGACCATCGCCTCGGGAAACTCGTAGATGACCGGCAGGCTGCGAGGGTCGTCAATCTTGCCGTCCCGCACGTCGCGGAAATAATCGAGCTTGGTCTTGAACACTCCGGCCGGCTCTTCGTCGGCCTGGGTGCTGGCCCAGATCACGAAACCTTCCGGACGGGAGACCGTGCCGCCCGTGGCCTCTCGCAGCATGGCGTCGGCCTTGGCCCGCTTGCCGAAGACCCACAGCTCGTCGACGAAGATGTGACCGGCCTTCTTTCCGGAGACCGTGTCGGTGTCGGCGGCGACGACCTTCAGCATGGCGCCGTTGCCACGATGGGTGATCGTCCGGATGTGGTCTTGGACGTGGAGCAGCTCGTCAAGCTCTTCGTCGGCCTTCACCATGTCGCGGGCGGGCTTGTAGGCGTTCTGCGCCACCTCGATCGTGGGTGCCAGGATCAGCAGTTCGGCCGAGTGACGCCAGTTCCGGATCAGGGCCGTGACCATGATGCCGGCGGCGATCGTGGACTTGCTGTTCTTTTTCGAGATCAGCAGGAAGAACTCGCTGATGAGGCGCGCGCCGCTGTCGGCATCATAGGCTCCGAAGATCGCGGCGACGAAATCGAACACCCACCGTTCGCAGGCCTCGCCGAAGGTCGGCTGGCCCGGCGCATCCACGATGCGGAGCGACTTAAAAACCTCCAGAGCCTCGGCCGCCTCGTTGGCGAACAGCGGGGCGGGGATGAGGGAACGCTTGGCGACGATCCTCTCGCGCCATTCCGGGCAGGCCGTTGACCAGATCATCCGCTACTGCACGAGCCGCAGCGTTCCGGGCGGCGGCGGCGCGGCGAACTTGCTCGCGCCCTTGGCCACCCGTTCGCCAGCCTCCTGCCGCTGTTTCTTCACGCCCTGCGCCGCCCCCGATTCCGCGAATGTCTTCGCTGCCGTGGCCAGGGCCTTCAGAACCTCGGAACGGTTCTTGAGCGAGATCGCCTGCTGAAGCGCCTCTCGCTGTTTCCCTCCGTCCGCCGTATCCGTCGCAGCGACGATCATGGCGTCCAGTTCGCCGTCGCGGCTCGTGGTCGCGTCCAGCTCGTCGAGCATCCGCATCACCAGGTTACGGCCTCGGCCGACGATCGCCTCTGGCGTCGTGTTCTCGGCCGTCAGGACCGTGCCGACGTAGACCTTGGGCCCTTCCTTTTGCGCACCCGCGTCCTGCGTACTTTCCTGCGCACCGGCTCGCTTCCAGCCTTGGGCCTTGGCCCGCTTGCGGATCGCGCCTTCCGACACGCTGTACCAGCGGGCGATTTCCCTGACTGACATTGAACCGGCGAGGTAGTCACGCTCGATCTCAGGCCAGTCGATCGGCTTTTTTTCATCGGCCATCGGACACCCGTACGCAGCCGGTACGCACCCCGAAGTTCGGGACCGGGATTAAATCTCTTTGTGTCGACCCCGCCGGTCAGTAAGCGACGGGTTTTCCAGACTTTTGACCACCCCCCGGTGTCCGATCAGGACCAGACGCCTTGGGTGTGCCTGCTGTCCTGCTCTTCGGCCTGGATCAGGCTGTCATGAACCTGCTTGGTCACCGTCTGAAGGTTGGCCGGATCCCAGAACAGTACCTCGTTGCCCCTGTGAGGGCGGATGTGGTTGACGACCGGGCTGTCCGGTTCGCCGGGTCTGCCGCTGCACAGTCGGAAGGTGCGCTGACAGGTGTAGGCGTCGCGGATCAGAACCTCTTGGCGTAGGCGCTGCCAGCGGGCCGTGCTGTACCAGGCCTTCCATGGTCGGCTGTGCTGCGTTGGCGGAGGGCCTTTGGCCTGGTCCGGTGCGAAGGTGGTGCGCCGCGCGACCTGCGTCAGCTTGGGCTTAGGGATCGAGAGCCTACCCACTGGCCTCGGCGCTCCTGCTGTCCCATGGTCTAGCCATTGCCGTTGCTCCGACATAGCCGTGGGTCAGATACACGAAGACCCCGCGCTCGTGAGAGCCGGGGCCTATGCCGGGGCGTCGCTTTGCGCCTTGTGGTGTTTGTCACCCTGTTCGGATTAAGCGTCAAGCGGCTTCATCCATCTGCCGCTGCGCTTCCTTCCTGCGCTTTCGCGACGCTGCCAGCGTATCGATATTGACCCTCACCCAGGCGAGGCTTTCGCACGCATCGCGCACACGCGCGCCCTGAGCCTGAGCGTTGACCTCGCCGGTCATCGCCTGAACCACGCCATGCCAGCGCGTATAGAGCGCCTGATCGGGCTTCAGCAGCGCAAGGATCATGCGCAGCTGGTCGGGCCGCATTCCTTCCTCGATCGTGGCCAACACCTCACCCGCTTCGATCTGGCGGTCGGTGATGTTCTGCCCCGGTGCGCCTACGGTGCTTGCACGGATATGATCAGGGCGACGATCCTGCGTGTTCTCTCCTTCAGCCGTGCGAAGGATATCCTCCAGCCAGGCCACGGCCTTGTGAGCGTGGGGTTGATCCTTGAGCAGGAGATCGAAACAGTAGAAGCGGCGGCCTGCGATCATGTTGCCCATGGCGTCGGCATGGATCTTGGCCCCCTGTACCTTCAGCGTCGCGTTATCGGCGCGCTTCCTTGCCTTCTCTGCCTCGGCCTTCCGCTCCCTGTCCTCGGCCGCCAGTCGGTCAGCCTTTCGCTTGGCCGCTGCCTCAGCGGTGCGGTGCTGCTGATCCTCAAAGGTCAGCGGGATCGACTTGCGACGGCTCATGCTGCTCTGTCCTGGGTGTGGGGTTCGTCGAAGTCGGAGGCCGGAGGGTCGATCTTCGCGCCCTGGCTGATCAGCAGGCGGCGCATCTCATCGGAAACCCCTGCGTCATCGACGCGCGCGGAGGGGGTCGGCCTCAGCCGGGCTCTGCCTCGCATCTGCTCGGCCTTCACCAGGGCCTTCGCTTCCAGATCCGCGACCAGATCGACCATCTGTCGCTTCACGGCATCCCGGTCATGGACGGCGATCTCACGAACCACCGGAGCAGGAGCAGTGGCGGCCTTGGCCCGACGCAGCGCCTTGGCCCAGCGGCCGTCGTGCGGGGCCTTCCGAGCGAGGTCGGCCAGTTTTCCCGGCTTCGGTAGAAACTCGGACGCCGGATCGCGAACATGGGCCGCCATGCCAGCCTCGATCGCCGGTGCCGTGCAGTCCGACAGAGCGTCGAAATAGTCGGCCCAGAACGCAGCGGCCTCGCCTTCGTCGCGCTGCGGCTGGGGGAAGGTGGCGAACCGACTGCCGATGATGCCCATGATCTCGGCCTGTGTGGCGGGTGTCAGGGCGGCGATGCGCAGGGCGGGCAGAGCCATCGTCGCCTCCGACCGCAGCATGGGACTGGCCGCCACCGTCTTCACCGCTACATCCTCAGAGGGCTCGTCGAGCAGCCATGAGGTCAGCGGCTTGCTCAGCACCGGCAATGTGTCGGTCGTGGTTGGCCCGCTTCTCTGCGAGCTTGTGGTTGGGACGGAGGACATGGGCAGGGCCTTCATGGGGCTGGGCTTCCGGTATGGTGAGGGCTTGGCGGTTGTCGGCGATGGACTGGGCGATGGCGTTGTCGAAGAACTTCCACGAGGCGATGGGCTGGCCTGGGCGCTGGGCCAGAGCGACCACCGTGGGCATGACGTCGTGTTCCCAGCTGGCCCCGTCTCGCCGCCAGGCGTGGAGACGGCCGAGGGTCTGGATCAGGCCGGGTTGGCAGGTCGGATCGAGGCGGTTGGTCTGGGCGACCTGGCTCAGCAGGTCGGCGTGATGGCGGGCCTCGCCAGCGGGCCAGTCGGAAGCGGAAGGCACCACCACCGTCGCCAGATCGTCCGCCGGCTCCCGCGCGACAGCAGCAGCATCTCCTAACGGTTCTTCTAACGGTTCAAACGAAGTGAGCCCCGACACACAGTCGGGTAGGTTTGGACCAGATGTCTGTTTGGTTTGGACAGGCTGTCTGTTAGGCGATGACCTATCCGACTTCCTGTCTGTTTGGTCGTTCTCCCTACGTTCAGGGTGTTTCGGACCATGTGAAACGATCAGATCGGACGTTCTGGACCCGTCTTTGCGATGCCGCCGTTCCCGGCTGATCCAGCCAGCCTTCTCGAACGATGACAGGGCCCGCTCTACCGTCTTCACAGAGCAGCAGGCCTGCGTCGCAATCGTCTCCTGACCCACCCATGTCGTGCCGTCCGGGCCGACGTAGTTGGCGACCACAAGCAGCACGGCCTTCTCGGTCGCCGTGGCGCAGGACTGATCCAGCGCCCATGTGATCGCCTGGACGCTCATGGCCGGGCCGATCCGAACACGGAACGACCACCGGTGCGGCCATAGGCGATCAGGGCATAGGCTTCCCTCGGACCACCGCCTGCGATCATCCTGTGGTGCGGGCAGTAGCTGTCACGGCCCTCGACGGACGCGCAGCAGGCATGGGCGGTGACCCCGTCGCCAAGCGGCCAACTGCACTGACCGGCACGCCGTTCGAGGAACGGACGGCTTGTGTCGCTCGGCGTCCAGAGCGTGGCAGCGGCGGCCTGTCGGGCCTCTCTGGCGGCGTCACGGCGGGCTTGGCGGGCTTCCTGGGTCTCGGCGGCCATCGGGCGTCGCTGTGTGATCTTCCGGCCAGCCACCGGCTTGCGCACGGATGGATATCCCTTGGGGGGTAGGCCCATGCGCCGGGCCTTGGCCTCAATCACCTTCACTGACCAACCGGTTTCCTGACTGATCTGTGCAGGGCCCATGGTGATCCAAAGCCGCGCCAGACGGTCCTCCTGATCCTGCGGCCACGGACAGCGATTTTTCGACTTCTCCACCAGCCCGGCCTTCAGGGCCTGGCCAGTCCACCATTCCACGGTCTTGGGGCTGACCCCCATCTCGCGGGCGATCTCGCGGGAAGTACGGCCTGCGCGGCGCAGGGCCAGAAACACCGGGTCTTGAAACCGCGACGCCGTGTTGCCACGCTTCAGCCCTCGACGGTTCATCAGGCCGCTGATCGCGGACTCCGAACGATCCATCCGCAGCCCGATCGACAGACAGGTCTCTCCCCCCACGAAAGCCGCCATGGCTTCAGCGATCTGGTCTTCGGTCAGGGGCTTGTTCTTGCTGGTCATCCCGCAGCCCCATCGTTGGTGGCAAACACCCTCTCAGCTTCGGCCATGGCCAAGGACCGCGTGAGCGATCGGAAATCGTCACCCTTCGACAGGGCCGCGAAATAGCTGGATGCGTGGTGTCGGCTGTCCATGGCCGAAAGGCGGGCCAGGGTGTGCCCGGCGACCATCCGCAGGAAGGTGATGCTGTCGGCCTGGCTGGGCATCTCCACGGCGATGGCACGGGCGGCGATGTTGTCGAGAGCCACCATGCGAGCCTTGCGGACGGCGACAGTGTCCCTTCGGTCGAGACGCTCAGCAGCGAAGTCCTGGGCCCGGCTCATTGGGCCACCACCGCACGACCATCGACGATGCGGACGTTCGTGCCCCCGGACACCTCGGCGTCGGTCGGATAGGCCTGACCCTTCACCACCGCGAACCAACCGTCACGGGTCTGGTAGCAGCGATCGACTGTGACGGTTGGCGCGGCCATGGATCAGACCTCGCCCAGGGCCGACAGGTACAGGTCGGTGATGGCGTCTTCTTCCTGACGCTTCGCCTTGTCCTGTTTCCGGATCCTGATGACCTTGCGCAGAACCTTGACGTCGTAGCCCTCGCCCTTGGCCTCCAGGAAGACCTCCTTCATGTCGGCGACCAATGCCGCCTTGTCCTCTTCGAGGCGCTCAATGCGCTCGATGATGGTGCGGAGCCTGCCCCGGCTTGTGGACGTGAGGACATCGGGGGAGGCGTCGAAGCTGGCGTCGTCGGCCATGGTCAGTTTCCTTGCAGGGGTTGAAGGCATTGGAGAGTGAAGGATCGGCGGGCCTGCCGTTCGGCTCCCACGGCCCGGTCATGACGACCGGCGGCGGCTAGGGCCTCGCGCTCCCGTGAGCGGCGATGAAACCCCGCGAACGGGTCTTCGACCGAGGGGAAGGGCAGGACCGTTCCGAACAGGTCGCCTTGCGGGACCGTGGGGACCGGCACCCTGAAACTTCCGCAGTTACGGCAGCGGGCATGGATGGCCATCGCATCAGACTCCCACCCCGCCGTGGAACCGCATCCGGGGCTTGGACTCGCCGTCCACCTTCCAGATCGACCACAGACCAGGGCGACAGGCGCGCTTGCATCCCCTGGGTTGGCGACAGCGGCTATGTCGAAGTTCAGTAGGGCCAACGAATAGGAAGGGCGTGTCATGCGTGCCCCGCTGTGTGCAGTATGGCGGCC
>Ga0075012_10002796_pt1 | contig 16951 bp, 13 predicted proteins | sample All_14_2_FD_71474 | JGI IMG/M metagenome (GOLD analysis project Ga0075012, IMG submission 71474) | Freshwater microbial communities in response to fracking from Pennsylvania, USA - Allegheny Zone_MetaG_DW_15 | ecosystem: Environmental > Aquatic > Deep subsurface > Groundwater > Drilled... | reverse complement strand
CGCTGAAAGAATATGTCGACCAGATGGGTGACAAAATCGCCCATAACAGTACTGCTGCAGAAAACGAGGCTGTGCTGGAAAACATCCGTTTTGCAACATCAGTGATGGAAGAGGTCGTACAAAACTATGTTCTGTACGAAGTGAACCGCACAGAAAGTCAGTATCAAGTGATGCGGGAGAGCTATGTACGCTGGCAAATCTTTTCCATCATTTTGATCTTCAGCGCCGTGGGCTTTTCAGTAGTGGCTGCTTGGAGTTTATCCAGGAGCATTTACACCCCGATCAAAAAATTACATGATGTGACGACCACCATCACCAAAAACGATCTACAGGCATTAATGACAAGTGATAATGTGGACGAAATCACCGAGCTGGGCATGAGTTTCAACATCATGATCGGCAAGATCAAAGAATTGTTGGATTCTAAGATCAAGGAGCAAGAAAATCTCAAGAAAGCCGAACTGCGTGCGCTTCAGGCACAGATCAATCCCCATTTTTTGTACAACACCTTGGATACGATTATCTGGATGGCCGAATCCAAGAAGACTGACCAGGTAGTAAAAATCGTCACTGCATTATCAAACTTCTTTCGCATCAGTCTGAGCAAAGGCATGGACTGGATCACTATTGGAGAAGAGGTGGAACGCATCAGGAGTTATTTGACTATTCAAAAGATGCGTTACCGGGATATTCTGGATTTCAAAATCGACGTGGCAGAAGATGTCGCTGAGAATACGATCCTAAAGCTGCTTCTTCAACCGCTGGTGGAAAATGCCTTGTATCACGGCATAAAAAACAAACGACAGCGTGGCATGATCCATGTACGCGCCAGACGCAAGGGCGAAAACGAAGTCCTTCTCGAAGTGGAAGATGATGGCATTGGATTTACGACGGAGAAACTAAATCAACTTCGTGCTGAGTTGAATGAAGATCAGGGCGACATCAAATTGGAAAGTGGTTTTGGATTAGGCAATGTCAATAAGCGCATCAGGTTATATTATGGCGAACCGTATGGTCTATCGGTCCAAAGTGAGTATATGAGCGGCACTTGTGTAACACTGGTGATCCCAGCCAAAATAGAGTCAGCTCCCCAAAGGGAAGACCCTGTCAACGGTCAGGATTAAGAACCGTTACGGGAAGATTCGAGGAGCATTATTGATGAAGATTTCACACATCCTAATTTTATTTGCGATTTTCGCCTCTGGTTTTGGACCTGTGGCCTGTGTTCAACAACCTGATTCATTATCTACTCTGCTGCCTGACTCAAATTCAAATACCAGGCTTGAGAAAAATTATGAAGATCTAATCGTCGGCTACGCTCAATTGGGAGCGGAGAGCGAATGGCGTGCCGCAAACACAATATCAATAAAAGAAACAGCCGAACAATTGGGCGTAGAACTGCGTTTTCTAGATGCACAGCAAAAACAGGAGAACCAGGTTGAGGCAGTGCGTAAATTCATTATCCAGAAAGTGGATATTATTGGCATTTCGCCCATTGTCGAAACTGGTTGGGAAGAGGTGTTCCGGGAGGCAAAAGATGCAGGTATTCCTATCATCCTGGTAGACCGGCGCGCGGACGTCCCGGAAGACTTCTATGTATCTTATCTCGGTTCAGATTTTCTGGAGGAAGGCCGCAATGCAGCGCGAATTATGGCAAAGTTGGTTAACGGGAAAGCGAGTATTGTCGAGTTGGTCGGCACGATCGGTTCTGCTCCTGCAAATGATCGCTATATAGGCTTTCGAGAAGTGTTAAAAGATTATCCACAGATGCAAATCATCGATTCGCAATCCGGTGATTTTACACGAGCCAGAGGCAAAGAAGTCATGGCGGAATTCCTGAAAAAATATGGAAATGAAATCACCGCGGTGTATGCTCATAATGACGATATGGCGCTGGGAGCCATCGATGCCATCGAAGAGTATGGGCTCAACCCCGGTCTGGACATCAAGATTATTTCCATCGATGCCGCACGAGGAGCATTTGAAGCGATGATCGCCGGTAAATTAAACGCCACGGTCGAATGCAACCCCTTGCTCGGTCCACAATTTTTCGAACTTGCCTTAAAAGTGGTCAACGGCCAACCCATCCCCAAATGGGTACCCTCAATTGAGGGTATTTTCTTCCCTGAAGATGCCAGCGAGATTTTGCCAACCCGCAAATACTAAAAACAACCTAAATCGAAAGAAAGTTAACTCTTTTCCAAAAAAATCTGCCATTCAACGAGATGGCAGATTTTTTTATTTAATCGAACCATAAAAAATCAACTTCTTCCTAATAAGAAACTATGGAGGTTAGTACCCAAAAGGGTTATTCTATTAACAACATGTTATCGATAACACAATAGGATAATCCCTTGATTCTATCTGATCGAAAAAAACGTGTCACCATTAAAGATGTAGCACAGGCAGCCGGTGTTTCCACCCAAACGGTTTCGCGTGTGATGAACAAATCTTCGTATGTGTCTGAAAAAACGCGTCAGCGGGTTGAGGCAGTGGTTGAGCAATTAGCCTATAACCCCAGCGCCCTTGCGCGGAGTTTAAGTCAGCAGCGCAGCTTTACATTGGGAATAGTCACATTTGGATTGAAATATATCGGTCCATCACGCACCATCAATGGTATAGCAGACAAAGCAGACGAACTGGGTTACATGCTCCTGATGAAGGAACTTGATAAGTTTAGCGCAACAAGCATAGATGAAGTGATCGATTCTTTGCTTGCCCGACAAGTGGATGGAATCCTATGGGTGGCGCCTGAAATTGGGGACAATCACAATTGGATTGAAGAACAGAAATCCAAAATTACTGTACCAATATTATTCCTGGCTATGAAACCGCGCGAAAGTATTTCAAGTGTATCTACTGATAACTTTCAAGGGGCAGTGATGGCGGTACAACATTTGTTGAGTTGTGGGCGAAAAAAAATCGGACACATATCAGGTCCGTTGAGTTGGTGGGAAGCCGATGAACGCAAACGCGGCTGGCAAGAGACCCTGAATGCTGTTGGGCTTGAGGCTTCAGAATATTGTTGTGCGGAAGGCAACTGGTCCTCCGCCAGCGGAGAACAAGCATTTCGTCATTTGATGCAAAAATTCCCAGATTTGGATGCTGTCTTTGTTGCCAATGACCAGATGTCCCTAGGTGTGTTGCGCGAAGCGATCCGACGGGGAATCCGTGTTCCGGAGCAATTGGCAGTCATTGGCTTCGATAATATTCCTGAATCAGCTTATTTTTATCCTTCACTAACTACCATTTATCAAGATCTCCAGCTACTAGGTGAGCAAGCGGTTCAAAGTATCGTAGAGATGATCCAGGCACGGCAGGAAAACCGATCTATTATGGCACGATCAAGGTTTATTCAACCCACCCTTGTTGTTCGTGAAAGTTCAAGGTGTGTTTGATCATATTTCGTCAGATTGAGCAGGCGAAGATATGGATTGAATGAAAAGGAGGTGCATTGAAAGGGATAATGAAATTAAAAAGAGAAGTGCTCGCTTATTGATTGGCGTCTCCAAGCAAGCACTTCAGGGCAAAGGACCCATCTGAGAAAGGCACTCACCCGTGCCCCAATTATAGTGTAAGAAAACCTCCGCAAGGAGGAGCGCATTGATCTATTAAGGAGAGAAGATCATGTTTAAGAAATTAGCTTTTCTGATCGTACTTGCTTCCATGATTTTGACCGCATGCCAGCCTGCAGTCGTTGCTACAGAAGCCCCTGTGGCAGATGTACCCGCTGCAACTGAAGCCCCTGTTGAAGCTCCTGTCGCCACCGAAGCACCTGCCAAGGTTTGGACGTATGCTGATATGACCGTCGGTTTCCTACAGACTGGTTCTGAGGGCGGTTGGCGCGCTGCGAACACTGCTTCCTTCAAGGAAACTGCCGAGCAATTGGGTCTGACACTCAAGTTCTACGATTCACAAAATGATTTGGCCAAACAAGTTGCTGGCTTCCAACAATTCATTGAGGATCCCGAAGTTGATGTGATCATCATGTCACCTCTTGAAGTTACCGGTTGGGAACAGGTTCTAAAAGATGCCGCAGCCGCTGGCAAACCTGTCATTCTTTCAGACCGCCGCATCGACGGTTTTGAGGATCTGTATGTCACTTTCATCGGCGCCGACTTCGTTGAAGAAGGACGCAAAGCCGGTACTGAAATGTGCAAACTGCTTGAAGGCAGCGAAAAGAAGAACGTCTGGGAATTGGTTGGTAACGTAGGTGCCGCTCCCGCCATTGACCGCGGAAAAGGTTTCCGCGAGACAGCCGAAGCATGCGGCATCACAGTTGTCAACAGCCAGACTGCTAACTGGAGCGTTGTCGAAGGCAAGCAAGTTACTGAAGCCTGGTTGAAAGAAAGCAAGGACGTCCAGGGAATCTTTGGTCAGAACGATGAAATGGCATTTGGTGCCATTGAAGCGCTCAAGGAAGCTGGTCTCACACCTGCTGTTGATGTCAAAATTATTTCTGTAGATGCCACCTCTGGCGCTTTCCAGGCTATGCTTGATGGCACACTGAATGTGACGGTGGAATGCAATCCGCTGCTCGCCCCGCAGGTTTACGAAGCCGCACTTGCTGCCCTTAATGGTGAGACACTTCCCAAGTGGATTCCATCTCAGGAAAGTGTGTTTTACATGGACGACCCGAACTTGAAGGATATTGCAGCTGGTCGTAAGTACTAAAACTTTGAATCTCATCTGCTAAATCTTGGGGAATTGCGGAACGGATCCAGATACGGATTGATTGGGAAGCGAAGTTTTCTTCGCTTCCCAATCAATCAAAAATTTTGTTTACAAAAGGCAGGCAGGTATGTCTGAGGCAGATCAAAATATACTTAGTATGGAAGGTATCAGCAAAACCTTCCCGGGCGTACAAGCACTGGATGATGTAAGCTTGTCTCTAAAAAAAGGTGAGATTCTCTGCCTGGTTGGAGAAAATGGCGCGGGAAAATCTACCTTGATGAAAATATTAACCGGGGTGGACAAGCCTGATTCGGGAAGAATAATTTTAGACGGCAAGGAAATCCAGGCGAAATCTCCACAACATGCTCAATCTCTGGGTATCAGCACCGTATATCAAGAAGTTAATCTATGCACCAACTTAACAGTTGCAGAAAATATTTTGCTTGGGCGTGAGCCGCAAAAAATGAGACGTATTGACTGGACAAAAATGAATGCATTGGCCAGCGACACCCTTAAACGCTTGTTGGGTGTTGACATTGATGTCACAAAGGCATTAGGCTCTTACACAGTAGCCATTCAGCAGATGGTGGCGATTGCACGCGCACTTTATATCGAATCTGCAAAAATACTTATTTTGGATGAGCCCACCTCCAGCCTGGATGTTAATGAAACGGAACAACTCTTCAAGGTAATGCGTAAGTTGAAGAACGATGGCGTGGGGATCATTTTCATCACCCACTTTATCGGCCAAATCTACGAAATTTCTGACAGGATTACGGTCTTACGGAACGGGAAATTGGTTGGAACTTATGAAACAAGCGCAATCACACGCGTTGGATTAATCTCAAAAATGATCGGCCGCAGTTTGGCCGAGTTCGACGAAATGACAAAAATAAAACTGGAAAGCAGCAAGCATATTAGAAGTGAAGCGCTATTGCAAGCCAAAGAATTTGGCCTAACCGGGGCTATTCAACCTTTTAATTTGGATTTACATGTCGGGGAAGTTGTTGGCTTAGCAGGACTTCTCGGTTCGGGGCGTACAGAGACAGCCAGCATTTTGTTCGGTTCCGACAAGGCCGATACAGGTTCCATTTCGATGAACGGCTCTGTCGTTCAGGATTATTCTCCGCTAAGTTCGATCAAACGGGGGGTTGCCCTCTGTCCGGAAGATCGCAAAGCGGCAGGGATTGTAGATGACCTGTCTGTAAGAGAAAATATTATCCTTGCCATTCAAGCCAGCAAGGGTTGGTTCAAATATTTGAGTTTGCCTGAACAATATGAAATTGCAGAAAGGTATATTAAATTACTTAATATCGCTACACCTTCTGCCGATCAGCCTGTTAAAAACCTAAGTGGCGGAAATCAACAAAAGGTGATCCTGGCACGCTGGCTCGCAATTAATCCACAAATACTCATCCTGGATGAACCCACCCGCGGAATTGATGTGGGGACAAAAGCTGAGATCCAAAAGCTGGTGCTGTCATTCGCTGAAGACGGCAAAGCTTGTGTATTTATTTCCTCCGAATTGGAAGAAGTATTACGCACCAGTCATCGCATTGTAGTTTTGCGTGAACGCGAGAAAGTCGCTGAATTTTCTGGCGAGGTGGACGAGAACACAATTATCCATGCGATTGCAGGGAGTGAAGCATGAAAAAGCCTACCAAACAAGTACTCACATGGAGAAAAATTACAGAGAGCAGACTCTTCTTCCCCATTGTGGCTTTAACGCTAATCCTGCTCTTTGATTTCATTTTTATTCCTGGTTTCTTTGCTATTGAAAATAGAGAAGGGAATCTGCACGGAAGCTTGATCGATATTTTCCGAAATGGCTCCACAGTAATGATCCTTGCCATTGGCATGACACTAGTCATCGCAACTGGCGGAGTGGATCTGTCTGTGGGGGCCACAATGGCGATTGCCGCTTCAGTGGCAGGGATTTTGATGAATCCATCCGCGCTAAAGAATGAAGTTTTTTTTATTACCGATCCTAATTACACGTTTCAGCCGCTCTGGTTGGTGATTACTGCGGCGCTGGCTGTATCCCTCATTTGCGGATTGTGGAATGGGGTGTTAGTTGCCTATATGAGAATTCAGCCAATGGTAGCGACTTTGATATTAATGATCTCCGGACGTGGGATAGCGCAGTTAATTACAAACGGTCTCCGGGTGCAGATCACCTACAAGCCATATGCATTTATCGGGCAGGGCTGGGTCGTATTACCATTCTCACTCTATCTAGTCGCCATCGTATTCGCCATTACCTGGTTCATTACTCGTAAAACCGCCATAGGTATGTTCATCGAATCGGTAGGTATCAATTTCCGCTCCAGCTATTTCAGTGGAATTGATGAAAAGAAGATCAAATTATTGGTTTATACATTTTGCGGTTTTTGTGCGGGGATTGCCGGTTTGGTCGCAAGTTCAAATATCAAGACATCCGATGCGAATAACATCGGCCTCACCACAGAATTGGATGCGATCCTGGCCGTGGTAATCGGTGGGACCGCCATGTCTGGTGGACGGTTCTCCCTGCTTGCCAGTATGGTTGGAGCTCTGGTAATGCAGGCCATTACTCAATCCATGTATGCAATTGGTGTGCCTGCATTTGCTCTCCAGGCGATCAAAGCTGTGGTCGTTATCTTTGTGATCCTGCTCTACTCAGACCAGGTTAAAGGTTTTGTCCAAAAGATCAGCGCGCCGAAAAAAGAGGTTTAACCATGTTGCGAATGCTAGGTAATTTTTTCTCCGGGAATCGCAAGTTTATCCCATTGATGTCCACGGCTTTGTTGGCTCTGGTCGCTTATGGAATTGGTGCTTACTTTTTCGTCGGCATGCGAAATCCACAGGTATTCTTTAATCTATTTCGAAATACTTCCTACCTCCTGATCAGTGGTATTGGGATGACCTTTGTCATTTTGACTGGAGGAATTGATCTTTCCGTCAGCGGTGTGGTGGCCCTAACAACAGTTGCCTCCGCAGTCTTGCTTCGCGACGGCTGGAACGCCTGGGTTGTAGTTCTACTCATGTTGGCAATGGGAATGGCCCTGGGGGCGACCATGGGCAGCTTCATCACGTACATGAAAGTTCAGCCATTTATCGCCACCTTGGCTGGAATGTGGTTCGCCCGTGGAATGTGTTTCTTTATCAGCGATGATGCGGTCACCATCGATAATCCTGTTTTTCAAATTCTTGGCAAGACAAAAATATTGATACCGGGCTTGAAAGAGCTAGCCGATCAACAGGGAACTCCAGCGCCGTACATTTCCATCCCTGTTATTGTTGCATTTATTCTCTTGGGTATTGCGATTTATATTGCCCACTACACCAGGTTTGGTAGAACAGTTTATGCCATTGGTGGCAACGAGGGCAGGAACGAACAGTCCGCCCGGCTAATGGGTTTGCCTGTAAATCGAACAAAAATGCTGGTGTACACCTTCAATGGGTTTTGCTCCGCTTTGGCTGGTCTTTCATTTAGTTTATTCGTCTCTTCCGGACATGGTTTGTATGCACCAGGCTTGGAATTGGAGGTTATTGCTTCGGTCGTAATGGGTGGAACCATGTTAACAGGCGGTTCTGGATATGTGTTCGGAACATTCTTCGGGGTTTTGGTCCTTGCTGTGACTCAGGCTCTGATCCAGTTCATCGGATCCTTGAGTTCCTGGTGGACAAAGATCGTCATCGGTATTCTTACACTTACTTTTATTGGCGTTCAAACTGTGTTGGCAAATCGAAAAAGCGGCAAAACTACTCAAAACACACAGGAATTGATGGCGGTCCGCCGCAGACAGCAAAGGCTTGCGCTTGGGATCGGCCTGCTCGTCATCTTGGCTGGGGTAGCCATCTTCTCTGTCTTCAAATTCAGAAGCGGCTCCTCGAACCAAGCCGAAGCCGATACCCAGTGTGTCGTGGCGCCATTCCGTGAAGATGAAGCCGCAAATCTAGTAAAAAATGGTGCAGTCATTGTCTATCATCGCACGGCTGGCCCACAATGCGTGGATGAGTTATTTGCAATCTACCCTGATGGTCGGATCACCGGAAGCGATGGCATCAAAAAGGTGGAAAAACAGATTGCTCCTGAAGAAGTTGAACAATTACTTACTGCCATTAGTGTAGATCACCAATGGTTTACAAATGAGATATATAGTACCTATCTTAATCCATGCAGACAATGCTTTGCTCACTACATCGATATCTCATACAATGGCCAGGCAAAATCTGCAACTGGTGTAGATGGTACAACGGCAATGCCACCGGGCTACGCATTTGCCCTGGCTGAGATTAGGCCCCTACTCCCGGAAATTAATCCTGCTCCTTAGCGGCTAGGGTCTTCTGATGTTTCTTGTACTGAATTAATCGGTTTTGTTCGTTCGATGGAATAATTTATCATCCAAGGAGAAGGAAAGATGATGGTTAGAAAAATACTAATTCCAGCCCTCCTGGCTTATGTTTTTTTTAGCTTTGCCTGTGTATATATTGTATTACCGGAAGGCCTGGAAACTCCGGAAGCAATTGTGGACGGTACCGAGTTAAAAGCATGGAATGCAATAGTAACGAATGTGGGAAAGTCCGATTCAGGAGATTTACATATTGATATCACGATACGGAACGATACTGGTGATTGGAGTACGATGCGGGCCGTAACGGAAAAACCCGCAATCCTTACCACCAGTGATGGAAAAGCTACAAACTGTGACACGGTATTTGTTGGAACTGGCGGGCACCGCCTGGCGCCAGGTTTTCAAACCCGTGGATACACTACCGGCAAGAAAGATGATCTAAAAACCCAGCTTATTTATGTCGAGTGCAAAGGTGCGACAGTCGATGCAGGCTCCAAGCTCGCTATCGAATATACAAGTTTCGAGGGCATTTTAGATGATTATGATCCAGAAGCTAATAAAACCGAAGGAGTATTGGAACTAAATCTTGATGATGTTGTCGCAGATTTACAGTATCCAATCGCAACACCAGTCGAAGGCTTGATTCAAGATACAGGAGTAAGCATAACCGCACTTAGCGATAACGTTGTTAACCTCCTGGATGTTCAACGTACAGATACAGGTTTCCAATTCACATGGCAAAATTTCAACCCAACGAAATTCCCTCTAAAGACGCATCTTGGAACTCCACCGGTCATTGGCTCTGATGGCATCATTTATGGCTTTTACGAATCCCTGGATATTGTCCCTATCCCAATCACTCCTCCAAATGAAAAAGTGGAATGGACAACGGAAGTTGCGGTTCCGAAAGATGTTACAGGGTTTTACATTTTACTTAGTGTAGAGTCTAACAAACCGCGCACTTATGTAAACTACCTTGTTGATATCAGCGATAAATAGATGGCTGTTATCATGAAAAAATTATTTAATAAGAACCTTTTATTTCCCCTTCTTGGAACGAGGTTAATTTTTCTAATTCTTACCTTAGTGACATCCTCCTGTGCGCCTGTTCAGGCGGATGTCACTAACACCCCTACCGCACCGACAATGGTCGTTACGCCCGCTGCCGCAACCCCAGAATGGTTCGATATGAAGTTAATTGATGTGCAGACCGGTGAAACGTTTACCATGAACGATTATGCAGGAAAGGTGATCCTGCTTGAAACGATGGCAATCTGGTGTCCAAATTGCACTGTTCAAGGTAATGAAATAAGAAATCTTCACAAAGCTCTCGGAAATCCAGATGATCTGATCTCAGTCAGCTTGGATATCGATGTAAATGAAGACGATGCCGCACTCAAAGAATATGCAGATGGATACGGCTTTGATTGGCATTTTGCCATTGCTCCATTGGAGGTTGCCCGCGCTTTGGGGAACTTGTATACTGCACAATACTTAAATCCGCCGCTTGCGCCCATGCTGATCATTGACCGGAAAGGAGATGTTCATCACCTTGAATATGGCATCAAGGATGTGGAAACCCTCCAAGAGGCTATTGAGCCTTATCTGGAAAAGTAGGTTTGATGCTTAACCTGGCGGTTACATCATTACTACTTGGTTTATTGACAACGACCAGTCCATGTATATTGCCGCTGTATCCAGGGTTTCTGGCATATTTGGGCGGGCAAAATAAGATTGGCAGACAAAGATACTTCCTAGGTTTTTTTGTACTGGCAGGAGTATTAAGCATGATGGTAGCTCTCGGTTGTCTGATTGCCTTGCTGGTAGTTCCCATTGGCAAGGTATTGCTTTATATCATCCCGCTTGCAGACCTTTTGATTTTTCTACTGGGAATTCTACTGCTATTTAATATCAATCCCTTTAAAAAGATCCCACAAATTCAACTACCTGTACTTCGCCACCCGTATGGGAACGCTTATGTATATGGCTTACTTTATGGCCCAATCGCACTTCCCTGCTCTGGCCCAATGGTAGTCAGCATCTTCGCTTTATCTTTTACGGCAAGTGAAGCATTTAGCCAGTTGTGGGTTTTTCTTTGTTTTGGTTTGGGACTTGGCATACCACTCCTAGTACTTTCATTTTTATCTGCTGCTCTCCAACGTCAATTGACTGTCATTTTTGCCCGCCATAATCGATACGTCAACCTCATCAGTGGCCTACTTTTGGTAGGTATAGCCATTTATGATCTGGGGAAGAACTGGGATGCGTTGAGGTTATTCATTAGGGTTTAAGTTACTTTGCAAACTCAGAATTATCCAATCAATATAATTGTGAGTGCTGCAGACTGGATTTCTTTGCCACCGGCTAAATCAGCGAAGGTACAGGATAAATTTAATAGATACGTGTCGATAAATTAAGCAGCCTCATAGCCGCTCGTATCAAGTCTGACCTTCTGGTTGGAGACTGTAAAATTACCCTACTTATTTATTGGTTTCACCGACTCTACTACTAAGTTTTCATGATCTGCGCGTGGGACTTCGATATTTTTATCGATGCGATCGAGAGTGGTTTTTACAAACCTCGAGCGCGATATATTCTCACTTGCGGTTGTCCTATTTTCCGTTCGAGAGGGATTAACAATATGAAACGGAGACCCATGACCCTGAAAATATATTGCTCACTGAGAGTATGATTGGTTCAATGAAGCGCCTGAAAGCAGAATCCGCGGAGACGTCTCAGGATGAATCACGCTCTTTTGAGTTTGAACGCCTTTTCATGGAGCACTGGTCGTCCGTTTATCGGGTTCTCCACCGTTTGGTGGGGGACCCAGCCGAGGCAGAGGACCTTGCCTTGGAAACCTTTCTGCGTCTCTATCGCGAAACCGAAAAGCAAAAGACAGATGGTATGAATGCAGGCGGTTGGCTGTATCGGGTCGCGACCCGACTCGGTCTGCATTCCATTCGGAGTTGGAAGCGTCGGGAACATTACGAACTGACCGCAGGAAGGTACGCATTGGAAGAGTCGGAGCAGGCTTCACCGGCAGAGATCCTGGCTCGACAAGAGGAACGTGGACAAGTCCGGCTCGTGCTTTCGTGGATGAATGAGCGGCAGTCGCATCTTTTGGTGCTGCGCCATTCGGGTCTTTCCTATAAAGAGATCGCGGAAGCCTTGAACCTGGAACCCGGCTCGATCGGTCCGCTGCTGGTACGTGCCGAGCGTGAATTTGAAAAACAGTATCGTGCGCTGGCACAGGAGGAATGATGCAAAAACACTTAAATGATGGCGAACTGCGGGCGGCGCTCGATGGCGAATTGGATGCCAGATCCCTTCAGCATCTTGAGACTTGCACATCCTGCCAGATGCGCCAGCAGCAATTGCAAGAGAAGCAACGCGAAGCGGGACGCCTGCTTGCTTTCTTCAATCCCGCCGAACAAACCGCTCCCTCTGCCCAACGGGCTTGGAGTCGGCTTTCACAGAAGATCATGCTACAAAAGGAGATATCAATGACTAAAAAGTGGTTCTCATTCCCACTCGTTCGTTTTGGATTTGCAGCCCTGGCGCTGTTGACACTATTCCTCGCATTCCCCGGTACGCGGGTTTGGGCGGGTGAATTCCTGAACCTGTTCCGTGTGCAGCAGGTGCAGGTCGTATCTGTGGACTTCACCGGCTTGGAGCAGTTGACCGGCGACGGCACGCTCGGCAACCGCTTCACCGAGATGATCGGCGACTCAGTAGATATGCAGCAGGAACCCAGCGAGCCAGTATCTGTGGCAAGTGCGGAAGAAGCCAGTGAGTTGGCAGGTTTTGAAGTACGTATTCCCGAAGGCATGACTCCCAGCCAGATCAACGTGACCAGCGGCGCTGCTTTCACCTTTACCGTGGACCGTGCCAAGTCGCAAGCCTTGCTTGATGAAGCCGGACGCGGTGACCTCGTCTTACCCGAATCGGTGGATGGCGCAGAGATTCTAGTGAACATTCCTTCAGCCGTCAGCATCGGTTTTGGGACATGCCCCATACCGGGTTCGGAAGTGTCTGGTAATACCGAGCAGAGCACCATTGAAAATCGTTACCCAGATTGCGTCATATTTGCCCAGATCCCCAGCCCCAATGTCAACGCGCCGGCAGATCTTGATATCGAAGCGTTGGCTCAGATCGGGTTGGAGTTCACAGGCATGAGCACGGAAGAGGCGCAAGCGTTCACAAGCACAGTCGATTGGACATCCACGCTGATTGTCCCCATCCCGCAAAACGCATCGGTCAATGAACAGGTTGCAGTGGATGGCGTGACCGGTACGTTGATTCAACGCCCATCGGGTGAAGGTCCGCAATTCGCGCTGTTCTGGGCGAAGGATGGAATCATCTATGCCATCAGTGGGTTGGGGTCGAACGCCGAGCAGGCTATGAACATAGCGAACTCGCTCCCGTAGGTTTTTATGTCTGTTGCAGCAATCGAAACTGAAGCACTTAGAAAAGTATTCGGCGACCATGCTGCCGTGAAAGGCCTCACCCTGCAAGTTTCGCAGGGTGAGGTGTTCGGCTTTCTTGGTCCGAACGGCGCGGGCAAGACGACCTCCATCAAAATGCTATTGGGGCTTGTTGCGCCGACATCGGGCAAAGCGAATTTACTTGGCGCGCCCATCGGTGACCGCGCCACGCTCGCCCGCATCGGATTCCTGCCGGAGCATTTCCGCTTTCAAGATTGGATGACCGCCAGTGAATTTCTCGTGTTGAATGGCGAACTGCTGGGGATGGATGGGCAGGCGCTCAAGAAACGGCGCGATGAACTTCTCGAGCGCGTGGGCTTGGCTCCCTTTCGCAACAAGCAATTGCGCACGTTTTCAAAGGGCATGTTGCAGCGCATTGGCTTGGCGCAGGCGTTGTTGAATCATCCGGCGCTGGTCTTTCTCGATGAACCCACCTCCGGGCTTGACCCGGTGGGGCGGCGACTGGTGCGGGATGTCGTCCATGAACTGCGAAACGAAGGGACTTGTGTTTTTCTCAATTCGCATTTGCTGAGTGAGATCGAAGTGACCTGTGACCGCGTTGCGTTTATTCGACATGGCGAAGTAGTACGCGTGCTGGAACTTGCCACATTGAACGGCGATCAATCGGTGGTCACCATTCGCGCCTCAGGCCTGACCTCGGAATTGGTTGCCAAACTGACGCATTGGGGCAGCGAGATACAGTTCAACAACGAACAGTTGACTCTCACCGTCCACAACGAAGCCTCCATTCCAGAGATCAATCGCTTTTTGGTAGCGCAAGGCGTGAATGTGTTTGCCATTTCCCCCAGCCGCATCTCGCTGGAGGAAATCTTTATCGAAACGGTTGGAAAGGACGGCGGGCTATGAAAAAGATTTGGATCCTTGCACGCATGACCTTCCACGAAGCGATTCGCCGCCGCATTGTTCTGACGGGACTTGTCTTGGGCATTCTATTCCTAGTCATCTTCTCAGTTGGGTTTCGCATGATCTCCAGAGAAGTGATGAACGATGGGGAGAACCGTCCTGCTTTGATGGCGCACGCGATGCAAAACGAAATGTCGAGCTTCATGCTCAACGCCGGGTTGTATGCTGTTGCGTTTTTGTCCGTTGCGATGGGCGCACTTCTCAGCGCCGATGCACTTGCGGGCGAGATCAGCTCGGGCACCATTCAAACCGTGTTAACAAAACCCATTCGCCGCTCTGATGTTGTGCTGGGCAAGTGGCTTGGGTTCGCAGGTTTGCTGGCGCTTTACTTGTTGCTCATGGCGGGCGGGGCGGTCCTCATTGTTTTCCTTCAATCAGGATATATCCCTCAAAACATCTTGACGGCGCTCCTGTTGATGTATCTGGAATCCTTGCTAGTCATGACGTTCGCCTTGATGTGTTCGAGCGCCATGCCGGGGCTAGCCACCGGCGGGACGGTCTTCGGGTTATACGGTCTCGCATTCATCGGCGGGTGGATCGAACAGATCGGCGCGATCTTCAACAATCACACTGCTGTTCAAGTGGGCATTGTCACCAGTTTGCTATTTCCCACTGAGGCGATCTGGCGCAGGGCAGCTTTCGAGATGCAGACCTCTCTGGCAACGATTCTGCAAATGTCACCGTTTACGACTCTCTCCGTCCCAAGCATGGTGATGGTGACTTATGCAATTATGTATCTCCTGGGCACATTGGCAATCGCTGTCAGGATCTTTCAGAACAGAGATATATAACATTCGTTCAACGATAGGCTGAAATATTAATTGTCCTGCCGAATAGAAAAATCAATTTCTGCGTTGAACGCTATGGGATATATCAACGATAAACGATAATGTTTTCTTGCAGATATAAATTAATTCCAAAAAGTAAAAACGCGCCTATCAGCGCGTTTTTACTTTTACTATATATGGGCTATTCCCTTTAGCACTTCTTCAGGCGTCAACGGAAAATGGTCAAACCATACACCAGTAGCATCATGCACAGCTGCTGTGACAGCAGGTGCGAGGCACATATTCATTACCTCGCCCAAACCACGCGCGCCCCATGGGCCGCGCGGATCAGGTATTTCCAATACCGTAATATTCATTTCACTGGGAATATCCAATACGGTGGGCACCAGATAAGTAGACAGGCTGGGCGTGAGAACCTGCCCTTCTTTTTCAATAAAGTCCTCCATAACCACATAACCAACTGATTGCACCAATCCACCTTGAATCTGCCCAATGACTTGTTGCGGATTAATGGCCTTCCCCACATCAATGGCACAGTAAATCTTATCGATCTTCACTTGCCCAGTTTCCATATCCACCACTACTTCAGCGGCTTGGGCGGTATAGGCATATGCTACATTTGGGTCACATTGCCCAGTTTCTGGGTCAGGGGCGGTTGTCTGGTGGGGCCAATACGTATGATCTAGGTGCACAGGTCGCTCTTCGTTAGCCCAAATTTCAAGAGCTTTCTCAGCCCCCTCTTTTATAGCATTGCCAATAAAGAAAGTCATGCGTGATGCTGAGACCGAGCCAGAGTCCTTTACCTGAGCAGTGTCAGTTGAGATAAGTTCGATCCTTTCCATAGGCAAGCATAATGCCTCTGCAGCCATTTGGGTTATCACAGTATGTGCTCCCATACCAACTTCACTAGCACCATGACGAATCACTGCTCGTTCGATCTCCCCGCTGCCATATAGGTCAATACCAATTGTACAACTCTCGGGGTACCCATATGAGAAACCGACATTTTTATGAGCACAAGCCAGACCAAGCCCACGGCGTAGGTTCGGCCGTCTACGGTCTATTTTTTTTCGCAAAGATGCGAGCGTCCATCCGCTGGTTTTGGCACTCCATCCTGCGCCTTCTGCACAGGCTTGGGTAACCTCGCGTATCGTAACTCCTGGCGGGTAGGGCGCGCCAGTGGTTTGGAGCGACCCCTCTTTAGCCAGATTACGCATGCGCAGTTCAACTGCATCCATGCCCAATTCATCAGCGAGCTTATTTATCATTTGTTCAGCACAATATACAGCTTGGGGGCCACCAAAACCGCGGAACGCACCACGAGGCACGTTATTAGTGTAGACATCAAACGCATCAACCTTAACATTCGGAATTTCATATGGGCCCAATGCATTTAGCACAGCATTGCTGGTTACAATACTAGTAGTAAATTTATATGCCCCCCCATCCGCTAGCATTTTAACCTCGGCAGCAACGATCTTGCCATCCTTAGTCGCACCCCAGCGTGTGAAGATACGGAACGGATGCCGTTTGCAATGTCCAAGGATCGATTCTTCGCGACTCCAAACCACTTTTACCGAACGAGCAGTACCCATGTGATGCAGTTTTAGTACCGCTAATGCTACTATGATTTGCACTGAAATATCTTCACGGCCACCAAATGCCCCCCCAGTCATCGGGTAGATCACCCGCACTTGATCCTCAGCCAAGCCAAGCGCGTGAGCGATCTGCTTGCGATCTTTTA
>Ga0075012_10002794_pt1 | contig 16954 bp, 13 predicted proteins | sample All_14_2_FD_71474 | JGI IMG/M metagenome (GOLD analysis project Ga0075012, IMG submission 71474) | Freshwater microbial communities in response to fracking from Pennsylvania, USA - Allegheny Zone_MetaG_DW_15 | ecosystem: Environmental > Aquatic > Deep subsurface > Groundwater > Drilled... | reverse complement strand
ACCCCACGCGACCGAAGCCCCCCTGACCCTTCCCTGCGTGATGGCGTTCAACGCCAATGACCCCAGCGGCGCGGGCGGCCTGGCGGCCGATCTGACCACCATTGCATCGGCCTCAGGCTACGGCCTGCCGGTGGTCACGGGCACCTACATCCGCGATACCTCCGAAATACGCGACCACATTGCATTTGACGAAGAGGCCGTAGACGAGCAAGCCCGCTGCGCCCTGGAAGACGTGACCGTGGTGGCCTTCAAGGTGGGCTTTCTGGGCAGCCCCGACAACGTGGGCACCGTGGCCGAAATCGCCAGCGATTACCCCGAGGTGCCGCTGATCGCCTACATGGGTGACCTGTCCTGGTGGGACGATCTGTCGCGCGACACCTATCTGGACGCGGTGGAAGAACTGCTGCTGCCCCAGACCACGGTGCTGGTAGGCAACCACAGCAGCCTGTGCCGCTGGCTGCTGCCCGAGTGGGAGGCCGACAAGCCGCCTGGCCCCCGTGACGTGGCCCGCGCTGCGGCCGAGCACGGCGTGTCTTACACCCTGGTGACCGGGTTCAACGCCGCCGACCAATTTCTGGAGAGCCACCTGGCCACACCCGAAACCGTGCTGGCCACCGCACGTTACGAGCGGTTCGAGGCCACTTTCACCGGGGCGGGTGACACGTTGAGCGCTGCACTGGCCGCGCTCCTGGCCGCCGGGGCTGACCTGCAAACCGCCGTGGCGGAAGCCCTGACATACCTCGACCAGTGCCTGGATGCGGGCTTCCAGCCCGGCATGGGCCACGCGGTGCCTGACCGGCTGTTCTGGGCCCATGACGAAGACGAAGCTGCCGAGGGCGAAACCGATGACACGCCCGGCACGCTCGATTTCCCACTGGACAGCACCCGACACTAGCGATTTTTTTCATATAGATTTTTCACATCTATCGCAATACGGTATTCAAAAGTCAGCTACCGATTAAATTCCAATGAACACCTCCACCGACCGCAACCAGCAGCTCTTCGACCGCGCCAAAGCCCTCATCCCCGGTGGCGTGAACTCTCCCGTGCGCGCTTTCAAGGCGGTCGGTGGCACACCCCGCTTCGTGCAGAGGGCCCAAGGCGCGTATTTCTGGGATGCCAACGGCAAGCGGCACATCGACTACATCGGCTCATGGGGCCCCATGATCCTGGGCCATGGCCACCCGGCGGTGGTGGAGGCCGTGCAAAAAGCCCTGCTGGAAGGTTTCAGCTTCGGAGCGCCCACCGAGCGAGAGGTGGAACTGGCCGAAGAAATCATCAAACTGGTGCCCAGCATCGACATGGTGCGCCTGGTCAGCTCGGGCACCGAAGCGGGCATGAGCACCATCCGGCTGGCCCGTGGGGCCACCGGCCGCAAGAAAATCATCAAATTTGAAGGCTGCTACCACGGCCATGCCGACGCGCTGCTCGTCAAGGCCGGCTCGGGCCTGGCCACCTTTGGCAACCCCACCAGCGCGGGGGTGCCCCCCGAAGTGGTGCAGCACACCCTGGTGCTGGAGTACAACAACCTGCAGCAGCTGGAAGCGGCATTTGCCGAACACGGCACAGACATCGCCTGCCTGATGATCGAACCGATCGCAGGCAACATGAACTTTGTGCGCGCTTCTGTGCCCTTCGTCACCCGCTGCCGCGAGCTGTGCACGCAACACGGCGCGCTGCTGGCCTTCGACGAGGTGATGACCGGTTTCCGGGTGGGCCTGTCCAGCGCCCAGGGCCATTACGCCAGTTTGATCCCCGGCTTCGAGCCTGACCTGACCGTGATGGGCAAGGTCATTGGCGGCGGCATGCCGCTGGCGGCTTTCGGGGGCAAACGCGCCGTGATGGAACAGCTGGCACCGCTGGGAGGTGTGTACCAGGCAGGCACCCTGAGCGGCAACCCCGTGGCCACCGCCTGCGGCCTGGCCACGCTGAAAGAAATCCAGAAACCTGGCTTCTTCGAAGCCCTGGGCACACGCACCCAACAACTCACGACCGGTCTGCAAACCGCAGCCGATGCCGCCGGAGTGCCCTTTGCCACCGACAGCCAGGGCGGCATGTTCGGTTTCTTCCTGATGAAAGAGTTGCCCCAGAACTACGCCACCGTGATGACCACCGACGGCCCCCGCTTCAACCGTTTCTTCCACGGCATGCTGGACCGCGGCATCTACTTCGCCCCGGCACTGTACGAGGCAGGGTTTGTCAGCGCGGCCCACTCGCAAGCGGACGTACAAGCCACGGTGGACGCAGCCGCCGAGGTGTTCAACACCCTTTGAAGGGCCTCACACCGGGCGTAACAGCCCGCGCTTGTCCATGGCCACCATCAGCTCGTCGCGCACCGATTTGAGCAGCTTGAGTTCAGGATCGCTGAGCACCAAGCTGCTGGCCATCTGGCGATCACCGTAGATCAGGCCATACACGGTGGCGTGACGGGTCATGGGCAACAGCACAAAGGTACGGGCCCCCACCTTTTGCATGTACCAATGCGGCAAGCGCTTGCTGACCACGGGCTCGGCTGCGTCGGTCACCAAAGCGTCCTTGGCGTTGGTGCACAACACACTGAACAGGTCTTGGCTGCCACCCAAAGGCACCTGAAATGCTTGCACCGTCGTGACCGCCCGGGCTCCGGCGCCCGCCCGCCCGTGCAGCGCCCCGCCTTGAGGCGAACGCAGGCACACCACGATGCGCTGCAGCTGCAAAGCTTCGACCACATCGACCATCATCTGCTCGATGAGCTCTTCCAGCGGAGCATACGTGTCCGCCCCTTCACTCAAGGACTGCAGGGCGTGCTGCAGACCACGGGACACCCGATCCGGACCCCGCAGAGGGGGGGGTTTTTTGGGCTGAAACACCACCGCATGGGATTTCAGTGCAGAAGGGGCACCGTTGGGGTCTGCCCGGATACCCAGCAGCAAGGCAATGTCAGCCCAATCGTCCATGGCCTGCTCGCCCACCGAAAGCAGCGCCTCGGGGTCCAGCCCCAACGGAGCGCCCAGCCCTTGGGCAAACCGACGCATGCAGTCATCTCGGGCCGCAGCCACCTCCTCTGGCTTGCCGATCCGGGGCAACTTGTGCATGTCGTTCGCCAGTTCTGTGGAGGCGGTGCAAAGCGTCCTCAGGTAGTCTTCCGGGCCCAGTTCTCGCTCGGGATCGGTCGGATAAAAGGGTCGCAACCGTTCCACCAGGTCTTCAGGCCAGCCCCATTGGCGGGCCACCTCAATGCCGAGTTCCTCCTCCGTCAACCCCAGCACTTCGTGCCCCACGCGGTCCCGAATCTCCTGGATCTGCGCAGGCGTGGGCCCGGTCGGGGGCGGTTTGGCCGCACCCGTGTGCAACGCGGCATTGGCCTCGGCCTGTCGCACCAGACTGGCGACCGCGTCGCCCACCTTCCCTTCGATGGCCCTGGCCTCACCGGGGAAGTGCATGGCCACCAACATCCGCCCCAGGTTCATGAACAACGCGGTGAGATAGGCCGACTCGAAATGCCGCGACGAGCGGCACAGCTGCTGGGCCAGCAGGCCCGACAGCAAAGACTTGCTGCACACCAGACGAGCGGCTTCGCCATCGCGCCCTTTGGGCACTTTGTCGAACAGCAACAAGGAGGCGGCCAACATGCCCACGCTCTCGAAACCCAAGAGCGCCACCGCGCGCTGCATGCTGGTGATGCGCCCACCACCCACGGCGCTGTAGAACGCCGCATTGATGATGCGCAGCAACCTGCTGGTGAGGCCCACGTCGTTGAGCACCTGGCCAGACAACTGGTTGAGGTGCGCACGGTCGGATCGGGTGATCTTCTGAATGCTGCCGATGGAGTCTTTGAGGGACGGAAAGTCGGCGTGCTCGGCGATCCGCATCATCAGCCGGGTCAGGGCCTTGCGCCTTCGCTCCTCCTCGTCGGCTTCTTCATCGGTGACCTCTGAGGGTTCCGAGGACGTTGGCAAAACGGCTTCCGCCAAGGCATCCTCGGGCGGATCTTCGGACTCGGGGGCGGACAGGGACGTCATGGCCGCATCGTATGGCAAGCCCCGCCAGCGTGGGACTCCCCACAAACCCCGAGCCGAAACAGACCGCTTTTACCCGCTTGTTTTTCGAAAGGGACTCGCCGGGAGTTTCGAAAGCGCAACACATTGCCCGGCCAAGCCTATCCGGGCCGGAACCAGGCCCGGGGTCTCACCCGGTTTCAGTGCCGGAAATGGCGCACGCCTGTGTACACCATGGCCACGCCGCGCTCGTTGGCGGCGTCGATCACTTCCTGGTCGCGCATGCTGCCACCGGGCTGGATGATGCAGGTCGCCCCGGCATCGACCACCACGTCCAGCCCGTCGCGGAACGGGAAGAACGCGTCGCTGGCCACGGCCGTGCCCGCCAGCGACAGACCCGCAGCCTGCGCCTTGATGCTGGCGATGCGGGCCGAGTCCAGGCGGCTCATCTGGCCCGCGCCCACGCCGTAGGTCATGCCGTTGGCGCAGAAGACGATGGCGTTGCTCTTGACATAGGTGGCCACCTTCCAGGCGAACAGCAGGTCTTGCAGCTGTTGCTCGGTGGGTTGCAGCTTCGTCACCACCTTCAGGTCGGACAGTTTCAACTCATGGATGTCGGAGGTTTGCAGCAGCAGGCCCGAGCCCACGCGCTTGGCGTCCATGAAGTTGCGGCCCTGGTCCCAGGCGGTGGGGCCGCCGGGCGGCAGCGCGATTTTCAGGATGCGCACGTTGACCTTGGTCTTGAAGACCTCCAGCGCCTCGTCGGTGAAGTCGGGGGCCATCAGCACCTCGACGAATTGCTTTGAAACTTGAAGCGCTGCAGCACCGTCCAGCGTGCGGTTGAAGGCGATGATGCCACCAAAGGCGCTGGTGGGGTCGGTCTGGAAGGCCTTGCTGTAGGCCTCCAGGGGGTTGACACCCACGGCCACGCCGCAGGGGTTGGCGTGTTTGATGATGACGCAAGCCGGCGTGTCAAAGCTCTTGACGCATTCCCACGCCGCATCGGCGTCGGCGATGTTGTTGTAGCTCAGCTCCTTGCCCTGCAGCTGCACCGCCGTGACCAGCGAGCCAGGGGCGGGGTACAGGTCGCGGTACAGCGCGGCCTGCTGGTGGCTGTTTTCGCCGTAGCGCAGGTCTTGCAGCTTGACGAAGCGGCCATTGCTCTGGCCGGGGAACAGGTGGCGCACAGGGGCGGCTTCCTGCTCGGGCAGGCCGTTGGACAGGTCGATGGCCGACAAAAAGTCGCTGATGGCGGCGTCGTAGTTGCTGATGCGGTTGAACGCGGCCACGGCCAGCTTGAAGCGGGTGGCGTCAGAGACCCGCATGGCATTCACGGCCTTGCTGGCTTTCAGCTCGGCCACCACTTCGGCGTACTGGCTGGCGTCGGTCAGCACGGCCACGTCTTTCCAGTTCTTGGCGGCGCTGCGCACCATGGCGGGGCCGCCGATGTCGATGTTCTCGATGGCGTCGGCCAGCGTGCATCCGGGCTTGGCCACGGTGGCTTCAAACGGGTAGAGGTTGACCACCAGCAGGTCGATGGTCTCAATGCCGTGCGCGGCCAGCGCGGCCATGTGCTCGGGCGTGTCGCGACGGGCCAGCAGCCCGCCGTGCACTTTGGGGTGAAGGGTTTTGACGCGACCGTCCAGCATTTCGGGAAAAGCCGTGACTTCGGCCACTTCGGTCACGGGCAAGCCGGCGTCGGCCAGCAGCTTGGCGGTACCGCCAGTGGAAATGAGGCTCACGCCCATGGCGTGCAGCTCGCGCGCCAGGTCGAGAACGCCGGTTTTGTCGGAAACGGAAAGCAAGGCTCGCATGGGAATCTTTGGTGAGGGGGTTGATTGAAATTGAAAGCTTTTTGGGCCTCTATCGCTTTATTGAAAAGCGCTGTCAGCTACACATTTCGAATAAGTCACTCGGCCAGACCGTGCTCCAGCAGTTTTTTCCGCAAGGTGTTTCGGTTCAAACCCAGCCACTGGGCGGCGCGGGACTGGTTGTGCTGGGCGCGGTCCATCACCATTTCCAACAAGGGCTTTTCCACGGCCTTGACGAGCATGTCGTGCAGGTTGGTGGGCTCGCTGCCGCCCAGGTCATCGAAGTAGACACGCATGCTTTCGCGCACGCTGTCTTGCAGGTTGGGGGTGGGGGTGATGCTCATGCGGCGAGTTTCAAGGGTTCGGTCGATGCGTCGGGTGCGGTGGGGGCGTTGCCCAGCGTGTCCCATTCGTCAAAAAAGTCGGTCAGGGCGGCCAGTTGCGTGTCGCAGGTGGTGGCGGTGTTGATGCGCAGGCGAAACGCCTTGGCCCCCACATCGGTGGGATGCGCAAAGGACTGGGCGTACCAGCCCAGGTGCTTGCGGGCGCTTCGCACGCCGGTGTTTTCGCCATACAACTCGTAGTGCTCCAACAGGTGGGCCAGCATCCAGGTTCTCAGTTCGGCTCGGGTGGGTGGTGCCAGCTCGGTGCCGGTGGCCAGAAAGTGCGCGATTTCGCGGAATATCCAGGGACGCCCTTGAGCAGCTCGGCCCACCATCACAGCGTCTGCGCCGGTGCGGGCGAGTGTGTCGCGGGCGGCTTGCGGGCTGTTGACATCGCCATTGGCCACCACCGGAATGGCCACGCGGCTTTTGATGTGGGCCACGGTGTCGTGCTCGGCAAACCCGCGGTACCCCTGCTCGCGCGTGCGGCCGTGGATGGTCAGCATCTGCACGCCTGCGGCCTCGGCGGCCAGGGCGATGGTGGGGGCGTTTTTGGCCTGCTCGGCCCAGCCGGTGCGCATTTTCAATGTCACGGGCACACCGTGCGGGGCGCAGGCCAACACCACGGCCTCCACGATCTGCAGCGCCAGCGCCTCGTCTTGCATCAGCGCCGATCCCGCCCATTTGTTGCACACCTTCTTGGCCGGGCAACCCATGTTGATGTCGATGATCTGCGCCCCCCGGTCGATGTTGTAGCGGGCGGCGTCGGCCATCATGGCCGCGTCGGTGCCGGCAATCTGCACGGCGATGGGAGCGGTTTCGCCGTCGTGGTTGGCGCGACGGGAGGTTTTCAGGCTGTCCCACAGGTCGGGGCGGGAAGTGACCATCTCGCTCACCGCATAGCCCGCCCCCAACTGTTTGCACAGTTTGCGAAACGGCCGGTCGGTCACGCCCGCCATGGGCGCGACAAACAAACGGTTGGGGAGTGAATACGGGCCGATGCGCATGGTGAAAAAAAGCAGCCGCCCGACAGCGGTCAGAACAGGGGCCCGAAGTGTTTTTGCTGAAAAAAGAGGCACGATTGTAGCGGGCGCGTCAGGGTCATGTCTGACGCGCCGTCACGCCGGGCGGGCTGCTCTCTATACTGAAGCACCCACCCCAAGCCCCCGGCCCCGATCTGCATGGACTCATGGATTCCCGCTCTGTTGACTGTTTTCAGCCTGCCCGAGGTGGGACTGAGCACGGTGTTTGTGGTGGCCCTGCTGTCCGCCACGTTGCTGCCGCTGGGGTCGGAGCCAGCGGTGTTCGGGCTGGTCAAGCTCAACCCCGAACTGTTCTGGCCTGCGGTGCTGGTGGCCACGGCTGGCAACACCGTGGGCGGGGCCATCAGCTGGTGGATGGGTCACGGGGTGCACCGGGCCGTTCACCGTGTCAGACCCGCCCTGGAACAGAGCGCCACCGAACTCAAGGCACTGCAGTGGCTGGAACGCTTCGGCCCCAAAGCCTGCCTCCTGTCGTGGCTGCCCGCCGTGGGAGATCCGCTGTGCGCCGTGGCCGGGTGGCTGAAACTGCCTTTCTGGCCTTGCGTCGCCTACATGGCCGTGGGCAAGCTGGCCCGCTACATCACCATGACAGCGGCGCTGCTGTGGGTGTTTCCCAGTGCCGCAGCCTGAGCCCCACCGCCTGACATGAAACGACTGCGTCCGGTCATCCGCTCTTCTCGCGCCAACACGCCAGCCGGCCTGCCCCGTGCGTTGTGGGCACTGCTGCTGGGCAACTTTGTCATCGGCACGGGGGTGATGGTGGTGCCAGGCACCTTGAACGACATCAGCACCTCGCTGGGCGTGTCGGTGCCCCAGGCGGGCCTGCTCATCACCGCCGGGGCCGTGCTGATGGGGCTGGGCGCCCCCACCCTGGCCGCCCTGGTGGCAGGCTGGGACCGTCGGCGTCTGCTGGTGGGGTCGCTGCTTTGGTACGGGGTGTTGCTGGGGGCGTGCGCTGTGGCCTCCGATTACGACACGCTGCTGCCCCTGCGCGTGCTGGCCATGGTGGCCCCGGCCGTGTTCACGCCGCAAGCCGCCGCCAGCGTGGGCCTGATGGTGTCAGCCGACCACCGGGGGAGGGCCATCACCTTTGTGTTCCTGGGCTGGTCGGTGGCCTCGGTGCTGGGCATGCCCCTGTCGGCCTGGGTGGGCGGGACGCTGGGGTGGCGCTGGGCCTTCGGTGGGGTGGCCGCAGGGGCGCTGGTGTGCGGCTGGTGGGTGTGGCGGGTGATGCCCGACGGCATCAAACCCGTGGCCCTGTCGCGCAAAGCCTGGGCACAGACGCTGGGGTCTGCCCCGCTGATGCTGGCCGTGGGTGTGACAGCCTTGTCGGCCTTCGGACAGTTCACCCTGTTTTCGTATTTCGCCCCCTATTTCAAATCGGTCCTCGGGGTGGAAGCCGGCACCTTGTCGCTGCTGTTCCTGTGGTTTGGGGCGTTCGGGCTGCTGGGCAATGTGGTGCTGTCGCGCCAAGTGGACCGGCTGGGCGCCCCGCGCGCCGTGCTGTTGACGCAGGGACTGATGGCCCTGACCCTGCTGCTTTGGCCACTGGGCCTGAACGTGTGGGCCACGGCAGCGGTGCTGGTCCCCTGGGCTCTGGGCTGCTTTGCCGCCAACTCGGCCCAGCAGGCACGCCTGGTGGGCCTGTCCCCCGCACTGGCACCGGCCACGGTGTCGCTCAACACTTCGGCCATGTACGCGGGCCAGGCCATGGGAGCGGGTTTGGGGAGCTGGATGATTGCCCACGGCCACATGCTGCGGCTGCACTGGGTCAGTTTGGGCCTGATGCTGGTCTCCATGGCCCTGAGCGAGTGGGCACACCGCACCCAGCTGCGCCACAGACCCATCAAAAACAAGAGCTGACCACGCAATACTGTCAAGCGAAAGAGGCCGAAAAAGCCATAAAAAAAACCACCTGATCAGATGGTTTTCTTTTTGTGTCGCTGGCCAGGCCAGGGCCAAGTGGGTTCAGACGTTGAACAGGAAGTTCAGCACATCTCCGTCTTTGACCACGTATTCCTTGCCTTCCGCGCGCATCTTGCCCGCGTCTTTGGCCCCCTGCTCGCCCTTGAAGGCGATGAAATCGTCAAAGGCGATGGTTTGTGCGCGAATGAATCCACGCTCGAAATCCCCGTGGATCACACCCGCCGCCTTGGGCGCGGTGTCGCCAATGTGGATGGTCCAGGCACGCACTTCTTTCACCCCTGCAGTGAAGTAGGTTTGCAAACCCAAGAGCTTGAACCCGGCACGGATCAGGCGGTTCAGACCAGGCTCGTCCTGGCCCAGTTCTTTCAGAAATTCAAGCCTGTCGGCGTCGTCCATCTCGCTCAGCTCGGCCTCGATCTTGGCGCAAATGGCCACCACCGGCGCATTCTGACCATCTGCATACGCACGCAACTTGTCGAGCAAGGGGTTGTTTTCGAAACCGTCCTCGCTGACGTTGCCCACGAACATGGCCGGCTTGGCGGTGATGAGGCACAAGGGCTTGAGCAGCGCACGGTCGTCGTCACTCAGGTCGAGGGTGCGCACGGGCCTGCCTTCGTTCAGCACAGCCTGCACACGGGCAAGGATCTGCACCAGTTTGGCCGCCTCCTTGTCATTGCCGCTTTTGGCCGCCTTGGTGTAGCGCTGCAGGCTCTTGTCCACGGTGCCCAGATCGGCCAGGCACAGCTCGGTCTGAATCACCTCGATGTCGGAAATGGGATCCACCTTGCCTGCCACGTGGATCACGTTGTCGTCTTCAAAGCAGCGCACCACGTTGACGATCGCATCGGTCTCGCGGATGTGCGCCAGAAACTGATTGCCCAAGCCCTCGCCTTGGCTGGCACCGGCCACCAGACCCGCAATGTCCACAAACTCCACGATGGCGGGAACGATGCGCTCGGGGTCAATGATGTCGGCCAGTTGCTGCAGCCGTGGATCGGGCACTTCGACCACCCCCACATTGGGCTCAATGGTGCAGAAGGGATAGTTCTCTGCCGCAATGCCTGCTTTGGTCAGCGCGTTGAACAGGGTGGATTTGCCGACGTTGGGCAAGCCGACGATGCCGCATTTCAAACTCATGGAAATTCCTTAGAAACCAGCCGATTCGCCCCAGCAAGCCCGAAAGGGCCACGGCGCGGGTGTCTGGCTTGCAAACGGGCAAGCGCATCACCGGGCTGCAAAGATCCGGGCCTGACACCGCAGTGAACCCTTTGATTCATCCGCTTTCCGACCGGGGAGACTGAATGCGCCCGATTGTACCGACGCCACCCAGGAGCGAAATGAAGGCACGGCGCACCAAGATTGCGCCCTTTCTGCGGGCATTTGTCCCCTTTTTTGCGCACATTTCACGCTGAGCCCCTTGAAAACCCCCTCAAAACGCTTTGAAAGGGGCTGGCACACCTCATGCTTCCTGTGGTGAATCATAGTTTCTCTGTGTTTAACCATTCTCATATCAGGAGTATTTGCATGAACAAACGTGTAGCGGTCATCGGTGCCGGTCCCTCTGGCCTTGCGCAGCTGCGGGCATTTCAATCTGCCCAGGCCAAAGGCGCTGACATTCCCGAACTGGTGTGCTTTGAGAAGCAGTCGGACTGGGGTGGCATGTGGAACTACACCTGGCGCACCGGCCTGGACGAACACGGTGAGCCGGTGCACGGCAGCATGTACCGGTACCTTTGGTCAAACGGCCCCAAAGAATGCCTGGAATTCGCGGACTACACCTTTGACGAGCACTTTGGACGCCCCATGGGCTCTTACCCTCCCCGGGAAGTGCTGTGGGACTACATCAAAGGACGTGTCGAGAAGGCCGGTGTGCGCAAATACATCCGCTTCAATACCGCCGCACGCAACGTGAGCTTTGACGAGAGCACCAAGAAATTCACCGTGACCGTGCACAACTACGACCAAGACCTGACCTATTCGGAGGAGTTCGATTGGGTGGTGGTGGCCAGCGGTCACTTCTCGACGCCGAACGTGCCGTATTACCCTGGTTTCGAGACCTTTGGTGGCCGAGTGCTGCACGCGCACGATTTCCGCGATGCACTGGAGTTCAAAGACAAAGATGTGCTGGTGGTCGGGGCCAGCTACTCAGCCGAAGACATCGGCTCGCAATGCTGGAAATACGGCGCACGCTCCATCACCAGCAGCTACCGCACCACACCGATGGGCTACAAATGGCCAGCCAACTGGGAAGAAAAACCACAGTTGCAGAAGGTCGACGGCAACACGGCCTACTTTGCGGACGGGACGAGCAAACACATCGATGCCGTCATCCTCTGCACCGGATACAAGCACCATTTCTCCTTCCTGCCCGAAGACTTGCGCCTGAAAACCGACAACCGGCTGTGGCCTCTGAACCTCTACAAAGGCGTGTGCTGGGAAAACAACCCTCAGCTGGTGTACCTGGGGATGCAGGACCAGTGGTACAGCTTCAACATGTTCGATGCACAGGCGTGGTATGCCCGTGACGTCATTCTGGGTCGCATTCCGCTGCCCTCCTTCGACGACATGCATGCCGAAGACCTGAAATGGCGCGAGGAAGAACTGACGCTGGAAGACGCACAGCAGATGTTCGAATTCCAAGGCAAATACATCCAGAGCCTGATTGACGCCACCGATTACCCCAGCTTCGACATTTCGGCAGTCAACAAGACCTTCCTCGAATGGAAGAAAGACAAGTACGAGGACATCATGGGCTATCGCGACAAGTGCTACCCATCTCTCATGACCGGCACGATGGCGACCCCGCACCACACCCCCTGGAAGGACGCACTGGACGACTCGCTTGAGAGCTACCTGGCCGCCAAAGCCTGAGCCTGACGGCCTCTGACAACGGCCCGGCCCTGCCCCACTGGTGCAGGGCCGGGCTCTTTTTTTGGGGTGTTCAACCCCACACACCGTGCACATATTCAAGGAATGCGCAGAATGACCCCTTCAATTTCCGGCGGATGGTGGCTGCTGCTGGCAGCGGGCGTGTGCGAGGTTTTCTGGGCTGCAGCCATTGCACGCACAGAGGGCTTCACGCGCGTCTGGCCTTCGGTCTACTGCGGGGTGTTCATCGCCCTGAGCCTGTACCTGCTCTCGTTGTCCATGAGAACACTTCCCGTGGGAACGGCCTACGCCGTGTGGGTGGGTGTGGGTGCCGTGGGGACGGCCCTGTATGGCATTGTGTTTCTGGGCGAAACCGCCAGTCCCCCCAGGCTGGTGTGCCTTATGCTGATTGTGGCGGGTGTCGCTGGCCTCAAACTGTTCAGCGACGTGCCCGCTCAGGCCTGAGCGACATATCTGAAACCACAGAGCACCCGTAAAACCGGGTGCTCTGCAATGCGGTTTCTCGTCAGGCGCGAACGCGACTCTTGTCCGGGTCGTAAAAAATGGGCGCCACCACTTTGGCAGGCAACCGTTTCTGGTGACCGTCGAGTTTGCCCACCTCCACGTCGGTGCCCAGCGACGAATGGCCAACAGCGATTCGGCACAAGGCGATGTTCTGTCCCGTCAGCGGTGAGCGGGTGGCACTGGTGACCACGCCGACCTGTGCGTGCCCCACATACACCCCATCGCCGTGGGCTGCCATTTCATTGCCCGTCAACCGCAAACCCACCAGCTTGCGCTGCGGATGGGCACTGCGCTCCAGCAAAGCGTCGCGACCAATGAAATCGTCCGCTTTGCTCTTGAGCGGAACACAGAAGCCGATACCCGCCTCGAACGGGTCCGTCTGATCGCAGAACTCGTGGCCCGCAAACACCAACCCTGCCTCGATGCGCAAGGTGTCCAAGGCGTCGAGACCCAGAGGAGACAGGCCCAAAGCAGCCCCCACTTCCCAAAGACGGGCCCACACACGGGGGGCATCTCCAGGGTGGCACCAGACTTCGTAGCCCAGTTCGCCGGTGTAACCGGTTCGTGACACCATCACCGGACAGCCATTGTGGTCGTCCAGACGGCCCACCAGGAAGCGGAACCAACCGAGATTCTCCAACGCTGGCTGGGTGCCGGGCGTCCAGATCATCTGGCGCAAGAGTTCGCGTGAACGGGGGCCCTGCACCGCCACGTTGTGAATGTGGTCACTGGCAGACTTGATCCAGACCTTCATCCCCAGCTTCTCGGCCTGTTCCCGCAGCCACACCCCCCCGTACTCCTCACCGCAGATCCAGCGGAAGTTGTCAGGTCCCAGTCGGAGCAGGGTGCCGTCATCCAACATGCCTCCGGTCGGGTAGCACATGGCGGAATACACGACCTGCCCCACGGCGAGCTTTTTGATGTCGCGTGTCAGGCAGTGCTGCATCAGCGCTTCGGCATCCGGCCCGATGATTTCGAATTTCCGAAGAGCAGACAAATCCATCACGGCCACGCGTTCACGGCATGCGTGGTACTCAGCGACGGCGCCATGGCCATCGTAGCGGGTGGCGGTCCACCAGCCCCGGTAGTCCACAAACTGCCGCGTCAGCGCTGAGGTGGCGGCGTGAAAGCCGCTTTCGCGCGTCATGACCGGCTCGGCGTCTGGGGTGGTACGGTGGGCAACTGCCATGCTGAAACGCTCCTGGGCATCGTAGATTCGAACGTGAATATCGGTGGGCATCCAGCCGTTGGCGGGATCGATGTCATCGGGGCACGACGTGTTGGCACACACCATGTCGCCAAGGGCGCGCATGAGCACGTGGTCACCTGCCCGGGACCAAGGCTCATCCATGGTCAACTGGTTGTGGGCATCCACACCGGTGTTGTAGAAAAAATTGATGGCAGGCCAGCCCGGACGTGATCGCACGCCATAGGCGGCGAGCTCACGGGATATGTTGTCACTGCAGTTGGCGTGGCCGAAATACCCCATGCCTTCGTAGTAACGCGCTGCACAAGCAAGTCCGAAGGTGTCGTGTCGCCCGACAGTGTCTTGTACCAATTCCAGCATCGGCTGCATGTCGCGGTCATAAAACCGGGAATACAGCCCGGGCCCAGGGTATGCCCGTCCGCTCAGGGTACGGGTGACAGTGGGGTCCAACTCCTGCTCGATGCCCCGGTCAAGAGCCCGACGGTCAAAAGCGACGAAATCGGAACACTGGCGTCCCGCGACATCGATCACCTGGATGTACTGCCCCTTGGTCACCGTATAGCAGCGCGCGGTCCCGGGCGAAATGGTGAACTCATCCACCACCTGACCCAGAGGGGTTGGCAACGGCACATGGGCCAAAATTCGGCTGTGCTGGCGATGAACACACAAGGCCAGTGGCGTGGGGGCGTGCTGGTCGTGCACGCTGCTCACCGATCCGGGTGCGGCCACCAACACGATGAGATCACTGGCGGCAGTGCAAGTCACCCTCTGGCCTGCTGCTCCCCCGCCAGGCCACAGCACAGCAGGCGCAGGCAGGGACTCCACAGCGATCCCGCGGCGACCCAGGGAATCCCGGATCTGTCGAAACACCTGAGGGTTGCGCTGGAACCACCCTGGCAAAACGCAACCTGCGGGAGCCGCCTTGAGCCCCAGGGCAGCCAAAGCATCGCGCCCGGACACATCCCAAGCCAGCACCTCGCAAGACTGGAGACCTTCGATGTCCACCACTTCCATGGCGTCACCGGCGGTCAATGCGATGACAGTCACCCCATCGCCTGCCACACGGTGACGCTCAAGCGTCGGTGTTCGCAAGCCCTTGCCGGGCTCGCGAAGCCGGGTGGCCACCGGGGGACGCACCCCCTTGGGCAACAACGCGTTGAGAACCAAGTCTGTCAAAGCGCTTCCTTGCCCGTTTCACCCGTGCGAATGCGCACCACCTGCTCCAGCGATGTGACAAATATCTTCCCATCGCCGATTTTTCCGGTCCGTGCTGCTGCCTCGATGGCCTCGATGACCGCAGGAACACGGTCATCCGAAACCGCAGCTTCCACCTTGACCTTGGGCAGGAAATCCACCACGTACTCGGCACCACGGTAAAGCTCGGTGTGCCCTTTCTGACGCCCGAAACCTTTGACCTCGGTGACGGTGATGCCTTGTGTTCCCATGTCTGACAAGGCCTGACGGACCTCGTCGAGTTTGAAGGGTTTGATGATGGCTGTAACTAATTTCATATCAGGCCTCGAAGCAGAATGTGTGGGAAAGGATTGAAGTTGCCGGAACTCAAAGTTTGTAACCAGGCTCGCCATGAGATGTCAGGTCCAGCCCTTCCACCTCGTCGTCTTCATCCACCCGCAGACCACCGCACAGCACCGAAGCCACCTTGAATGCCACCCAGCTGCTGATCGCGGAATACACGATGCTGAAGCCCATCACCCCCAGCTGAATGGGCATTTGGGTCGCCAGGTCACGGCCTTCAGCAAAACCGACACCCCCCAAAGCGGGCAAGGCAAACACCGGCGTCAGAATGCCGCCCACGATGCCACCGACACCGTGGACGCCGAACACGTCAAACGAGTCGTCGAGACCGATCATCGGTTTGAGTTTTTCAACGGCCCAGACACACACTGGCGATGCAATCGCGCCCACCACCAACGCGCCCATGGGACCGACAAATCCACATGCAGGGGTGATGGCCACCAAACCAGCGATGGCACCGGACACCGCGCCCAGCATGCTCGGCTTGCCGCGATGCACCCACTCGACCAGCATCCAAGACACAGTACCTGCAGCAGCCCCCAGCATGGTGTTGACCACCACAAGCATGGCAAAACCGTTGGCGGCCAGCGCACAACCACCGCAGAAAGCCAACCAGCCGACCCAGAGCATGGAGCCACCGGTCATGGTCATGGTCATGTTATGCGGTGACATGGCAGAGGTACCAAACCCTTTGCGGGCACCCACCAGCCAAGCCCCGACCAGAGCGGCAATGCCCACATTGATGTGCACCACGTTGCCGCCAGCAAAGTCTTGCGCACCCAGGTTGAACACCCAACCACCGCCCCAGCCCATGTGTGCCATGGGGACATAGTTGATCGTGAACCAGATGGCCATGAAAACCAACACCGCAGCAAACTTGATCCGCTCGGCAAAAGCGCCCACGATGATGGTTGGGGTGATGGCCGCAAACAGCAGCATGAAATAAAAATACAGCAATTCGGGAATGGTGCCCTGCAAAGACTCGACGGTCACGCCCTGCATAAACAGTTTGTCCAGCCCACCGATGACAGCCTGGGCAGAACCACCATCTGTGAATGTCAATGAATACCCATAGATGGCCCACAGCACCGTGATCAGCGAAGACACCGTGAACACTTGCATGAGAATGGAAAGCACGTTTTTGGTTCGGGCCAAGCCGCCATAAAACAAAGCCAGCCCTGGAATGGTCATGAGCCAAACGGCGACACAGCAGGCGAATACAAATGCGGTGTCTCCGGCACTCAGCGTCGGAGCAGCAGGCGCTTGGGCCCACAGGGACGGGGAGCACAGAGACAGGGCCAAGGGTGCGAGCATTCGCAGTGATGGGATCGGTTTCAAAGGGAGCTCCTGTTGCGGTTGAGGACGCGGTCCATCCTGCAAAGAGTGTGCCAAAGTTTCCTATAAGGAATATTGGGTTCCCTGAGAGAAACTGGTGCACAAATGCCTTGCGACGCCTGAGCGTGCACCTCTATCGAACTGTTGCACACCGCCGCTCACCGTTTTGGCGCAAACCGAGGGAACAAAAAAGGCCGCAAAAGCGGCCTGGACAGGAGTTCGTCAGCTCACATGCCGGCGTAGTTGGGGCCACCGCCGCCCTCGGGCGTGACCCAGACGATGTTCTGCGTGGGGTCCTTGATGTCGCAGGTCTTGCAGTGCACGCAGTTCTGCGCGTTGATCT
>Ga0075012_10002787_pt1 | contig 16974 bp, 4 predicted proteins | sample All_14_2_FD_71474 | JGI IMG/M metagenome (GOLD analysis project Ga0075012, IMG submission 71474) | Freshwater microbial communities in response to fracking from Pennsylvania, USA - Allegheny Zone_MetaG_DW_15 | ecosystem: Environmental > Aquatic > Deep subsurface > Groundwater > Drilled... | reverse complement strand
CTGGGGACATTTATCTTTTGTAATGGTTAGCGATGTCTCCTCTTTTGAGTTTGCATTTCTAATATCTTCCAACAGACTAAGTGGATTAATCATAGCCCCATCCTCCATCTCATCAAACAGCCCAGTTGTGCTTTCGGGGTTGTGGATTAAATCCCACTGAGCCTTAAGCAGTGCAAATTTATCTTGGGAGTAATCCATCAAATTGTCTGTGCTGTATTGCTGCACCTCTGGGAATGTGTGGCGAAGGTTAAATGCCCCGTGCCCCAACTCGTGAGCTACGTTTCTTGAATAAAGTTGTTCTGCACTTATAAATCCAAACCTTCTATTTCGGGGCATAAATCCCTCAACTGTGTTGTCCGAGAATTTTGGAACAGCAAACAGGTAGTAGGCATCTGGGTCGGAGTTGGGGTGCCAATCCTTAAATGCCGATATAACACTGTTCATTTCGGTGTTATATGCGCTTAGAAGTTCGCTATTAGTCCAATCGAGGCCATTATCGCCAAGGGCTATACCCTTAAAACCGTAAAGAGGTTTTACGCTCCAACTTACCAGCGCCTGTTTGTATATGGTTGTAATCTCGTTCTGCATACGGGCACATTCTTCATCAATATTTGAACCTTCAAGAGCAACAATATACAAATTAAAACTCTTTGGCTGATAGGTTACTGCCCAAATTCCACCGGCATGTACCTCCTTATCGTCGGAGTTAAACTTTGCCACAATAGCATATTCATCGCCCTCGTTAGTTCCTTTTAGGTTGTAAGTTTGGAGGGCTGTATTGCTACCTGCTACCGGAACCAAATCGTCACCACCCCAAATACCAACCTTCAAATCGGAGTAAGGGAAACTATCTGAGCTTCTTCGAATTTTTAGGTTAACGGGCTCGTAGCTATTGGGTGCCAAGGCCTTCCATGGCATTTTAAATACTTTGCCGTTAACATCCATTTCGTTGTAGTAATCGGTAAATCCACTGTATTTTAGACTATCGAAACCATACGCCTGCATGGGCGAGGGATCAAAGTTGGCTAAAAATCCTGTAAACTGCTCAAGTGAACCATCGTTGCTGTTGCTAGAGTTGTAGGGGCGGGCTGCTCCGTTATACACAACCTTTGCATTGTCAAGATTTCCATCAGGTGGAAGAATCAAAGTGCAGGTACTCCCGCCCAAATCAACAACAATTGCCTCGCCACCTCCACTGGGAATCACCCAAATGGTACTATCGTTCACAACCACAATAGAATCGAATGGAACGTTTATGGTTATGGTATCGGTAAACGGAGGCCATGTTCCATTTCCTGTGGAATCGGGATTTGATCCACCGCCAGTACCATCGGTTGGAGGAAGTTCATCGCCAAAAAACGTAGGGTTAAAAGCATTCCGAACAACGTTTACCTCGCCCGATGTAAGTTGCATCAGTTCATTAATTTGAATATCGTCGAATGTTACTGCCAATCCTGCATTGAAAAAGGGTAAGGTCGCAATGCCGTTGCCGGAAAATTTTCCTCCGCCCTGCTTGGTAACCTGCGAAACTTTTATTGGCACTAGTGCAGCAAGAAAAATATGATCCTTCTTGAGTTGAGGTAAAGGCAATGCATTTGTAACAACAAATGGAGATGCGGTGTTTTCACATATCCGCTCAGTATTTGTTCGCTCCTTTGTGGTAATAGTTTTGGAAAATGTAAAATCGCTAGCGAAAGGACCGCACAATCCCTTAAGCAGCACCTCGTAGGTTGTAGATGCTTTAAGTCCTCTTACTGTTTTTTCAGAGGAAGCACCTTCGGCCTTTAACTCAGACCAGTCACTGCTCCCGCTTTCCCTAAAATTAGCCTGCCATGCGGTGTTGCTCGGATCGGTTTGTACTTCAATATTAAATGTGCTTTGAGTTTCATCGTTTAAATCGAAGGATATTGGGCTGTTACAAGTTTCTCCAAACTGAAATACTCTTACCTCGGAGTACCCGTTGTTCTTGAATATTTCAAGACCATCGGTATTGAAAGCCCTAACCCGCACCGCAAACTTTTTCCCAGGGATTAGCTGTGGTTCGCCCGGGCCATAGAAAAGACTTGTTTGCTGGAGCGTTCGGGTGAATTTTATTGCATCGGAAGCAGTTGTAATTGCAATTGTAGGATCCATTTGATCCGGAATCTCAACCATTGTAAATTCATACATTGTATTCAGTGCCGAAAGTGGCGATGATATTCCACCCGGAACCCAAGAGAAGTTTAACATTTGAGGATTTGTGGCTTTTACTTTTTGGTTGGGTGTTGGGAATACAATTCTGGGCGATTCGTTTAACAAAAGCCAAACCCCAGCAAGTCCTGTATTTGATATTATTGATCCACGCTGATATTCCATAACTTCTACCTTAAACTGGTAAAAACCCTCTGGTAATCGTCCACTCCGATAAAATTCCTGAGGATTAATTCCTTCTACAATTAGATGTTGAGGTTGAAAGTATTCGGCTATTATGTTTCCCGGTATCTGCGAACTTATTCCGTTTAAAATGTTGAATGGTTGAGGAATCCACCCTGGATTTGTATATATTCTTACCCCGCCGCCCTCAATTGTAAATCGAAATCGAACATCAACAGAAGTAACTACTGGATCGTGAAGCAAGATGTTTACAATTAATTTTTGTTGATCTGCTGATGTATACTGATGCAAGTAAATAGTGTATGGAGGTATAATATTTATATTTGCTTGAACAGGATATACTTGTCCAAATACTGGTTTATATGTTGCTATTATGCTTAACAAAAGCAAGATTACAATGCCTTTATGTTTTAGTATTGAAGGTAACTGAAGGGTCATAAGTAATTAACTAACGGTATAATTCAATATAAAGATCATTGTAAAACAAATCGAATGCTTTTGCTTTCTTTGCCCGAAATAACTTTAACCAGATAAATACCCGGCAATCCATTAATGCTAGTTTCGAATCGATAATTTTCAGAACCAGTTAATCTCTTTTGAGTAATTTTTTCGCCACGCATCGAAAAAATTTCAATATCGATATCGGCAACTTGGCCTAACTCCACATTAATTGCAAATATTCCGTTGTTTGGATTTGGAATAATCCTTAAGCTTTGTATGATTTGCCGATTGCTGCTTGTTGGCTTACTTCTGGGCTTATAGGGCCCAATTTTTATTTGCTTTTCGGTGTATTCTGTACAAGGATCCAAGTAGGTGATTAAGCCAATTGTGTACTTTCCTTCCATCTTTGGGATAAGGAAAACCGTATAATCGGTTCGTTTAAATTCATCGAACTCGGTCGGATAAATCCACTGCAATGCATCCGGTATTGGCCATGAGGTTTCAATAATAGCCAGAGTGTCGCCAACATTGGCGCTATCGGCCATAAGGAAGTCGGCATCAATAATTCCTGAATCTGTTTTCAGAATCAGAGTATCGCGTCCTGTGCAGCCATTAATATCCGTAACAGTTAAAATGTATGTTCCTGCGGTGCTAATTTCAACACCAGGAGTGGTTGCTGTAAATCCATTATTGGAATGCCACAAGAAATTTAAACCCGGAACACCTGCGCTTAACTCTAGTGTCTGATTTGAGCAGATAGTTTTTTCGCTTGGTAATGATGGTTGAATTGATGGTGGATTAACTAAACTATAGGTTTCAACTGCCTCACAACCTTTACTATCGATAACCTTAACGGTATAGGTTCCGAATGGTAACGAATTTACATGTTGATTTTGGCTCTCATTGTTCCATTGATATCTATGAAATAGGGGATTGTTTCCTCCTGTTGATTCAATTTTTATTGATCCATCGGTGAAGTTGTGGCAAGTAGGATTCCTTAATTCAACCAAGTTTATGGTAAGAGAATCGGGTTCCAATACGGTAATAAGAGTATCGCAGCTACATCCGTATTCATCAACAACTATTGCTCTGTATGTTCCACTTAAAAGGTTATTTATGTTGTTCCCATTTCGCCCATCTTCCCATTCAACCCTAACTAAATTTGTTAACGACGAAGCGTTAACCGTAATTTTTCCATCGGATGAGTAGGAGCAACTTGTGTTTTCAACAATAATACTGTTGATTTTAGGTCCTGGTAAATTACTTAATGCGGCCGTAGTTGTAGTTTTGCAGCCGTTAGAATCAGTTATAGTTACAAGATAGCTGCCGCTTGGTTTGCTATGGATTAAATAACCGGTAGCAGGGCAAATTGTGTCAGTGTCGATGAATTGAATAGTATATGGAGCAACACCTCCAAAGGGTTTAACTCGGACACTATCAGTGCAGCTAACACTAAAACCGCTTTGGTTTGTATTACTAAGATTAATATTCAACCTTTCAGGTTCAACAACTGTAGCCGTTGCCGATGTAATACACCCTTTACTATCGCGTACAGAAATATTATAGTTTCCAGCAGCCAAATTCTCACGGAAATTCTCTTGTGTATACGAACCTCCAACTCCAAACTCGTACGACGGAGTTCCCCCAGTAGCATTCAGCATAATAATTCCTGTATTATTACCTGTGCAAGTTAATGGGGTGATTTGTGGTTCGAGTAAAACGAGTGAATTTGGTTGATCGATATAAACTGAGGTAGATGTTGCACACCCCTCGGAATCGGTTGCAATTAAATTGTAGTTGCCGCTTGCAAGATTGTTGAGTATTCCTTGAGTGTTTGAGATAGATGTATTTTGGATACTGAAAACATAGTTTCCCCATCCACCCGTCGAGCTTAGATATATTTTTCCATTATAATCACCGTAGCAGCTTGGTGTGTGAATGCTGTCGATAGATAATTGAATAAATTCAAGAGGTTCATTGATTTCAACCACCTGTTCGGAAACGCAACCTAACGAATCAATAATTTTAAGCGTGTATGAACCAGCAAGTAGATTTGAGAAATTTGTTGACTCTCTAACATCATTCTTAATGTCAACAGTTTCGTTGGGGAAGAAGGCTTGGATATTATATGGCGATTTACCCCCATCCATATTGATATTAATGCTCCCATTGTTGTCACCCTTACACTTAATATTCTGAATTGTTTTTGATGCGGTTATTGGTTTAGGTTGATTTACATAATGTTTCACATTTGCCTCGCATCCTTTACTATCTCGGACACGGAATGTGTAATTATTTGAACTTAGTTGACTGACGACAATAGGAAATCCAGACTCAATCCATTCAGAGTCATCTTTGCTGAAGGAGTATATCAAACTATCTTCCGATTTTACAGGATTACCTCCGGTTGCCGATAGTTTAACCAAACCATCGTTACCGTTGTAGCAACTAACGTCGTTAAAACCTTCAACGTTTAAAAGGAATGGTGGTGGTGAGGATATGGCTATTGTTTCGATACTGGATGTACAATTTTTAGAATCCTTTACAATTAAGGAGTAATTCGTAGCCTTTAAATTCGATATCGTTTTAGCCGCTTCTGTGGCATTGAATGTAGCTCCATTGTCAGTTGAGTAGAAGTAAGGCAAGATCCCCCCTTTGGGGTAGAATGTTATTGAGCCATCGTCGGCATTGTAGCAACTTAAATCAGTCTTTTCGAAGTCCACTTCAAGTTTTGATGGCTCAGTAATAGAAATACCGTCTTGCACAAATTCACAATTGTTTTTATCAATTAATTTAATGCTATAGGATCCAGCGTTAAGATTATTAAATGCGAAATTCGATGAAATAGGTTCCTGAGCCGTTCCGTTGTTTAGGCTGTAGCTATAGTTTGGGGTTCCTCCATGTGGTGTTACTTTTATTATTCCATTCCCAGCGCCAAAACAGGTTATATTTTCCACATTTACTGTTGCACTTAGAGGTTCTTTCGGTTCTGAAATTGTTATGTTGATAGGAAAGTTATACTTGCATCCCAGATTATCGACAATCTTGATATCATAATTAGAAGCTGCAAGATTTGAAATCCTGATTAAGTCCGAAGTAGTGTGTGTATCAGAATCATTAACCGTTATTGTATAGGGTTCAGAACCGCCCTCAATCCGAATCGATATTTGTCCATCATCAAGCCCATAACACGATACATTTTGCGATGATGTATTTACGGTAATTGGATTTGGCTCGAATAACTCTTTATCTACATCCGCTGTACATCCTTTTTCATCTGTAACAACGAAATGGTAATTAGATGCGTTAAGATTTTGAAATAGCGTGGATTCAACATTCTCATTTCCATTTACTGAGAACAGATAGTTGGAATTTCCTCCACTGGCCACTAATTGTATTGACCCATCATTACCACCATTACAGCTTATGTTTTTGAACGAACCAATTTTTAATTTAAGCGTATCTGGCTGTACTACAGTTAAACTGATAGGGTCAGAGATGCAATCATTTCTATCCTTAACCCTGATGCTATATTTCCCAGAGGACAAACCAGCCAAGCTGTCGCTTGGTTGCCAACCGTTATTGTTGTATGAGTAGTAATAACCTCCTATGCCACCCGACGCATTTACAATTACCTCTGCATCTGATCCCCCATTGCAAGACACAGGTGTATTAGAGGTTATTTCTAAGTGTAGTTTACTTGGTTCAACGAAATTATAAGTTAATTCAGCAGCGCATCCATTTTCATCCAAGACATAGAACGTTTTTTCACCAGGAGATAAAATTTGGAATTTATTAACGCTTCCCCAATTTTTGTTATCATCACTGAATTCATAAACTCCAGTACCATCCTCACCAAAAAGTTCAATGCGACCCATTTCTCCAAAACACCTTATTTCGGTAGGATTACACTTTAATTTTAAAAGATTTGGCTGATCAATTGTGATTGTATCGCTTACTACAGATTCGCAAGTATTATTGCTGTTTTTTACAGTAACTAGATATTTTCCACTTTTTAAACCATTAAAATCTCCAGTGCTGTTTGTTTGAAGAACTGCATTGTCCTTAATTAGATTGTATGTATAAGGGTTTGTTCCTCCTTCTGCTCTGGCAGTAATTTTTCCATTACTATCATTGTAGCACTTAACATTTTCTTTACTGCTACTAGCGATTCCTAGAGCAGCAGGTTGACCAATGCTAATATTACTAATGCTTGCATGGCAAGTTCGGCTATCGGTAACAGTTACACTGTAAGTGCCTGCTTGCTTGCAAAATACAGCCTGGCTGTTTGAAACAATGGATTCTTCGCCAAGTTTAAACGTGTAATCAGAAATACCGTTCGAGGCTTTAATTGTTATATTACCATCGGTGCCATAACAGGTTGCGTTGGTAAGATTTAGTAATTCAAGACCGATTGTTGGATTTAGCCTTGTTATATTCAGAGAAATAGGGTAACTTGTTATTTGGGAGTTTTCCCCCTTTCGAACACCCCAGTACTGAACGCTAATATTACCGTTAACCTCTGGAAAGTTTGGGACTTCAACATCTTGGTTAGAATTGACACTTGAAAATGTGCAAAGAGTTTGGTCAACGTTTCCAGCCGAATCGCCTTTTTTTACAAGTTTAACGGTGTCGTTATCGTGAATTAAACCAACCCTAAACGTCACCTTAGTGGATTGCTCTTCGCAGTAAAAATCGTCATGTCTTACATAGGTGACTTCAGTTTTAGGTCGTACTTCTATATCCCGTTGTTCAGAGGGAGGAGAAAACTTAACAGGTCCGTTATTGTGTTTTGAGAATAGCCTTGCCCTAAGGTATAGTTTTCTCCCTAAATCTGATGCGTCGGTTAACGAAGCGTATGGAGGAACTTGAAATGTGTTGTTTTCTGCAACTATCCACGAAGAAGATTGATTTATTCTATACTCAAACTGATATCCAATTATACTACTATCATAAACTGTACTTGTATCAAATGCTGCCTTAAGTGTAATAATTCCTTCTAAAACATATTCTACAGAACCATCATTTAGGCTAATTTTACTTATTTGGGGCCTTGGGGGCGAAATGCCAATGCGGATATTTCCTCTAATATTTTTAGCAGTAAACATTTCAATTGCATCTGCTGGCAGCTCTGTTTGGAAGTTTTGAGTTTCGTCGTAGCTATATGTGGTATTGTAAAGTTTACCTTGTTCGAGTTTATTTAAGTATACGGAATATCGTAAATTAAAACTTTTTGCACACGAAGGAAGTGAGTATATAAATTCGTTTTCAAAACCTAATGTATAATTTGGCGAAGGTAAATCCGAAGGAGTAGGGTTAACAACATTTCCGTTTAATCTCCATTTAGGATCTAACTTAAGCTCTTCTGGGCATATACCCATGGTATAAACATCAGAGCTAACGTAGAGGTAGTGCTGTTGTGACCTTGCATTAATGGTTATGAAAATGCCGACAATTAACACACTCAACAGTTTAAGTTTTATACAATGAAGAAAATTGTTTATTAAACCATTGCTGCGGTAATAATAATTTTCCGTTTTTATACTTCTCTTTTCCATAAAGACAGGTTTTATATTGTAAAGACTGTCCAATTAAATGTAAGCACCACTTTGCTATAATTATCCTATAACTATACCCGATATTACACTCTGCTGGGGCTTCAATATTTAAAATTCTTTTTTCTAAGCATATTAAGCCGCTTTTCCGCAATTTTTGCCGCAGAGCGGTAGAATTTTTGTAGATAAGAACATTGCTATCAATTTATATAAGCTACAGCGTAGCTTAATATTTTTATAAAAGATGATCCTTTTATAGAATTAGTCTTTTATGCAACGAATGCCATATCCGTTATTTCCACGGCCAAAACTAATTTCAACAGAGTTTGGATAAATAGTAAATCTTTTGCACGAACGACCATTTGGGGGTGTCTGACCCGTTGAAGACCATAAATAAACACCAACATATTGAGGATGATATTGATTACCAAATTCATCTACAAGTCCAGTAAGAGAGCCGCTAAATCCGCTAGAGTTATAGTTCATCTCAGGATTACTTTCGTTCATCAGTTTAATATCTGCACCAACATTTCCCCCTAGGTAACTTATTAATTCATTCCATTCCAAATCACTTGGAACATGCCAACCATCGGGGCATAACCCTCTACTATCCGTTGCAGCGTAAAATGTGTAAACCAGGCCATATTTCGATTTTACTTCTGGATCGTTATTAATCAAGCAATAAGCAGCACGATAGTATTCATCATCCCAAATTTTCCTACTTCCATAATCTAATATTTCATCACCATTTCTATAGTGGGTTACCTGTAAGTTTTCGGCCATCCACTCCTGTGAGCCAATTTGTACTGTAGGGTAAATATTTCCATCTATATCCGTTACTGTTCCTTTAAGTGTTCTAAATTCAAATTGTTCGGCATAGGAAAATCCAATTGTATTCGTTGCAAATGATCGGAAGTAGTATGTTGTATTTGGGGTAAGATCCGACAGAGTATGATAGAAGTATTTTAATCCTTTTGAAAATTCAACTTTATTATTTTCAATAGTTGGATTTGGATTAGTTCCCCAGCATATTCCAGTGTTTAAAATAGGTTCCCCTCCATTATTAACAATTCTTCCTCCAAAGGAAGCGGAAGTATAAGTAACATTTTGGGCGTTTTGATTCTTAACAATCGGTTCAGATGCTGGCAAAGTTTTAAATGATATGCTATTGCTGTAGGCAGTTCCTGCATCACCTGTGGCATATGCTCTTACGTAATAGGTGGTGTTTGCAGAAAGTCCTTCCATCTTAAGTGAAAAATTATTGTCGGCGAAGTATTTCTGAATATGCCTATTTTCTATGGTAGGATCTGGACTTATACTCCAGCACAAACCTTTGTAAACGACTTTGTGACCGCCATCATCGACTACTACACCTCCTGCCACTGCATAATTTCTACCGATTTCTGTTACCTCTGTTAAGTTTACAGTTGCTAAGGTCATGGGTTTTTCTTCGCAGGAATTGTTTACCAATAGGATGGTAAAAACAAAGCCTAACAGGTAAATTTTTGATGTTTTCATATGTATTAGATTTGTTTGAATTTTATTCAACATGGGTTTCTATTGGTTTTTAGTTACTATACTCTGACAGGTTCTTCGAACTCTGTCAGGTATTCATCAGACGATAATGACCTTTCAGAGTCGCTAGACCTGAGAGAGTCTGCACTTGAATTTTTTATTGAGTAATTACCGGTAGTCATATCTTATCATTTATAGTGGATATCAATACTTGTGCTTGTAACCTTTCCATTTTCAGGACAATAAACAAGCTTGTAGTTATACTTTGAGTTAATTTGAACATGTCGATCTTTAAAGAATCCAACATTAGCCTCTACTGTATGAATTAGGCTGTAGGTATTGGAGTTATTCCGTTTATAAATTAAAATTTCTCCGGTCATTTTATTTTTGTCCCAGATAATTTCCAGAACCCCCTCGTCAATTAGATTTTTAGTTGAAAATCCGAGACTAACACTCTTTTCACTTTTAGCTTCGTTAATTCTAATCTTGTTACTCACTGCTTTACGTCCTGTTTTATCGGTTGCAACGCAATAAATAACTCCCATATCGATATAATCATTTAGAGATATCAATGTATCGGACCTAAAATATCCATTGAAAAGTTCTTCGCAATTTGGCTTGTTATTTTCGGGAATCACGAAAATGGAGTAATTCGCAATGTCGGTACTATTACTTGGCGAAACCTTAATTTTTCGGAGGTTTGTCGAATCCGAAACAAGCATTATAAGTGGTGAACCTGGAGGTATTGTGTCGGGCTTTGTTAATTCGATCGATTCCGATTGTTTTGATGTATTATATCTTGTATCGATAGCTACCACACGGAAATACATTTTTGAACTAAGCATGTTAAGCGGAAATGCAGATTTAAATGTAGAATCGTAAACAAACTCCTTTGTCATTAGAGAGTATTCCGACTCTGAATTTAGCGAGTATAGCACTTGATAACCGAGCAAATCAGGCTCCTCGCCACGTTTCCAAAAGAGCGTAACTGTTCCGGTTGAATCAAATTGTCCTTTTAATTCTATTGGTGGTTTTGGAGGTATCGAATCCTTTGTTTGAAATAATCGGGAAGTGGAGAAATACTTCCGATCAGAATTATCAATGGCGGCTATTCTGTAATACGAATAATCGTGTGGTTTTATGACGTAGGTGTGGCGAGACTCTTTGCTTAAAGAATCTGAAATAACAGCCGAGAACGGTCCATTTTGATTGTTTGAACTGTAAACTTTAAACTCTTCTACATTTTTATCGGTTAAAATATCCCATGATATGATGATTTTGTCACCAAATTCTTTTATTTCAGTAATCCATGGTGGATCGTCAATGCTTGGTCTGTTTTTTATCTCTATAGTATCGGAATAAGGACCGAATTTGTCGAACGAGGTTTTTCCTCTAACTCTATAAAAGTGACTTGTTGCTTTATCGGAAATAGAATCGTTGTAAACGTATATTTGTGGTTGATTGTCGGTTGTTGACATAGTGTAGTAACCACTGCCTACAATTGTTTTAAAGTTGATACCATCCGTTGATCTATCCACCTCAAAATTGTTATAGATTCCCCTAAAAGGATCGTATGGAACATGCAGCGTAACTTGGTTTTTGTCAATTCTAAAGGATATCCCGAAAGGGCGAGGAAGTATATTGCCCAGCTTAAAATCAATTAAAACGGATCCATTTTCTGCAACCGAAGATGAATCGGAGTAGTTGGATATAACTTTGTACAAATATGTTTCGTTTGTATTTATTGATGAATCAATAAGGCCCAATCCCATGTAACATGCCACCGTAAATGATTTGTCGGCACAAAGCAGCCCTATTGAGTAGCGGCTTTCCTGTTCATTCGACTTATTTACCAAATCAATAAAACTCTGCGATTTTGTGGAGACTTCAAACCCCCTTCCGTATATAGTCTCTGCCGCAATAGCAAACGTACTGCTATCGGAATGCTTTTCCCATAATTCCAATGATAGAGGCTTCACTTTGGCAAGTAAAACCGAGTCAGGATTGTCAACAATTTTTCCATTTACAATTACAGTTTTTCGGTAAACCGAATAGCCCGAAACATTATTCTGTTGCCAACTTATATGGCTATTGGGAGCCCACCTTAGCAAAACTTTGTTTTGATCAATAAATCCAGTGACTACAATGCTAGGACTGTTCTGTGCAAATGCATAAGAAGGAATTAGTAACGATATTATGATTGTAATTATTCTCATTTTTAGAAATGTATTTTGGTGAAATATTCTGTACTCGGTTCAGTTTCTCCAGGAATAAAATACATGAGTTTGATTGGATATTCTGACGAAGAGTATAGACCATAAAATGATGAGTTTTTAATACTCACAAGCACAGGATTTCTATTTCCAGGATCGATATCGAATGTTTTATTTCTTAAATGATTCCAGTCTTCAAGCAAATAGTAGTTGAGGTTATACTCAACTCGAGTTAAACTTTGATTATTGAAAACGATGCGCCCTTGAGTTATCGCATCTTCAGTTAATGCAGGTATTTCGCTATACTGTGCTAGGTTCGAAACCCAAACAGGAGGCACTCCAATTAGGTATGGATCTCTGTTAGTTATTTCCATTCCTTCGGCTAATGGATAAGATTGATAAAGAAGATTCTTGTAGTTACTAACGTACCAATAGGTTTGGTCAACTAATGCGCAAATCTTTATGTTTTGCATTTCCCAATTATCAAATAGCTCATACAGCGGAGCCTTCCCTTTAAAGTTTAAGTGGAGTTGCTTGTAGTGATCGGTAACGCTATAAACCGAGTAAGTAACACTTAATGCAGTTACTTTTTCTAGGAAAGTGTTGAACTGACTAGTCCTAAAGAGTAAGGTGTAGAGTTTAGTTATGCCTTCGTCGGATAGTTCACCTTCAATATCTTTTGTCGTAACGGTTTGTGTTTCGTCTATATCGTTTTCATTGTTAACAACATTTATATCGGACTGGTATGTTTGATTGCTGTTGGCTACTCTAACTAAATTTAAGGTGTAAATAGAGTTATTTTGTAGATTATCGGGCACATCAAACTCAATTCTATTTGTGCTGTTATTGTATGTAATAGGCATTACTGAATTGCTGCTTGCTGTCTTAAAGTGGGCCTCATAACGCCAATCACCAGATTTATTGAAGAGGTATGATATTCCTTGGTAAACCTGAACGAACAGTTTTCCATGTTCATTTTTGTAAAAGTTTACCATGTTTCTAATTGGGTAAGTCCTCTTTACGTTGTTTTCCGTTACATAGTCAGGGGCATCACCCGTAGTGAATAAAACTATCCTTTCTTCATTTTCAACCTTTCCTCCAACGGAGTAATCTTTCCAATGACCATCTGTACTTTTAATTTGGAAATGAATTTTTACCTCAACTTTGAGAGGAGTTTGTCCTGGTAGAATCTCACTTGGTCGTAATGCAAGCACACTTTTATTTCCATTCCATTCTTTTGAACAAGATATTTCTTGCCCATTCTGAGAGAGTTTAAAGAAGTCTAAAGTTGCCCTAAATCGCTTTTTAGTTCCATCGTTGTCTAGGATTTCAAACTCTTGATCGATTGGCATATTAAATGCCACCTGTGGAGTAATGAATACATCAACATTACTCTTCCCCTCCGCTGGGGTTAACTCTGCAATAACATTAACTCCTTCAACAGCGCTTGTATTTACAAGTTTGCATTGATCGCCATAGCTGAATTCAAAATAGCATTTACCCTTAACAAGTCCACCAAGAACAGAGAAGTGTGCTTGAGCCGCCCCTGCCAAATATGTTGGATTTGGAAGTTGAGCCCCAAGAACTGCAGCAAATCCTGCATCCATTATAGTAAACTTTCTTTCGTTTTTAAGAACTTTAACTTTTACACTAATAGCAGCATCAACCCATGCCCAAGCTTGCCCTTGAGCATACCAGCCGTTTATTCCTAGAGGTTCACTAAATCCTTCGCACCTAGCGTCGCTACCGTAATTTTGAAGCATAAAATCGAAACCTGCTCCTAAATCGAACTTACCATAGAAGATCAAAAATTTTTGCTCACCGGTATTTGCTGTAATTGATGCTCCAAAAGCAAAGCCTCCTCCGGTTTTGGTTAAATTTTCGTTACGTAAATTCGAGAAATTGATTAGACCACTTAGGTTTGCTAATTTTGGAGGTAGCGCAGGAAAATCAGGAAGGACCGTACCAACCATAAAGTAACTCCTTACATTCAGAGTTTTCATCATTTTAAGATCAACAGGAAGGCTTGGTGTTCCGATGTATATAAACCATTGATCTTGACCAAAGAGGAAATCAACTCTTCCTGCCAGGTATTTTGGCCCACCACCAGTTATAACATTGGCTACATTAACGTACGCTTCGGCAAATCCAGAAAGTTCTTTTTTTGCAAATAAGTATTGTATATCTACAGTTGCTTTTACTTTTGAATCGGTTACATTTTTGTTGATTTCAGTCATAAACCGGCCATCGCCTCTGAACGAAATAAGGTTTACACCTCCTGCAGAGTTAAACTCTATTCCAAAAGTCACACTTCCATTGAAAGCGCTTGATGAAGGTTGTGTGCCAATTATTACTTTGGCCATAACTCCAAGGTCAATTCTTTTAGAGGGTTTATACACAATTCCCGATCTAGACACTCCTAATTTTGGTGGTACAGGTGTATTCGAGGTGTCCTTCTCCATATGAATATTTGCCGGCAAAGTTCTTTCCATGCGGTAATATGCGCCACCTCCAAACCCATAAATTGCTATCCCAGGAAAAAGAGTCAACCCTGTTGGTAATGCTAATCCAGCATCGGCATACCAATACCTAGCACCAGAAATATTTCCAAATTGCGCAGTTGCTTGCACTTCGATACCTGGAGTAATACCCATCTCAAGAAATCCCAAATAACCATCGCCGTAAACCTTATCTTCTTTGAAGTTAACTAAAGTTCCTTTCAGACTTATTACTCCTGTGTTGGCGTCAATTTCAATTCTTCGAAGCTCGGTATTTTTGTGCTTCCACGAGCCACTTTTATTGTCTGCCCAAATAATAAACGATGTTGAGCCGGTGATTTTGCCATCCATTAGATTGGCACTGGCATCGAACCTTAGTCCTAGCAACGTGTCTTTTATGTTTCGCTCAGTACAAATGCTGTTTATTTGCACAGGGAATCCTGCCATGGAGCCCGAAGTCATCGAAAAACTGTGTACGCTTATTTCTGGCTGTTTGGTTTGAATTAATAATCCTTGAAACGCTATATCAGAAAGATTAACTGTTGGCGAAGAGCCAACGCTAATCTTAAGTTGACCATGAAGTTCTGCTTTTGGATAGTACTCTCCATCCTTTGCCTCGACTGTAATTCTTGAGTTAGTGTTTAGTGTTAATTTCGATCCTGAGCCAAAAATTGGAGCATTAATATTTTCGGGAATTGATACCGTAAAAAGAAAATTATTATCAGCATCAATTGATGCAATGTAAGTCAGTGGCTTATTTGGCTCAGTTATCGGCAATATAATTCCTCCACCCATACCAAACCCGGAAACTTCGCTTTTAAAAAGGGACAGGGACATTGAGTTTATAGAGAATTTCCACCCTCCTAGATTTCCCTTATCAATGCCAATTATTGGAGAGTTATAGTTTAAACTTCCGGTAATTCCCTCAATATCAATAAGAAATCTTGAGGCGTTTATTTCTGGTGCTGGGCTGTTTTTTGCAAAAGTTTTGGGAAATTTAAGTGTGAACGAACTAATATATAAGCCTCGCCAGGGCTTCTTGTTATCGGAGTCAAATAATTCTGACTGATAATCATTGGGAAATACCATGTACTCATGATTTCGAGTGTCGCTAAGATCAAGAACAATCTCTTTCGGGTAGAAACTGTAACCCTGTAAGCCATTTATTTGAAATGGATCCAGCGTAATTGTTAGCAGAATATCATTAAAATCGGTTATTGTACAAAGTATTTTGCCCTCAACTTTGGATAAAACTCTTGCTCTGTTCTTGGGATTTTCTTTGAAAAATCTTTTAGGGTTTAGTAAAATTTTGGCCGATAGTTGAGCTCCTTTATACCCGTTACAATCCCATTCAATATATGTAGAGTCGCAATCTACTAAAAGTTCATTGCCCATTAATGGAATAGTTTTATCTCTAAGCATTTTAAGCTTTGCGGCTTCAATGCCATTAATTCCTACCTTAACGCTATCGGCAACTAGCCCAATTTTTTTTGTTGAACCCGGAAATGATAACGACATGTAGGCTTTCATAACCGCCCCAGATGGAGTAAATTTTAGATTATCTAAAACTATTGTATAGAAAATTCCGCCAACCTCCTTAACGATTCCTAACGGTAATGTGTAAACCTTTGAAGGATCGAGCATATCCACAATTCGGTTCTCGCCTAAAACTTTATTTGTTAGTGAATCTGCTAATCTATCAATATCAATTACTCCAGAATTAACAGTATCACTAGGTTCTGTGATGTAACTTTTTTCGTCAAAAAAAAGGATTTTATGGTTTGTTGATGAAAGTAAATCGCATACGTTTCCCCGTGCTATAAAAGGATGAATTAGCACTGTCATTATTAGTAAGACTATTTTAGAGGAAATCTTACGCATGTTGTTTACTGCTTGCTTAAACTGTATGAATAGTTAATGTTTCCACAAAATTCAACCAATCGCTTTTTTTGAATTTCCGCTTTATCTGTTTTGTGAATAAAGCAAAAACTGAATCCTATTTTATGTGTCTTTTGGTGAGAGTATCCGCCACTGATTCTAACAGAAAACACATCACCAAAAAACACACTGTTTTTGTATGATAGATTATAGGCTGCGCTTGTGTTTGTAGTTATTTTTTTGTCACAGAAAGATTTTGAAATGCCGAATGATGGACCGAACATTACAATGTCATTGCTTGCATCTACTTTGCTATAAAATCCAATGAGGTTTGACGAAATTGTGAAATTTCTGGGCACAAGTGTTAGGGCATAAGTAACCGCCCCTTGATAGAATGATGAGTTACCAAGGATATTATTTCCATTCTGTCGATTCACTGATTGTTGATATGAAAAGTTTGTAGAAACTACCTGACGAGTATCCTTTTCCTCTAGGGATCCT
>Ga0075012_10002785_pt1 | contig 16979 bp, 18 predicted proteins | sample All_14_2_FD_71474 | JGI IMG/M metagenome (GOLD analysis project Ga0075012, IMG submission 71474) | Freshwater microbial communities in response to fracking from Pennsylvania, USA - Allegheny Zone_MetaG_DW_15 | ecosystem: Environmental > Aquatic > Deep subsurface > Groundwater > Drilled... | reverse complement strand
GTCTTCTTGGCGAGGCGGGCGATTTCTTCCCGCAGGACGGACTGGATGTTGGGCATGGTCGTGTAGGGGCGGACGTGCCACCAAGCGTTCAGGCGGGTTCGCCGTGCAGCACTTCGATTTTGGAGGTGGCTTCGAACAGCATGCGCACGGCTCCGCCAGCCTGAAGCACGTTGATCCAGGCGCTGCGGCCGACAGGAAAAATGTTGGCGATCTTGCCGTCTCCCGACACTAATCCCATGGGCGTGGCCGTTTCAAAGTGGATGCGGTCGTTGACGTGTAATACGGTCATGGTGCTTCCCTCCTTTCGGAAGGACAACCTTACTGCCGCCGATCCGAGGCGGCCGGGAAGAACAGGCTCAACTCTCGCTGGTTGATCGGCGTTTATCCGCCTCAAGGAACTGACCGGAAATGCCGTTGAAGAAAGCCTTCCCTCGAAAATGGAAGGATGTATGGACTTCGTTGTGACACTCAAGGGATTCCGATGCTTTCTGGGGCGGTTCTCCGACGCCTGCGACTTCATCCGGCAGCATTGGGGATCGGTGGAGAAGGCGGGGGATTTTGGGGTCCGTATCTTTCCCGCCAGCCGCTACCGGTTGGACTGAGAAAGGCTTCTTCCAGGCAACAACCGCTTGGCAGGATTGGCCGCTTATGTGTGCATGAGGCCGTGGCATCCGACCACTGCGGCATGTCGTGGTTCTCGAGCAATGACCGACGAAGTCGGATCTAGGAATGGCATCTTCTAGAGTTCGACCTGCAAAGCCACTGTCCCGAAGTCAGGCGCTGGGCGCATAGCTTATGCACCAGATGCCCTGCCATAAAGAAGCGCGGCTAATGCTGATATTGAAACGAGACCGGTTCGGACCGCAGGCGACGGCTGTAGCGCGCTGGCGGATTGACAGACTTAAGTCACGCACCGGTTACCGCTGGCATCAAGGCATCTGCGAGCGCAAGGTCGTACTGGACGCTAGATTGCCACCCGCCGGGTGTTCAGCGGGCCCAAGAGGCCAAATGTTGAAGCGGTGGCGAGGTATCAGCGAACATGAAAATTGATGCGGCGCAATAATCCCTGCCCTTAAATGGTTCAACATTGGCGGCCACGACATCCGGCGCTTGTCTTTCTGTTCGGAGATGGCGCTGCGTTCTCTACCATTCGTGTGCACCGACTTCATGTATACCGAAGCAGAAATTCAAACTGTCAGGACTCGGGGAAAGGCTAGGGCATTAGCCCGACTTTGCGTGGAGTGCAACGACCGCAGTACATGCATCCTTGGGTGCAAGCTCGTACGGATCCATCAAGAGGTTTGTGCTCCGCAGACCGGGAACGACTTCCAGCGTTGCGCCTCATGCTCCCACACGATCGACGGAACCTGCGCCATAGACAAGGCTTCATTGGCCGAGGAGCTCCATGAGCAACTCGCCGTTTGCACCGCTAAACGTCGGTTCGACATGCCTTTCATCCTCTTGCGTTGGGACGTGCTCTTCGGGAAGAAGTGCGGGTCTGAGCTCGCAGAACTTCCATAGCCGTACCCCGCGTAACATGAAGACAGAGGCAAAGCCAGATGGGCACCATGGGCTCCGCGCGCGCCCAACGTTTGCTGAGTTGCTCGACGATGAGCATCGCGCCATCGCCAGGATAATTTCTAGTCGCCCTCGTTGCAAAGTGACGCTAGACGATCAGGTCAGCTGTAGCCGGCAGCGGTGTCCGTTTGGTGCCGACTGCTGGGCGAACACCAGGAAGACACTCAACACTCTCCTGTTCGCGCTCGTAAATCACTTCGACACGGAGGCTGCGCTGCTAAAGGAGCACGTCTATCGACAAGACTATGCGGACCACTGCGCGGACCATGTCTCGATTTTGGCGAAGCTGACCGACATCTTGGCGGCGTTTACCGACGGTGGACAATGTCTCCAGACACTCGATAGCCTTGAATCACTTGAAGCCGCCCTATATCAACACATAGTCGACCGTGATGTGCCAATGCTCCACGTCACTCCACCATCGATGGCGGGATCACTAGGGGACTAGACCCGGCAGCGTGAGGCTCGCTTGATGACGTAGCAAGCCCGACCGGCTGAAAAGGGCCTATCGCCGCCTCAAGCCTCGCAGCAATTTCGTTCCGCTGTTTCGAAGTTTGACTACAGCTATACATGGCGTTCCTCGGGCGTCATATTCGCCGGCATGTTCGATTCCGTGACCGGCCATAGGAGTCCTCTTGTAACGGAGTTACCGGGCAGGGAACGAACTCTGTTTCAAAGCACGACCGCCCGGATCGACGCGACTCTTGATAGGCCCGCAAAGGTCGGGTGGCCCTCCTGAGCGGACATTCGGGCAATGCTCAGCCCCAATGTAGGCAACCCGATTGTCAACTGGCCGACGCTCCTAATTTGCCGGGTAGTGGTCGACGAGTGCTTGAGTGAGAGCTGGCAACGGTGTCTCGGACCTCCTGCCAGTCATCATGACGAACTCCTATATGGCATTCAAGTCTCGTCAATGAGCGCCTTGCTGGTTGCTGCGGTGCAGCAGTTTCCTTATTATTAGTAGCATTTATGTTCTCATGAACGTTTCATCAACCGCCCCGTTCACTCTGGCTAACCATGAAAAATTGGAAACTCGCCTCAAAGCTTGCCGTCCTCGTGGTTCTTTCCGTTCTCGGTCTGGTCGTCAGCAATGCGCTCGGCCTTGTCGAGTTGCGCGAGGGTCTTATGGAGGATCGCAAGCTTAAGACGCAGCACGTTGTCGAGGTTGCGCATGGCGTCATCAGTGGTTTCCACAAACAAGAGCAGGCCGGCCGCCTCACCCGCGCCGAGGCACAGATACAGGCGCTCGAAGCGGTGCGCTTACTGCGATACGGCGGAGACGAGTACTTCTTTGTCAACGACATGAGCAACGTGTCGGTCATGCATCCAATAAAGCCAGAGCTCGAAGGCAAGGACTTGTCCGATCTAAAGGACCCTGACGGCAAGCGCATCTTTGCCGAGTTTTCCAATGTGGTGAAGGCGAGCGGCGCCGGCTTCGTCGACTACAAGTGGCCGAAGCCGGGGCAGTCCGAGGCGGTACCCAAGATTTCATACGTGAAGGGCTTTGAGCCGTGGGGATGGAACATGGGGTCCGGCATATACGTCGACGATGTGGAGGAGGCGTTCAAAGCGGGTCTCCTTAGGCAGGCTGAGATCGCCCTTGTCTGCGTCGCCTTGCTGGTAGCGTTCGCCGTCATTGTCGTGCGCAGCATCGTGGTACCGGTGAGGGCAGCGATGGCGGCCGTCGACGCCTTGGCCAGGGGCGACCTGACCATCGAAGCACGCAGCGATGCGCACGACGAAATGGGCATGCTGACACGGGATCTAGGCGTAATGATCACGCGGCTGAAGGAGATCATGGCGCAGGTCTCGGCAAATGCGGACGCAGTTGCCAACGCGTCCGATCAGGTGGCCGCTGCATCGCAGTCGCTTTCCCAATCGACAAGCGAGCAGGCCGCTAGCATCGAAGAGACTTCGGCCGCCGTGGCGGAAATGGCAAGCGCCATCGAGCGCAATAAGGACAGCGCCAAGACTACCGAGAATATCGCCATGCGCGTCGCAAGCCAGGCGACGCAGGGCGGGCATGTGGTCGGGAAGACTGTCGAGGCGATGCGCGCGATCGCACGCAAGATAACGGTGATCGACGACATCGCGTATCAGACGAATCTGCTCGCCCTAAATGCGGCAATCGAGGCGGCTCGCGCGGGCAATAGCGGTAAGGGCTTTGCTGTAGTTGCGGCTGAGGTGCGGAAGCTTGCCGAACGCTCGCAAGTCGCCGCGCAGGAGATATGCTCGCTGGCTTCCGACAGCGTCGGACTTGCGGAGAGCGCGGGCAATCTGATCGATGAGATCGTACCGGCCGTAGAGAAAACTGCTGGCTTGATCCTTGAGATATCGCAGGCCTCGGAGCAGCAGGCTTCTGGCGCCGGTCAAATTAGTCAGGCCGTTGGCCATGTAAGCCAAGCCACTCAACACAATGCGAGCGCGTCTGAGGAACTATCGGCAACTGCAGCGCAGATGCACGGCCAGGCTGCTGACTTACAGCGCGCCATGGCTTTCTTCCGTATCAGCTGACTTCTCCGCCGAGATCCAATATGCCCTTTCTTTGAAGGCAATGGCTGCGATGAAATGAGGCAGGCTGCTTAGCCTTAGCTGACCCGGCGCGGAAGATGCGCAAAAAAATGCCCCCGAGCTTACCGGAGGCTAACTTGGCAGCGTGGAGACCACCAAATACCCATTCGTGGTTCTTTTTCCGGGCGATTCAACCTTAACCGACTGGGAAGCGCGCCGCCCTACGGTCGGGAAGATCAAATGTCTCTCTCAAGCCGTAGCCTCGGCTTCTTCTAAAGCACCATGCAATCTCCCGACGGTACTGAGCGCCTCGATCTCCTCGGTTGAAAGTACCCGCTGGATGTCCAGGATGATGACAAACTTGCCGTTGACCTTGCCCATTCCAGCGATGAAGTCAGCACGGATCTTTGCCCCAAATCTAGGCGGCGGTTCGATGTCGTGGCCCGGGATTTCCAGCACCTCCGACACAGCATCAACCATGATGCCGAGGTCGTGGTGCGCGTCGTCTTGGCGCACTTCGACGATCACGTTGCAGGTGCGCTTTTGCACCTGTGACCCATGCCCGCCAAAACGCACTGCAAGGTCTATTACTGGCACAGCGGCCCCACGGAGGTTGATCACCCCCCGGACGTAATCCGGCATCATCGGGATCGCGGTGAGGTTGCCGTATTCGATGATCTCCTTCACGTTGAGGATGCCCACCGCGAACATCTCTCCGGCGAGCATGAAGGTCAGGTACTGATGGGCATCGCCGGCTGAGGCAAGCTGCCTGGCGGCAACCAGCGCATCCTGTCTGGTCACGGCGCCCTTGGTGCTGGTCTGGACAACGTTTGCCATTGGCTACCTCCTCAAAATCGCTCGAAATCCCCGTCGCCAACGGGTGCCGAAGCAACCTGCGTCGAGCGCAAAACGGCGGCAGTGGCTGCTCGCGCCGCCGGACGTGGCGAAGAGGGCTTAGTCGTCGAGCCGCCTCCGATCTTGAAGAAGCTCATCAGCTCCTGCAGCTGCTGCGCCTGGCCGCCCATCTCCTCGGCGGTGGCGGCGAGTTCCTCGGAGGCCGAGGCGTTCTGCTGCGTCGCCTTGTTGAGCTGCCCCATGGCGCCGTTGATCTGCCCGACGCCCGCGCTCTGCTCCTGGCTCGCCGCGGCGATCTCCTGCACGAGGTCCGACGTCTTCTTGATGGAAGGCACCATCTCGTCGAGCAGCTTGCCCGCCTTCTCGGCCATCTTGACCGAGGAGCCGGCGAGTTCGCCGATCTCCTGCGCGGCGACCTGGCTCCGCTCGGCGAGCTTCCTCACTTCGGCGGCGACCACCGCGAAGCCCTTGCCGTGCTCGCCGGCACGAGCGGCCTCGATGGCGGCGTTGAGCGCCAGGAGGTTCGTCTGGTAGGCGATGTCGTCGATGATGCCGATCTTGCCGGCGATCTGCTTCATGGCATCGACGGTCTCCTTGACCGACTCGCCGCCCTCGACGGCTTCCTGCGAGGACTTGGTCGCCATGTTGTCGGTGACCTTGGCGTTCTCCGTGTTCTGGGCAATGGACGCGCTCATTTCCTCCATCGATGCGGTCGTCTGTTCAACGCTTGCCGCCTGTTCGGACGAAGATTGGGAGAGCGACTGTGCCGTCGCAGAGACCTGGCCTGCAGCGTTCGTAAGAGCGTAGGAGGCGCTATTGATCTCCGTGATCACTCCTGAGAGCTTCGTCACCATCTCCTGCATCGCTTGTTTGAGGCGGCCTAGCTCATCCTTTGAGTCCACCTCTAGATGAACGGTCAGGTCTCCATTTGCGAGACTGACTGCTGCACTGACGGCTTCGCTGAGCGGCTTCGTGATAGACCGAACGATGAAGACCGACAGGCCGATCACGATCACGAGAATCACGCCAATACCCGCAATGACCATCGTTCGGCTGGCCGCGAACGCGCTTTCCGCACGCTCAAGCCGCTGAGCAACTTCCGCATCCAGGAACGCCTGAAGTTTTGCCCCAGCTTGGTTTGCCGCAGCATACAGCGGGTTAACGTTTTTCAGCAGGATCACCTGCGCCTCGCTGAACTGTCCTGCCAGAAGTTGCTCACGCGAGGCAAGCAGGCCTTCCTTCACGTAACGGCCCCGTGTCTCAGCGAATTGCTTTGCCAGTTCCCGCTCCTCCGGGTCGTCGATCATCTTCATGTAGGCATCCCAGACCTCGGAGATCTTGTCCCGGTTCTTTATAACGGCGTCCGTGTGGACGGTCATGGGATGGTCATGAAGCTTTGACCCTGGGCTGGCCGGATCATGCTGTAGCGCCAGCATGATTTGGCTACGGTTTTCCGACATGAGTTGCGAGACCTCAGCCAACTTCTGGAGCGGCTGCATGCTTTCGTTGTACGTCTGCCGGCCGCCACGGTTTGCTTCGGTCGCCAGGTTCAGACCGACAAAGGCGACTGCCATCAGACCGATTAAAGGCAAGACGACAAGAATGACTATGCGCCACTTCAGGCTAGTGTTCTTTAGCACTTATAACCTCCGAAAAATTGCCATTCATGCGGATTAAGGTGTTGAAACAGTGAACCCATCGCGAGCCCATGTGCCTTGCAGCAAGCCTACCGGGGCCGAGTTCGAAAGCACCTTACGCGGCTTCATCGCAGGGTGAGCCCACCGCGCAAGGCTGACGCCCGCCATGGCGATGCGCAATTACTCCACTCAGATAGCAGCAAAGGTCCCGGACTAAGCCTTCCTGGTCAGCAAGGTTGTTATCGCCCGACCGCAGCAACGCACCGGCCGCCTCGGCCAGATCCCGAGCCAGTTCTCGTTGCGCCTCGGTCAGCGCGGGATCTTCCGCCCAACGCTTCGCGGAATTCTCGATTTTTTGCAGCGCCTTTGGCGCGAGGCGCTTTCCTTCACACTTGCAGGACATCAGTCAATTGCCCCATGGAACAAACTCCCGTGGTGCTTCATTGCGCCAACAAACGTGACGATCCCGCGAACGGCACGGCTGCAGTTTCCCGTACGAGTGAAGTCATCCACGATTTGCCGCAGTTCGACCATGAGGTCACCGTGCGCCTCCGTATGTCGTTCCAGTTCTTCAAGGCAGACCCGCTCCTTGAGCTGGCAGTGCTCTACTCGGAAGCTGTTGGTAACGCACAAGAGAAGCGATCCCAGGGCCTGTCTGACCTTTGACGAGCATTCTTTCGCGTCAATGCAGGGGTCATCAAGGCAGCGCGATACCGCCGATACTGGGAGGATGCACTCGTGCATCGTCTTGAATGGCGCAAACGCTTCATCAACGTTGCACATCGAATATTCGCTGGTACGTAAGTTGTTCGAGCTCAAAGCGATGTCAATGCGTCTCTTGGGACACCTGCTTCATTTCATTAAGTGGTAAAGCCCCTGCGAGGACATAGTGCTTCCTGGAGACCCCGGTGTCTATCAGGCATTTGGCATAGGGCATAGCCGATTCCGTAGGCTTTAGCATTACTACCGGCGCTTCCGGTTGTGTCTAATACCGATTAGGTTCATCTGGGCTTGTAGGGCGTCGCTTGGATCGAGGACTGGCCATCCTCGCTCTTCCGCGATCATCAAGAAAGCAGCGCCGGCCACCTCCAACCCGGTACATGCCGAGAGATCGACGCCACTTAGCGATTGCCGCTTCAGAAGCCTCATCGTTCTGACGGCGACCGGCATGGTCAATCTGCCGACGACGGCAACAGTCTCGGGCAGAAGGATCACTGCTCCGCTTCTAGCCATAAACTCCCGAAGCAGCTCGACCGGTACAGAGCTCTCGATGCCTACGGCAGCCCGACTACCAGTCGCCGCCGTTCTCACGATCCGCCCGTTGAACTTGTGGGCTCCCATGGAAAACATCGCTTCCGTCGCGGTCCGAAGATATTCGGCTGCGGGGATTATCACGCTGGCACCGCAAGCCGAAACATCCGCCAGGTAGCCGGTCGAGCGTCCGCCTTGAACCTCTAGGGTCGCGTCGGCGCCCCCGAGATTCGCAATGAAACGTGGGTTTCGCCTACGGTCTGGCCATCCCGTCAAGATTTAATTCCCTTAAGCGATTACCGAAAAACGACAAATACCACAAGCCCCTCAGCCGAACTAGTGGCCTAAGGTCGAGCGGCCGTCGTGACACCGCGGCGCCGTCGTGTTGATCAAGACTCTATTTCTTTCGTTCAATTGTCCTCGGCACTCGTTTCGGCAATCATCGCTTGACGCTGACAACACCGTCCTCCGCTGCCGTCCACGATCGCTCGAGGAGAATTCCGCATGCCCACCAGGCGAATCACCGCCAGTCCAGTCAAGGTAACGGGCGCAGCACCCGATGGGCAGCAATTCGAGTCGAGCCTCGAGGAGGACTTCTTCTGCCTGCTCCGATTCAACCGGCTTGTCGCCAGCTTCGAGCACCAGCCGGTGACCTTGGAGTGGCTCGATGCACTAGGAAATATCCGCAAGTACACGCCTGACGTCCTCGTCCACTACAGAAGGGATGATCCCGAGGCCGCCGAACTCATCCCGATGCTCTGTGAGGTCAAGCCGGATCTGTCTAACGGCAAGACCTCACCGCGCCGTAAGGGACAGCCCCGGACCGAGAATGAAGGCGAGAACGCGCTCAGGTGGGCGGCGGCCGAGCGCTACGCCGCTCAGCAAGGCTGGGGCTTCAAGGTATATCGGGAAAGTGAGATCCGCACTCCGTACCTCGCCAACGCGCGGTTCCTGCTGCGCCATTGCGAGCGTAACGACGTCGCACAGTCCGATCTGGAAACCCGGCTGCTGGATGTGCTCCGAATCCAAGGGCCGATGACATTGCGTGATTGGGCGGCCGCCGGCTCGACGACGTCGCTCTCCCCCGTCGAGTCGCTACCTGTCTGCTACCGCCTGATTGGAATCGGTAGTGTGTCGGCCGATCTGGACATCCTTCTCACACTCGACACCAAGGTCTCCCCGCGACTCAATGCCTGACTTGATCCCTCTTGGTGAAGGACACCTCGTTTCATGTCGGGGCCACGACTGGGTGATCGTCCATTGCGAGGATTTTGAGCGGGTCCTCGCCTCACGGGTCTTCGACGGTCGGCATGAGTTTCTGCCCATTGCCGAGCTCGCCGTGACCAACGTACCGAACGTTGAAGGGCGACCACCGGAATCGCGCGCCAATCGTCGGGTCAGAAAGCTGGCTGCCGACGAGGACTCCCTGTCGGACAAGGAATCGCTGGCTCAGGAAAAGGCCGTCAATGAATTCCAGGTAGCACTCGAGGTCATCAAGGTGCCTCGCGCCGAGAGACGCGCCGCGATTCGACAGATGGCTGCGACCTTCGGCTACAACGAGGCAACGGCGTATCGGCGCCTCAAGCTTGTCCGGATTCACGGGACGGCCGACGCCCTCCTCCATGCTGTCAGGTCTGACGCCGGCAAGCGGCGGCTTGCAGCTGAGGTGGTCAAGATCGTTCGCGATCATCTGGCGGCCCATCGGTTCGTCGCGGAAGCTCGAACCCTTCCGGCTGTACTGGAGTTGGTCAATGGCGCCCTTCGCGTAAAGGGGCTGAAGAAGATTTCCCTCTCAACCCTCCAGAGTTTCGAGAAGGAAACGACCCTCAAGCAAAAACTGGAAGCCCAGGGCCGCAAGAAGAAGGCGGCGGATGCGTTCCGGCCGAAGGTCGGCCACCTCCCCAACGCCGACTACCCTCTGGCGATCGCCCAGGTCGATCACACGCCGATCCAGATCTGCCTTGTCGATGAGGAAGACCGGCAACCGATCGACGACCCATGGCTCACCCTCGTCATCGACTGCTACAGCCGGATGGTGCTGGGCTTCTTCCTGTCTTTCGATCCGCCGAGCACCTTGTCCACCGGCATGGCGCTGGCACATGCCTTCCTTCCCAAGGAGGAGTTCCTCCGCTCGCAGGGCGTTGCCGGCGAATGGCCCTGCTGGGGCTTCCCGGACGTGATCCTTGTCGACAACGCCACCGAGCTCAATGGGCGGATGATGCACGGCGCCCGCCGGCGGTACCGCTTCACGCTCCGTGACCGGCCGGTCGGGGCACCGAACTTCGGTGGCCACGTCGAAAGCGCTTTCAAGACGTTCATGCACGAATTCAAGAGCGTCCCGGGAACGAAGTTCTCGAATCCCATCGAACGCGGCGAATACGACTCCCAAGGTCGGGCGATCTTCACCATCGCGGAGTTCGAAGCATTCTTCACCGAGTTTCTGGTCAACGACTACCACGTGCGCAAGCACACCGGCGACGGCATGGACGGTGCCGTTCCCCTGACGAAGTGGAGGCAGGGAACCTTCGAGGGCGACCGGATGCCGCCGACCGGACCTCCGCCCCGGCCGGCCGATCCGCTGTCGCTGCGCATTTCGCTGATGCCCTTCGAGCGCCGGACGATACGCAACAGCACGGTCACTATGCTGACGCACGAGTATCACAACGGGCGACTTGCCGTCATCGGCGACGCCGTCGATCTGAAGAAGCCCATCGACGACAGACTGTTCGAGGTTCGGTACGACCCGCGCAACATTTCCAAGGTCTGGCTCTACGACGAGGCGCAGCAGGGGTACATCGAACTGGGCTTTGCGGACCTGCGGAAGGGTCCGATAAGTCTGTGGGAGGACCGTGCGCGCAAGCGGCGCCGAGCCAACCATGCCGAGCAGTTCGCCGACACGCGCTATGAAAGCATGCTCCGTCGAGAGGAAATGAAGGAGCAGGCGACCAAGAAGACGAAGCAACAGCGCCTCGAGGCCGAGAAGGCACGGCGTCGGGCCGCCGGTGCCATCGTCAAACCGGCTCCACCGAAAGCGCCGGTCGCACCCAAGAAGAAACAACTCGACGCATCACAGATCGCGGCGCTGCGTGCCAACGTCCGCGCCGCCGTCATTCAGCCGAAGCCTGCAGAGGATCCTCGCGATGACTCATGAACAGCACTACCCTCACCTGTCGCCGGTCGTAGCGGAGGTCGCTGACATGGACGATGCGACGCGAATCGAATACATCGCCAAGGATCGGTTTGTGTCGCATGCCCGGGCGGAGGAGGTCCTGAGCGACTGGGAGTCCCTTATGCGGCTGGATGATGCCGTCCGCCCGCAAGGGCGATTACTGGTCGCCCACTCGCTCATGGGCAAGAGCACGCTGATCGACGAGTTCGTCCGCCGTCACATGGCCTCGGACAACCCCGACGGCGATGCCGCGTCGGTACCAGTCCTCTGCGTGCAGGTGCCAGAGCAGGCCCGGGATGGAATCTACACCGAGATACTGAGCGCGCTAAACGGACGACTGACGCGATCTGCCAAGACGAGCGACGTCCGGCAGGCGACGGTGGATCTGCTGGCCCGGGTCGGCACGCGCATTCTGTTCATCGACGAGTTCCACAACATCCTCGAAGGCGGTGCTCCGGCGCAGCGGAAGTGTCTCAACGCGGTGAAATACCTGATGAACGCGACGCGCCGTCCCGTCGTCGTGTCTGGCACGGGCGAAGTCATCAATGCCATCCAGAGCGACCCTCAGTTCTCGAGCCGCCTGCAGCCCACGGTGATTCGACGGTTCGCCGACGACGACAAATTCCAGCTCCTGCTCGCCGGCTTCGAAGCGCTGCTTCCCCTTCGCAAGCCGTCCAACCTGCACGACCCCGACCTCAGTACCCTCATCTACAACCACACGCTCGGAATTCTTGGGAACGTCGCGGACCTCCTCAATGAGGCGGCAAGGCTTGCAATCAGGGAAGGCACCGAGCAGATCACCGAGGTCGAGATCACCGCGCTCAAGGACCGGCGCCCTCGCACGCCGCACGCGCTCATGGACCAACTCGGCTAGGCAATGCCCTCTGCACGCGGCCTTTCGGGAAGCCGCTGGCCAGTGCATCCGCACCGGCTGGACGATGAGCTCTTCAGTTCATGGCTGGTCAGGACGGCTTACGCAAACGGCCTCAAGGTGCAGTCGTTCTCGGTGATGGCACTGGGGCGGGGCGCTACCGTCTGGAACCGGGATCCCGATCGCTCGACACCCATCGACACCGTCGAGCGTCTCAGCGCCCAGACTGGCTCGTCCGTTGACGAGTTGCTGGGCGGAATGCTGTCGAGCTATGCCGGCACTTTCATCGACCGGCACAACCCCAAAGGCAACACCAAGTGGATCCTGCCCCTGGGGATCTATCACCGCACCAGGAGATGCTTCGGCCTGCAGTACTGCCCCTGGTGCCTGCGAGAGGACGGAGCTCCGTACTTCCGACGGCGATGGCGGTTGGCCTTCGCCACCGTTTGCGATGTGCATGGCTGCATGCTCCACGACCGCTGCCCGAAGTGCGAGTCGCCAGTCGTCTACTTTCGAAACGACCTGGGGCGCCGATCCGGCTATCGCCTGGGTGACGTGGTCTCTTGCTGGAAATGCGACTTCGATCTGAGTGGGGCGGGAGTGCGCGGAGCCCCGGGGCCCGATGGTCCGTCGCTGGTTGCGCTACGTTCGCTGGTGACCTTCCCAGATCTCGGGTGGTGGTGGCAGGGGGATGCCACCCTGCACTACGCTCATCTGTACTACGACGTCCTGCATCACCTGGTCGATTTCCTCTCAACCGCACACGGGCAAAAGCTGCAGCAGGCGGTGAGGAACGAAACGGGGTTTCCGGGGGATCCGGTTCCGGGGCCGCGTCCTCCTTTCGAGTTCCGGGCGGTCGGCGAGCGACATACGTTGCTTGCCACGGCGCTTTGGCTCCTCGATGAGTGGCCAGTCCGATTCGTGAGGGCGGCGCGGCTCACGGGCCTGAGCCAGTCGTACATCCTTCGTGGTGCCGACCTGCCGTTCTGGTTCGCATCGAGGGTCAAGCAGGAACTCTATTCGGGCAAGACATCTGTCAGCCGCAAGGAGGTCGAGAGCGCGGCGGCCGTATTGGCCAAGGGGACGGTCGAGCCTTCACGCGCTTCGATCTGCCGCGCCCTGGGCAACCGCGGCGAACGGACTGCGGCGGCCTATCGAGCGCGACGGGAATCGTCTGAGTGGCACTTCGAGAAGGCGCTAGCACTTTTTGAACGGGAGATCGCCCAGCTCAAGTTGGGGTCGAAACTCCGGCTAATTCTGCAACGGGACCGCACGATCTTTCGGCTCATCCGAATGACCGGCTGGAGTGTGCCAAGAGCGCTGGCTTTGAAGGTCAGCGACGCCGTCACGATTTCGGCGACCGCCAAGGAAAGACGAACGCTACCGGCGGCCGCCGGCCCCCTGCTGATGAACTACCTGCGTGACACGCGCCGGTATATGGCCTCCGACGAAAGCGCCGACGGGCTCTTCATTGCCTACCGCCGCGGCAAGGTCACACCGAACGCATTTAGCGAAAGGCTGCGCAGGATGACCGCCAAGTACGGATTCGACTTCTCGTCCGCTCTGATACCGGAGGACTCATCAACGCTCGAGTTGTGATTTCGGCTGTGAAGACCCTCGGCGACGGCCTGTTCCGCGTCGAGTGGCTTGGCCAGGTCCTGCGCGGGACGGTGACCAGCGTCTCCGTCGTTTTCGCTCCATGGCAGATCAACTCTGACACGGGGGAGATGGGCCCGGCAGCGGGTGACCACCGCACCGTTGCGGTCCCCATCGCCTACCTCCGGATGTTCCGCATTGGTGACCTTTGGCAGAACGGCGTGGCCACTGGTCATCGCGACCTTCAGGCGCGGCAGACGTTCTCCCTGTCCATCCAAGACGGAGCGGCGCAGGTTATGCCGGCGGGCGTGCCGCTGGAGGGTACGTCGGGGCGGCCCGTCTATCCCCTGCCGTTCTCTGTCTTCGCTGGACATCGGGAGAACACCCAGTCGCACTGCGTACGCCTGGCCGTGGGCAACAACTTATGGCTCGTCATTCCCTGCCTGGAACTCGTCCGCTTCTACTTCGGCGGCAGCGGAAGTTTCCTGAAACGCCTTTTCTCGGGTGCCTTCGCTCTCGACAAGCTCTACAAACGGTGTCAGTTCAACTCGTGGACACGAACTGCCAGAGTCGAGCTAGCGGATGATCTCTCGGGAGCGGCGGCTGCGACGATAGCCCGAATTGCTCTGAACACCCAAGCCAAGCGAGCGGCGAGCTGGATCGTGAACAGCGCCGTCGCTGCGTCCGCCAACCGCCTGCGCTATCACCCTAAGACGACGTTCCCCTTTTTCGGCAATACCGAACTCACCGTCGACGGCCGCTGGATCGAGCAGCAAGGGTTCCGCATCTTTCTTGCCGAGCAGATCGTCCGGTGCACACACCCGTTCCCCTTCGTGTCGCTTTACTACACGACCACCAGATCGCATGTCAGCCCGAAGCCACAATCGAACAGCAGCCAGCCGCCGCCCCCTCGGGACGAGGCAGCCACCGCACAGGCAGAATCGGTTGTCGAGGACATCACCTCGGACGCTCAGCTACAACCGGCGAGTATTCCACTGGATTCCGACGTGGATCCGTTTCCCGACTTGGCCGGTAAGAAGGTCCGCCGCATCAAACAAGATGGGCATGGGCACTCAAAGTCGGCCGAGACGCCCGAACTAGCCGCCGGTAATCCTGTGCCTTCTGGAGAGGCCAGGGAAGCTGAGGCTACCGATGGATTCGATGAGACTTTGATAGAGGAGGCTATTCCGGATGCCGCTGAGGAGTTTGAGAAGACGCTTGGGCTATTTCAAGCCGCAAGCCGAACCTCGGCTCTGCCGGTTAAACCGAAGTCTCCACACGGAGGCGCTGCTGGCGGCAGCGTTTTCGTGCGGGCCGACAAGATCCTCGGAATCCAAGCCGCAGAGGCCGTTTGGTGCGCCCTAATCGAGATCCAAGACGTACCACACGAGATCGCCGTGGTTGTTCGCGGAAGCGTTTCTACCGACGTAGACGATCACATCACACTGCTCTCGATCAGACCCGATCCAGACCAAAGCGATTTGAAGCAGTGCCTGTCGGAGTTCCTCGCCCACCCCTCAAATCGGATGAGCGAAAGGGTTCTCGAGACGTTGACCACAAAGGGCTCCTTTTCCAAGCCATCGACCTTGCGAACGCTTTCTCTAGCCCTTGGTCGCGTTCTCCGCGGACCTACACTCGAGGAAGAGTCGGACGACGACAGCACGGTTACGCACGATCGACGGCCTCACCTTAAGCTCTACTAACTTTAGTGCAATTGAAGGGCTTTCAGCTGGGGAGTACGATGCCAATCACCTAAGAACGGCGAAGGGCAATCATGACAGCAAAGAACAGTGGCAAGTCGTGGTCTAAGACTGATCTATCCACACTTCAAAAGTTGGCCACCCAGAACACTCCGACCCGCGTCATTGGCATTAAGCTCGGTCGCTCCGAGCAAGCCATCCGATCAAAGGCGCATGACGAAGGAGTCTCGCTGAAGCCCGTAAACCAAAGGCCTTACGGCACGAAGAAATAGAGCCTCGAGCCCTTGCTCAGCTCGGCGCTGGCCGGACTCGATAATTCCGTAGCAATAAGGAGTGCAGGGTGAAGAAGATAAAGGATCGGTATCAGGCCGAGACGGCTTTTTGTGACCTCTTTGTCAGTGCAGGTCGCCGACTTGGCGTTCCGGCATTTGGCGAGCCCGAATGCGAAGGATCTGAGCAAGAGTTGAGTGCAACGACGATTGCGGTAATTCACGAATGTGAGTTTTACGACCCGCACTTCATTGGCGGTCCCTGCAAGTTTAATTTCGCAAAGTCACATGAGGATGTGGAACGTATCTTCTTGCGGGCCGAACCGACGGCGGCGGAGCTTTCGTTGGCCTTGGAGAAAAAGCACCCGGAGCATGCTCAGAAGTTCAGAACGAGGCTGGATAGCCTCAAATCGTGGCTGCACGACAACGTAGACAAGTGGGCCGCCTAACTGAGTATCGAGACTCGCATTCCGAGCGCGCGCAACTGCGGTTGTAGCGTTGTCTTGAGGTCGTCGATGAATGTTTGGTTGCCACCGGTCATGGCATAGATGCGATGGGCCCGATAACGATGCTTATGAATGGACCACATGAGTGAATGGTGGTACTTGAAAATGGGTTGCGCTCTGCCGCCCTCAAGATCTCGAATGTGCACATATTCCTTGTATTCAGGTTCATCCTGAGATACGTCCATAGCGTCAGCCGTTCGCGTTGATGCCTTGATGAGCGCGAAATCCTTTGGTTTCCATAAATGTAGCGCCAGATCGCACAACCCTTTCTTGCGGCGGTAGTCAGCGAGGGCTGTCTCAATCGTTCCCTCGTGAATTTCGGACCTGTCCTTCTTGGAACCAACCGACTCGTAGGAAGCAACGAGGCTGGCCGGAACACGGTGCAATACGGCCTCAATGTGTTTGGTAACTCCGATGTCCCTCTCAGCGGACTTCTTGCGTAAAGCTTGAGCGAGCTTGCCGGCGCGAGTGAAGATGTGTCCATCATCGAAGTGCGTCCACTCGCCCTTATCGACCTTAGCGCGCATGTCCCTTGTGCGGCACGCAATTTCGCCTCGCTCAAGCAACTCACGGATCAGAACCCGGAGTGACCATTCCAGTGCGACGACGCTCTTATGGTATGGGACCTGCAGATAGTCGAAGTAGCGGGAGACCAGAAGGTGGTCGGCGGCGCGCAACGCCTTATAGGAGTAACAGAACTGGTCCTTTTGATCCAGTGCCGCCTGGTCGATGAGGTAATCAATATCGACGTTGCCGTAAGGAAGGCCGCTGTGATGAGCTGTCCGACGTAGGTAGTCAAGCCGGTCGCAGTCGAGATCCGATTCGAGAATGCCACTGTAGCGGCAGCCTCTCGTTGGAGGGGGTGCTTGAGGGAATCCTGCGGCAGGCGCACGTAAGTGACCCCACCAATCAAATGGTCCGAAAGCGCCCAATTCATAACGCTCAGGCCCATTGCTTGTATTTCCGGGAAGCGACTGCGCATCCTCCTCCGGTGGTGGAACCCAGCAAGACCACCGCCCTCCCTCGCCGGCGAGGG
>Ga0075012_10002783_pt1 | contig 16989 bp, 16 predicted proteins | sample All_14_2_FD_71474 | JGI IMG/M metagenome (GOLD analysis project Ga0075012, IMG submission 71474) | Freshwater microbial communities in response to fracking from Pennsylvania, USA - Allegheny Zone_MetaG_DW_15 | ecosystem: Environmental > Aquatic > Deep subsurface > Groundwater > Drilled... | reverse complement strand
TCCAGACACTCATCACAACACCGCAACGGACGCTGAACTCATTCATTCAGACGCCCCAGGGCCCAGGCAACATGCTCTCGAACCAAAGGGGAATCATCGTGAACTCGAGCCTTCAGTGCAGCGACCACCTCTGCACCACCCGATGAGTTACCCAGCGCAACGGCCACATTCCGCAGCCAGCGTTCATGACCGATACGATGAATTGGACTTCCGGCAGTGCGCTCCCGGAAGTCTTCCGCAGACCATGCAAAAAGAGCCACCAAGCCAGGCGCATCCAGACCATGACGCACCTTGAAGTCCGGCTCATCCGTCACGACAGCGAAACGATTCCATGGACAGACGAGCTGACAATCGTCACATCCATATATGCGGTTTCCAATCAGAGATCTGAACTCCATGGGAATTGAGCCCGGATGCTCAATGGTCAGATAGGAGATACAACGTCGTGCATCGAGCCTGAATGGAGCAACGATAGCGCCAGTCGGACAAGCGTCAATGCAAGCCTCACAACGCCCACAATGCGCACCGACCCGATCCCCGACAGGCAAAGGCAGGTCTGTGTAGATCTCGCCGAGGAAAAAGTATGAACCGGCAGTTCGATCTATCAGCAAAGTATGCTTGCCACGCCAGCCAAGCCCTCCACGCGTACCCAACTCCACCTCCAGTACCGGTGCGGAATCGACGAACACCCTGTATGAAGACGGTGCAGCAGCAACCAGCCGATCAGCCAATCGCTGCAGTCGCGCACGCAACACCTTGTGATAGTCACGCCCAAGAGCGTACCGCGAGATGTATGCAAGCCCATCGTCGCACAGAACCCGCTCCGCAGGCGCCGCATCCGGCCAATAGTTCATTCTCACGGACACTACCCGCAAAGTACCGGGCACCAACTCTGCAGGGCGCGCCCTCTTCATCCCGTGACGAGCCATATAATCCATCTCGCCGTGGTATTCGGCATCAAGCCACTGCTGCAGGCCCGACTCCGCATCACCAAGCTGGACATCGGCAATCGTCAGCGCACCAAACCCGAGATCCTGCGCCCACGCTCTCAGCTGCGTAGCAAGTACCAACATTGTCGTTTCCATGATCAACCAGACCTCGAGACAGCCATGAACACCCCAGAAAAGGCGGACGATCTTAACGAGTGCGCGCTTTCGATGCACCTCGGCGATGAGCACGACACACTGAATGCCGGCGCAAGACTTGCCGCCGCGCTAGAGCCTGGACTTCACATCTGGCTGCTTGGCGATCTCGGCAGCGGAAAAACGACCCTCACCCGCGGCATGGTCCAGGCCCTGGGACACACTGGAAAAGTCAAGAGTCCAACTTACACCTTGATTGAACCTTATGTAGTTTCTAGATTAAACTTATATCACTTTGATTTTTATCGCCTGAACTCACCTGAAGAGTATCTGGATGCAGGAATGGACGAGTACTTTTCCGGATCGGGAGTCTGCGTGGTGGAGTGGCCGATGCAGGCCAGCCCATACCTACCCCCGCCAGACCTCGAGATCCAGCTTACGCCGGAGGGCAGCGGGCGCCGCATCATCCTGCGAGGAACGAGCGAAGCGGGGCGAACATGCTTGAAGAAGATATCATCGGTGGCGGATCCGGTTTGACGAAACCCAGCAGGATAAACCGCCGAAAACTATTGAAACTCGCTGGAGCGAGCCTCGCACTGCTTGTCAGCCCTGTAGGGTTGGCAGCAAGCAGCCTGCTCGCGGTGCGGATCTGGCCTGCTGACGAATACACACGCATCACGCTGGAAGGCAACCAGGCACTCAAGTTCTCCCACCTAATGGTGAAGGACCCTGAACGCCTCGTTGTGGACCTCGAAGGCATTGAGTTGAACAGCGTGCTCAAAACGCTGCCGGGCAAGGTACTTGAATCCGATCCCTATATCAAAGGCATACGTGCCGGGCAGAACCGTCCGGGCGTCGTTCGCGTTGTGGTCGAACTCAAGGCGGAGATCAATCCTCAACTGTTTACGTTAAGCCCCGTTGGCAACTACGGCCATCGTCTGGTACTCGACCTTTACCCCACGACACCGCACGACCCGCTACTGGCACTGATTCAGAAGTCATCCCCCATGGAAGCCGCCGCGGGGGAAAGCAGTACGTCATCCGATCAGACCGCTGCATCATCCTCGAGCACGCCCGAAACAAGCAGTCAGCCCCCCCGAAACCAGGCAAGGGAACGAAAAAATACCGACCCGGTTAACCGGCTGTTCACAGTCGTTCTGGATCCCGGTCATGGAGGTGAGGACCCGGGCGCCATCGGCCGCGGTGGCAGCTACGAAAAGAACGTCACGTTGAGCATCGCCCAACGCCTGAAACGCAAGATCGACGCCACGCCCAACATGCGTGCCGTGCTGACCCGTGACGGGGATTACTTTGTCCCGCTTGCCCAACGGGTGACGCGAGCACGGCGGGTACAAGCCGACTTGTTTGTCTCCATCCACGCAGACGCCTTTGTTCGTCCGGAAGCCCACGGCAGTTCAGTTTTCGTCCTTTCCGAGCGCGGCGCGTCCAGCACCGCAGCAAGTTGGCTGGCAAAGAAAGAAAACGACGCCGATATGGTCGGAGGTGTCAATCTGGCACGCCAGGAAGGCCACCTTGCACGTACCCTGCTTGATCTGTCACAGGCGGCAACCATTAACGATAGTCTTAAGCTGGGCCGCGCTGTACTGGCTGAACTGGGCGATATCAACAGACTGCACAAACCCGAAGTCGAGCAAGCCGGTTTTGCCGTACTCAAAGCACCGGACATCCCTTCGATCCTGGTCGAGACCGCCTTCATCAGCAACCCCGCAGAAGAGCGCAAGCTCAATGACAACGCCTACCAAGAGAAAATGGCTGACGCCATCCTTCGCGGCATCAAACGATACGCCGAAAGCACCACCCCCACCCAGCGCACTCGAGTTGCACAGCTGAACTGAGACCCTACCCCGCTTTAACGGTATAATCGCGACTTTTTTCAGGCGCTTATGCAGGTTTTACGCGGGTTTCCGGCACAGGCTCACGACGCCTGCGTGCTGACTATCGGCAACTTCGATGGTCTGCATCGCGGGCATCAGGCTTTACTGCAACTTCTTACCGACAAAGCTCGGGAGATGCGCCTGCCCGCTGCGGTAATGACCTTCGAGCCTCATCCCCGTGAGTACTTTTCTCCTGCGGACGCACCCGCCAGATTGGCCTCTCTACGCGAGAAGCTGCTACTGCTCGCGGCTGGAGGGGTGGATCGCGTGCACGTCTGCCGTTTCGATGCCCGCTTTGCAGCATTGAGTGCCGACAGCTTCATCCAGGACGGACTGATCCGGGGCCTTAATGTCCGGCATCTGTTCGTTGGCGATGACTTTCGCTTTGGCGCACGTCGAAGTGGCGATTTCGAGATGCTGCTGAACACCGGCCGCGCAAACGGGTTTGGCGTGGAGTCCATGCCGACCTTGATCATCGAAGGCGAGCGCGCATCCAGCTCGGCGGTGCGCGCGGCACTGGCAGACGGCGACCTCGATCATGCTGCATGCTTGCTTGGACGCCCTTACAGCATTGCGGGACGTGTGGTTCATGGCGACAAGCTCGGACGACAGCTCGGCTTTCCCACCGCCAACGTTCAATTGAAGCACCGACGCCCCGCCCTGTCTGGCGTATTCGCCGTTGGCGTCGAGGGGCTGGACGACCAACGCCTGCCCGGCGTGGCCAATATCGGTATCCGTCCAACAGCAACGGATGCCGCCCAAGCAAGGCTCGAAGTGCACCTGCTCGATCGCCGGGTCGATTGTTACGGTGCCCACCTTCGCATTCACTTCCTTAAAAAACTGCGCGACGAGCAGAAGTTCGCCTCTCTCGACGCCCTCAAGCACCAGATCGCTCAGGACGCCGATGCCGCCCGCGTCTGGCTCTCCCTCCATCAGACTCGCCTGCTAGGCTGAAACAACCGGACTGCTCCATTGCCATGGCCGACTACCGCAAAACCCTGAACCTGCCCGACACCCCCTTTCCGATGCGGGGCGACCTGCCCAAACGCGAGCCAAACTGGATCGCCGACTGGCAGCAAAAGAAGCTTTATCAGCGTATTCGCAAAGCCAGCGCGGGCCGGCCGAAGTTCGTGTTGCACGACGGCCCGCCCTACGCCAATGGCAGCTTGCACATCGGCCACGCACTCAACAAGATCCTGAAGGACATTATCGTCCGATCGAAGACCCTGGCTGGCTTCGACGCGCCCTACGTTCCGGGCTGGGACTGCCATGGCCTGCCGATCGAACACAAGGTCGAAGTCACCCACGGCAAGAACCTGCCGGCGGACAAGGTGCGCGAGTTGTGCCGCGCCTATGCGGCCGAGCAGATCGATATCCAGCGTACCGACTTCATCCGTCTCGGCGTTCTTGGAGACTGGGACAAACCCTATCGGACCATGGATTTCGCCAATGAAGCGAACGAGATCCGGGCACTCGCCGAAATGACCCGCAACGGCTACGTGTTCAAAGGGCTGAAGCCGGTCAACTGGTGTTTCGACTGCGGTTCGGCCCTGGCGGAAGCCGAGGTGGAGTACGCCGACAAGCAATCTCCGACCATCGATGTGGCCTTCCCTGTGTCGGAGGCAGATGCCGGCAAACTTGCAGCCGCATTTGGCATCGACGCGCCGACCAAACCTGTTGCTGCAGTCATCTGGACAACCACGCCCTGGACCATTCCGGCCAACCAGGCGCTCAACGTCCACCCAGAGTTCGACTATGCATTGGTCGACGTTGGCAACCGGTTGCTGATCCTCGCCCAGGAATTGGTTACGAGCGCACTTGAGCGCCATGCGCTGGAAGGCACCGTCATTGCCACCGCCAAGGGGGCCGCACTCGACCGTATCGAGTTCCGCCATCCGTTCTACGACCGGGTATCCCCGGTCTACCTGGCCGACTATGTCGGGCTGGACGCCGGTACCGGCATTGTGCACTCGGCGCCGGCGCACGGCGTGGACGACTTCAATTCGTGGCGAGCCTACGGCCGTAGCAACGAAGAAATCCTGTCAATCGTCATGGGGGGCGGAGAGTACGTGCCCGATCTGCCCTACTTCGGCGGCATGAACATCTGGAAGGCCAACCCTGCCATTGTTGACAAGCTGCGCGAGGTCGGGGCGCTGCTGTCCAACGGCAAGATCACCCACAGCTACATGCACTGCTGGCGGCACAAGACACCGCTGGTCTATCGAGCTACCGCACAGTGGTTCGTCGGTATGGACAAGACTGCCACCGATGGCTCGACGCTGCGCGAACGTGCACTGCGGGCAGTGGAAGCCACCAAGTTCTACCCAGCATGGGGACAGGCGCGGCTGCACGCCATGATCGCCAATCGACCAGACTGGTGTATCTCCCGTCAACGCAACTGGGGCGTCCCCATTCCCTTCTTCCTGCACAAGGAAACCGGCGAGCTGCACCCGCGCACCGTCGAACTGATGGAAGAGGTGGCCAAGCGCGTCGAGCAGGAAGGTATCGAAGCCTGGTTCAAGCTCGACTCGTCCGAACTCCTGGGCGCCGAAGCATCGCAGTACGACAAGATCAGCGACACGCTCGACGTCTGGTTCGACTCCGGCACCACCCATTGGCATGTACTGCGTGGCTCGCACGACGACGGCCACCCGGAAGGGCCGCGCGCCGATCTGTATCTCGAAGGTTCCGACCAGCACCGCGGATGGTTCCACTCCTCGCTGCTGACAGGTAGTGCGATCGACGGCCATGCGCCATACCGGAGCTTGCTGACCCACGGCTTTGCCGTCGACGGCGCAGGGCGCAAGATGAGCAAGTCACTCGGCAATGTGGTCGTCCCTCAGGAAGTCACCGGCAAGCTGGGCGCGGAAATCCTGCGTCTGTGGGTTGCCTCGACCGATTATTCGGGCGAACTGTCGATCTCGAAGGAAATCCTCGATCGAGTCGTCGAGGTCTATCGCCGGGTACGCAACACACTGCGTTTCCTGCTCGCCAACACGGCTGATTTTGACATCGAGAAGGACGCCGTACCGCTGGAACAGTGGCTGGACATCGACCACTACGCACTGGCCCTGACCCGTCAGCTGGCGCAGCAGGCCGAAGGCGACTATGCCCGCTTCGAGTTCCACCGTATCGTGCAGGCCCTGCAAGTCTTCTGCGCCGAGGACCTCGGTGCGTTCTATCTCGACATCCTGAAGGATCGCTTGTACACCACGGCGGCTGACAGCCTGCCGCGCCGCGCCGCTCAGACCGCGCTCTGGCACATCACCCAAACCCTGCTCAAGCTCATGGCCCCCATCCTGAGCTTCACCGCAGAGGAAGCCTGGGCCGTGCTGCATCCGGGCGCGGACGACAGCGTGATGCTGCATACCTTCCACGCGCTTCCTGCACAGGAAGGTGAGGCAGGACTGATGGCGCGCTGGGGCATCATCCGCGGCGTACGTGCCGAAGGCCTGAAGGTCATCGAAGCCCTGCGCACGGAAGGAAAGGTTGGATCCTCACTGCAGGCGGAACTGAACCTCAAGCTTTCTGCCGACAAGTTCGGCGCCATGCAGAGTCTCGGCGACGACTTGCGTTTCGTGACCATGACCTCGATCGCCACGCTAAGCCAGGCGGACACTGCCGACGCCGAACAGATCATCGCCACCCCCAGCGCACTGCATAAGTGTGAACGTTGCTGGCATTACACCGACGATGTTGGTCAGAACGCAGACCATCCGACGATCTGCGGTCGTTGCGCAAGCAATCTGTTTGGCGAAGGCGAGCAGCGCTCACATGCCTGAGTCGCGTCGTACCGCCCTTCGGGCGATGGCACCATGGTTGATACTGGCCGTGGTCGTCGCCGTGCTCGATCAGCTGACCAAACAGTGGGTGTTGAACAGCCTGCACTACGGGCAGGTGGTTCCGGTCACCTCGTTCTTTGACCTGGTGCTGGTATTCAACCCGGGCGCGGCTTTCAGTTTTCTTGCCGATCACTCTGGCTGGCAGCGCTGGTTCTTTACCGGCCTGGCCACCATTGTCAGCGGCTGGTTGCTGACGTTGATGTATCAGCATCGTCATGAAAGACTGCTTCCGGCGGCCTTTGCGCTGATCATTGGAGGTGCCGTCGGCAACGTCGTCGATCGCCTGATGCACGGCGCCGTGGTCGACTTCCTGTACTTCCATGCCGGCCGCTATGGCTGGCCTGCATTCAATCTCGCCGACTCGGCGATCACGGTCGGCGTGGTGCTGATGCTGTGGGCGCAATTCCGCCACCAGGAACCCGCCGCCGACCCCAACCCGGAGCGCCCATCGTGAGCCAGACCGTTGCCGCAAACAGCCTCGTCACCCTGCACTACCGCATCACCCTGCCCAACGGCCAGCCGCTGATCAGCACATTCGACGCCACCCCCGCCACGCTGCAACTTGGCGCTGGTGAAATGCTTCCCGGCATGGAACAGTTGATCATCGGACTTGAGATCGGTAGCAACCATGTGTTTGAACTCGAGCCCGAAAACGCTTTCGGACCTCACCGGCCCGAGCTGATGGAACGGGTCAAGCGCGAACACATGCCGAACGAAGAAATCGAACCAATGAGTATCATGGAATTCACCGCACCGGATGGCTCGCGTTATTCCGGTCTGGTGCGCGAAATCGATGCGCAATCCGCGCTCATCGACTTCAACCACCCGCTGGCGGGAAAATCGATCCGCTTCGAGGTCAAGATCATCGGCACGTCCTGAGACGGTGCATCACAGAGAATCGAGATGAGCGACAAGGAAATCCTGCTTGCCAACCCACGTGGTTTCTGCGCCGGCGTCGAGCGAGCCATCGAAATCGTCGAACGCGCACTACAGCGCTTTGGCGCGCCGATCTACGTTCGCCATGAGGTCGTGCACAACAAGTTTGTGGTAGATGATCTTCGCGCGAAAGGCGCGATTTTCGTCGAGGAACTCGATGAGGTCCCGACAGGCAATACCGTCATCTTCAGTGCACATGGCGTATCGCAGTACGTTCGCGAAGAAGCCGAGCGGCGCGGGTTGCGTGTATTCGATGCCACCTGCCCGCTGGTGACCAAGGTACACATCGAGGTTGCCCGCATGCGCGAACAAGGTCGTGAACTGGTCATGATAGGCCACAAAGGTCATCCTGAAGTCGAAGGTACGATGGGGCAAGTCAAGGACGGCATTCACCTCGTGGAAACGGTGGACGATGTCGCCACCCTTCAGGTCGCAGACCCCGAAAAACTCGCTTACGTCACTCAAACCACCCTGTCGGTGGACGATGCAGCAGCCATTGTGGACGCGCTGCGGACGCGCTTTCCCGCCATTGTTGGCCCAAAGAAAGACGATATCTGCTACGCCACACAGAATCGCCAGGATGCCGTCAAGTTGATGACGCCCTATGCTGATATCGTGTTTGTCGTTGGCTCGCGCAACAGTTCGAACTCAAACCGGCTGCGAGAAGTGGCTGCCTTGCGCGGCGTTCCCGCTTACCTGGTGGACAACGCCGGAGACATCGATCCCGCATGGCTAGAGGGCAAACGGCGTATTGGCGTCACGGCGGGCGCATCCGCACCTGAAGTCCTGGTCGAGGATGTGATTGCCCGACTGTCTGCCCTCAGCGGCAGCGCCGTGCGCAACCTGGACGGGGTGCCCGAGAAAGTCACCTTCCCGCTACCGAAGGAACTGCAGGACATCAGCTGACGCAAGCGGTGGCTGCGGGCACCTCTGCCCCGCAGCCACCCAGCAGCATCAGAGGTGCTCGCCCATGACCCGGCGATAGAACTCGTGGAAATGCTGCATACCGTCTTCGTACGGTGACTGGTACGGCCCCACTTCGTTACGACCTTCCTTGAGCAAGGCAAGGCGTCCGCGATCCATGCGCTCGGCAATGTCGTCATCCTCGATCGCGGTTTCCATGTAGGCGGCCTGCTCAGCCTCGACGAACTCGCGCTCGAACTCGACGATATCCTCTGGATAGTAGAATTCGACCACATTGGTGGTCTTGTCGACATCCACCGGGATCAGCGTACTGACGACGAGCACATGCGGGTACCACTCCACCATGATATTGGGGTAGTAAGTCAGCCAGATCGCACCATGTGCCGGCTTCTTCTCGCCGTAATACTCTTGCACTGCCTTGTGCCATTTGGCATAGGTATCCGATCCCGGTCGTGCCAGCGAGGTAATGCCGACACGCTGCACCGAGTACCAGTCACCAAACTGCCAGGTCAGGTCGTCGCACGTGACGAAGTTGCCCAGACCAGGGTGATAGGGCACTACGTGGTAATCCTCGAGGTAAACCTCGATGAAGGTCTTCCAGTTGTAGTTGCACTGATGGATCTCGACCCGGTCAAGCTTGTAACCTGAAAAATCCAGCTCGTTGGCCACCTGCATGCCTGCCAGGTCGGCGTTGGCCGAACGCGGCCCCTTGAACAGCAGGCCACGCCAGTCCTCCAGCACATCGCGCCGGAGGTTCAGGCAGGGGTTGTCAGGGAAATGCGGTGCACCCAGCAGGCTGCCTTTCTGATCATAGGTCCAGCGATGAATCGGACACACGATATGCTCGGTACTGCCGGAACCCTGCAGCATGATCGCCTGACGATGGCGACAGATGTTTGACAACTGGTGGATGCCGTCTTCGGTGCGGAACAGCAGCTTCGAATGATCCAGCCATTCCAGCGAGCGGTAGTTACCCACTTCGGGTACCATCAGCTCGTGGCCGACGTACCCCGGACCGGCATCGAAGAGGAGTTTCTTCTCCAGTTCGAAAACCTTCTCGTCGAAGTACGACGACACCGGCAGCTGCGACAGCGCCGGCGCCAATTGAGCCTTGGCAGCGATGTGGGACATCCCCGAACCCCCTATCTGGACCAGAATCCGGAAAAATAAACAGGGTAGTTTAAGCCAACCCCGGTTTGACCGCCAGATGCCGGATCGGTTATTTTCCTGTCTTTTAGCGCGCACTTCCAACCCATGCCCAAGTCGGCAACCGCCCCAAAATCCTTCGAAGCCGCCGTCGCCGAGCTCGAAGCGATTGTTCAACAAATGGAATCCGGCAGTCTGCCGCTTGAAGAGGCGCTGGAGCGCTATCAACGCGGCATCGTCCTGCTCAAGCACTGTCAGGAGACGCTCGAAAGTGCGGAACAACGCGTACGCATCCTTGAAGGCGATACACTGACGGACTTCGACCCCGACACCGCCAGAAAAGACGCATGAGCACGCAAGAATTCGCCCGCTGGATGAGCGAGATCCAGGCCCGCACCGAATCTGCCCTCGGTGCTGCCCTGCCCGACGCTGCCATTGCACCCGCCCGGCTGCACGAAGCCATGCGCTACGCCGTACTCGGCGGCGGCAAGCGGGTCCGCCCGCTGCTTGTCCACGCGGCAGGCGCCCTTGTGTCAGCCTCACCGGACCAACTCGATTTCCCTGCCTGTGCGGTCGAGTTGATCCACGCCTACTCGCTGGTGCATGACGACATGCCCTGCATGGACGACGATATCCTGCGCCGCGGCAAGCCCACCGTCCATGTCGAATACGACGATGCCACTGCGCTCCTGGTGGGCGACGCATTGCAGACCCAGGCGTTTCAGACCTTGACCGAGAGCAGCTTCAACATCTCGCCTGGCGCACGTATCGAGATGATCCGCCTGCTGGCGCAAGCCTCAGGCTCGCGCGGCATGGCGGGCGGACAGGCCATTGACCTGGCATCGGTTGGCTTGCGTCTGACGCGCGAGGAACTCGAGTTCATGCACCTGCACAAGACCGGCGCACTGATCCGCGCCGCCATCTTGTTGGGAGCCCATTGCGGCACACCTGCAGCAGAAAGCACGTTGAACGCACTCGATCGCTATGCCAAGCTGATCGGCCTGCTGTTTCAGGTGGTCGACGACATCCTGGATGCACAAGCCGACACCGCCACATTGGGCAAGACGGCCGGCAAGGATGCCGACAACGACAAACCCACCTACGTCAGCCTGCTCGGTCTCGACGAGGCCCGCCGACTGGCGCAAGAGATGCTGACTGCGGCACATGACGCCCTTGCCCCGCTGGGCCCCCGTGCCGACGCGCTGCGGCAGCTTGCCGACTACATCGTGCACCGTCCTTTCTGATCCCCTTTGGCCGACGCCTTCCATGTCCCCCTACTCGAATCTCGAACGCATCCATTCACCTGCCGACCTGCGCGCCCTGGATCGCCGCGAACTGGCAGTCGTCGCCGATGAGCTTCGCGCCTTCCTGATCGAGTCCGTCTCGAAGACCGGCGGGCATCTGTCGTCGAATCTGGGCACGGTCGAACTGTCGATCGCGCTGCACTACGTCTTTAACACGCCGGAAGATCGCATCGTCTGGGACGTCGGTCATCAAACCTACGGCCACAAGGTACTGACCGGCCGTCGCGAGGCGATGAGCGGACTGCGCCATTGGGGCGGCATTTCCGGCTTTCCGCGACGTTGCGAAAGCGAATACGACACCTTCGGTACTGCACACTCCTCCACCTCGATCTCCGCTGCGCTCGGCATGGCCGCTGCAGCCCGTGACCGAGGCGAGGATCGCAGTGCCATTGCCGTCATTGGCGACGGCGCCATGTCTGCCGGCATGGCCTTCGAGGCGTTGAACAACGGTGGCGACATGGAGGGGATCAACCTTCTCGTCATTCTCAACGACAACGAGATGTCGATCTCTCCGCCTGTAGGGGCCCTGACCAAGATCCTGGCGCGGCTGATGTCGGGCTCCACCTACAACACGGCACGCAAAGTGGGCGAAAAGGTGTTGGGCATGGCCCCGCCGGTTGCCGAACTGGCACGTAAAGTCGAGGAGCACGTCAAGGGCATGATCACGCCCGGCACCTTGTTCGAGGAATTCGGCTTTCACTATTACGGCCCGATCGATGGTCACGATCTCGACGCGCTGGTGCCGACCTTGCAGAACATCAAGAAGCTCAAGGGCCCACAGTTCCTGCACGTCATTACCCGCAAGGGGCATGGCTACAAGCTGGCCGAAGCCGACCCCATCCTGTACCACGGCGTATCCAAGTTCGACTCTGCCGCCGGCATCCAGGGCGGCAAGAGCGCGGGCAAACTGACCTATACCCAGGTCTTTGGTGACTGGTTGTGCGACATGGCGGCCACCGACAAGCGCATCGTCGGCATTACGCCCGCGATGCGCGAAGGCTCCGGCCTGGTGCGTTTCGAGCAGGAGTACCCCGACCGCTACTACGATGTGGGCATCGCCGAGCAGCATGCGCTGACGTTTGCCGCGGGCATGGCCTGTGAGGGCTATCGTCCGGTGGTGGCGATCTACTCGACCTTCCTGCAGCGGGCTTACGATCAGTTGATCCATGACATCGCCCTGCAGAACCTGCCCGTCCTGCTCGCCATCGACCGCGGCGGTCTGGTCGGCGCCGACGGTGCCACCCATCACGGCGCCTTCGACCTGTCCTATCTCGCCTGCGTGCCGAACCTGGTCATCATGGCACCCGCCGACGAGAACGAATGCCGCCAGATGCTCTACACCGCGGTCTGCCATGATGGCCCGACCGCAGTTCGCTACCCCCGTGGCAGTGGCACCGGCGTTGAGCCGGACAAGACGATGACGGCGCTGCCGATCGGCAAGGGCGAGATCCGTCGCCGCGGCAGCAAGATTGCCGTGCTTGCCTTTGGCAGCATGGTGCCGGTTGCCCTTGAAGTCGGTGATGCACTTGACGCCACGGTGGCGAACATGCGCTTCATCAAACCGCTGGACGATGCCCTCGTAGCCGAGCTGGCCGCCACGCACGAGCTGATCGTCACCCTCGAGGAAAACGCGGTTGTCGGTGGTGCAGGCGCCGAAGTGTCGCGCTGCGTCGACACCCTGCCCTCACGCCCGCGTGTATTGCGACTCGGCCTCCCCGACCGCTTCATCGACCACGGCGATCAGGCACAGCTGCTGGCCTCGGTCGGTCTGGATAAGGCCGGCATCCTAGAGAGCATAGCGCGTATCTATTCCGGCAATAGTTGAGCAATTTTGTCGGGAACGCTAGGATCGTGGCTCACGAGAGGCAACAAGCCCCGACTCCAACAGAGAACAGCACATGAACAGCCAGACCGCTGAGGCGATTCCCGACGTACAGAGCAGCATCGACCGCCGCCAGATTGCGATCAACAAGGTCGGCATCAAGTCCATCCGCCACCCGATCCGGGTCAGCGACAAATCCGGCGGCGTCCAGCACACCGTCGCCACGTTCAACATGTATGTGGGATTGCCGCACAATTTCAAGGGCACCCACATGTCGCGTTTTGTCGAGATCCTGAACAGCCAGGAGCGCGAAATCTCGGTCGAATCCTTCGAGCCCATGCTGCGCGCCATGGTCGAGCGCCTCGAGGCCGAAACCGGCCACCTGGAAATGAGTTTTCCGTATTTCATCAACAAGGCTGCCCCGGTTTCCGGCGTCGAGAGCCTGATGGACTACGATATCACCTTCATCGGCACCATTCATGAGGGCGGCACGTACGAGTTCACCATGAAGGTGCTGGTGCCGGTCACCAGCCTGTGCCCCTGCTCCAAGAAGATTTCCGCCTACGGTGCGCATAACCAGCGCTCTCACGTCACTGTCAGCGCCACCATCAACGATCACCTGTGGATCGAGGAAGTCGTGCAACTGGTCGAGAGCCAGGCATCGTGTGAGGTGTATGGTCTGCTCAAGCGTCCGGACGAAAAATTCGTCACCGAGCGCGCCTACGACAACCCCAAGTTCGTCGAGGACATGGTGCGTGACGTCGCCGGCCTGCTTAACGCCGAACCACGCATCGATGCCTATGCGGTGGAGTCAGAAAACTTCGAATCCATCCACAACCATTCCGCCTATGCCCTGATCGAGCGTGACAAGCGACTGGAAGCCTGAGCCGATGATACGGCGTATTCCGCTCTCGGTACTCGACCTCGCACCCGTTACGCAAGGCAGCACACCTGCCATCGCGCTGAGCAACACCCGTGATCTCGCCCGTCACGCCGAGCACCTTGGCTATCACCGCTACTGGCTGGCCGAGCATCACAACATGGCGGGTATCGCCAGCGCAGCCACTGCGGTGGTCATTGGTCACGTTGCATCCGCCACATCCACCATCCGGGTCGGTGCCGGCGGCATCATGCTGCCCAATCACGCACCGCTGGTGATTGCAGAGCAATTCGGCACACTCGAGTCCCTCTACCCCGGCCGCATCGATCTCGGCCTGGGCCGTGCCCCCGGCACCGATCAACGCACCGCACGCGCCTTGCGTCGCCACATCGGCATCGACAGTGCCGATACCTTTCCGCAGGATGTCGTCGAACTCCAGTCCTGGTTCCTGCCCGTTCAGCCGGGACAAGCCATTCAGGCTGTCCCCGGCGCAGGACTCAACATTCCGATCTGGCTGCTCGGCTCCAGCCTCTACAGCGCTGAACTGGCTGGCAAGCTGGGCCTGCCCTTTGCCTTTGCCTCGCATTTTGCGCCCCGTTTCCTGATGCAGGCACTGGACATCTATCGCCGCAGCTTTACCCCGTCGGAGACACTCGACCGCCCTCACGCCATGGTAGGCATCAGCGCCGTCGCAGCGGAAACGGACGACGAAGCCCGCCACCTGTTCCGCTCGCTACGTCATCGCTTTGCGGCAATGGCTCGCGGTGTGCGGGGCCTGCTATCCCCACCGGACGACTTCGACGAGCGTGAATGGTCGGCAGCCGAACTGGCCTTCGCGGATGAATCGCTGGCCTGTTCCGTGGTTGGCTCGGAGGCCAGCGTACGCTCGCAGCTCGAAGACCTGATCGCCCGTACCGCGGCAGACGAGTTGATCCTGACGTCACAGATCTTCGACCATGCGGCGCGCCTTCGCTCATACACGCACGTGGCACAGGCCTGGGAGATGGTCGCAGTGTCCGAACCAGCGACCTAAGCGGCCGCCGCCGAGCGTGTCAGACGCCGTACCGAGCTGACGACATCCTCCACCTGCGGAACATAAGCCTGCTCCAGCGGATAGCTCGCAGGGGCAGGCGCATCAGGCCCGCCCACCCTCAGTACCGGGCCTTTCAACGTCGCCCAGGTCTGTTCAGTCAGCATTGCCGCGATCTCGGCGCCAACACCGCAGTTCCGGCTTGCCTCATGAACCACGACGGCACGTCCGGTCCTTCTCACCGACGCCAATACCGCCGCCTCGTCCAACGGCTTCAATGTGCGCAGGTCCAGCACTTCGGCAGATACACCTTCTTCCGCCAGAACCGCCGCCGCCCGTTCACACACGCCTACGGTCTTGGCGTACGAAATCAGCGTCACATCCTCGCCAATCCGCCGCACAACAGCCTCACCCAGACGCACTGCAGCCTCCTGCGCAGGAAGCTCGCCCTCGGTGTGAGCCAATCCGATATCAACAAAGAACAACACCGGATTGTCATCCCGGATTGCAGCCTTCAACAGACTTTTGAAATCGGCAACGGAAGAGGGCATCACGACTTTCAACCCGGGGGTGTGGACAAACCATGCCTCGATGTTGTGGTTGTGCTGCGCCCCCACCCCCCAGCCCGCCCCAGTCATTGCAATCGCCACAAGCGGAAAGGCGAACTGACCACCCGACAAGTAGCGCAGCTTTCCTGCACTATTGACCAACTCGTCCATTGCGTAACACAGGAATGGTGCGAAAAGCAGATCGATCACCGGTCTCAGGCCGGTCGCCGCCGCACCCACGGCAGTACCCGCAATGATTCCTTCTGCAAGCGGGGTATTGCGCACCCTATCTGCACCAAACTCGGCCAGCAGCGCCTTACGCTTGGTCGCCACACCTTCACCCATCAGGATCACGCGTGGATCGTGCGCCATCTCCTCCGCCAAGGCCTGATCAATGGCCTCCAGGACAGTGACTGGTTTCATGTCTCCACTCCTCAGGCAAAAATGTCAGTGTGCAGTTCGGCCACTGCCGGATAAGGTGACGCAATCGCAAACACCGCCGCTGCATCGATGCACTGCGCGATCTCGACGCTCAATGCATCGAGCCCTGCCTGATCGATGATCCCTTGATCCAGCAAGCGAGCCTGCATTTTCGGCAAGGGGTCACGCAGGCGCCAGGACGCCAGTTCCTGCTGATCCACATAACCTTGATCATCGGGCTCAAAGTGCCCACGCAGACGATATGTCTGCGCCTCGAGGAGGAACGGGCGGCCGTTTTTCCGTATCGATGCCAGCGCCTCGGTCGCCGCCGCCCGCACGGCCTCAACGTCATTTCCGTCGACTGTCGCGCTGTCTATTCCATAGGGCTGCGCCCAAGCCGCCACGCTATCGGTCAGCATGGTCTCACGTCGATGAACGAAGGCTTGCCACTCATTGTTCTCGCAAACGTAGAGTATCGGCAGGCGCCACACCGCAGCCAGATTGAGCGATTCATGAAAGCGCCCTTCGCAGGCCGCGCCATCACCAAAAAAGCAGGCCACGACACCTGTACGGCCCAACATCTGCTGTGACAGGGCCACTCCGGTTGCCAGTGCCAGTTCACCACCGACGATGGTCGAGGTCAGCACGACCCCAAGATCACGCGCAGAAACGTGCAAGGATCCGCTCTTGCCACCGCAATATCCATCCCTGCGCCCAAGCGCCTCGGCAAGCAGGCGACCGGGGCTTGCCCCACGCGCCAGCAGATGACCTGCACTGCGATGATTCGTCAGGATAAGGTCATCCACGCCAAGCGCCGCCACAACACCCACTGCAGTTGCCTCCTGCCCGACCGCAGTGCAGGTACCCGGTGCGCCCGACTCACGCTGCAACAGTGCCGCGCGCTCCTCGTACATACGGATCAGCATCATCGTCTTCAGCAACTCGAGCGGATCCGCACCAAATCTTCGTATCGTCACATTCACCTCCGCCAACATGTGACCCGGCAAGGACGCCGAATCGATGAACGGCACTTTAGCGATGTGCGGTACGCCACCACCTGCAGTTAGTGAAGTTTTAGGATGATGAGCGGATGAATTTAGTTTCCCCCGGCAGGCATCGGCCGACGGGCATGTGTCATGAGCACGACCCTACCTGAGAAC
>Ga0075012_10002782_pt1 | contig 16989 bp, 13 predicted proteins | sample All_14_2_FD_71474 | JGI IMG/M metagenome (GOLD analysis project Ga0075012, IMG submission 71474) | Freshwater microbial communities in response to fracking from Pennsylvania, USA - Allegheny Zone_MetaG_DW_15 | ecosystem: Environmental > Aquatic > Deep subsurface > Groundwater > Drilled... | reverse complement strand
GGGTCCATCGTGGTCTCCCACAGCTGGCCGGGGTTCATTTCGCCCAGACCCTTATAGCGCTGTATGTGGGCCCCGGCGGCGCCGGCCTTCATCACGTTCTCCATCAGGGTCTTGAGGTCCCTGGCGGAAACGATGTTCTTATCCGTGACCAGGTCGAAAAGCGCGGGGGCTTTTTCGTCCTCTATCTGGAATTCTTTCAGGCTGTGGCCCATCGCCTTGAGCTTGGCGCAGATGTTGTTGAGGCGCGTGAACTCGCCGAGCGTCTGGAACTCGGGCCCCAGCTCTTCGGTGTCTATCTCGGCCTCCGGCACCCCGTCCTTGGCCAGGGCGTCCTTATGCTTCTGGATGTGCTCGTTCTCGTAGTCCATCCATTCCGCCTCGGTGAAGAAGTAGCGGTAAGTCTCCGGGCCTGTCTCAACGCGGTAGAGCGGCACCTGCCCGTCGGCGAGGAACTTAAGGTAATCCTTGAGGGTGAGGTTCTTGCTCTCGAGCTTGCGGCTGGTGTTCTCCGCCGCTATGGTCAGCTCTATCAGGTCGCTGATCTCCTTGGGGTCGAGCTTCTTGCCTTTGGCCTTCACGGAAATGCCGGTGAGGGCTTCCTTGAGCTGCCACTTCTGCAGCTTCTCCTCGTTGTCGAAGTAAGCCTCGAACTTGCCCTTCTTGACCTTGTAGAGCGGGGGCTGCGCGATATAGACGTGGCCCTGCTCCACGAGCGGGCGCATCTGGCGGTAGAAGAAAGTAAGCAGCAGCGTGCGGATATGCTGGCCGTCCACGTCGGCGTCCGCCATGATGACGATCTTGTGGTAGCGCAGCTTCTCTATGTTGAAACCGTCGTCGCCCTCGCCGATGCCGGTGCCGATGGCGCTGATGAGGTTGCGGATCATCTCGCTGGAGATGATCTTCACGAGCTGGGCTTTCTCTACGTTAAGGATCTTGCCGCGGATGGGCAGGATGGCCTGGAACACGCGGTCGCGGCCCTGCTTGGCCGAGCCGCCTGCCGAGTCGCCCTCGACGATGAAGATCTCTGATTTCTTGGGGTCCTTCTCCTGGCAGTCGGCCAGCTTGCCCGGCAGGCCGGAGTCGGTCAGCGAGCCCTTGCGGCGCGCCAGGTCCTTGGCGCGGCGGGCGGCCTCGCGGGCCTCGGCGGCGCCCAGGCCTTTCTGGCAGATGGCCTTGGCGATGGAGGGATGCTCCTCGAAGAACACGGAGAGCGCCTCGCCGGCGAGGGTTTTCACTATGCCTTCCACCTCGCCGTTGCCCAGCTTGGTCTTGGTCTGGCCCTCGAACTGCGGATGGGGCACCTTCACGGAGACCACCACGGTGAGGCCTTCGCGCACGTCGTCGCCGGTGACGTTATACTCCTTGTCCTTGAGGAGGTCGTACTTCTTGATATAGTCGTTGATGACGCGCGTCAGCGACGAACGGAAGCCGGACACGTGGGTGCCGCCCTCGGTGGTCTTGATGTTGTTGACGAAGGAGAACATCGTCTCGGAGTAGTCGCTGTTGTACTGGATGGCCAGGTCGAGCATCACGTCTCCCTCGTTCTTGGAGACGAAGATGGGCTCCTCGTTGATGACCTGCTTGTTGGTATTGAGGAACTTCACGAACTGCTTGATGCCGCCCTCGAAGAAGAAGGTGTGCTTCTTGCCCTCTTCGCGCTCGTCGATGATGGTGATGCGGCAGCCGGGGTTCAGGAAGGCCAGCTCGCGCAGGCGGTTGGAGACCGTGTCGAAGGACAGGTTGCCCTCGCCGAAGATCTCGGTATCGGCCTTGAAGGTTACGGTAGTACCGTGGCCGTCGGTGGTGCCCACGACCTTCACGTCGTACTGCGGCTTGCCGCGCTTGTATTCCTGCTTCCAGACCTTGCCGTCGCGCTGCACGGTGACTTCCAGCCACTCGGACAGGGCGTTGACGCAGGATACGCCCACGCCGTGGAGGCCGCCGGACACCTTGTAGGCGCCCGCGTCGAACTTGCCGCCGGCGTGCAGGACGGTCAGCACCACTTCCAGGGCGGATTTGCCCTTGAGCTTCGGGTCCTTCACTTCCTTCATCGGGTCCACGGGGATGCCGCGGCCGTTGTCGGAAACCGAGCAGATGTTGTCCTCTTTCAGGACGACGTCTATCTTATTGCAGCCGCCGGCCAGGATCTCGTCGATGGAGTTGTCCACGACTTCGTAGACCAGGTGGTGCAGGCCCTGCACGCCGGTGGAACCGATGTACATGGCGGGGCGCTTGCGCACCGCCTCGAGGCCTTCCATAACCTGAATTTTAGAGGAATCGTATCCGCCCTCTTTAGGGTTGGCTGTCTTTGTCATGGCTGTCATGCTCCTGTTAGGCTTGTAGTTCTCAGATCTTTGTGGCCGGTTTTATGGCCCTTATCCAGGGGCGCTTGAAGTACTTGTTAAGCCCCTTCACCAGCACCGAACTGCGCAGCGCCAGCTCGCTGGCCGCCGCCGAGGACACGGGCCGGACCAGCAGCACTCCCCGATCCACGCCCAGCAGCTCGCAGTGCTCGCCCAGGCGTCCCATCTCCTTCTTCCAGACCGCGTCCAGCACTGCCAGGCGGTCCAGTCCCGTCACGCCCAGGACTTTCCAGGAGGAGCAGATGTCCCCCGCCCTGGTCCAGTTGGAGCTTTTCCTCTTTAAGAACATCTCACTGGGTGCGCAGCGGCATTACTATGTAAACCAGGTCCTCGCGGCCCTTGAGCCGGAGCAGCGCGGGCGTGGCAGGCGAGGTGAACTCGGCGGCCACCTCCCCCTCGCCGGCGGACTTGAGGATATCCAGTATGAACTTCGGGTTGAAACTGATCTGGAATTCCTTGCCCTTGTAATCGACTTCCACTTCGTCCTCGAAGTCCATGCTCTGCGAAGCGGAGTTCACCACCAGGGCGTCCTTCTTGAAAGTGTATTTCACGGCGCCGGAGCGCTCGTTGGAGCAGATGGCGGCGCGCTTGGTGACCGCCATGAGCTTTTCCGCGTTTATGTTCACTTCCAGTTCGTGGCTCTTGGGGATGATCTGCTCGTAGGCGGGGAAATTACCCTCCACCAGGCGGGATATGAACACCGTCTTGCCTATCTTGAAACCTATCTGGTTGGAGGACAGCCCCACGGTGACCTCGTCCGCGTCCTTCACGCCGGCGCCCTTGATGTAGCGGGCCAGCTCGCCGAGGATCTTGGAGGGGACTATGACCTTGAACTCCTTCTTGGCCTTCACTTTTTTGGAGGAGGCGATGGCCAGGCGGCGGCCGTCGGTGGCCACCAGGGAGAAAAGGTCCTTCTCGTATTTCCAGAGCAGGCCGTTGAGGAAGTGCCTGTCGTCCTCGGTGGAGGCGGAGAAGATGGTGCTGTTTATCATGTCGGCCAGGAGCTTGGCCGGCACCTTGAAGGAGTTGCTCTCATCCAGGTCCGGTATGACCGGGTAGTCGTTCTTGGGCGCGCCGCCCAGCTTGAAGCGGGATTTGCCGCTCAGGATGGAGATCCTGTTTCCCTCGTCCACCGCGATGTTCACGGCCGAGTCCTCTCCCAGGTTCTGAACTATCTCCATAAATTTCTTTATGGGCACCGTGATGCTGCCCTCGCCCTTTATCTCCACGGGGATATGGTGCTTTATGGCCATCTCCAGGTCCGTGAAGACGACCTTCACGCCCTTGTCTTCAGTCTCCATCAGGAAGTTCTGGAGTATCGGTATGGTGCCGGTCTTGGAAGACACTCCTGCCTGGATGGTCTGGATGCCTTTGATCAGGGTTTCACGGTTACTGTTTATTTTCATCGTCATAGTCCTCTATTAAGACAGGTGTTGATAGTGTCAGAGCTGTTCAAATCCATTGGGGAAAGTTATTAACACCCTGTCCGATTTTACCTACACTCCCTACAAAACCCGGGGTTGTGTACAGCTGCGCCCCTTTTTACCCCGGGTTATTGACAGCCTTAATCTTTGAAATTATCTGGTTGAGCGTCTCGTTGAAATAGGGGTCCGTCTGCACCAGGTGGCCTATCTTGTCCTTCGCGTGCAGCACGGTGGCGTGCTCGCGGTGGAAGGCCTCCCCGATCTCCTTGAGCACCAGGTCCGTCATCTCGCAGGCCAGGTACATGGCCACCTGCCGCGGGAAGGAGATGGCCTCGTTGCGCTTCTTCGAAATGAAATCCTTCATCTCCACGCTGTACTTCTCCGCCACCACGCGCTTGATGGTCTCTATGGAAACCTTGCGTTCGTCCAGCTCGTGGTCGCTGATGTGGTCCTTGATGATCTCCCGGACGGAGTCTATCACCGGCTGGGCCCCCGTGGAGGAGAAGTAGTTGGCGACGGTTATAAGGCAGCCTTCCAGTTCGCGGATATTCTTCTTCACGTTCTCCGCGATGAAGGTTACGATGTCGTCGGGGATCTCGTATTTGTGCTGGTCGCGCTTCTGGCGCAGGATGGCCACCCGCGTCTCGAAGTCGGGTATTTTGATGTCGGCCACCACGCCCGACAGGAAGCGGGAGATCAGGCGCTGCCCCAGGGCCAGCTCGCGGGGCGGGCGGTCCGAGGTCACCACGATCTGCTTCTTGGATTCGAACAGGGAATTGAAGGTGTAGAAGAACTCTTCCTCGCTGCGCTCCTTGTCCACCAGGAACTGGATATCGTCGAGCAGCAGGCAGTCCAGCTTGCGGTACTTGCTGCGGAACTGCTCGGTGGCCTGGCCGCGCACCGCGTCGATATATTCGTTCACGAAGTTCTCGCTGGCGGTGTAGAGGATGCGCGCCGAGGCGTTGTTCTTGAAGATGCCGTGGGCGATGGCGTGCAGGAGGTGCGTCTTGCCCAGGCCGGGGGCGCTGTAGATGAAATAGGGGTTGGTCTGTCCCGGGGTCTTGGCCACGCCTTCGGCCGAGGCGAAGGCGAAGCGGTTGGAGGTGCCCATGATGAAAGAGTCGAAAGTATAATGCGGGTTGAAAGAGTAGTAGTTGGCCGGCAGGGCGATGGAGGCGGGCGAGGCCTTGGACTGGGGCGGAGGCTCCGAGGGGGCCAGCGACATGGAATAATTTATCTTGAGCTCTTTTCCCGTCGCTTCGGAGAGGATCGCCGCGAGTTTCTCCTCGTAGCGCTGCTTGACGGTATTGTAAATTATGGAGTCGGGCACCTCCAGCTTCAAGGTGTCCCCCTCTATGAAAATCGGCTTTATGGGGCGTATCCACAGCTCTACGGCCTGGTCCCCTATGTCGGCGGCCAGCTTTTTTATGGCTGTCTGCCAGATTTCCTTGATATCGGTTAAGTTATCCACAAGTTATCCACAACTGTTGATAAGATTCTGCGGTAGGGTAAAAAATCTTGTTTTATATATACTTTTTGTGTTAATAACTTTTCGCAAAACCCCGCTAACAGGCGGTTGAGGGTGCAAAAAGGTTGCCGAAAAATGAACAAAAAAGCCTGAAACTTCCAAAAAAGGCTTTTATTAGTAGGATATCTATATAATATATATTCCGCGAAGGTAAGTCAATAAAAAAGCGCCCCGAAAGGCGCTTTTTTTACCGCACAGGCCCGGTTTAGCCGTGCACGCCCACTTTTACCTTGCGGAAACGGGCGGGGCTCGAGCCGTGGCACATCATGGCCCTCTGGCCCGGCTGGCCCTTGCCGCAGTTGGCCACGCCCCACAGGCGCCACTCCTGCGGGCCCGCAATGGCGTCACAGGAGCCCCAGAACTCGGGGGTAATGCCCTGGTATCTGGGGTTCTTGATCATGCGGCCTTTTTTGCCGTTCTTTATCTCCCAGCCGATCTCGCAGCCGAACTGGAAGTTCAGGCGCTTCTGGTCTATGCTCCAGGAGGTGTTGTTCTCCATCATCACGCCGTCCTTGATGCCGGCTATGAGTTCCTCGGTGGAGGACTTGCCGGGCATCAGGCTCAGGTTGCAGATGCGGGTTATCGGGATATTTGAGTAGCCGTCGGCGCGGCAGGAACCCCAGGAGCGCTCCATGCCGATGCGGCCGCAGAATTCGCGGTTGGTCATGTAGCCCGACAGGATGCCGTCCTTGACGATATGCCAGCGCTGGGCCTTCACGGCGTCGTCGTCGTAGCCCGCCGTGGCGAGGCCGCCGGGCAGCGTGGCGTCGGCGACCAGGTTCACTATCGGCGAGCCGTAGCGGAACTTTCCCAGCTTCTCGGTGGTGGCGAAGCTCGAGCCGGCGTAGGATTCCTCGTAGCCGAGCACGCGGTCGAGCTCGGAGGCGTGGCCCACGCTCTCGTGGATCTGCAGCGCCATCTGGTTGCCGGAAATGATCAGGTCCTTTACCCCGGCGGGGCAGACGGGGGCCTTCAGCAGCGCGATGGCCTCCTCGCGCACGCGGTCCGCGTGGGCCGGCAGGTCCATGGCCTCTATGATCTCCCAGCCGCCGCCCAGCGTCTGGCCGCCGTGCGAGCACGGGTAGCCGCGCAGCTGGGACTCTCCGTTCTGCACCGCGGTGGCCGTAACGCAGCCGCCGGTGTTGAGCAGCACCTGCTCGATGCGGGAGCCCTCGGTGGTCATGTGCCACTGGTGCTCGCGCATGAAGACCATCTCCGATTCGGAAACCTTGATGCGCTTGTCGGCGCGCAGCACTTTATCCAGCGCGAACAGCATATCCAGCTTGGCCTGCACGGGCACCGCGAACGGGTCCTTCAGGAAAGGGGTCTGCCAGAAATCCTGGTAGGCCGGCTCGGGCGCCAGGCGCACTTTGCCGTGCATCAGCAGGCGGCTGGCCTTGGCGATGGCGATGGCCTTCAGCGCGGTTTCGGCCACGGCGCGCTCGGTCATCTCCCGGCCGGAGGCGAAGCCCCAGGCGCCCTGGTACAGCACGCGGATGCCGTAGCCCAGCGTGGTCTCGTCGACGAGGCTGGAGATCTCGCCGCTCTTTACGGCCAGGGACTGGTTGCGTTCCTCGACTATGCGGATGTCGCCGAAGTCGACCCGGTGCTTGTTGGCTACTTCTATGGCTTTGGTGGCAAGTTTGAACATGGTGGGGTCCCCTTAGAATTTAGTCGCCGACGAGAAGTTGAAGCCCGCCAGGCGCATGGGCGGGCAGGAGATGCTGCCCCAGCCGGCCAGCAGTTCGGCCTCAGAGCCTACGGCCTCTATATTGGCGAAGGCCTCCACCATGCTCTGCGTGAAGCGCATGTTCTTGATGGGGTAGGAGATCTTCCCGTCCTCTATCATGAAGGTGCCGTTGCGGGTCATGCCGGTCATCTCCATGGTCTGGGCCTTGAGCAGGTTGGTGTAGTGGAACTGCGTCACCAGGATGCCGCGCTCGGTGCCCTTTACCAGGTCTTCGAGGCTGCCCTTGCCGGGCTTTACCGAGAGGTTCAGGGCCAGCGGGCCGAAGTAGCTGGGCTGCGGCAGCGCGTGGCCCGTGGAGACCGTCTTCGCTTTTTTAGCTGTCTTGCGGTCGTGCACGATGTTTTTCAGCACCCCGTTCTCCACCAGGGTCACCCTGGCGCGGGGCTGGCCCTCGAAGTCGAAAGGCATACCGGGGGCGGCGCCCAGGTAGTCGTCCTCCAGGGTCAGCAGGGGGCTCAACACGCGCTTGCCCAGCCTGCCGCAGACGAAAGAGCGGCCCTCGTTGTAGAACTGGCCGCCGAAGCTGTAGGCGTTGACGTAGGTGAGCAGGTCGGCCGCGGCCTGCGGCTCGAGCACCACGGTGTACTTGCCGGGTTTGGAGTCGCGGGGCTTGCGGCTGGCGGCGGCCTTGGCGCGCGCTGTCTCGTTGAGGCGCGCGAAATCTATGTCCTTCACGTCGTGGGAGGTCTGCTCGGCCCAGCCGGAGCCGTCGCGGTCGGTGACGGTGACGCTGTGCGTCACCGAGGTGCTGCGGTAACGGGCGAAAAGGCCCAGGCTGTTGGCGATGACCAGCTCCGAGGCGCCGTTGTCCACGGTGCCGCAGCTCACCTGGCCGGCCTTGCGGCAGGCGCGGGCGAGCTCGGCGGCCTTCTCCGCGCGGAAAGCGGGCGCCAGCTCCGCGGTGGCGCGGTCGTAGAGGTTCTTGCCGGCGGGCAGAGCCCTGGGTTTGGCCAGCGGCAGCAGGTCGGGGTCCTTCTTCTGCCGCTTCAGGACCTCCAGGCCGGCGCTTACCGCGCGCTTCAGGGAGGCGTCGTCGGTTTGGTTGAAGGCGAGCTTCGCGGAGCGCCCGCCGTCGAGCAGCCGCACCGAGAAGTTCAGCGCCGAGGAGGCGACGTTCTGCGAGATGACGTTGTCGGCGAAGCGCGTCAGCGCGCTGTCGCGCCGCTCCGCCATGACCTCGCACTGCACCCTGCCCGCGAGGCGGAATATCTTCTTCAGCACGGTTTCGATGTTTTTCATAAAGCGGAAGGTCCTTCCCACGGCGGGAGGGCGCGGCGGCCGGGGCGGCTGGCGGTCAGGGCTTCGGCGGCTCAGGCTGCGCCGGGGCGTCCTGGTGCTTATGGTTGCGCCGGTGGTGCTTCTTGTTTTCGGCCGAAGGCGGCTGCTCGGCGGCCGGGGCGTGGAAGAGCGGCTGCAGGGTTTCCCGGGACTCCATCCATTTAAGGAGGGTGTCCTCGCCGGTGATAGAGTAGGTTTCCGGGGTGCCGGCTACCGCCAGCTTGTGTTTTTTTGCCCGTTCCGAGAGGGTCTCGGCGCTTTTCCCGTGGGAAAAACCGGGGGCTTCGAAGATCTTGAGGTTTTGCTGGGTGAGGCCGACCAGGTAATAGGTGCCGTCCTGGTTTGCGCCGATGGCCACGGTCTTGTCGTTGACCGCGTCGAAGGCCTGGTAGATCCACTCGGGCTTGAGCTCGGGGGAAAGGTGGCTGACGAGCACCGCTTTTTTTGCGCCGGTAAAGAAAGCCAGCCGCAGGGCGTCCTGCAGGCGCTCCTCGAAATTGTGCGCTTTCACTTCCAGGAAGCCGGGATCCTCGGCGTCCAGCCAGGTAAGGTCCGGGTGGCGGGCCGTCTTGGCGTAGGAAATTATAAGGATGGCGTCGCCGAAATTTTTGGCGAGGCGGTAGGCGGACGCGAGCAGGTCCCCGCTGACATGCGCGGCGCGCTCCGGCCCGAAGGCGGTCTTGAGTTCCTGGCTGATCTTGTCGGCCTCCGGCGGATCTACCAGGAGGATGATGGCGTTATCTCGGTTTTTTCCCATAGTTGCGGCGCTTTTGTCTTCAGTATAAGAAGTATATTATACTAAATGTGAAATGCCCTATGCCTGACGAGAAAAAGCCGGTGATAATTTACGGGGGCAGTTTCGACCCCCCCCACCGCGGCCACGCCAGGCTGGCCGCCGCCGCCCTGCGCCAGCTTTCCCCGGCCGCGCTTTACCTGGTGCCGGGCTTCCGCACTCCCTTCAAGGACGCCTCCCCCGCGCCGTACCGGGCGCGCGCGGCCATGCTCCGCGCCGCGCTGACGGCCGAGGGCCTGGCCGGCAGGAAGGAACTTAAGATCAGCCCTTTCGAGGCGGCCCGCAGGCGCGTGGTCTACACCTGGGAGACGGTGGCTCATTTCCGCGCCCTGCATCCGGGCGCGCCGCTCTATTTCCTGATGGGCTCCGACTGCCTCGACGGCTTCGCCCGCTGGAAGCGTCCCGGGTTTATACTCGAGCACGCCCGCCTGCTGGTGGGGCTCCGCCCCGGCCACGCCCCGGCGCGCGGGAGCGCGCCGTATGCGCCGCTGGCCGGCGCTTTTCCCGAAGCCGATTCCACGGCCGTCAGGGCCGCGCTCTTCCTCGGCCGCCGCCCGCCGCAGCTCCATCCCGCCGTCTGCGGCCTGATAGCCGAAGAGGGGCTTTACCTGGGGCGGGAGCGCGCCCTCCTTGAAAAAAATATTACCCCGGGGCGCTACGCGCATTCCCTGCACACCGCCGGGCTGGTACTGGAGCTGGCGGGTGCCGCCGGAGTACCGCAGCGGCAGGCCGCGCTGGCCGCGCTGCTGCACGACTGCGCGCGCGACCTGCCCGCCTCCGAGATCCGGCGCCTGTGCGCGCCCGCCGCCCGCCGCGACCCGCTCCTGCGCGAAACCCTGGAGCGGGCGCCGCTGCTGGCCCACGCCTGGGCCGGCGCCCGCCTGGCGGCTGAAAAATACGGGGCCCGGGACCCGGAGGTGGCGGAGGCCATCCGGCTCCACGCTACGGGCGCTCCCGGCATGGGGCCGCTGGCGCGCCTGGTGTACCTGGGCGACCTGGCCAACCAGGGCCGGGCTTTCCGCGAGGCCGCGCTGGTCAGGAAGCTGGCTTTTATAGACCTGGACGCGGCCTTTAAAGCGGCCAATTATGTTAAACTTACTCATGCTTTTGCCGGCGGGGGCTGGGTGCACCCGCTGAGCGTGCAGTTATGGAACAGTCTTCAGGAAAAAAAGAACGGCTGATACTGGCCGCGGGGCTGGCGCTGGCGCTGGCCGCGGCGGCTTTCCAGTATTTCTCGCCCGCCTCCAGGGCCCTGCTGGAGGGCCGCGACGTGACCCTGGCGCTGCTGGGCGAGCGCTCCGCCCTGCTGCTGGTCTATCATCCTTTCTCCGACACCGTCAACGCTTTCAGCTTTCCCCAGCTCCGGCCCGGGCGCGCTTCGTCCGCGGACAGGGCCGAAGCCCTCGCCGCGGCGGCCCTGGGGCCCTCGGCCGGCGGGAAAGTTTTTTACGCGCGCCTGCCGTCAGAGCCGGGCCTGGAGGCGCTCTGGGAAGTGCTCAATTCCTGGCGCGCCAGGCCGAGGCTGCTTTGGCAGGCCGCCGCCGGGGCCCGCGCCCTGAAGGCGGCCGGCGAAACCGACTTTTCCGGCTTCGACCTCTTCATGGTCTTTTCCGAGGCCCTGCGCCTCGGCTCCTCCGATTTCATACTGACCGAGGCGCCGCGCCGGGGCCGTTCCCCGGACCCGGCCCGGCAGGAGCAGGAGGAGGCGGCGCCGCCTGCCTCGGGCCCTTACACGGTGGAGGTCTTCAACGCCTCGGGCCGCGCCGGGCTGGCCGCCAGCACCGCCAAGCGCCTGCGGGCGCTCGGGTTCGACGTTATCACAGAGGGCAATTACCGGACCGTGGAAAAGAATACGCGGATAGTCGGTTTTTCGGGGGATACGGAGGCCGCTCTCAGGCTGAGGGCCGCGCTGGGGCTCGAGGAGCAGGAGATCCGGGTGAACACCTCGGCTAAAAGCGTGGCCGGCGCGGCGGTCATACTGGGGCAGGATTTCGGCAGTGAAAAGTCGGGTAAATAAGGGGAGGCCGTTATGGACATGGTAACGATTCTGAAGACCGCCGTGCAGGCGGGGGCGAGCGACATCCACATCAGCGTGGGCAAGCCGCCCATGATGCGCAAGAGCGGCGAGGTGATCCCGGTGGCCGAGGGGCTGGCGCCGCTGTCCGCCGAGCAGACCAAGACGCTCATCTTCTCCGCGCTCTACGACGAGCAGCGCGCCAAGTTCGAGAAGGACTGGGAACTGGACTGCTCCTTCGCCGTCACGGGCGTCTCCCGCTTCCGGCTCAACGTGCTGGCGGCCCGCAACGGAGTGGAAGCCGTCATGCGCGTCATCCCGTCCATCATCCCCACGCCCGAGCAGCTGGGCCTTCCCCCCGCCATCACGCAGTTCGCCGACCTGCCCAAGGGCATGGTGCTGGTCACGGGGCCTACCGGCTCGGGCAAGTCCACCACGCTCGCCGCGCTCATCAACCAGATCAACATCAAGAAGAAGAAGCACATCCTCACCGTCGAGGACCCGATAGAGTTCACCTACGAGGCCCAGGCCTGCGTGGTGCGCCAGCGCGAGATCGGCCAGCACACCCGCTCCTTCAACAACGCGCTGCGCGCCGCCCTGCGCGAGGACCCCAACGTCATCCTGGTAGGCGAGATGCGCGACCTGGAGACCATCCAGCTGACCATCACGGCGGCCGAAACGGGCCACCTCACCTTCGCCACCCTGCACACGCAGGACGCGCCGTCCACCGTGGACCGCATCATCGACGTGTTCCCGCCGCACCAGCAGACGCAGGTGCGCGTGCAGCTGGCCGCCTCGCTGCAGGGCGTGGTGTCGCAGATCCTGCTGCCGCGCAAGGACGGCAAGGGCCGCGTTGCCGCCCGCGAGATCATGGTGATGACACCCGCCATCTCGAACCTGATCCGCGAAGGCAAGACGCACATGATCTACTCCGCCATCGAGACCGGCGCCAAGTACGGCATGATGCCGATGGACCGCGCCATGGCCATGCTGGTCAAGCAGAACCTGGTCGCCTTCGAGGTCTGCCTGGCCAAGGCGCACGACCAGGAAGGCTTCAAGAAGCTGGTCGGAGTAGCCTCATAAGGGGGAAACCATGTCTGACATAGAAAAACTCAAGCAGATCCCGCTGTTCCGCAGCCTTTCCGACTCCATGCTGGAGGAGTTTTCCGGATTTTTCACGCTGACCTCCTACCCCGCCGGCGAGGTGGTCTTCAAAGAAAAGACCACCGGCGATTCCCTCTACATCATAGTCTCCGGCGAGGTGGTCATAGAGAAAGCCCTCGACGCCGAGGGGGCGGAGTTCAAGACGCTGGCCATCCTGGGCGGCGGCGAGTTCTTCGGCGAGATGGCGGTCATAGAGGGGCAGCCGCGCTTCGCCCAGGCCAGGGCTTCCAAAGAGTCCGCGCTTTACGAAGTAGGCCGCGACAAGTTCTTCACCTTCATCAAGGAGCACCCGGAGACCGGCATCAGCCTGTTCAGCCAGATCATGCGCGTCACCATGCGCCGCCTGCAGCACACCTCCAGCGAGCTGACCATGCTCTTCGACCTCAGCCGCATGCTGACCCAGCAGCACAAGTCCCCGGCGGAGTTCTTCGCGGCCGTCCTGGAGGAGGCCCGGGTTTACCTGGAGGGCACCTGGAACATCAAGGGCTACGCCTACAACATGTTCAACGAGGAATACGAGGAAGTGTATTCCCGCGACGCGTTCCCCAGGGACGGGGAGCCGGCCCCGCTGCCGGCCAAACCGGCCTCCGGGTGGGGCGGCGAGAAGTCCTACACCATGCTCTGCTCGGCCGAGGGCAGGCCGCAGGCCTGCGCCGTCTTCGAGAGCGCGGAGGCGCTTTCTTCGGTGGAGAAAAATAACCTCGCCACCATATTTAATACAATATCCTCCATCGCGGGGTCGGCCATGCTCAATATAGAGCACCAGGCCGAAGCCGCCATGCTCCTGAAGCTGAAACAGACCAAGAACACTATATGACCAACCCCAAAAGCAGTTTTAAAGCTATCGCCGTGCTGGCGGCCCGCGCGGGCGACTCCAAGAAAGCCTCCCCCGTGGCGGTCTACGACCTGGCCGGCACCTCCCCGCTGGCCGATTATGCCGTGCTGATGGGCGTGGAATCCGCGCCGCAGCTCGACGCCGTGGAAGAGGAAGTGTTGGTGCGCCTCAAGCACGAGGGGATTTACTGCCTGCACAAGGACGGCATGCGCTCCAAGAACTGGAAGGTGCTGGACTACGGCGGCACCCTGGTGCATATTTACGACGGCAAGGCCGCCGAGTTCTACGCCCTGGACAAGATCTACGGCAACTGCAAGCCCGTGGCCTGGGAGGACAAGCCGGTCCCCGCGCCCGCCCCCAAGAAGGCCGCGGCAGCGAAGCCGGCTCCTAAAAAGGCCGTGAAGAAAGCCGTGAAGAAGACCGCGGTGAAGAAAGCTCCCGCCAAAAAAACCGTGAAAAAAGCCGCCGCCAAGAAGGCCGCGCCCAAAAAGAAGACCGCCAGGAAGGCCGCGAAGAAGAAATAAATGAAGATATCGAAGATCGAAGCCGACCTCAAAAGCCGCGCTGCGGCGGCCTTTTCCCTGGACGAAGCGTCGCTGGCCGGTTTCGCTCTGGCCGCGCCGCCCCCGCACATCAAGGCCGACGCCTCGATAGCCTGGCCCATAGCGGGCGCGAAGCTGCTCAAGAAGCCGCCGCTCAAGATAGCCGAGGAACTGGCGGCCGCCCTTGGCGGTTCGGTGGAAGCCGGGGTGGTGCCGCCCGGGTTCGTCAACCTTAAATTCACGCCCGCTTTCCTGTTCGCCGCGCTCAGGGCGCTGGAGCAGCCCGGCAGCCTGCGCCGCCCCGAGTACGCCGGCGAGAAGATCAACCTGGAATTCGTCTCCGCCAACCCCACCGGCCCCATGCACCTCGCCAGCGGCCGCGGCGCCACGCTGGGCGACAGCCTGGCCCGCATCTGGAAAGAACTCGGCGCCGAAGTGGCCACGGAGTTTTATGTCAACAACGTGGGCCGGCAGGTGGAGAAGCTGGGCCTCTCGCTGAAAGCCCGGTTCGAAGACCAGGAGCCGCCCGCCGACGGCTACCAGGGCGACTACCTTAAGGATCTCGCGGCCGCCCTGCCGCCCGAGGCCTCCGGCTGGAGCAATACGCAATTTTCAGAGTACGCCGTGGCCGAGATGATCAAGCTGCACCAGGCCGACATGGAGGCCTTCGGCGTGCATTTCGACCGCTGGTTCCTGGAGAGCGAACTGCACCAGGCCGGCGGCCCGGCCAAGGCCCTGGCCACGCTCAGAGAGAAAGGCATGGCCTACGACAAGGACGACGCGGTCTGGTTCGGCTCTTCCACCGAACTGGAGAGCGACGACAAGGACCGCGTGCTGGTGAAGTCCGACGGCCGCAATACCTATTTCCTTAACGACATCGCCTATCACCTCAACAAGTTCTCCCGCGGCTTCAACCGCCTGATAGATATCTTGGGCGCCGACCACCACGGTTATGTGCCGCGCATGGAGGCCGCCGTCAAGGCTCTGGGCTCGGGCGAGTTCAAGGTGATCATCCACCAGCAGGTCTCGCTGCTGCGCGGCACGGAAGTGGTGAAGATGTCCAAGCGCGCCGGCGATTTTGTTTCGCTCAAGGAGCTGGTGGACGATGTCGGCGTGGACGCCTGCCGTTTCTTCTTCGCCTCGCGCGGCCCCAACACCCACCTGAACTTCGACATCGAGCTGGCCAAGAAGAAATCTAACGAGAACCCGGTGTACTACGTGCAGTACGTGCACGCCCGCATCGCCTCCATCTTCGACAACGCCGCGGCCAAGGGCGTGGACCCGGCCGCCGGGTTCGACGAGTCCAAGGCCGTTATCAATAAGGAAGAGCGCGCGCTGATGCTGAAACTCCTGTGGCTGGAGAAGGCCCTGTCCGACTGCGCGCGGGACAATTCCCCCCACCACCTGACCACCTACCTGATGGAACTGGCGGCGAGCTTCCATTCTTTCTACGACCAGCACAAGGTGCTGGACCCGGAGAACAAGGAAGTCACCGCCTTCCGCCTGTTCCTGCTCAAGTCCGTCAAAGGCGTCATAGCCAAGGGCCTCGGCCTCCTCGGCGTCTCCGCCCCCGAGCGGATGTAGTACTTGCCGCCCCGCACAAAGAACCGCCCCCTCCGGGGCGGTTTTTTGTTTATGGTTCCGAGTTCGCATCTCGCGGTCTCCCTGCTCTTGACCGGAGTCTTTAACGGGGCCGTTCCCGCGGCGGGCCGCTAAACAGTGAAAAGAGATTCAATGAAACATTTTGCCGGGAGGCGTGTCATATCCTGTGCGGGGAGGTTAAGGCCCGCGAAAGAGGGAGAGATATGAAAAAGATACTGGAGATGGCGGCGTCGGCGTTCGGGCGGGAGGCGGCCGGAGGGAAAAATATACAATACAGGTATGTTTTCGTGCCGCCCGCGTGCGGCGAGGGGTTAAGCGCGGTCTGTGTAGGTTAAATTATAGATGGAAAATGAAGCGGGGCTTTTAAAGAGGATAGCCGAAGGAGAGAAAGAGCTCTTCGGCGAATTCGTGCTCAAGCACCAGGACTTCATTTTCAATGTCGTTTCCAAGTATGTGCGCTTCGAGGAGGAGGCCCGGGACCTCACGCAGGACGTCTTCCTGAAGGCCTACGAGAATATAGAGAAGTTCAGGGGCGAGTCCAAGGTGTCCTCCTGGCTCTACCGCATAGCCTACAACCTCAGCATGAACTGGTCCGAGCGGAAGGCCGGCCGCGAGACGCAGCTGGACGACTCCTTCGCGGAAAACATTCCCGAACAACCCAGCCTGGCCGACGAGCTCTACGACCGGCAGCTGGTCCTGGCGCGGATAGGCGAGATACTGGAAGAAATACCCCCCAAATATAAAGCGGTGATAAATCTTTATTATTTCGAGGACAAGTCCTACCAGGAAATAGCCGGCGCGCTTAACATCCCCATCAATACGGTAAAGATCCAGCTGCTGCGGGCCAAGGACCTGATAAGGAAAAAGCTGGATACCTGAAACAGGGTGAAACATTTTCGCGGGTTGCGTGTCATATACAGTGAAAGGCCCGGAAAGGCCGAACTAACAGGAGAACAATATGATCAAGAGATTGATAGAACTGACGATGCTGGCGATACTGGTGGTGGGGCTGGCGTGGCTGCTGCAGCAGGTGGGGCCGCTGGGCGGGGACACCAAGACCATCCTTAAATACCTCGGGCTGGGCTTCCTCGGCCTCGCCGCGCTGGGCATAATCTCCGTGACCGTGCTCGGGCTGACGGCCATAGTGATGGGCCTGTCCTTCGCCAAGAACGCGGCCGGCATGGGGCGCGGCGAAAAGGGGGCCGGCTTCCTGGGCGGCATAGTGGGCGGGGCGGTGAAAGGCGCCCTGGGCGGCCTGGGCAGCGCGGGCAAGATGACTTCGCGCACGGTGGAGCTGTCCGCGGAAAAATATGACGCCTCCTCCTTTAAGATAAAGACCCTGACGGGCGACCTCACCCTGGCCGGCCACGACCAGCCCGGGGCGAAAGCCAGCGTGGAGCTGCTGGAGAAAGAGGAGGGCGACGCGGAGGCCTATTTCGAGGACGGCGAGATAAAGATAAGGACAAAGAGCGGCGCCAGGGCCTCCATAGGCGACGCCACGATCTTCCTGCCGGCGAAGCTTTCTTCCCTTAGCGCCGAAAGCGTCAACGGCGACATAGTGATAAGCGGCTTCGTGACCGACGGCCAGGCCTCTTTCAAGGGCGTCAACGGGGATATCTCGGTGGCCAGCCTCAAAAATTCCGGCGAGGCCCTGGTGAAAACCGTCAGCGGCGACGTGGAGATAAAAGAGTCGCAG
>Ga0075012_10002780_pt1 | contig 17006 bp, 15 predicted proteins | sample All_14_2_FD_71474 | JGI IMG/M metagenome (GOLD analysis project Ga0075012, IMG submission 71474) | Freshwater microbial communities in response to fracking from Pennsylvania, USA - Allegheny Zone_MetaG_DW_15 | ecosystem: Environmental > Aquatic > Deep subsurface > Groundwater > Drilled... | reverse complement strand
ATCGCCGCCGCCGACGCCCGCCTGGGCTTTCGCGTCGTGGAGGCCCGCGCCCGCAACGAGACCCAGGCGCAAGGGGCCTGTCTGGCCGGGGCCAATCTGCAACGCTCCAGGATGACGGGCGTCGTCGCCGTGGCCGCCGATTTCACCGATGCGGTGATGAAGGACTGCAAACTGGTCCGCGCCAATCTGAAACAGGCGACGTTCAAGGGGGCGGATCTGGCCGGGGCGGACCTGTCCGGTGCCGACCTGTCGGGAGCGGATATGCGCGATGCGGTCCTGGTCGGCGCCAACTGCACGATGTGGCGCGCCGATGGAGCCAATATGGAGGGAGCCCTGACCGACGACCGGTCGGCGGGCTCTCCGCTGGGTCGGTTGCCCGCCGCCGATATGCTGAAGGATCACGCCACCTGGTGCGAGACCGGTGGGGTGGAGGGCCAGCCTTCGGTCTTCGACGGAGTGGACCTGAGAGCGCTGAAATCCATCCGAGGGTTCAACCTGACCGCCCTCTCGGCCAGAGGCGGCGTGTTCTACGGCCTGGACATGGAGGGGGTGCAGCTTCAGGGCGCGCATCTGGAGGGGGCGGACCTGCGGGCCTGCAACCTGCGCCGCGCCGATCTGCGCGGGGCACGCCTGGCGGGAGCCCGGCTGAATGGAGCAGACCTGCGCCAGGCCCAGTTGGGGCCGCTGATGTTGTCAGCCGATCGCCTGCTGCCGGCTGACCTGACCGATGCCTGTCTGCGGACGGCCGACCTGTCCGGCGCGGATCTGAGACAAGCGGTGATGAGCCGCGCCGACCTGACCAAGGCGGTCCTGCACGGGGCCCACATCCGACATACCGACCTGACCGGCGCGACTACCACCGGTATCCAGGGTCTTGCCACACCAGAGGCCAGCCGATGAGCTTCCAGCGCCGAACCCTTAGCCAGGGCGATCTGAACCTGTTCATCATCGCGCATGAACGGTTCGCCGAGGGGCGACCCGGCGGGCGACGCCTGGCCTTGAAGTTCGTCGATCTGCGCGGCCTGGACCTTTCAGGGCGAAATCTGGAAGAGGCCGACTTCAGTGGATGCTCGCTGGAAGGGGCGCGCCTGGCCGGAGCCCGGTTGGCGCGGGCCGTCCTGTTCTGCTGCGATCTGAAGGCCGCCGACTTCACCGGGGCCGACCTACGCCGGGCCGACCTTCGCGGGGCCTGTCTGCGAGGCGCGGATCTGCAGGACGCCGACCTGACGGGTGCCGACTTCCGGGAAGGCGTCATCGCCGTTCCCCATGCCCAGAAAGGTCTGCAGTCGGTCAAGCACGAAACGCGCCAGGGCATCGCCGACGGGGCTCGGTTCGCGGGAGCCCGGCTGGATGAGGCAGCGTTTGACGGCTTCAGCGCACAGAAGGCCGATTTCACTGACTGCTCGATGCGCAGAGCCCGCCTCAGTGGAGCCAATCTCAAGGATGCCGACCTGTCCGGCGCCATGATGCAGGGGGCCTCGGTCGATGGAGCCAATCTGTCCGGGGCCAGGATGGTCGGGGCCGTCCTGACCGATGTGGCCATGGAAACGGCCCGCGTCGAACGGACCGACATGACCGGCAGCCTTCGCAGTCCCGCCCCCGATGCGATCGAAAAGGCAAAGGCCCTGTATGAACTGGCTCTGGATGCCAATGCCTGGGCCGAGAGTGGGGGCGTGTTCGGCCAGCCGGCCGTGTTCGACGGCGAGGATCTGAGGCCCCTGGCCGGGAAGCTGACCGGGCTGAAGCTGCCCGCGATGAGTGCCAAGGGGGCCTGTCTGGTCGGACTGGACCTTCGCGGCCTGGCCTTTCAGGGAGCCAATTTCGAGGGCGCGGACCTTCGCGGATCCGACCTTCGCGGGACCGATCTGCGGGGTGCCCGGATGGGGGGAGCCCTGCTGAACATGGCCGACCTGCGCGGCGCGATGCTCAGCCCGCTGCCTCTCGGTCCCGGACGCTCCATGCCCGTCGTCCTCACCGGGGCGACACTGCGCTATGCGCGCCTCAACGACGCCGACCTGGCCGGCGCGCGCCTAAACCAGGCCGACTTGACGGGTGCTGCAATCGATCTGGCGCGGCTTGACGATGCCCAGCGCACGGCCTTGGGGCTGGCCCCCAGGGCGGCGGAGGCGGCCTGACGAAAAAGAAGGGGCGACGCTTTCGCGCCGCCCCCAAGCGTCTCGTGTCCGCCGTGGTCAGGCGGCCTTGTCGGCCTTGCCCTCGATCAGAGGCTGGGCGGTCGTGCCGATCTCGATCCGGCGCGGCTTCAGCGCCTCGGGCAGTTCGCGTTTCAGGGCGATCGACAGCAGGCCGTTGACCAGATTGGCCTCGGTCACGACGACATAGTCGGCCAGCTGGAACCGGCGCTCGAAGTCGCGTTCGGCCAGGCCGCGATGCAGATAGGTCCGCTCCGCTCCCTGGTCGTCGTTCGCGGTCTTGCGCCCCGTGACAGTCAGCAGGTTTTCCTTGACCTCGAGGTTCAGTTCCTCCGGCTTGAAGCCGGCCACCGCGATCTCGATCCGATAGGCGTTCTCGCCGGTCGTCTCGATGTTGTAGGGTGGCCAACCGTTTTCCTGGCTGGTGCGGGCTGCGCTTTCCAGCAGATTGGCCAGACGGTCAAAGCCGACGGCGGAACGGTACAGCGGGGTGAAATCATAGCTACGCATGGTCATCCTCCTGAGGATCAGCAAGGTTGAGCCGCCCGGCGTTTTCGCCCCGGACGGCGGTGGGAAATCAGCCCGGCGGCCCGTCAAGCGGCCCCGTCGGTCTGCAAGGGCCCGAAATCGGCACCCTCGGGAGCAGATTTGGGAAGGCCGCCTGCGACGTCAAGGGGTCGACCGTTTCGGTAACTTCACTTGCCCTCGGCGCGAACCGGATTAGGGTCCCCGGCTTCAATCGAGCGACCAAAGGAGACGCCCCATGCGCCTGATCGCCCTTGCCCCCATCCTCGCCCTCTGTGCCGGACTGACCGTGCCCGCCACCGTCATGGCCCAGACGGCCCCCTCGGACACTCATGCCGGGCACGGGGCCCGAGAGGGCCTGGCCATGCAGCCTCCTGCTCCCTCCGAGGATGCGGCCCTGGCCGCCGCCATCGCCTCCGACACCCGGCCAGAGGCCGATCGGGCGCGCGACGTCTATCGTCGGCCCTATGAAAGCCTGACCTTCTGGGGTCTGCGCCCCGAACTGACCGTCGTCGAGATCGAGCCCGGTCGTGCCGGCTGGTGGACCGGCATCCTGCAGCCCTATGCCGCCGCGACGGGCGGCACCTATGTGGCCGTCAACCGCCCGCTCGAAAGCATGGGGGTCGAGCCCGGCACGGCGGACCTGGTTTTGACCGCACGCGGATTCCACAACTGGGCGCGCGGCGGCCGGACGGAGGCCTATCTGGCCGCCTTCTTTGCGGCCCTGAAGCCCGGAGGCATCCTGGCAGTCGAACAGCATCGTTCCGTGGACGGACTGAACGTCGCCGACACGGCCCCCACCGGCTATGTCCCCGAAAGCTATGTCATCAAGGCGGCCCAGGCGGCGGGCTTCGTCCTGGACGGTCGCAGCGAACTGAACGCCAATCCCGCCGACGATCGCGACCATCCGTTCGGGGTCTGGACCCTGCCCCCGGTTCGCCGCGACAGCCAGGACGGCCGCACCCTGACGCCCGAGGAACGCGCCACCTATGATGCGATCGGTGAGAGCGACCGGATGACCCTGCGGTTCCGCAAGCCGGAATAGGTCCGCTGGGCCATGCCGCGATTTTGACGGCGCACGTGAACGTGGTTAAGCCAACCCGGCCGGTTCGGCCCGGCGGGGTGTCGGTTGATATGAGGAAATCGCATGGGTGATCCATCGGCGACCGCTGTGACCGGCACGGTTCGATCCTTGGCGGGTCTGAGCCGACGGACGGTCCTGTTGGGCGTATCGGCGGCAGCCCTGACGACCCTCGGTGCCTGCAACCGCGATGAGGCCGACCCGGTCGACCCCGACGCCCCGGTCGGCCCGCCCAAAGGCTCTCTGGAATGGGCGATCCAGGGGCCGTGGCGGGCTCAGGATCGCGTCCGCGACGCGGCACGCCATCCTATGGAGACACTGCGCTTCTTCGGTCTTCAGCCGAGGATGACCGTTCTGGACTTTTGGCCCGGAAGCGGCTGGTACACCGAAATCCTGGCCCCCTATCTGCACGAGGGCGAAGGAACATATTACGCCGTGGGGTTCGAAACCGGCCCCGGCTCGGACCCCTCGCAAACGGCGCTGATGAATGCGTTTCAACAGCGGTTCGACGCGAACCAGCGCCTGTACGGCGAGATCAAGTTCACCGCCTTTGGGCCGACCAGCGGACCGGTCGCCCCCGCGGGTACGGCGGACCTGTGCCTGTTCATGCGGAACATTCACGCCTGGATGGCGGCGGGGATCGCGGAAAAGGCATTCGCCGACGCCTATGTCGCGCTTCGGCCCGGCGGCATCCTGGGGATCGAGCAGCACCGGCTTTCGCCCGAGGCGGACCAGGACCCGGCCGCGGCCAACGGCTATGTTCAGGAGGCCTTCGTCAAGCAGCTGGCCGCCGAGGCTGGCTTCATCTTCGTCGCCGCGTCGGAAATCAACGCGAATGAAACGGATACCCGCGATCATCCGTTCGGCGTGGACTCACTGCCGCCGACCCGCCGGTCGCAGGGGCCCGACCGTGTATTGACGCCGGACGAGCGCGCCAAGCTGGACGCGATCGGCGAAAGTGACCGTATGACCTTGAAGTTCAGGAAGCCCGAGTGACACGAGCCGCCGCCTATGCCGCCAATGCGCCTCTGATGGGCGTTCCCGGCGCCGCAGCCCCTCCGGGAGGCCAGGGGGAGTGGTTCCGTGGCGCGGGCGGGCTGCGCCTGCGCGCCGCCTTCTGGACCCCTTCCGCCCTTGTCGCCGCAAAGCCGCGCGGCACGGTCATCGTCAGCCCCGGTCGCACTGAGCCGATCGAGAAATATTTCGAGGTCATCGGGAACTTCCTGGCGCGCGGCTTCTGCGTCCTGGCCCACGATTGGCGAGGCCAGGGGCTGTCGGCGCGGCTGCTGCCCGACCGGCTGAAGGGCCATGCCCGGGCGGTCGAGGAATTCCTGGACGACCATGCTCGGCTGCTGGACGCGTTCGAAGACCGCGCACCCAAGCCGTGGATTTCGGTCGGCCATTCCATGGGCGGGGTGCTGAACCTGCTGTCGCTGGAAGCCGGAGAGTCCCGGATCGCCGGGGCCCTGCTGTCCAGCCCGATGCTGAGGGTCAAGACCGGCAAGCGATCGATGTGGTCGGTCAAGCTGGCGGTGCGCTGGAACCTGCGTCACGGCAAGGCCGGGGACTATGTGCTGGACGACCCGGACGATCCGTTCGACCACACCTTCGAGAAGGACGCCCTGACCTCGGACGAGACGCGCTATGAGTTGTGGCGGCAGCAGCTTTATGCCTGCCCGCACCTGGCGGTCGGTGGTCCGACCTGGGGCTGGCTAGCCTTTGCCGTCGATGCCGGTGAGCGTGCGCTGAAGCCCAAGGCCCTGAAGTCCGTTCGGATTCCGGTCTCCATCGTCCAGTCGGGCGAGGATGACAGGGTCTGGAAACAGTCGGCCAAATGGGCAGCGCGGCGTCTGGGTCGCGGTCGCTATGTCGAGGTCGCCGGGGCCCGGCACGAGGTCATCATGGAGGCGGACGATATGCGCGCCGTCTTCCTGGAAGAGTTCGACGCCCTGGCCGACTACCTCTCTCCACTTCAGGATCTGTCGCCGGTCACCGAGACCGTTTCCGAAGTCGCCTGACGAGGCCGCAGACGGTTGCACCTGCGAAGAGGGCGCGCCTATAAGCCACCGACGATTTTCACTCGTAGCGGCGGGCCCCTCCCATGAACATCCACGAATACCAGGCCAAGCAGGTTCTCAAGAGCTTCGGCGCGCCGGTCGCTGAGGGGGTGGCCATCACCTCGGCCGACCAGGCGGAGGCCGCGGCCCGCCAGCTGCCCGGCCCGCTGTATGTCGTGAAATCCCAGATCCACGCAGGTGGACGCGGCAAGGGCAAGTTCAAGGAACTGGGCCCCGATGCCAAGGGCGGCGTGCGTCTGGCCTTCTCGATCGAGGAAGCGGTCGCCCACGCCAGGGAAATGCTGGGCAACACTCTGGTCACCGCCCAGACCGGCGAACAGGGCAAACAGGTCAACCGCCTCTATATCGAGGACGGTGCCGACATCGATCGCGAACTGTACTGCTCGCTGCTGGTGGACCGGGCGCATGGCCGCATCGCATACGTGGTATCGACCGAGGGCGGCATGGATATCGAGGCCGTCGCTCACGACACGCCCGAGAAGATCCAGACCATCGTCATCGACCCGGAAACGGGCGTGACCGACGCCGATGTCGCCGCCATCAACGCCGCCTATGGCCTGACCGGCGCGGCGGCCGAGGACGGCAAGTCGCTCTTCCCCATCCTGTACAAAGCCTTCGTCGAGAAGGACATGGCGATGCTGGAGGTGAACCCCCTGATCGTGATGAAGGACGGCCACCTGCGCGTGCTGGACGCCAAGGTCAGCTTCGACGGCAATGCTCTGTTCCGCCACGAGGACATGAAGGCGCTGCGCGACGAGACCGAGGAAGACGCCAAGGAGATCGAAGCGTCCGAGTGGGACCTGGCCTATGTCGCCCTGGACGGTAACATCGGCTGCATGGTCAACGGCGCGGGCCTGGCTATGGCGACGATGGACATCATCAAGTTGTACGGCAAGGAACCCGCTAACTTCTGCGATGTCGGCGGCGGCGCCGGCAAGGAAAAGGTCGCGGCGGCCTTCAAGATCATTACCGCCGACCCGGCCGTCCAGGGTATCCTGGTCAACATCTTCGGCGGCATCATGAAGTGCGACGTCATCGCCGAGGGCGTGGTCGCGGCCGTGAAGGAAGTGGGCCTGAAGGTGCCTCTGGTCGTCCGTCTGGAAGGCACCAATGCCGAGCTAGGCAAGAAGATCCTGAACGAAAGCGGCCTGACCATCCAGGCCGCCGACGACCTGGACGACGCCGCCCAGAAGATCGTGAAGGCTGTGGGGTAGCACCAGAATCTGGGCCGACTGGTAGCGGGGTGTTTCGGGCCCTGCTAGAATAGCCCTAGGGTCGGTATGTCGCCGACAAAGGGGTGTAGTATGTTCAAATTCCTGGCGATCCCGGCGGTCGCGGTCTCCCTGCTGGCGGTTCCGGCCCAGGCCCAGGAGACGTCCGTTCTGTTCGGTCATTTCAAGTCACTGTGCGGCGACGGCGGCGGCGACGGCCAGGCCGCCCTGGTCCAGGCCGAGGCGGCGGGCTGGGCCAAGATCCCGTCCGAAATGTTCACCCGCGACCCGGAGAATCCGTTCGAAGACGTCACGGCCATGATGAATGCCGAGGATAATGGCGATCTCAGCATACTGATGGTCGGGTCCATGGCCGAGTCGGCCGGGCTTGGGCCCATGTCCATGACGGTCTGTGCGGTGTTGGGGGGGAATTTCGAGACCAATACGGCGGTCAAGCCCGATCCGCGTCCCTTTGTCCGCCGGTGGCTGAATATGGAGACCCACCCCTCTCTGAACGAGGAAGGGATGATCGGATATGGATTCACCCGCGACGGCACTGCTCTGACTGCCATACGTCCGACCGAGGCGGCCCTGACCCAGTCGGCCCTGACCGGTGATCTGCACGTCGTCATGATGAATGACGAGAGCCTGCTCGAGGGGGCCACCATGCTGATGTATCTGCGGCCGGTGTTCTGAACGGCTGCATTGCGGCGTGCGGTCACACGGGTTATGTGCTCCACATGATCCGTGGATACCAGCCATGACCCGCAACCTGACACTGGCGATCGACGACGACCTGCTCGACAAGGTCCGCGTCCTGGCGGCCATGAAGCGCACCAGCGTCAACGAGATGGTGCGCGGCTTCCTGACGTCCATGGTACAGCAGGAAACGTCCAAGGACGAAGCGCGCGAGGCGCTGCTGAAGCTGATCGACGAATCCGAGGGTCGGGGCGGCGAAGGCTGGCGTCCGCCCACGCGCGAAGAGACCTACAGCGGGGAACCTCGGTTTGATCGCGAGTTCTGAGGTCTTTCTCGACACCAACATCCTGCTCTACGCTGCCCTTGGCCGGGACCATGCGGGCCATCGGTGGGAACGGGCGCGCGAGATCGTGCTGAGCGAGGATTATTGCACCTCCGGCCAAGTGCTGGCCGAGTTCTACAACAACGCCACGCGCAAGGGCGTGACGCCCCTGAGCCCTGACAAGGCCCGTGAGTGGGTCCGCATCGTCGCCATGAAACCCTGCCAGCCGGTGACGCCCGAAATTGTGCTGGCCGGCATCGACCACGCCCGCCGCTATCAGCTGTCCTACTGGGACGGTGCCATCATCGCGGCGGCCGAGCGGCTGGGTGCCAAGATCCTCTACTCCGAAGACCTCAACCACGGTCAGACCTATGGGTCGGTCCGCGTCGAAAACCCCTTCCTTCCCGCATAGCCAAAGAAGCGAAACCTCATGTCCATCCTCGTCGACAAGAACACCAAGATCATCGTCCAGGGCCTGACCGGCAAGACGGGCGGCTTCCACACCGAACAGGCCCTAGCCTATCACGGCACCCAGATGGTCGGCGGCGTCCACCCGGCCAAGGGCGGCCAGACCTGGACCGGCTCGCACGGCGAAACCCTGCCGATCTACGCCTCCGTGGCCGATGCGAAATCGGCCACCGGCGCCGACGCCTCGGTCATCTATGTGCCGCCGGCAGGTGCGGCGGCCGCCATTATCGAGGCCATCGACGCCGAAATTCCCTTCATCACCTGCATCACCGAGGGCATTCCGGTGCTGGACATGGTCAAGGTCAAGCGCCGCCTCGAAGGCTCCAAGTCCCGCCTGCTGGGCCCCAACTGCCCCGGCATCCTGACGCCCGACGAATGCAAGATCGGCATCATGCCGGGCTCCATCTTCAAGAAGGGCAATGTCGGCATCGTCTCGCGCTCGGGCACCCTGACCTATGAGGCGGTGTTCCAGACCACCAACGAAGGCCTGGGCCAGACCACGGCGGTCGGCATCGGCGGCGACCCGGTCAAGGGCACCGAGTTCATCGACGTGCTGGAGATGTTCCTGGCCGATCCGGAAACCCACTCCATCATCATGATCGGCGAGATCGGTGGCGGCGCCGAAGAAGACGCGGCCCAGTTCCTGATCGACGAAGCGAAGAAGGGCCGCAAGAAGCCGATGGCTGGCTTCATCGCGGGTCGCACGGCACCCAAGGGCCGCACCATGGGTCACGCCGGTGCGGTCGTCAGCGGCGGCAAGGGCGATGCGGAATCCAAGATCGCCGCCATGGAAGCGGCCGGCATCGCCGTCTCGCCCTCCCCCGCCCGCCTCGGCAAGACCCTGGTCGAAGTTCTGAAGGGCTGAGGGCTCACGGTCGCGCGACCCGCCTATCGGCATCGATCGTGCGGCGATTTGACATCGAAGATGCCCCTGGCCTGTGCCGGGGGCATTTTTCTTTTCAAACTCGACCAATTTCTCGCCCATTCGCCCCCATTCGGTCATGACCGATAAGGAAACACCGCCTATATGAGGCCGCGCAGACTTCACGCGGTTGTGACCGTGGGGTCTAGAAGGACGGAACCATGGCGGACGATGCCGGTCGGCTGAACCAGGTCTTTGCCGAGACCAGCTTTCTGTACGGGGCGAACGCCGCCTATATCGAGGGGCTGCACGAAGCCTGGGCTGGCGATCCCGGATCGGTCTCGACCGAGTGGCGTGCCTTCTTCGACCAGCTGCGCGACAATGCCGCGACGGTGAAGGCTTCGGCCGGGGCCGGGGCCTGGGGCCGATCGCGTGTCACCGAACCGACCGAAGAAACCGGCGTGTTCGACGGGCGCTGGCCCGAGGCCAAGCCGAAACCCGGCAGCAAGCCCACGCCAGCCGTGGCGGCCGCCGCCGCTCCGACCCCGGACACCACACCCGTCAGCGCGGAAGCGATCCGTGCCGCCGCCCACGATTCCATCCGCGCCCTGATGCTGATCCGAACCTATCGGGTGCGCGGCCACCTGCACGCCAAGCTCGATCCGCTGGGCATCGAACAGCCGGTCGAGAATGCCGAGCTGAACCCCGAATTCTATGGCTTCGGTCCCGAGGACCTGGACCGCCCCATCTATCTGGACGGGGTTCTGGGCCTGGAATACGCCACCATCCGCGAGGTTCTGGCGCTTCTGGAGCGGACCTACTGCGGCAACATCGGCGTGCAGTATATGCATATCGCCGAGCCGGAGGAGAAGGCCTGGCTTCAGGCCCGTATCGAGGGTCCGGACAAGTTCGCCCAGAACGCCTTCACCAAGGAAGGCAAGATCGCCATCCTGAACAAGCTGATCGAGGCCGAGGGCTTCGAGCGGTTCCTGCACAAGCGGTTCCCCGGCACCAAGCGGTTCGGCCTGGACGGGGGCGAGGCCATGGTTCCGGCCATGGAGCAGATCATCAAGCGCGGCGGCAATCTGGGCGTCGACGAGATGGTCTTCGGCATGGCGCACCGCGGCCGCCTGAATATGCTGGCCGCCGTGATGGGCAAGCCCTATCGCGCCATCTTCCACGAGTTCCAGGGCGGCTCGACCGTGCCCAGCGATATCGAGGGATCGGGCGACGTCAAATACCATATGGGAGCCAGTTCGGACCGGCAGTTCGACGGCAACACCGTCCATCTGTCCCTGACCGCCAATCCGTCGCACCTGGAGATCGTAAATCCGGTCGTTCTGGGCAAGGCGCGCGCCAAACAGGCGTTCGACATCCGACAGGCCAATGCCGGCAAGCCCGAGGCCGAATGGGCGCTGGATCGATCCAAGGTCATGCCGGTGCTGATCCACGGTGACGCGGCCTTTGCCGGCCAGGGCGTCGTGGCCGAATGCTTCGCCCTGATGGGGCTGAAGGGCTACCGCACCGGCGGCACGATGCATTTCGTGATCAACAACCAGATCGGCTTCACCACCAGCCCGCGCAACAGCCGGTCCAGCCCGTATCCGTCGGATGTGGCCCTGATGGTCCAGGCGCCGATCTTCCACGTCAACGGCGACGATCCTGAAGCCGTGGTCTTCGCCGCCAAGGTGGCCACCGAATACCGCCAGAAGTTCAACAAGGACGTGGTGGTGGATATGTTCTGCTACCGCCGGTTCGGCCACAACGAGGGCGACGACCCGACCTTCACCCAGCCGTTGATGTACGCCAAGATCAAGGCCCAGCCGTCGACGCGCGAAATCTATTCGCGACGTCTGATCGAAGAAGGCGTGATCGATCAGGCCACGGTCGATGGCGAGATCGCGCGGTTCGAACAGTATCTGGACGAACAGTTCGAGGCCGGAAAGACCTTCGTCGCCGACAAGGCCGACTGGCTGGACGGCCAATGGCAGGGCATCGGCCTGCCGGAGGGCGACGAGCGGCGGGGTTCGACCGCCGTCCCGCGCGAGAAGCTGCACGACCTGGGCCGTCGCCTGACGACCATCCCCAACCAGGTGGACATCCACAAGACGCTCAAGCGGGTGATGGAAGCCCGCCGCGAGACCATCGACACCGGTGCCAACATCGACTGGGCCACCGCCGAGAGCCTGGCTTTCGCCAGCCTGCTGGACGAAGGCTTTCCGGTGCGGCTTTCGGGTCAGGATTCGGTACGCGGCACCTTCAGCCAGCGTCACTCCGGCATCGTCGATCAGACGACGGAGGATCGCTATGTCCCGCTCAACAATCTGGGCGAAACCCAGGCCCAGTTCGAAGTCATAGATTCGGCCCTGTCCGAAGAAGCGGTGCTGGGTTTCGAATATGGCTATGCCTTGGCCGATCCGAACAGCCTGGTCCTGTGGGAGGCGCAGTTCGGCGACTTCGTGAACGGGGCCCAGGTCGTCATCGACCAGTTCATCACCTCGGGCGAGCGCAAATGGCTGCGGATGTGCGGCCTGACGATGCTCCTGCCCCACGGCTATGAAGGTCAGGGCCCGGAGCATTCGTCGGCCCGGCTGGAGCGGTTCCTGCAACAGTGCGCCGAGGACAATATCCAGGTCGCCAACTGCACCACCCCGGCCAACTACTTCCACATCCTGCGCCGCCAGATGCATCGGCCGTTCCGGAAGCCGCTGATCATCATGACGCCCAAGTCGCTGCTGCGGCACAAGAAGGCGGTATCCACCCTGGCCGACATGGCCGAGGGCAGCTCCTTCCACCGTGTGCTGCACGACGACGCCCAGACCCGCCCCGAAGTGTCCGGCATCACCATCGCCGCCGACAAGGCCATCCGCCGCGTCGTCCTGTGCTCGGGCAAGGTCTATTATGACCTGCTGGATGCGCGCGAGAAGGCGGGCGTGACCGACGTCTATCTGATGCGGCTGGAACAGTTCTATCCCTGGCCCATCAAGTCGCTTTCGGCCGAACTGGCCCGGTTCCCGAACGCGGAACTGGTCTGGTGCCAGGAAGAGCCCAAGAATATGGGCGGCTGGACCTTCGTCGAGCCGTGGCTGGAGCTGACGCTGGACAAGCTGGACATCAAGGCCAAACGGCCCCGCTATGTCGGTCGTCCGGCCTCGGCCTCGACCGCGGCCGGCCAGATGAGCCGCCACCTGAAAGAACTCGAAGCCTTTACCGCCGAAGCCCTCGCCTAATCGCCACAGATCAAAGACCGGAACCGACCCATGGCCGACATCCTGACCCCCACCCTGGGTGAATCCGTCACCGAGGCGACCATTGCCAAATGGAGCAAGAAGGTCGGCGAGGCCGTGAAGAAGGACGAAATCCTGGTCGAGCTGGAGACCGACAAGGTCTCGCTGGAAGTCGTCGCCCCGGGCGACGGCGTGCTGAGCGATATCCATGCCGCCGACGGTGACACGGTCACCCCCGGCACCGTCCTGGGCGTCGTGACCGAGGGGGCCAGCGCCGCTGCCCCGGCCGCCAAGGCGGCTGCACCCGCTGCGGCTCCGACCGCTCCGGCTGAAGCCCCGAAGGCCGCTCCGGCTCCGGCTGCTGGTGCCATCGACATCTCGGTGCCGACCATGGGCGAAAGCGTCGCCGAAGGCGCGATCGGCACCTGGCTGAAGAAGGCCGGCGATGCCGTCAAGAAGGACGAACTGCTGGTCGAGATCGAGACCGACAAGGTGGCCGTCGAGGTATCCTCGCCCGCCGACGGCGTTCTGAGCGAGATCGTCGCCGCCGACGGCGCGACCGTGACGCCCGGTCAGGTGATCGGCCGGGTCTCGGCCTCGGGTGCCGCATCCGCGCCCGCCGCCAGCGGCGGGTCGGCCAATTCGGGCTCGGCGCAGTATTCGGCCCCGGCCGATGCCCCCCTGTCGCCTTCGGTGAAGCGGATCGTGACCGAGAACAATCTGGATCCCAAGGCCATTCAGGGCTCGGGCAAGGACGGCCGCATTCTGAAGGGTGACGCCCTGTCGGCCATTGGCACCGCGGCACCTGCGCCCGCTGCTGCCGCCCCGACCCCGGCTCCCGCCGCAGCTGCTGCGGTGGCACCGCCCCGTGCGGACCAGCCGCGTGAAGAGCGGGTCAAGATGACCCGCCTGCGCCAGACGATCGCGCGCCGCCTGAAGGAATCCCAGAACACCGCCGCCCAGCTGACCACCTTCAACGAGGTGGACATGACCAATGTCATGGCCCTGCGGACCCAGTACAAGGATGTGTTCGAAAAGCGCCATGGCGTGAAGCTGGGCTTCATGTCCTTCTTCACCAAGGCCGTCGTCGCGGCCCTGAAGGAGATTCCGGCGGTCAATGCCGAGATCGACGGCACCGACATCATCTACAAGAACCACTATGACATCGGCGTCGCCGTCGGCACCGAAAAGGGCCTGGTCGTGCCGGTCCTGCGCGATGCCGACACCCTGTCCCTGGCCGGGATCGAAAAGGGCATCGGCGAACTGGGCAAGGCGGCCCGCGACGGCAATCTGACGCTGGACCAGCTGCAGGGTGGCACCTTCACCATCACCAACGGCGGCACCTATGGCTCGCTGATGTCGACGCCGATCCTGAATGCGCCCCAGTCGGGCATTCTGGGGATGCACAACATCGTCCAGCGCCCGATGGCCATCAACGGCGAGGTCAAGATCCGCCCGATGATGTACGTCGCCCTCAGCTATGACCACCGCCTGGTCGACGGCAAGGAAGCCGTCACCTTCCTGGTCCGGGTCAAGGACCTGCTGGAAGACCCCGCACGGGCACTGCTGGACCTGTAGAAAGACGGCGCGCGGTGACCAGTTTCGAAGTCGCGCGCTTTTCCACACTGCCCGAAGGCGAACTGGCCGTGGCCCTGCTGAAGCGCCACGGCATTGATGCCCGGTTGCCCGATCGCGACATGGCGACCATGAACCCCGACCTGCTCATCGCGATCGGCGGGGTTCGTGTGGTTGCGCCCGATCATCAGATCGTCGAGGCCCGCCAGATCATTGCCCAGGCCCGCAGCGGCGCTTTCGAGGACGCGGACGAAGAGACCGGTGACTGGCAGATCGATGCCGTGCCCGGGAAGGTCGGCGAACTGGACGAACAGGATATTCGCGGTGTTCTGGGCAGGTCGAAGAAGGCGGGCGTGTTCGTGATCCTGGCCTTCCTCGTCCTCTCGATGGCCAGTTGCCTGCTCATTCCCATGGGCAGCTACTGACGACAGGTTTCGTCAGACGCGCGGATCGTCGGCGAACGCTAAGTCGGACCGCATGGAATGGGCGGCGCGGCTCTTGGGGGCCTTTTATATTTTCGCGGGGCTGATGGCTCTGAAGCAGGCCGTCTTCAACTGGCGGCTGGAGCGGACCTTTGGCGCGCTGTTTCCGGCTCCGCCCGCCGAACGCGCCGCCGACGCCATCCTGGCCTTCGGGGCGGTGACCGTGCTGGCTTCGGGCGTGGCCCTGACCCTCCTCAGCCGCTGGTCGGTGCCCGCCTTCCTGATCGCCTGGACCGTCCAGGCCGGATACCTGACCTGGGCTCAGCGCTGGTATCGACCCGAGACCGAGGACGCCGCCCACGGTCGCCGCCAGACCCTGCACGCCTTCGGCGTCTATACCCTTGCTGTCGCCGCCGTTCTGGCCTGGCAGCAGACCGGAGTGCTGGATTAGGTCAGTCCTGGTGCTTCAGACCTGCCAGCACGGCCTCCGTGTCCGCACCCAGTTTCGGCGGTGCGTGGTCATAGGTCACGGGCGTCTTCGACATACGGATCGGGCTGGCCACCGTGCGGACGGGGGCCGACAGGTCGGAGCGGTCCTGGGTCACCTCCAGCCCGCGATGGAGCGCCTGGGGCTCGGCAAAGACCTGATCCACCGTATTGACCGGGCCGCAGGGCACGCCCGCTGTTTCCAGCACGGCCATCAGGGCCGTCATGGAATGTCCCAACGTCAGCCTAGACAGCGCGGCCGTCAGCTCACCGCGATGGGCGATCCGCAGGGCATTGGTGGCGAAGCGGGTGTCCGTTCCCAGGTCTCCGACGCCCAGGGCGCGGGCCAGGGCCCGGAACTGTCCGTCATTGCCCACCGCGATCACCACCATACCGTCCGCACACGGAAACGGCTGATAGGGGGCTAGGTTGGGGTGTGCATTGCCCATGCGCGTGGGGGCCACGCCGGAAACGAAATAGTTGGTCGCCTGATTGGCCAGCATCGCCGCCTGGACGTCGAACAGGGCGATATCGATGTGCTGGCCCTGCCCCGTCGCACGGGCATGAAGCAATCCGGCCATGATGGCGTTGGAGGCATAGAGGCCAGTGAACAGATCCACAACTGCGACCCCGACCTTCATCGGCTCGGCCCCCGGCGCGCCGTCCGGCTGGCCGGTAATGGACATCAGCCCGCCCATGGCCTGGATCATGTAATCGTATCCGGCTCGGTGTGCATCCGGCCCGTCCTGGCCGAAGCCGGTGATGGAGCAGTAAACGAGGCGCGGATTGATCGCCGACAGGGTCACGAAATCCAGGCCGTATTTCGCCAGGCCCCCTGTCTTGAAATTCTCGACCAGCACGTCGCACTCGACGATCAGTCGACGAATGATGTCGGCACCCTCGACCGTCGCGATGTCCAGTTCGACCGACTTCTTGCCCCGGTTAGCGCACAGGAAATAGGCGGCATCGCCAGGCGAGCCGTCCGCGCGGGTGGTGAAGGGCGGGCCCCAGGTGCGGGTATCGTCACCGGTTCCGGGTCGCTCGATCTTGATGACCTCGGCGCCCAGGTCGGCCAGGGTCTGGGTCGCCCAAGGCCCGGCCAGCACCCGCGACAGGTCGAGAACGCGCACACCGGTCAAAGGCCCCTGGGTCATGGCCCTGCCTAACCCGTTCAGGCGGGGGGGAAAAGCCGGTGCCGGGCCCGATGGGGTAAACAGCCCCTTAACCCTCCTGCGGTCAAAACAACGGGTCCCCTCGTTCGCAGGGCCGCAAGGACGCGCGCGGTCCAGCAAGGAATGCGCTCATGTCCGCCGCCCTCGCCATCGGTCACCGTGTCTGGTCCAGCGTCCGCATCGTCTGGGGAGCCCCGATCGTCGTGCGGTTCCGGGGGATGTTCCAGGCCTTGATGGCCGCCTTGCTGGTCGTGGCCCTGATCTCCTGGAACCCGGCGGACCCCAGTCTGAACGCCGTCTCGGGCACCGAGCCCACCAACTGGCTGGGTCTGAACGGAGCCCTGTTCGCCGATGTGTTCATGCAGTCTCTGGGCCTGATGGCCTGGCCCGCTGCCCTGTTGATCCTGGCGTTCGGCCTGGCGCGAGCGATCGGTGACGCCCTGCAGCACCGACTGAAGCCCTCGCCCCTGAAGGCCCTGGCCGCGACGGGCGGGGTCCTGGCCCTGTCGGCGGCCCTGTCGGCAGCCCCCCATCCGGCGGAATGGCCCCTGGCCGCAGGCCTGGGCGGCCTGTGGGGCGACGGGGTCACGGGCCTGGTGATCCTGGGCTGCGAAGCCCTGGGTATTCCAGGCGGGTCGATCGTGTCGGCCCTGGTCTTCCTGCCACTCGGTCTGTGGAGCATCGGCTATGCCATCGGACTGAGGGTGTCGGACATCCATGAGGGC
>Ga0075012_10002779_pt1 | contig 17007 bp, 15 predicted proteins | sample All_14_2_FD_71474 | JGI IMG/M metagenome (GOLD analysis project Ga0075012, IMG submission 71474) | Freshwater microbial communities in response to fracking from Pennsylvania, USA - Allegheny Zone_MetaG_DW_15 | ecosystem: Environmental > Aquatic > Deep subsurface > Groundwater > Drilled... | reverse complement strand
GCATCGACCAAGGCGTTCACCTGCCAGCTTGCCGTGCTGGCCGCCCTCGCCGCCAACCTCGCCCGCGCCAATGGCCGCCTGAGCGCGGAAGAGGAAGCGGAGATCGTCTGGCACCTTTCCGAAGCGCCGGCCGCCATGAATCAGGCGCTGGCCCATGATGCAGAGATCGAAGCGATGGCGCATCTGATCGCGCCGGCGCGCGACGTTTTGTACCTTGGTCGTGGCCCGGACTATCCGATGGCGCTGGAAGGCGCATTGAAGCTCAAGGAAATAAGCTACATTCACGCCGAAGGCTACGCCGCCGGCGAGATGAAGCATGGTCCCATCGCCCTGATCGACGACGCCGTCCCGGTCATCGTGATCGCACCGTCCGGCCCGCTGTTTGAAAAGACCGTTTCGAACATGCAGGAGGTGCAGGCACGCGGCGGCAAGGTAGTGCTGATTTCAGACCGGCAGGGCATCGATCAGGCCGGCGAAGGCTGCATGGCGACAATTGAAATGCCCGTGGTGCATCCGCTGATCGCCCCATTGGTGTACGCAGTGCCTGTCCAGCTCCTCGCTTACCATGTCGCGGTGGCCAAGGGCACGGATGTCGACCAGCCGCGTAATCTGGCCAAGAGCGTTACGGTCGAATGAAACGGCTGTGACGCGGCGCCTTCAATGCCGCGTCGTGCTGGACGGATCGAGCACCGGCCGGACGGCGGTGATCGCCTGCAACCGATTGTTGACACCCAGCTTGCGAAAGATGGCCGTGAGGTGCGCCTTTACGGTTGCCTCTGAAAGCTCCAGTTCTTCCGCCAAACTGCGATTACCCTGCCCCTGAACCAGCGCGTTCAGCACGCGCATCTGCGCAGGCGAAAGGCTTGCGAGCCGGACACGCAAAGCTTCGGTGTCATTCTGGCTTCGCTGCACGGCAACGGGAAATACAGTTCGCCCGTCGAGCAGGGCATCCACCTGCCGCGCCAGATCGTCCAGCGTGCTGGCCTTGTCCAGAAAGCCGGCCGCACCCGCGGCTTTTGCCGCTTCCACCAGCGATGGTTCGGCATAGGCGGAAATCAGGGCAATGGGCGTTCCACCCAGCAGGTGCTGCAACCGAAAGAAGCCCGACAGGCCATTGCTGTCCGGCAGGCCGTAGTCCAGCAGGATGAGGCTGTAGTAATTATGCGCGCCGATCAATTTTTCGGCAGCCTCTATACTGTCTGCGGCATCGATATGCTTACCTGGCGGCCGCATGCGAAGCGCCATCTGCAGACCTTCCCGCGTCAGCGGATGATCATCTGCCAACAGGATACGCTTGTCCATCTCCTGTCTCCCCACCGTTTCGGCCCTGCGACTATCATCGCTATTGCACCGCAATCCTATAATATCTTTCCTGACCATGGTGTAAATGCAACTCTGCGTCGAGAGCCCCTATATCGAAAAGGCCGATATTTATGGATCATAGCCTACTGATATATTTAGGGAAATCTGACAATGACAGTGAATCGATAGTGCGATGGCTGGCTGATTATGGATGGCGCAGCCAGCACGCGACGAGCGTAGAGCAAGCCGTCAAGGCCATCCAAAGCCCCGGAGTCCGCCTGGCTGCAGTGGGCAGTCACATCTCCAGCGACCAGCTTGCAGAACTGGTACGGCGCGTCCGGGCAATGACCGATTTTTCGGGCGGGACCCCCATCATGCACTGCTGCTCGGGCGGCGATGCGCAGGGCGGCGCTAACGCCACACTGCATGTGCCTTTGGACAAGGCGGATACTCTGGCGATGATCGAGCAATGGACGGGACCGCTGGCCGATCACGCCTTTCGCATGGCAACCAACCCGCGTTACCGGCTGGTCCGCATGATGGGGCAAAAGGATGCGCAAAACCTTTTCGACATGTTCGTCCAATCAATGGGACAAGGCATTGCTGCCTTACAGCGCGGCGAAGATGTTTCGCGGATCGCCCACAACCTGGCCGGAATGGCGGGAATGCTCGGCTATAGTGACCTGAATGCACAATGGTCGGCCGTCAGCCAGGGCCAACTGCCGCTGGCCCCGGCAATTCGTTCGACGGACGAATTTCTGCAGAGACTGGCGCCCAGGCACGGGCTGTCGGCGACGGCACAATGACGCGTCGAAGCCCGAAAGCCTCAAACACATCCCATTAGAATTTGAAGACGGTCCCCAGATAGACGGCCTGGTTGTCCTGCCGTTCATCCGTCAACTGCGGCAAGTGTGCCGCAGCGCTGTTGCGGTAACGCACGCCAGCCGTGACGTTGAGGTTCCGCGTCAGGGAATAGGAACTGTTCAGATCGACCGAATATTGCTTGTCGCCTGCGAGCGCTGCTGCACCACGGCCAGGCTCAGCCTTCGCGTCCACCAGGATATTGGTGCTGAACCGCGTCTTCTTCTGCTCAAGCGAGAAGCCTTTCGCGCTGGCGATGGTGTCGACAGCAACGGGCTCAAGCGGCTTGCGGCCGACCGAATCGGGCAACGCAAATTTGCGCCAGCCACGCGAAGCATCCAGATTGAAAGCCACCGGCGCGATACCAATGCCCGGCAAAGACCGTCCACCGATCGTCTCACCGGCGCGAACCAGAACAGTGATGGAGCGTCGACCGCTCATGGAACCACTGGTCGGTGTGAACTGGAACTGGTGACGAACACCCGTCAACGCCGCCTTCGCATAGGCGGCGGCAAGGCGCTCATCCTTGGTCGTGGGCGTAAAGGAAGAAATGCTGCCGAGGCGACCGAGGGAAACGGGATTGCCTGCGCGCATCGACAACAGGCTTTGCGACGCCGCGCCGATCGCCGGAGACAAAGAGAGACCCGTCACCGCAACTGCGGCGCAGATCACTGCAAAATGTCCCCCAAGTCTGCGCATGGCGCGAATCCGTACCTTCCCCGAATGCTTTGTTTGACAGGGCCATAACACTGCAGCGCGGCAATTGGTAGCACCGCAGCACAATTTGAAGGACGCTGTTGCACTGCGCACACAGTCTGCCCCTGCGGCGATCAAAACCCGCACGCACTTGCCGATTGATGCAGGCCCACTATAGAAGTCGTGATCGTCATAGAAAGCGCAAGGTACACCATGCACAGCCGCAGTTTCTCCCGGTTTTCCCTCGCGGCGCTGACAGCGGCGGGGCTGGCTTTGGCGCTCGGGGGCTGTTCCAGCGGAAAGAAGGACCGTCCCAAGGTTGATCTGGCCGCATCAAAGGTGACGACGATCGGCGTCAATGCCTATCTGTGGCGGGCGTCGCTAGATACGCTGTCGTTCATGCCGCTGGTGCAGACCGACTCGAACGGCGGCGTGATCGTCACGGACTGGTATGCAAATCCGAGTTCTCCCAATGAACGCATGAAGCTGACTGTTTCCATTCTGGATCAGGATCTGCGTGCAGACGCACTGCGTGTCGCCGCCAGCCGTCAGATCAGCCAGAACGGCCAGTGGGTAGACGCTCCGGTACAGGCCGCAACCGTGCAGAAGCTGGAAGAGATCATTCTCACCAAGGCACGCGACCTGCGTCGTGCGGCCATCACCGGCGGCTGAACCGGACTTTCCCTTTTGCCCTGATTTTGTGGAAGGGTTTCGGTATTTGAACGAGGCTAGCGACTTGTTCAGACAGTCCGAACGCTATTTGGATTAAGGATTCGCATGCAAAGGCGCTTCAACCCGTTTGAGGCCGATGCCCGCTGGCAGGCGGCGTGGGACGAGAAGCAGACGTTCAAGGCTTCCGCGACGACGGACAAGCCGCGATCCTACGTGCTGGAGATGTTCCCCTACCCCTCCGGCCGCATCCACATCGGCCATGTCCGCAACTATTCGATGGGCGACGTGCTGGCGCGCTTCCGCCGGATGACCGGCCATGAAGTGCTGCACCCCATGGGCTGGGACGCGTTCGGCATGCCGGCCGAAAATGCGGCGATGGAAAAGAAGGTGCATCCGGGCGACTGGACGCGATCCAACATCGCCAGCATGCGCGCGCAGCTGAAAAAGCTGGGCTTCGCGCTCGACTGGAGCCGGGAACTGGCGACGTGCGAGCCGGACTATTACGGGCAGGAACAGGCGCTGTTCCTCGCCCTGTATGAAGCCGGCCTCGTTTACCGCAAGGAAAGCGCAGTCAACTGGGACCCGGTCGACATGACCGTGCTGGCCAACGAGCAGGTGATCGACGGCAAGGGCTGGCGGTCGGGCGCACCGGTCGAGAAGCGCAAGCTTTCCCAATGGTTCCTGAAGATCACCGACTTCGCCGACGACCTGCTGGAAGGGCTCAAGACGCTCGACCAGTGGCCCGAAAAGGTGCGGCTGATGCAGGAAAACTGGATCGGCAAGAGCGTTGGCATGCAGTTCAGCTTCGCGCTGAACGAGGCTGTCGCGGGGATCGATCGCCTCGAAGTCTTTTCCACCCGCCCCGACACCATCTTCGGCGCAAGCTTTGCGGCGGTCGCGGCGGATCATCCGATCGCGCTCGCATTGGCGGAGACGAACGCGCAACTGGCCGCATTCTGCGACGAATGCCGCCAGACCGGCACGGCTGCGGCCGAAGTCGAGACGCAGGAGAAGAAGGGCTACGACACCGGCCTGTCGGTGATCCATCCGTTCATCGAAGGGCGGACGCTGCCGCTGTTCGTCGCGAACTTCGTGCTGATGGATTACGGCACCGGCGCAGTGATGGGCGTGCCGGCGCACGACCAGCGCGATCTGGACTTCGCGCGCAAATATATGCTGCCCGCCGAGCGCGTGGTGGCGGCCGCCGGCGACGAAGCCGCGCCGATCCATGACGAGGCCTATACCGGCCCCGGCAAGCTGGTGAATTCGGATTTCCTCGACGGCATGGGCATCGAGGATGCGAAGGCCGAAGTCATCCGCCGCGCCGAGGCGGGCGGCTGGGGCAGTGGCAAGACCGTGTGGCGCCTGCGCGACTGGGGCGTGTCGCGCCAGCGTTATTGGGGCACGCCGATCCCGATCATCCATTGCGAAGATTGCGGCCCGGTGGGCGTGCCGGCCGACCAGTTGCCGGTGGTGCTGCCCGAGGATGTCAGCTTCGATATTCCCGGCAATCCGCTGGACCGGCACGCGACGTGGAAGCATGTCGACTGCCCGAGTTGCGGCAAACCGGCGCTGCGCGAGACCGACACGCTCGACACGTTTGTCGACTCCAGCTGGTATTTCATCCGCTTCGCCAGCCAGCCGGACGACAAGCCGTTCGACCGCGCCGAGGCGGAGAAATGGCTGCCCGTCGGCCAGTATATCGGCGGCGTGGAGCATGCGATCCTGCACCTGCTCTATGCGCGGTTCTGGACGCGCGCGCTCCAGCATATCGGCATGATCGGCGTGGCCGAACCGTTCACCGGCCTGTTCACGCAGGGCATGGTCACGCATGAAACCTACAAGGCAGGCGACGGTAGCTGGCTGTCTCCGCAGGAAATCCGTAAGGACGGGGACGATTATGTCCACATCGAAAGCGGCGCGCCGGTCACGGTCGGCCGCGTCGAGAAGATGTCCAAGTCCAAGAAGAATGTCGTCGATCCGGACGAGATCATCGCCCAGTACGGCGCGGATGCGGTGCGCTGGTTCATGCTGTCCGACAGCCCGCCCGAGCGCGACCTGCCCTGGACCGAGGCAGGCATCGAGGGATCGTGGCGCTTCGTGAACCGGCTGTGGCGCCTGTTCGGCCAGGTCGACAGCGCCGAAGGGCAGGACAAGGCCCTGGATCGCAAGCTGCACCAGACGATCGATGGCGTAGCGAAGGATATCGAAGCGCTGTCCTTCAACAAAGCCGTCGCCAAGATCTACGAACTGACCAACGCGGTCGAGAAGGCCGCGCCTTCCGCGTCCCGCACGGCCGCGATCAAGGCGCTGGCGCTGCTGGTCGCACCGATGACGCCGCATCTGGCCGAGGAAGCATGGGCGGACATGGGGCAGGACGGTCTGATCGCCGACGCCGCCTGGCCCGCCGTCGATCCCGCGCTGCTGGTGGAGGATGAAGTGACCATCGCCGTGCAGGTGATGGGCAAGCTGCGCGACACGATCACCGTGCCGAAGGGAACGGGCAAAGAAGAACTGGAAGCGCTGGCGCTCGCTGCACCCAATGTGGTGCGCACGCTGGACGGCGCGACGCCGAAGAAGGTGATCGTCGTACCGGACCGGCTGGTCAATCTGGTGGTTTGAGTTACCCGAAACCTATTCCCGTTCGTCCTGTTTGAACGGGACATGTGGTTCGTTCAAACGTTGAAGGACTGTTCTTTTCTTGAAGGGAAGTGCAGGGTTTCGACAGGCGCAGCCCGAATGGATATAGGGTGATCATGATCTCGCGACTTCCCCTCCTCCTTCTCACCACGTTCGCGCTCTCCGCCTGCGGCCTCCGCCCCGTCTATGGCGGTGGAAGCCATAGTGCGGCGGCGCGCGCTCTGGGGAATGTCGAAGTCGCGCCGATTGAAGGCAAGGCGGGCTGGCTGGTGCGCAATGCGCTCACCGATCGGCTGGCCGCGATGGGCGGCGATGGGCCACAATACCGGCTGGTGATAAAGCTGGATGACAACATCCAGGGTTTTGGCGTGCGGGCCGACGACGCGGTAACCCGCGAAAGAAGGACGCTGCGCGCGCGCTACCAACTGATCGACAATGCGACCGGCGTACAGATTATCGACGACACAGCCGGCTCGGATGCCGGCATCGACGTCGTGTCGAGCGAATATGCCGTGATCGCTGCGGAAGACACAGCCCTGGAACGACTATCGCAGACAGTGGCCGATCAGATTCTCGCGCGGTTGTCACTGTTTGCCGCGCGTGAAGCTGACGCCAAGCCGTGAAGGCGAACAAGGGCCAAATCGAAAAGGCGCTCGATGCGCCTACCGACGCGGTTCGCCTTTACCTGCTCTACGGTCAGGACGAATCGGGCAGCACCGCGCTTGCCAAGCGGCTGGAGCGCGCGATGGGGCCGAACGCCGAACGCATCGATCTCGACATGGGCACGCTGAAGAGCGATCCGGCGCGGTTGAGCGACGAAGCGGCGGCGATGTCCATGTTCGGTGACAAAAGGTGGATCCGGCTGCTGTCGATCACAGATGACGCCATCCCCGCACTGGAGGCCCTGCTGGAAGCACCGCATGCGGGCAATCCGGTCGTCGCGATCGGCGGCGCGCTGAAGGCCACATCGAAGCTTGTCAAAATGGCCACGGACAATCCGATGGCCATGGCCTTCGTCAGCTACCTGCCCGACGCGCGTGACGCGCCGCAAATCGCCATGGCCATCGCCCGGGACAAGGGCTTGCGCCTGCCGAACGATCTGGCGCGGCGCATCTGCGACCTGACCGGCAATGATCGCACGCTGATGGGCAACGAGATCGAGAAGCTGTGCCTCTATCTCGACGCCGCGCCGGAACGACCGACCGAAGCCACCACGGAAGCACTGAACGCGCTGGCCGCGGAAGCGCCAGACGATGACATGGGTCCGCTGGTCAACGCCGTAATGGGCGGCGATCTGAAAACGGTAAGCGTAGAACTGGCATCGCTGGCCGCAAGCGGGGCCGACCCGGCGCGCGCGACGCGCCCGTTGCTGGGGCGGGCGATGCTGATCGCGGACGTGCGGGCGGCGTTCGACCGAACCGGCCAGATCGATGCCGCCATGGACATGGCTGGAAAGGCCGTGTTCTGGAAGGAAAAGGACGTGGTGAAGCGGCAGGTACGGCAGTGGGATCAACCCTCCATCGCCCGTGCCATCCGTCGCCTTTCAGCGGCTGAGCGCGCGAGCCGGTCCAGCCGCAATGCGGGCACGGTGCTGGTGGAGCATGAACTGCTGGCAATCGCGCGACAGGCAGCGCGCGGACGCTGAACCGGCTTGAAGGCGGGGCAATGTCGCCACATATTGCGGCTATGGATAAACTGCACCTGACCGACGCCGAATGGCGTGAGAAACTGTCGCCCCAGCAATATCATGTGCTGCGCGAAGCCGGCACGGAACGGGCATTCACGGGCGAATATAACGCCAACAAGGCCGAGGGCACCTATTTCTGTGCCGGATGCGGCGCAGAGCTGTTCGATTCCGACGAGAAATATGACAGCGGATCGGGATGGCCCAGCTTCACCGCGCCAGTTGACGGGGACGCGGTCGAGGAGCACCGGGACATTACCCACGGCATGGTCCGCACCGAGGTGCGTTGCGCCAAATGCGAGGGGCATCTGGGCCATGTGTTCCCGGACGGACCGGGCGTCACAGGCCTGCGCTATTGCATGAACAGCGCTTCGCTGGACTTCAAGGGGCGGTAGGCGCTTTAGATTTTCCCGTCTTCCCGCGAAGGCGGGAATGACGGTCAGCATCAGGCAAAGCTGCTGCTTTTTTCAGCGCTCCGCGATGTCTTGACCATCCAACCAGTATGCACATCCCAGTGCATCTGCTGCGTCGGCATCCGACAACGCTGCCACCGTCTGCCAGCCTTCCGCGCGCAATGCCTTTGCCCGCTCCGCATCATGCCCGATCGGCAGGAACAGGCGCTTCCCCTCCACCGTCGCCAGTCCCGCCTCGATCAGCGGATCGGGATAGAGCGAAAAGCCCATCGCCGGTTCGGCGGTGCCATCCGAGCGCAGGATGGCATAGCTGCCGCCCCGCCCGATCTCACCTGTAAACCCGGCCGCAAAGATCGAGAAGCCGAACCAGTTCTGATATTCAAAGCCATGGCGCTCGGTCGGGTCGAGCGTCAGCGTGATGTCCCACCCGATCGGTTTGGCGATGGCGCGCAGGCCAGCGATACGACTGGTGATCGCGCCACCGGTCGCTGCGTTCAGCTTTTCCAGCCGCTCCATCGCCGGGTGAAACGGTCCAGCGGCCTCGATCAGCGGCAGGTAGGCGGCGGCGCTTTCACCCAGCGCGACGAGCGCGCCGGCATCCTTGGCGTCCAGTTCCGTGCGTACGGCTTCCAGTTCGTCCGCTGACAACGGCATCGGCCCGACCGCCAGCGTGTCGATCAGGTCCGGCAGGGTGAAATCGAAGGTGATCCCTTCGACGCCCGCTGCCTGCAGGGCCTCGATCGCAACGTTCACCACCTCCACGGCGGCGGCGACGCTGTCGCTGCCAATGATTTCGGCGCCGATCTGCAGCCGTTCGCGTTCGGGCCGCAATTGCCCTGCGCGCAGACGCATCACCGGCCCTGCATAGGAAAGGCGCAACGGCCGCGCGGCGCCCGCAAGGCGCGTCGCAGCGATTCGTCCGACCTGCGCCGTCATGTCGGGCCGCAACGCCAGCGTACGCTGCGACACCGGATCGACCACGCGCAGCAGATCCTGCGCACGCGCCGACTTCAGCCGGCCGATCAGCGTATCCTCGAACTCCGCCAGCGGCGGCATCACACGCTGATACCCATGTGCGGCGACCGTATCGAGGACACGGCGCTCCAATCGCGCGGACGCCTCCGCCACCGGTGGCAGCTTATCGGACAGCCCTTCGGGCAACAGGCCGGGCGGGATGGCGCTCATGCGCCTGCTCCGGCGGACTTGATGGCGAAACGGATCACGACTTCCCCGCGAATGATGTCGCCGCCTCCATAGCGATGTTGCGACGAAAGGGAACGGATTGCGTTACATCGGCCCACTGGGAAGGAAACGCCCTTCCGGATCACGCATATGTTCCGCGGCGAATTCCGCACGGATCCAGTCGCGGAAAGCCTTCACTTTCGGTGTCTGGCGCGCATGCGTGGGATAGGCGACATAATAGGCGCGCCGCTCGATGATGAAGGACGGCACCGCCTCCACCAGCAGCCCCGCCTCCACTTCGGCACGCCACAGATACATGTTGAGAATGGCGATGCCCTGCCCTGCAATCGCGGCGCGCCCCTCCATCACCTGCGAATCAAACGCGACACTGGGCGCGCCCGGCTCATTATGGTCGACACCCATGTCCGCGAACCATTCGGACCACCAGATGTCGTCCGGCGACAGGAGCGGCAGCGCCTTAAGCGCCGCCGCGCCGGAAATCGGCCCGTTGGCCTTCAGGAAAGCCGGGCTGCACAGCGGCGCAAGCCGGTTGTAGGACAGCTTCTTCGCCTCCACGCCGGCCCAGTTGCCGTCGCCGCTGCGGATCGCGACATCCACGCCGTCGCGCGCGAAATCGACCATCGAATCGGATGCATGGATGCGAACGGCCAGGCCCGGATGCCGCATTTGAAAAGTGCCGATGCGGGGCGCCAGCCAAAGATTGGCGTAACTGTTCGTACAGCTGATCGTCAGCACGGAACTGTCCTCACCCTTGAGTGCGGCAAAGCCCGCCCGCATCTCGTCAAAGGCTCGGATGATCGTCGGCGCCAGCGCCCTGCCTCTTTCCGTCAACTGGACCTTGCGTCCGACACGATGAAACAGGCTTATGCCAAGTCGCTCTTCCAGTAGCTTTATTTGATAGCTGACCGCAGCCTGCGTCAGGCCAAGTTCCCCTGCGGCAGCGGTGAAATTCTCAAGCCTAGCGGCTGCTTCGAACACGCGGACAGCTGCAAGAGGGGGAAGGGCTGACACGGAACAATGATAAGCATGACTTATGCAACAGGTCCATGCTTTTGTTTCCGCGAGCGATGCTGACCGGCCATATGCCCCATGCCGACAACATCATCCAACAAGAGGAAGAAAGGTACGGCAATGTTGAAGAGTAACGCGGGACAGAGACTCGCCTCCGCACTGCTGGCGCTGGCGATCGGATCGATGGTGGTGTTCGCCGCCGCCGCGCCGGTCGGCGCCGACGCACAGGATCGCGACGCGCTCACCGCCTGCAAACAGACCACCCATCACATGCTCGCTTAGCGCGGGACATGCCATCCACATGAAAGGACAAACCCATGAACGAAAGGATCGAGGCCCGCATCTGGGGCGATCATCACGAGGAACTGACCAGCGGCATGAACGGCCTGTTCGCGCGGATCATGGACGCATTCCGCGTGCTGCACCGAATCGAATGGTCGGCCCCCTGGAAGTCGGAAGCCGGTTTTGAATGATGTCTCCGATTACCTGAAGGCGGAAGGATAGGGATTGCGACCAACGCACTTGCTCCGGGCGCGGAACGCCGCCACTGGATGCTCCCCGTGCAGTCCGATGATTCCCTCGTCCTTCCGCCGCCACCCGTGCTTGAAGCCGGTGCGGCCCTTTTTCTGGATTTTGACGGAACGCTGGTTCCGCTGACCGACGTCCCCGATGCGGTCCAGGTCGACCCGGACCTTCACACCCTTCTGGATCGATTGAGCGATGCCTTGCAGGGACGCCTCGCCATCGTCAGCGGGCGCTCCATCGCCACCTTGCGCGACAATTTCGGCCTCAGCCATCTGCGGCTGGCCGGCACCCATGGCCTTGAATTCGCCGAACCGAACGAAGCGCCGCGCACGCCGTTGCGCCTTGAGGAAGTCAACGCTGCAGAGGCGCGCCTGCACGCCTTTGCCGACGACAAACCCGGACTGTTGGTCGAGCGCAAATCCATTTCCGTCGGCATCCATTTTCGCCGCGCACCGCATTGGGGCGATGCCTGCGCCGCACTTTGCGCTGCGCTGGCTTCGGAAACGGGCCTGTTTCTGCAGGCCGGCAAGATGGCGTTCGAACTGCGCCCGGGCGGGGCGGACAAGGGCACGGCGCTCGCCGCCCTGATGGAAAGTCCCGCCATGCGGGGCGGCACCCCCGTCTTCATCGGCGACGATGTCACCGACGAGGAAGGCTTCATCGCCGCGACGGCACATGGCGGCTTCGGCATTCTGGTCGGCGAGTTGCGCGCCACGGCGGCGCAATGGCATTTGGAACAGGTTGCGGCCGTCAGGCATTATCTAGGCGAGAGCGCCGACCGGATCGGCTGAGGAGAGGCTTCGGGCGCCCCATCATGGACTGACCGGGCCTCTTTCGGCGCGCTTATCGGAGCCGGATAGCGGCTCGTTCGCGCCAGATGAGGGATCGTGACGCTACTCGACCAGCCCAGACCGGACATGGCCGGTAGTGAGGACTTCCCCAGGGTCAGCGGCAAGGATGCCCGCAATCTCGACCTGTGGCCCATCGGCAATTGCCAGGCATCGGCATTGATCGACCGCGCCGGCCGCTTCGTCTGGGCCTGCGTTCCGCGCGTCGATGGCGATCCGGTCTTTTCCGCCCTTCTCGACAAGGGAGACTGGGATGCGCCGGAAACGCGCGGCTTCTGGGCCATCGAAATCGAAAATCACGCGTCGACCGAACAACATTACATCCGCAACACGCCGGTCCTTTGCACGCGCCTTACCGATCGGGACGGCAACGCGATCGAAATCCACGACTTCTGCCCGCGCCACCGGCACAAGGGGCGCATGTACCGGCCCGTCGCTTTCGCGCGCATCGTCAGGCCGGTCGAAGGCAGCCCCCGCATCCGCGTGCGCCTACGCCCGACCACAGCATGGAACGCGGAAAAGGTTCCGATCAACTACGGCTCCAACCATATCCGCATGGTGCTGTCCTACATGGCCATGCGCCTGACGACCGACGCGCCGATCGGCCTCATCAATCAGGAAAGCTGGTTCCGGCTGGAGCATCCCGCACACTTCTTCCTGGGGCCGGACGAAAGCTTTTCGGATGCGCTGCGTCCCGCCGTCGAGCGCATGCTGGATGACACCATTCTCGAATGGCAGATGTGGGTGCGCGGCCTCGCCATCCCGCCCGAATGGCAGGAAGCGGTCATCCGCTCCGCCATCACGCTGAAACTCTGCCAGCATGAGGAAACCGGCGCCATCGTCGCGGCGATGACCACCAGCATTCCGGAGCATGCCGATTCCGGTCGCAACTGGGACTATCGCTACTGCTGGATTCGCGATGCCTATTACACGGTCGAGGCACTGAATCGCCTCGGCGCGCTCGACGTGCTTGAATCCTACCTGCTCTATCTCCGCAATATCGTCGACGGCGCACGTGGCGGGCATATCCAGCCGCTTTACGATGTACGCGGCAATGCCACGCTGGAGGAATGGGAAGCGGTGACGCTGCCCGGCTATCGCGGCATGGGGCCGGTGCGCGTCGGCAACGCCGCCTATTCGCAGGTCCAGCACGACGCCTATGGCCAGATCGTGCTGTCGTCGGTGCAGGGCTTCATCGACCAGCGCCTGCTGCGCATGGCGGGCCGTTCCGATTTCGAGGCGCTGGAGGCCGTGGGCGAACGCGCATGGAAAGTCTATGACCAGCCCGACGCCGGCCTGTGGGAGCTGCGCACGCGCGCGCATGTGCACAGCTACAGCGCGGTCATGTGCTGGGCCGCGTGCGATCGGCTCGCCCACGCCGCGGCCGCGCTCGGCCGGTCCGATCGCGAAACCTATTGGGGCGGGCGCGCCGCGCATATGAAGGACGCAATCCTGACCGCCGCGTGGCGAAAGGACAGCAATGCCCTGTCCGCCAATTTCGAGGATGACGCGCGCGACGCGTCGCTGCTGCAACTGCTCGACCTGCGCTTCCTGGCCGCGGACGATCCCATGTATCTCGGCACGCTGGAGGCGCTGGAGCGCGATCTGCGACGCGGTGATTCCATGCTCCGCTACAACGCACCGGATGATTTCGGCGAACCGGTCACGGCCTTCAACGTCTGCACCTTCTGGCTGATCGAGGCCTTGTATCGCACCGGCCGCGAGGACGAAGCGCGCACGCTGTTCACCCACATGCTGGAACGCCGCACCGCAGCGGGGCTGCTGTCCGAAGACCTGGATCCCATGACCGGAGAACTCTGGGGGAACTATCCACAAACCTATTCGCTGGTCGGCATCATCAACTGCGCCGTCCTCCTCAGCAAACCGTGGAGCGAATGCCGATGAGACGCATGCCATGAGCCGACTGATCGTCATTTCCAACCGGGTCAAAAGGCCCGGTTCAGGAACGGAGGCGGGCGGGCTTGCCGTCGCGCTTGCGGCTGCGCTGCAGGAAAGCCGTGGCATCTGGGTCGGCTGGTCGGGTGAAACCACCGATAACTTTACCGGCCAGATCGCCTTTCAGGAGGATCAGGGCGTCAAGACCGCGACCATCGACCTGGAGGAACAGGATATCGATGAATATTATAACGGCTACGCTAACAAGACGTTGTGGCCACTATTCCATTTCCGCATCGACCTGGCCGAATATGCGCGTGATTTTGAAGGCGGCTACAACCGCGTCAACGAACGTTTCGCCGACACCGCGAGTCCCTTGATCGAACCGGACGACATCGTCTGGGTCCATGACTATCACATGATCCCGCTCGGCAAGATGCTCCGAGATCGTGGCCACAGGAACCGTATCGGCTTCTTCCTGCACATTCCATGGCCGCCGACGCGCCTGCTCGTATCGCTGCCGCACCACAGCAAGCTGGTGGAAACGCTGTTCGCCTATGACGTGGTGGGCTTTCATACCGAGGAATGGCTGGAAAGCTTCCGTCACTATGTCGAGCGCGAGATGGGCGGCACGGTCAACGGCGATTTCGTAACGTTGGGGGACCGCACAATTCAGGCCGTCGCCTGTCCGATCGGCGTCGACGCCAAGGAGTTCATTGCCGCAGCCGACAGCAACGCGGCGCACGAGATGCGTGAACAGGTTGGGGAATCGCTCCAGGGTCGCGCATTGATCGTGGGCGTAGACAGGCTCGATTATTCCAAGGGTCTCGAAGAGCGTTTCAACGGCTACGCCCGCATGCTCAAGGACCATCCCGAATGCCACCGCAACGTCGTGCTGCTACAGGTTGCCCCGCCTTCGCGCGGAGAAGTGGAAAGCTATCAGGAAATCCGCGCCACGCTCGACGCGCTCGCCGGGCGCATCAACGGCGAATATAGCGACGTTGACTGGACGCCGATCCGCTATGTAAATCAGGGTTATCCCCGCGATCGGCTGGCCGGCATTTACCGCGCCGCACGGATCGGGCTGGTGACGCCACTCCGCGACGGGATGAACCTTGTCGCCAAGGAATATGTGGCGGCGCAGGATCCGGAGGATCCGGGCGTGCTGATCCTGTCGCGTTTTGCCGGCGCGGCATTGCAGTTGAAAGATGCGCTGCTCATCAATCCCTATTCCGCCGAGGAAATGGCGGATGCGATCCTGAAGGCACTCGCCATGCCGCTCGACGAACGCAAAAGGCGCTGGCACCAGATGATGAAAAGCGTCGAAGAACAGGATATCACCTGGTGGCGCGCCTGTTTCACTGGCCGTCTGAACAAGGTCGGCAATCTGGAATCCGTATCGGAACCGGCCGCAGCCTGAACGCAGGCATGTGTCCCGACACTCTATGGCCTTATCCTATTGATTTGTACGACTTTGGTCGCATCCGTAACTGCGCGCTATGAACCGAAAAGCTTTTGTTAACCGCTTTCCTGCCTTTTCGAGATGTGCTCACGCACAGGGAAGGTTGGACACCCTTTTCGCGGCTGGATTGCCGATTCAGGCTATCTGGGCGCAGCCAACTTTCCCAACACTGTCGGACGCTCTCCCCTGATCCGACACTGAGACTCAAAGGGCTGCGCAGACTATCTGCGCAGCCCATTTTTCATCCACAGGCCTTCCGCGCCACGGCTATGGCCGCAGTTCGCGCGCAACCGGATACAAAAGATAGCGGGAGTCGTAATAGGGCGTGCGCTCGTAAAACCATCCGAGCCGCGCATCCGGGTCGGCCGCGAACTTTGCGTCCGCAGCAAGCTTTGCTTCAAATTCGGCCTTCAGCTTCGCGTCGTTCGCCAGCATGGCCTCGGCAAGCGGCGCGATCGCATACCCCTCGATATATTCGGTCCGCATCAATATCTCGGGAAAAAGGCCCCAAGCCAGCATGGAATCGGGCGACTCCGCCTCCAGCATTGTCGCGGCGAGCAATCCGAGCGGCTGGTCGGATGGTACACGAACCGATCCGGCCGGAAAGCTTTCCTGACGGGTTTCGTGTATATAGCGCGCCGATTTCAACGGCACATGCCCTTCGTTCGCAGCGCCCAGGACGGGATCAGCCAGCCTGACCATATCGACTTCTACCGTGCGCAGTGCGTCGATCGTCTCGAACGCCACGCCGTGCAGTTTCAGCAGGGCAATCAGATCAGGCTTGGTCACCGGCACCCACCACGCCTCTGGCAGCGCCACCGTCAGGTCTGGTTCCTGCGTGAACAGCTTGATAGTCTGCTTCTCGGGCTTGCCGAGATAGCGGACCTCGTCGATGCCCGACGCTGCGGAATGATATTTCTCGAATGCGATGCCCAGATTTTCGACCTCGCCCGTCGGTTCCTTACCCAGCTTCCAGGTCATCACCAACTGCGCCGGCCGCATCGCCATGTCAGTTGCGATGGCCTTTTCCAGCGTCGCATCATCCTGGCCCACCAGTTTCAGGATCGCCTCCAGCAGGACATAGGTGCCAAGCACCCGCTGGCCGTAGGGCTTGAGGCTATGGTTCTCGATCAGCACCGTCGGCAGGTGGATCATGTCGCCATAGCCGTTGGAAAAACGCGCCGGCATATAGGTACGCGCCGCTCCGGCCGTCGGATTGCGGTCGTCCATCAAGCCAGGAAAACCGCCGGGGATATGCCCTTCCTTGGCCAGCGCCTTCATGATGGCGGGTCGGAAACGCGTGTCGAGCCACTGGCCGATCGCGGGCGATTGGGCATAGCGCCCGTCCCACCCGTTATAGCCAAAGGTGATGTCGTACTGGTAATCATGGCCGTCCGTGACGTGCACGTCGATGTAAAGCGAAGGCTTGTACTTCTGAATGAGGCCCAGCATCGCCCGCGTTTCGGGCGCATCCGCCTTCACATAATCCCGGTTGATATTGAGGTTCTGCGCGGTCGTGCGCCAACCTTGCTCCTCCGGCCCCTTCTGGTTTGGCCGATTGTAGCGGCTCGCGCGTTCATGCGCATCGACCGAAAAGACAGGCACGAACAGAAGGTCGGCCTTGTCGAGCAGCCCATCCTTTCCGCGCAGCGCGATGTCGCGCAACAGCATCATGCCGGCGTCCTTGCCGTCGATCTCGCCTGAATGAATACCGGCCTGCACCAGCAGCACCGGCTTCTTCGCGCCATCGGCGGCGGGGCCTTTCGTCGCCAGCACCGCCATCATCTCGCGCCC
>Ga0075012_10002777_pt1 | contig 17016 bp, 22 predicted proteins | sample All_14_2_FD_71474 | JGI IMG/M metagenome (GOLD analysis project Ga0075012, IMG submission 71474) | Freshwater microbial communities in response to fracking from Pennsylvania, USA - Allegheny Zone_MetaG_DW_15 | ecosystem: Environmental > Aquatic > Deep subsurface > Groundwater > Drilled... | reverse complement strand
ATGGCGCCAACCGTGAAGGTGTCGAAACCCAGACAGCCCCGCAAACGTGTGGGCAGGCAGGAACACAAAGAGGTTGCGGATGCCGCGCATGCCTGAAGCCGCACCGCGCAGATGTGGGAGACAAAACTATATTTCGTGCCCTGAGCGAAACCGGAAACCCAACCGTGGACACCCTGAGCAAGGTTCTACACGCGATGGGCCTGCGCCTGAGTGTGGCGCCGCTGGAAACGCACACATGACAGCGCCCGGCTGAACCGTTTTTGCCCCAGCTAGGCCGGGCCTAATTACCTCGACCGAAAAGCCAGTTTCCCCGCTGGCCTGCTGGTGGCTTTTTCATCGGGGTGTGAATGGGGATGGAAGAATGGTAGGGCTAACTGGAAGACGTGTACTAGATGATTTGCTTAGATTTCGTGAGTCCAAAGGTGAGTTGGTGGACGATACCGAACATCTGCGAGATGCATATGTATTTGCAGAGAAACAAAAGACACTCCCGCGTATAGATAAATTGGGCATGCTGTTGGAGTTGCCGCCGATTTTGCTTGAATTGCCGCCTGATTTTGAGGTTTTTTATAATGAAAAAATATACCGGGTATCGGCGCTGAAAGCTCGATTAGAGGGGCAAATTGAAAGGCAGAAAAGAGGTCGCTACAAATTGTGGGAGACTGCTGAAATTCTGGCGAACGCATTGCAAAGCACATCCGGCTTGGACGCACAAGCACGTAGCATAGCAACCAGAATGAAAGAAGCCTTCAAAAATGGTGGGCTTCGCTTCTACGATTCCACTACGATAGGCATCGACCCGAAAGGCTATTTCGGAGATTTTTTGGATTACCCGGACTCGACCGAAAACTTCACCACCCCCAAAGAGGTGAATGAATGGTTGGAAAGAACGGGGAGCCTGCTCAGATTCCCAGAAGAAGCGGGTACGCCAACAGCGGCAGTTGCTGATGTGCTTGCACTCCAGACAAGCCCGAAGGTAATGCCGTCTGCGCCAGCAAAACGGGTGCTAGCATGCGAAATTCAAGATGCCGCCATTCTGGCTGCGATTCGGGAAGCAGGACATAACCCGCTTGCGTTGCCGAAATGGAAAAACAACACCCCAGGCGTAAAGGCCCAAGTCCGTGAATTGCTGATCGGCAAGCATAGCGCCTTCCCAAATAATGGAACCCAGTTCAGGCACGCATGGGATAGGCTGCGACTGCGTGAGGAAATAGCCGATGCTTGACTGACCGTCTTGGGTATACCCACAACTGGGGGATACGGGGAGACTTGCGAGGGGGGATAGTGACCGGGAAATGATGCAGCCATGTTCAACAAACCTGAGGGTTTAGACCGTGGCAGCAAATACCGTTCAACTCACCCCGCTGGCGCAGGAAACACGCTCAGCACTTCCAACCACCGAGGCCGCCGCGCATTTGAATCGCGCACAGCAGACGCTCCGCTTGTGGGCAATGCGCGAGGATGGCCCTTTGCTTCCGCTGCGCATCAAAGGACGCCTGGCATGGCCGGTGTCTGAGCTGAAGCGCGTGCTGGGGGTGCCAGCATGATGGCCGCCGCGTACATCCTGGCGCGCCTGGTTCGCTGGTGGAGGGCCGCAAAATGACCCGCCAAGTAGAAAAAAGCCCTACCACCGGGCACGCGCTGGCCGTCAAGAATCCGCGACAACTGCGCGCCTTGCGTGCCCTGTTGGCCGGGCCGGTGAGCCGCGAACAGCTTGACCGCGCCACGGGCGCAAGCAATTCCCCCAATGTCGTTCGGCACTTGCGTGGCAAGGGCTTCGAGATTCCGTGCACGCACACAGAAGCCACCGACCTAGACGGCAAGCCCTGCCACCCTGGCGCGTACAGCTTGACCGATGCAGATCGGGCGCGGGCGCTGGCCGTACTGAGCAAGGACGCACAAGAGGGGCCGCAATGAGCTGCACAAACACCCATGGGCGTGATACATTCCGCTCCAAGGCGAAAGCCCCGGTGTGTCGTAGCACCTTATCCGAAGCGGTAGCAACCCCCACCGAAAAGCGGGGTTTTGTCATGCCCAATTTCTGGGGCTGGTGCGCCTGCACAGCCTCATGGTTTCGGGGCGTGGTGGGGGCTATCCGCAAGGACGCCCGCACGGCTTCGGACGTGCTACGAACCACCACGCTCCACCTGTTGCACGTCGTAGCGCAGCCGGTGGCCCTTGTAACTCCCGAAGGAGCCAAGACCATGACCAACGTCACCCCCATGGTGCGCATCATTGCGCCCGCCACGTCCCCCAGTACCGCCACAGGTGCACCCACCCCAACTCCGACCCAGCACGGCACCGACTTGGTGGCCCTGCACATGGCCGCCTGCAATGGCCTGAACGCAGCATTGCGCCTGCTGACCGACCCAGTCACTACTGCCACGGACGCGGCGGTTTTTGCCCACGCCCTGGCGCGCGCCATGCGGGCGACCACTGCACTCAAGCGCGCATGCGCAGAGCTGAACGGGGGTGCAGCATGAACGGCGTCCGATTCGATTACTGGCCTTTCGCCTGCTCCACACTCGACCCCGACCAAGCGGCACAGGAGGGGCGCGACTATCTGCATGAAGTGCTGGGCGGCGGTTTGTGCATCTCCGCTGTGCTTGCTGACGCTTACCAAAGCCCCCCGACAACGACCAGTGTTGTAGCCCGCTCCGCGTTTGTTGCCGAACTGGTACGCATGGCAAAAGGCGGTGCAGCATGAGCGCCCTCACCACCCACCAAGCCGCCACACCGAGCGGCCGAAAACTCATCGTCATTGAATCCACTTGCGCACCCTTTGCAGAGGCGGATGACCTGATCGAATTGCAGCCCGGGGGCTTCGACGGTGATGGCGTGTATGCGCTTGAGTACCTCCGTCCTGCCGGCCGCACCAACTGGTCAGGGCTTCGTCGAGTTCGTGCCCACGGCGGGCATCTTGAGATTCATGAGCGCTCAGGGGGCTGGGTGGCCGTGAACGAGGCCGTTCGGTTCCTTGGCAAAGTGTGCGGTGTGCACAAGCCCCACCAAATGCACCGCTTTCAGCCTTTGGTGGCGGCAGAACGGGGGCACCATGCGCAATAAGCCCCCAAGACGCGATGAACGCCGCAAGGCGCGCGAACAGAAACGCCGGGGGGTAGCCCCATGAGCGCGACCACCCAAGCCGGTTATCGGGATTCCGATATCCGAGGCACGCCCACCACCGACAGCACCACCACGGCAGCCGTGCAAGCCGCCCTTGTGGCCATCCTGGCCGAGGTGATCGACTACCCCAAAAAGCGCCCCTACAGCCCCGACAGCTTCCTACCCGCTCACCTGGTGGAACAGGCCAGCGCAGCGCTGGCGGGGGCCGGGTTCGACGTGGCCAGCCTTCAAACCCCAGGGGGTGCGCCTTGAGCAACCACCACCAACCCCCCGCCGATGCCGCCCTGCTGGCCGAACAGGCTGGGGCTTTTGAGATGCACACAGCACTGACCGCGATGCGTGGAGCACGCAATCAGGCCGAACGCTTCAGCATTTTGAGCGATCAACTGGTGGCACTTGTCGCGGACGGCAACCCGCATGCCGCTGCTGGCGCTGCAACGATGCTTGTGAACTGGATTGAGCGCGGGATGGGGGTCGACACATGAGCTTCAGTCGCGACAACCTACCTGACCCGACCACCTACTTTGAGGGCGTGGGCCTGAACCTGCGCGGCCCCGGTAAGTGGAAAACCACCCGCTGCGAATTCCACGGCGGCAGCGACAGCCTACGCGTGAACACCCGAGACGGACTGATTGCGGAGTGCGCGCGTGCCGACCGAGGGGCGTTCGCTTGAGCGTCAAGATCATGGCCGCAGTGTGGGAGCTGTTTCCTGGCGGCGGCTCTGAACTACTCGCGCTGCTGGCCCTTTCAGACTTTGCAGACGACGATGGTCGATGCTTCCCGAGCGTGGCGACCATCGCAAAGAAAACGCGCCTGTCGAAGTCGCAGGCACAGCGAGTCGTGCACAGCCTGATCGCTTCAGGCGTGGTTCAGGTCGAGGGGAATCCGTCGGGCGGTGCGCCGGGATCAACCCGCCGGTATCGCGTCATGGTGGACCGCTTGGCGGGTCGCTTGGATGCCACCCCTACGGGTCGCATAGATGCGACGGGTAGCGCCGGTGCGACGGGTCGCATGGATGCGGCAGAGGGGTCGCATGGGTGCGGCGAGACGGGTCGCACCCATGCGACCCAAACCATCAATGAACCATCAGTAACCACCAAGAGGGGTGCGCAAGCTGCCCCTACCCCCTCCAAACCGGTTCGACAGAAGCGTGATGAGGTTACCCTGACGGCTTACTTGGAAGCCTGCAAAGCCGCGAAAACCAAGCCAATCCCTGATGGCCACAGCTTGCGGACCTGGGCACAAGAGGCGGGTATTACCGACGAGATGCTGCAGATTGCCTGGGTGCAGTTCCGTGAGCGGTACGTCGAGGGCGAGAAGGGCAAAGGCAAGCGCTACAAGGACTGGCCCGCCCACTTCGCCACGGCGATCAAAAACAACTGGTTCAAGCTGTGGTTTGCTGGTGACGGCGGGATGCAGTGGTCATCCATCGGCATGACCCACAAGACCGTTTTGGACGCCCGCATGGCGCAAAAGGAGGCCGAGCATGCATGACGACGATCTGATGGCCGTTCTGCCGCCGCACTCCATTGAGGCCGAATCCAGTCTGCTGGGCGCGCTGCTGCTGGACAACACGTCCATCGACAGAGTGGTCGACCTGGTGTCAGCCGCCGACCTGTACCGGTTTGAGCACCGGACGACTTTCGAGGCTGTGATCGAGCTGATCGACGCGGGCAAGCCGGCGGATGTAGTGACGGTGTTCGAGCACCTGCAGGCCCGGGGCAAGGCAGATGAAGCCGGCGGGCTGGTCTACCTGAACGCGCTTGCCCAGTACGTGCCCAGCGCGGCCAACATCCGGCGGTACGCCGAGATCGTGCGGGACCGTGCCGACCGCCGCGCGCTGCTGGCCAACGTACACCGGGCGCACGAGCTGGCTGGCGACGGGGAACTGACCTACCCGGCGGCACTGGCCGAGGTGCAGGCCCTGTTCGATGCCCCAGACCGCGATGCCAAGGTGCGTGAGGCGACGGCGGTGGGCGACTTGGTGGACAGCCTGGTCGTTCGCATCAACGACTTGGCACACGGCCTCATAGCGCCTGGAATCTCGACCGGGTTCGAGGCGCTGGATCGCTTTCTTGGTGGCCTGAAGCCTGGCCGACAGATCGTGATTGCCGCGCGTCCCAGCGTAGGCAAGACCTCATTGGCGACTGCCATCGCAATGGCTGCAGCGAAGGCGGGACATCCAGCGGCCGTGTTCAGCATGGAAATGCCGACGGCGGACCTCATGGAGCGCCTGGTGGCCTGCTTGGGGCGGGTGAGTCTCGCGCAGCTTTCAATTGGGCGCCTAAACGCCGAAGAGTGGTCCCGTCTGACTGAGGCCGCCGAAGCGCTGCGCACATTGCCGCTGCATATCGACGACACGCCCGCCCTGGGCTTGGCAGACCTGCGCAGCCGTGCGCGCCGCCTCAAGCGCCAGTGTGGTGTGCAGTTGTTGGTGTTGGACTACCTGCAGCTCGCAGCCCCGAGCACCCGGCGCCAAGATGCGGGGCGGCACCACCAGATCGAAGAGTTGTCGCGCGGCTTGAAGGTGCTGGCCAAGCAGCTGGGCCTGACAACCGTCGTTCTGAGCCAGCTCAATCGGGAGGTTGAAAAACGCACGTCTGGGCGCCCTGTCCTGGCCGACCTCAAGGAAAGTGGCGCCATCGAAGAGGATGCTGACGTCGTGATCTTGCTGAGCGACACCGGCGCCACGACGTCGGCCGGTCACAAGGTGATTCGCGCCGACGTGGCGAAAAACCGGTCGGGGCCGAAGGGCGAGTTGTTCCTCGCCTTCGATGGGGAACACCAACGCTGGAGCGAGACCCGCGAAGTGCCCGTGCCTTCAACACAGAAACCCCGACCGTACACAAATGACCTCTGAAAACACACGATTCGCGTGCATGGGCGGCCTGAAAAATCAACCTTTTGCGCAAGAGGTAGAAAATGACTGACACCCCCAAGCGAGGCAGGCCGCGCGACCCCGATAAGCTGGCATTGATTCTGGCGGGTCTGAGTGGTGACCCCGATATGTTTTGTGAGTACGGCACACCGCCCTACAGCGTGGCGCACCTGGCGCAGCGCCTGAACATGGACCCCTCCAACCTACGCGTCAGCCTGCTGGCCTTGGAGCGCGATGGTCTGGTGATTCGAGAGCTGCGTGCGATTCCGGTTTGGAACGCCATCGCCCAAAATGACAGGGACCGCGTGTGCCTGTGTTTCTGGCATGCGGAAACGATGGTGCGCGACCAGGCAGCGGCTGACAACTGGCGGGCGGGTTCAAGTGTTCGATCCGAAAACGCGTTCGCCAGCATTTTCGGCAACCACAACACTCCAGCGTGATGGTCCATTTTTGGACCATCTATCTGCCCAACCCCACCCGCGATAGACGCCCATCTTTGAAGGGAACGCTATCGGGAAAAAGCGACCACGGGGCGCGCTGAACAGGTCTCAGAGTGTGCCCATGAGCACCAAACCTGTACCCACCGAGACCACCCTGCTTACCACGAAAGCCGTTGCAGCCCTGGTAGGCAATCAGCCCCGCACCGTTATGAAATGGCGAGCCCAGCCGGGCGAGGGGCCTCCTTTCGTTCGCCTCAACCGTCGGATGGTCCGGTACCGGCGTTCGGATGTGGATGCCTTCATTGCGGCGCGTGTCGTTTCACAAGAGGTTTCACAGGAGGCCACATGAGATTCCCATTCACGTCCAAAAAGACCGTACCAGTTCAACCGATTGAATCACCCATGAGCACAACCCCCAACCCGCTTCAAACTTCAGATGGCACCACCCACACACCGCCACAAGCGGGGAGCATGCAAGCATCCAAAATGCCGGTGCTGGCATCCGAAGGTTTGCTGAGTGCCGACACATTGACCCGCCATTGCGCGGCATTGTCCACCCCTGAGCTTGTTGGCCTGGCTCACCAGTGCAGGGCATTGCAGATCCAGATACTGCGCAGCGTTGGCGTGCTGGCCATGCTGAGCGAGGCTGTTGAGCAGGCAGCGGGTGAAGGGCTTCAACCCATCGAGTGGCTGAAAAATCGGGTAGAGGAACTGACGTCCGAGCAACAGAAAGCCGAGCTGGCCAAGGTGCGTGTGAGCCAACGCAAAAAGGCCAGGGGTGATCAGTTGATGCCCTTGGACATTGCTGTTGGTCATCGATCATACGGTTTGAGTTGTGAGCGTAACGAGCTGCTGCAGCGCATTCCTCTGCTGGCGCACAAAAAGCACGGCGACCTCACCGCGGCCTACCAAGATTTGCTTCGTTTGGGACTGACTTCTGAACAGATCCGGGCGGCGGGTGGGCCTGTGGACCCCGAAGTAAAGGACCGGAAGCAACTTGAGGAATACCGACTTCGGTTGCCTGTTGTGAATTCTGAGCTGGACCGCTTGAGCGCTTACACCGCCGACCCAGCGCGCAACCCGTCGCATCTTGAAGGACTTGGGTTCGATGAACTCATCAAGGCCGCACAAACGTTGGACGAAACGGAGGCCCCGCGATGAAAGACGCGCACGGCTACGCCCAGCTGCGGGCCGACATCCGCCGTGACTTCGGGCTCAGCAACCGTGAGGCCCGTTTCGTCATGGAGCTGGTGGTGGACGAAAACGCCAGTGCTGCGTACGTGCGGGCTGGATACGCTGCGAAGAATGCAAACGACAACGCGGCCCGCCTGACAGCAAAAGACAGCATTCAGGCCGCAACAACCCATGTGCGCGCAAAAATCGCCGAGCGGGTTGGCTATTCCGCTCAGGAAGCACTGGAGTTCGTGGCGAACGTGCTGCGTGCAGATCCGCGTGAGCTGGTGGAGTACCGGCGTGGATGCTGTCGGTTCTGCCACGGCGACCAGTTCATGTACCAGCGCACCAAGGGTGAGATGGCCCGGGACCGTGCGAAACACGATGCCCTGGTGGAGCGCCGACAGGAGCGCAACAAGGACTACGAAGACCCCGGGTTCGATGAACAGGGCGGGGAAGGCTTCGACTTGCGACTGGACCCCCATCCGCAATGCCCGAGCTGTGGGGGCGATGGAGTTGGCCGGGTGGTGATCAAAGACACGCGAAGCCTCAGCCGGGCGGCAGCGGCCCTTTATGTGAGCGTGAAAGAGAGCAAGGACGGCATCGAGGTCAAGATGCTCGACAAGGTTGCGATGGTGGAAAAGATGTTCCGCTTCCACGGCCTGTACGAGGCTGACAACAAGCAGTCGGCGGCCCAAGCTGCGGACCCCGCTGCCCTGATCGCCTTGAGCGAGGCCATGGAGCGTTCGCGCGAGCAGTACGCTGCCACGATTGAGCGGCGCCGGCAGGCAGGTTTCACAGGGGATTGACCATGATCGAACAACAACCCTTCACCCCGGCCAACGCCGATGATCTGCAGCAGCGCTGCAAGGCCGCACAGACCGCATTCCTGGGCGGCGTGGCCTGCGCTCTTGCCCTCGAAGAGGTGACTCGGGCACGCCAGGTCGGCGAGCAACCGATTGAAGCGCGTGTGCAGCAACGGCTGCGCGCCCTGATGATCGAGACCGACAGTGAGGTGTCGAATGACTGAGCCGTTCCGCGTGGAGGTGACGGGCAGCAACCGAGGGAACGAGGCCGTGTTGTGGTCCGACTGGACGGGGTTGTCACCACATCTTATTGCCAGCTTCTACCCGGTCGAACGGATCAGTGACGGTCAGAGGGCGGAACGTTGGGCGCGCGATCCGACAGAGCCAGAGGTGCGCGCTCCGATCACCGATGGCCGCCTTGAGGCCACGCAGAACTGGCACAGTCCGTTCGAGAACATGGACTTGGGTCAGCAGTTTTCCTCGATCAGCGCGTTACTGCAAACGGGTGCCGCGGCGCAGACGATGATGCTGGTTCAGGATTTTGTGGATAAGTTGGGTATCGCGCCCCTGACCGCTGCAACTCAATGGGCGACCAGTAAAACGAAAGGTTTTGAGGGCAGATCATCCATCACCAAGCTCAACAGCCGCCAGGTGTTCATGGGCATGCCCCCGGCCAAGCTGACGCTGACCGCGCATTTTCGGGCGCTCAAGGATGCGCGGGTGGAAGTTGAAGACCCGCTGAACCAACTCATGCGCTGGGCACTGCCGCAGGAACTGGCGCCAGATGGCCCGTTGCAGCAGTTCCTCAGGACCGGTGACTTTTCGCTGTTCCCATCCAGAATTCCCCGGATCATTGGCATGAGCTACGCGAACATGCAGCTTCTGCCCCTGGTGATCGAATTCATTCCCTACCCGATGACGGGGCCGCGCGACCGCAACGGTGCGATGTTGTCGGCAGCGGTGGAAATGCAGCTCTCGACGCTGACGGCCATCGACGCGAACGACTGGAACGGCGTTCGGAGGGTGTGATGGCCACAAGACCCTCACTTCACGGCGCCTTCGCCGAACTGAAACGCCGACAAGAGGCCGAGCTGCGCCAGCGACAGGGCGCAGACGGCATTCTCGGACCCGATGTGGTGGGTGCCCGCAACGGGATCAGCACCGCCAAGCTGCTGCAAACGACGCTGGGCGGCAGCTTGCGGGCCATCACCGCCGGAGACTTGAAGGTGTTCAAGGCCCGCGCGAAAGCGCTGGGCAAGCAGTACCGCGAGGGAATGAGCGCGCGGGACATCATCGACCAATCGACCCCGGGCGACCGGGAGCGTGCACGCGACCAGATCAGGACGGCCATTCCCACGCGCCTGACGGCGGGGGCTGTGCTGTTCACGACTTCGGCGGGGCCGGGCAGCAAGGTCACGCGGCACCTGGTGAACCTGGTTTGGCCCGGCTACGGTGCGGCAGTCTCATGGCCGGGCACGCCGCTGCAAGCGGCCAAGATGCTGACCGATCAGCCCCTCAAGTTCGATTGCGATTGCGAGCACCACCGGTACCGCCATCGCTACATCGCCACGGCGCTGGGCGCGAATTCAGGCCGCGCAGAACCCGGGTACCCGAAGCTGACCAACCCGACGCTGATCGGCGTGGCGTGCAAGCACGTCCTGCGAACGCTGGCTTCGCTGGAATCGGCCCTTGTGCGCGCCAGGTTGGCGGAAATGATTGCCGCTGACCGCAAGCGACTCGAAACCCCTGGCGCCCGTACCCGCGTCATCACCACGACAGCTGAACAGGCCGACCGCCTGGCCAAAGCGAAACCCAAGGCGATCCGAACCACCAGCGAGCGCGAGCGCACCCAGGCCCTCAAAGCGATCAGGGCGGCCATGCCCAAGGCCGCCGACGCTTCTGTGGAGGCCGGTATTGCGCAGGCCGTGAAGGCGCTGCAGGCCCGCCCTGACGTGACCGCACAGGCACTGCTGGCGGCGCTGAACACGCTGCTCAAAACCGGGGCGCCCAAATGACGCCCAGTGTGTTGACCGACTGCCAAACGCCTACCGATCTCTTGCTGATCGGGTTCCCTCCACCCCATGGCCGAGTGCCAAACCCTGAGATTCACCATGTTTGATGACCTGCCAACGAGCATCGAAGCAACCCTGTTGCGCCCGCGCCTGATTGGCGCCGACGGCGTGCCGCATATCGAGCAGTCCGACGATCCCAGCACCTGGCGCGACGATGGCGACGTTGATCTGGTGGCCGTGGGGCGCGGCATCTTCACGGTGCTGGTGGCCGATGACCGTGCCACGCTGGAGCAGGTTGACGACAGCAGCGAGGCCATGGCCGTTCGCGCCCGCTTCGAGCCCCTGGCCGGTTGCCCTCAGCCCCAGATGGCGGACACGCTGGCCGTGAGCCTTGGGGCTTCCCTGACCGTGGCCTTTGAGGTGCTGCTGACCGGTGAAGACATGACGCAAACCCCGGGCTGGACGCCGCTCATGGTGGACGGACCGCGCCCGGGTGAGCTGGTGCTGGTCCTGCGTGAAGACGTGGGGGTTGTAACGCCGTGAATACCATGAACGCGAGCATGAAAAGCGACAGCCAAGGCTTTTTGGTGGGCGAGCGCGTGGCCACGGGGGCGCAGCCCGACGCCATGAGCGGCGTCTCCATTTTGCGCAGCATGCGGACTGACGTGGGCGTGATTCGGCGCCTGCTGGAGGCTGGTGCTGGCCAGCGCATGCGCACGGCCAAGGCGCAGGCCGTGACAGCGCGCGGGCGTGGTGCTTCGGTACCCGTGGGGGCCGTTGCTGCGACTGTGGCCGACAGGCGCAGCGCAGGACTGCGAACGACTGGGGCCGGGGTAGCCACGGTGCAGAACGCGGCGCGCGGCGCCAGCAACATGCCCGCACGCGATGCCCGGGGCCGGTTTTTAAGCACGCACACTGAACCGGTGGTGGTGGCCATGCAGCGTGGCGCGGTGGTGCCCAAGGCGGGCTTGGCGGCCACGAGCGGGCAGGCGGGCACCGGTGAGCGCGATGCCCGTGGCCGGTTTGCAGGTGGCGGGCAACAGTCCAGCGATTACGCCGGGGGCGATGGCCTGCTGGGCAAGATTTCGAAGACGCTGGACGGCATTGGGGGCGCGGTGGGCAATACGGATCGGATCGACCCGACCCTGGCGGCGCTGAAAGAGGTGCGCGACGTTGTGAGCCCGGTGGGGCGCGGCGTCATGTCGCTGGGGCAGCGCCTGGCCGAGCGCAGAAAAGAGCGTTGGTATGACCGAATTTTGAAGGCGATCAAGGGCGGCAAGGGCAAGGGCGAGGGCGGCGGCGCCGGTGTCAGTGGTGCGGACGTGAAGAGCGGGAGTTTCTTCGGGACGATGCTGGGTGAAATCAGCGGCAAGTTGTTGGGAGCTCTGGGCGAAATAAGCGGCCAGGTGCTGGGTGCTCTGGGGTCGGTTGGTGGGCTGCTGGCGCGGGTGTTTGCCCCCGTAGCGGCGGCGTGGGCATCGTGGGAGGTTGGCCAGTGGCTCGGGAAGAAGCTTTACGACTGGCTGACCGAGAGTGGTTTGATGGGCAAGATTTTTGACGCCTTCGACGAGATGGTAGGCGGGGTCAAAAAAGCCGTTGCAGCTGGCGCAAAGGTGGCCAGCGATTCCAAACTGGGCAGCGATGAAGCCCGGTACCGGCCACTGACGCCAGAAGACCGGAGGGAGGCCCGACTTGACAGGCGTGGCTCAGCCCCAGATTCAATGGCGTACAAGGCTGGCGCGGTGGCGGGAACCGTTATGCGGGGTGCGGACGTGGCGGGAGGTGCCATTCGGCGACTACTGGGTGTGATTGAGACGGGGCCAGGCTTCAACGTCACAAAGAACGCAGACGGCAGCGTGACTCGACAAGTAGGCGCGCGCAACTGGCGCAACAACAACCCCGGCAATATCGAGTACGGGCCGTTTGCCAAGCGCATGGGCGCAATTGGCACAGATGGGCGCTTTGCCGTGTTCCCGGATTACGAGACGGGGCGCAAGGCAAAGGCTTCACTGATTTTTGAGGGTAAGAGCTACCGCGACCTGAGCCTGAAAGATGCGATCAGCCGTTATGCCCCACCTTCGGAGAACGACACCGCGACCTATCAGCGCACCGTGCTGGCTTCGGTGGGGGGTGCAAACCGCAAGATGGCGGACTACTCACCCGCCGAGCGAAGCGCAATTCTCGACGCCATGCAGCGCGTTGAGGGCTTCAAAACCGGAACCGTTTCCGTGGTGGGTGGCGCGGCGGCAGCCGGTATGCGATCAGCACCAACTGCCACCGTGGACATGGCCAGCTTGGTGCCCGTGCATTCGGTTTCGGTACCCATGTCAACCCCCAAGCACATGCCAGCAGCTCAGGCGGCCAACATCCCGGAGCGGCTCAACAGCAGCAAACAGCCCCCGATCAATGTGAGCGTGCGGGGCGAGGTGGGGCAGGACGTGGGCGACCGCACGATTGCCCATGTGGTCACCGGTGGCATGGGGGGCAAGCATTGATGACCACGAGGCAACGCAACCCCATGAAGCGGCTCAGCGCCATTGCACAGGCAGTTGAAGCGGTCTTTCTGCAACCACCAAGCCCCACCACCTGTTCCACCACACCCGCGACCGCTGAGAGCGGCGCAGACACAGAGACAAGCCCAATGACAGACATGGCCGACAATTTATTGACACGCAGCGACTTGAAGCCGACCGGCAGAAGGCTCAAAAAAATAACGCTCATGAACTCCGAGGGAGAGGAGCAGGACATGGGGCCGGTTCTGGTGAAGGGGCTGAACCATGAGGGGCGGCGCTGGGCCTATGACACGCAGCGAATCAGGACCGTCATGGGTGTTCGCGTCCGTGCAGCGCGCGAGGCTTTGAACGTGAGCCAATCAGAGCTTGCGGATGCAATCGGGCACGCGAACAGCACCCAGGTCTGCCTATGGGAGAGCGGGCAGAGAATGCCGCACATAAGCACGCTCATTCAGTCGGCCGACTTGCTTGGGGTGTCCCTGGATTACCTGGTTGGGCGCACAGAAGAACCAGAGACTGATTTTCGAGCTGTGCGCAGAAACGCGATGGCCGCCACGGTGAAGGCTTCGACCGAAGCGTTTGCAACGACCTTGGCCCATGAGCTGCTGCGCGGTGGCGCTGACGTGGAAGGCACGTTGCGGGGTGTGGCACTGCTGACCAAGGTTGAAGCGCTGTCCAAGGCCGTGCAGCGAATGCAGGCCGCGAACGAGGATGCTTTCAACGACCTGAAGGGAGGCGCAACGGTGCTGCGAGCGGCGGCAGAGGCGTCCGATGCAGCCGCTCAGGTTGATGAAGTCATGACCGCCACGGCAGCGGAACGCATGCGTGCACATGAGCGCCTGGCGGCATCTATTCGAGACATTGCGACCGCCTGAGGCATATCAGCGCGGAGCTTGACGGCGTCGGAGTCCCATAACGGTAGGATTTCGATGTTCTGACGGTCGTTGACAGTTGCCGCCGATGCGTCTATTATTTTTAGGCTGGTATTCTTACCCCGCGTCGCTTGGTCACCATCAGGGGCTTCAAGTGCGGATCGAAGAGTATCGGCTTTTTCATTTCTGCCCGCTGTTGCTCGCAACCGCCGACAGTTCGCTTATCGCCCCCTTCGAAGCCCCTACGAAGCCCCCAGCGACCCAACGTCCACGGCTGCATTGCTGGTGCTGCGTGAGGATCGCTGGAAGAAGCGGGTTGAGTCTGGCAAAAAAGAACCCCCATCAGGCCTAACGTGGGTAAGAGCCACGCCTCCCGATGAGGGTTCAGGACCGGCTGAGCCGACCCTTGACGGCATTATGGGCTACCAAGGCGACTGCTGCAAAGGACAGTTGAAAACAAGGAAGCCCCCGAATTCCCCGTTGCCACTTATGTCAGCAAAAGACAGCATTCGAGCCCCATCGACCCACGCGCGCACACTGTTTGAGCCGTCTGACGGTTTTCGAATGTAGGCGAACATGGGGGGCGATTTCGTTTGAAGTCAGCCTATCGCCCTAGAATGAGTCGCGAAGCCTCCACCGACCCCATGTCCATGACAGCGCAAGCTGGTGCAGCGACGGGGAACTTGGAGGCTTCCTTGTTTCCGGCCTGATTCAACAAAGCCGGTCCAATTGTTTCCATACACAAGCCCGGCATGGTGAGCCACACCCTACAAGCCCGGAACGCCGGGTGTACAAAACCCGGTACCGCAGTCTGTAAACAGTCTGTAAAACCAAAAAGTTCCGCCAGAAACAACAAAGCCCAACCTTGTGGGATGGGCTAAGTCGTTGATTTCATTGGTGCCGGAGAGATGAATCGAACACCCGACCTTCTCATTACGAATGAGCTGCTCTACCGACTGAGCTACACCGGCAACGCTCTAGATTATAGCGCGGTGTGGTAGCTGGTGATCCGGTCTACTTCGTTCTTTGATCCCAAAATCACACTGACGCGTTCGTGCAGTTTGCTGGGCTGGATATCGAGGATGCGTTGGCGACCGTTGGTGGCGGCGCCCCCGGCCTGCTCTACCAGCCAGCTCATGGGGTTGGCTTCGTACATCAGGCGCAGCTTGCCGGCTTTTTCAGGTTCGCGCTTGTCCCATGGGTACATGAAAACGCCGCCACGGGTGAGGATGCGGTGCACATCGGCCACCATGCTGGCCACCCAGCGCATGTTGAAGTCCTTGCCGCGCGGGCCTTCTTTGCCGGCCAGGCATTCGTCCACGTAGCGCTTCACGGGTTCTTCCCAGTGGCGCATGTTGCTCATGTTGATGGCAAATTCTTTCGTGTCTGCCGGAATTTGCAGGTGTTCCTTGGTGAGAACAAAGGAACCTTGTTCGCGGTCCAGGGTGAACATGGCCACGCCGTCGCCCACGGTGAGCACCAGAGTGGTTTGCGGACCATAGACGCAGTAACCCGCAGCCACCTGTTGACTGCCGGGTTGCAAAAAGTCTTGCTCGTTGACGGGTTCGATGGTGGTGGGGTCTTCGTTGCCTTTTTTGAGCACCGAGAAGATGGTGCCGATGGATACGTTGACGTCGATGTTGGAGGATCCATCGAGCGGGTCGAACATAAGCAGGTATTCGCCTTGGGGAAAGCGGTTGGGCACCACGTAGATGCCTTCCATTTCTTCGCTGGCCATGGCCGCGAGGTGGCCGCCCCATTCGTTGGCCTCAATCAGCACCTCGTTGGCAATGATGTCGAGCTGCTTTTGCATCTCGCCTTGCACATTTTCGGTGGTGGCTGCGCCAAGGACGTCGCCCAGGTCGCCTTTGTTGACGGCCTGGCTGATGTGTTTACAGGCCCGTGCAACCACTTCAAGCAGCAGGCGCAGGTTGCCCGGTATGTGACCGTCGACACGTTGTTGTTCGACGAGGTAGCGGGTGAGGGAAATGCGTTTGGACATGGTTGTTCGCTATTGGTGAAGGCGGTGTTGCGAAGCGCTGGGAGCCTGTTCTGGGTTGACAGTGGTCTGCGCGTGGCGGGGAGGGAACGGGGTCAGTCGGCCAGGGAGCGCGTGACGACTTCGCGCACGTCGTTGCTCAGGTCGGGTTTGGCGGCCACGCGCGCAATGGCTTCGCGTGCCGCGCTGCGGTAGGGTTCATCGAGCTTTTTCCAGCGGTCGAGCGCACGCGCCAGGCGAGCGGCCACCTGCGGGTTGAAGCCGTCAAGCTCAATGACGCGCTCGCTCCAGAATTTGTAGCCCGCCGCATCGGGACGGTGGAAACCGCCCGGGTTGGCGCTGCAGTAGCTGAAGATGACGCTGCGGGCGCGGTTGGGGTTGCGCAGGTTGAAGTCGGGGTGGGCCAACAGCTGGCGCACGGCAGGCAACACGTTGCCGTCCCGGTCGGGTGCGCTGGCTTGCAGGGCAAACCATTTGTCGATGACGAGCGCTTCATGGCGGAACATGCTGTGGAAGCGGCTCAGGGCATCCTGGGCCAAGGGCTGGCCGCTCACCACCAAGGCCGACAACGCGTTGAACCGGTCGGTCATGTTGCCAGCGTCTTTGAAGCGCTGGTAGGCCTTGCCGGGCCACACCGTGTCGCCGCTGCTGCGTGCGGTGAGGCACAGCATGGTGAGCGCCATGCCCGCCAGCGCACGCCGGCCGGTACCGATGGGGTCGGGGCGGTAAGCGCCGTTGTTTTTGTGGGTTTCAAATGCCCAGGCCCAATCGCTGTGCAGGGCGTGGGCGAGTTGTTCGCGCATGGCTTCGCGCACGGCGTGGATGCGCTGGGGGTCCACCACGTGGAGTTGTTCGGCGATGTAGGTCTCGGACGGCAGGGTGAGCACGAGTTCTTTGAACGCCGCGTCCAGCGCGGGGTGGTGCAGCACGGCTTGCATGGCTGCCAGGTAGGCCGCGTCCAGAGGATCGTTCGGCACGGGGCCTTGTGCCTGGATGGCCTGCAGCGCACGGCGCAGGGCCAGCCGCTGTCCGGCTTCCCAGCGGTTGAACGAGTCGATGTCGTGCGCCAGAAGACCAAGCAGTTGTGCGTCGCTGTAGTCCACGTCCAGCACCACCGGGGCCGAGAAGCCGCGCAAGAGGGAGGGCACGGGCTCGCTGTCGAGGTTGACGAAGGTGAAGCTTTCGCTGGCCTCGGTC
>Ga0075012_10002776_pt1 | contig 17017 bp, 14 predicted proteins | sample All_14_2_FD_71474 | JGI IMG/M metagenome (GOLD analysis project Ga0075012, IMG submission 71474) | Freshwater microbial communities in response to fracking from Pennsylvania, USA - Allegheny Zone_MetaG_DW_15 | ecosystem: Environmental > Aquatic > Deep subsurface > Groundwater > Drilled... | reverse complement strand
GTGCAGAAGCAGATTCGAACGATCCCCGGAAACGGCGTACAAGAGTTTGTCTACGCCTTCGCCAGCGATACGGATTGCCCGACGGTTGATATGCGCCTTATCCCATAAGGGAGGGTAGAGACTCCGGCCCCATCAGGACAGGCAGTTGGCGTGCCCGTTGAATCCGGGCGCGCGTAGGTGGGCTGTCATCCCGCTACTAGTCAGTTCAGCAGAGAAATGATGCCCAATGGCTTCACTTTTCTTGCCCTTCCTTTTCGAGCCTTGGCATACATTCTCTGTTTTGCTATTTTCCCGACATGACTTCGAATGATTTGGTCTTGATTGAAAATCAAATACCGCCATTGATGATCCTATGCGGGGGCAAAGGAACACGCCTTCGCGACGTGACGGAACTGCTCCCCAAACCGATGGTACCGATCGGCGAGCAGCCGATCGTCTGGCACATCATGCGTAGCTACGCCGCCTTCGGGGTCAGGCGTTTCATTCTCTGCCTCGGGTATAAGCGCGACGGTTTTGTCGACTACTTCCTGAACTTTCACGCCTACGCGTCCGACATCACGGTACAACTCGGGAAACATGGGGCGATCACTTACCATGATCAGGCTGTCGAAGCCGATTGGGAGGTGACGTTGGCCAACACCGGCATCGACACCATGACCGGCGGGCGTGTTGCCCTTGCGTCGAAGCATCTGAAAGAATCCGACCAGACCTTCTTTCTGACCTACGGCGATGCAGTTGCGGATATCGACATCAAAGCCTCCTTGGAATTTCACCACAAAAACGGCAAACTGATCACCGTGACGGCGGTGCATCCCGAGGGCAGGTTCGGCGAGATGCGTTTGCAAGACGGATGTGTCCACGGTTTCGAGGAGAAGCCGGCCCGCGTGGACGGCTATATCAACGGCGGATTCATGGTGCTCCAGAAGGATTTTGTCTCTCGCTATTTGTCCGCCGACAAAGACCTCTTTTTCGAGCAGGCCCCCATGCGCCAAGCCATGGCTGACAACCAGATGGCCGCCTTCGCCCATGAAGGCTTCTGGCAGTGCATGGACACGCCCCGCGAATACCAACTCCTCAACGATCTTTGGAAGAGCGGCAACGCCCCGTGGACGGTTCATTGGAAATAAGACCTGCACCACGAAGGCACGAAGCCCACGAAGGAGAAATGGAATGGTTTTTGATGAGTTGTCAAACAGAGTGATTGGTTGTGCCATTGAGGTCCACCGTATACTCGGTCCAGGTTTGCTGGAATCCGCTTATGAACAATGCCTCGCATTCGAATTAGAGAACGCCGACATTCCCTTTCAGACACAGAAATCACTACCTGTCGTTTACAAAAAAATCAGGCTGGACTGCGGATATCGAATGGATATTGTTGTCGACAACACATTGCTCATCGAACTTAAAAGCGTTGACACTCTGTTGCCTATTCATGAGGCACAATTGTTAACGTACCTAAAACTGTCTGGCATTCGTACAGGATTGCTTCTCAATTTCAATGAAGCCGTGTTAAGAAATGGTATCAAACGTTTCGTCCTCTAACTCCTCTTCATGACCTTCGTGCCTTCGTGGTGAACAATGAATTTTTCTGCATTTAAAAACAAACGCGTATTCCTCACCGGGCACACCGGCTTCAAGGGCTCGTGGCTGGCCTTGTGGCTGCATCGCCTCGGCGCAGACGTTTACGGCTATTCCCTGCCTCCGCCGACCCAGCCCTCGAACTATGCCCTCTCGAACGTACAGGCTCTGCTGTCGGGTGAAGCGCTCGGCGATATCCGCGACCGTGCGCTGATGGCGAAAGCGTTTTCAGATTTCAAACCCGATGCCGTGTTCCACTTGGCGGCGCAGCCTTTGGTCCGCGAAAGTTACAACACCCCCTTCGCCACCTTCGAGACCAATGTGCTGGGCACAGCGAGCGTCCTAGATGCGGTGCGAGAACTGAAGAAACCTTGTGCGGTCGTTTGTATCACGACAGACAAATGTTACGAGAATCGAGAACAGGTCTGGGGGTATCGCGAGTGTGACCCCATGGGCGGTTACGACCCCTATAGCGCAAGCAAAGGCGCGGCAGAAATCCTGATTGCCTCCTATCGCAGGTCATTTTTCCATCCGGATCGTCTCGCTGAGCACGGTGTCCAACTCGCCTCCGCACGCGCAGGCAATGTGATCGGCGGCGGCGACTGGGCCCGGGACAGGATTGTGACTGATATGGTCGCTGCACTTGTAGAAGGCCGTCCAGTGCCGGTACGTAACCCTCACGCTATACGCCCTTGGCAACATGTTCTAGAGCCCCTTTCGGGGTACCTGACGTTGGTTGCCGCCATGCTAGAGAAACCCGACGCGAAATGGGCTTCAGCTTGGAATTTCGGCCCGGTCTCGGGCACAGAGATTCCTGTCGGCAAGTTGGTGTCCACTTTTATCAAGGCATGGGGGGCGGGCACGTGGGTCGATCAAGGCTCGCCCGGCCAACCTCACGAGGCATCCATCCTGCGCTTGAGCATCGAGAAGGCGGGCTGGGAACTCGGATGGCAGCCCCGATGGACGTGCGAAGAGATGGTGAGAAGGACTGCGCACTGGTATCAACAAGTGTTGTGCAAAGGTGCCGATGCGCGCGCCGCATGTGAGGATGATCTGAAGGTTTATGGAGACGAGATGTGATGAATTCGCAGCAGGAACTGAAACGTGAGATTCTTTCAAAAGTTGCCGAATATTATCGGCTGACGCATGCCCCGGCACAGGAAGCCCCCTTTGTCCCAGGCACCTCCCGTGTGAACTACGCGGGCCGTGTTTTCGACGAGCACGAACTTTCGAACCTTGTGGACGCCTCACTCGATTTCTGGCTGACGGCAGGACGCTATGCCGAAGAGTTCAGCGGCAAACTCGAGGACTTTTACGATGTTTCCGACGTGATTCTCGTCAACTCGGGTTCATCCGCCAACCTGCTGGCCGTTTCCGCGTTGACTGCCGAATCACTCGGAACACAACGGCTCGCTCCAGGAGACGAGGTCATTACCGTTGCCGCCGGCTTTCCCGCAACGGTCGCGCCCATTGTCCAGAACCGGCTCGTGCCTGTATTTGTCGACGTGGAAATCGGGACCTACAACATCGACACCTCGAAACTTGAAGAGGCTTATTCTTCCAAGACCAAAGCCGTCTTCATTGCCCACACGTTGGGCAACCCGTTCAACTTGGATGCGGTTTGCGCCTTTGTTAAAAAACACGGCCTGTGGCTGATTGAGGACAACTGCGACGCCTTGGGCAGCCGTTACCGTGGAAAGCTGACCGGCACCTTCGGTCACATTGCGACCGGCTCATTCTACCCTGCTCATCACATAACGACCGGCGAGGGTGGCTGCGTGATCACGGACGACCCGGCACTTGCCCGGATTATCCGTAGTTTCCGCGACTGGGGCCGAGATTGTTATTGTGAGGGAGGCGAAAGCAACACCTGCGGTTGCCGTTTCACAAAACAATACGGAACGCTTCCGAAGGGGTACGACCATAAATACGTCTACTCTCACATCGGCTACAACTTAAAGATGACGGATATGCAGGCCGCGATCGGGGCGGCTCAGATGGACAAATTGCAGACTTTTACGGATCGTCGCAAAGAAAACTTCCGGCTCATTACCGAAGGTCTGCAAGGACTGGATAAGTTCTTTATTCTGCCCCAGGCCACTCCCCACAGCGACCCGTCATGGTTCGCCTACATCCTGACGCTTCGCGACAAATCGCCCTTTAGCCGGGTGCAATTGGCTCAATATCTCGATGAGAAACGGATCGAGACGCGAGGGCTGTTCGCCGGCAACCTGTTGCGCCAACCGGGGTACATGAATGTCGAACATCGGGTTGTCGGCTGCCTTGACAAAACCGACTTCATCATGAACAACACGCTGTTCATGGGAGTTTTCCCCGGCCTGACCCCGGCAAAGATCAATTACGTCACGGACACGATCCGCGACTTTACGAAAAGGTTCTGACCATGGCCACCCCAGTCAAAATCAAAGCGACGGTCCAAGAAGTTGTAAAGCACAACGACTCCGTGGTCAGTTACCGCCTCACGCCGCAGGGACGCGTGCCGAAGTTTCATCCCGGACAGTTTTTGCACCTTGCGCTCGATGAGTATCATCCAGACAGCCAGTGGCCGGAATCTCGCGTGTTCTCCATTGCCTCTTCAACTTCGGGGCGGGCAGTGGAACTCGCCGTGACAATCTCAGTGAAGGGACAATTCACAAACCGAATCTTCAACACGTTGAGAGAGGGATCCCCGTGCTGGCTTAAGCTCCCTTACGGCGAGTTCCTCTTTCCCTCTGACCGACAACTCATCTTGATCGCGGGCGGGGTTGGGATCACGCCTTACCTGTCACTTCTCAGAAAAATGCTCGAGGAAAAGACGGAGCAACCGGTTACACTCTTCTACGGCGTTCGCTCAGCCGAGCACTACCTGTTCAGAGATCTGCTCAGCCGTTGCGAGAGTGAACTCCCTAACTTCCGCAAAACAGTTTATTGTGAAGATGGCTCGGTTCCCGGCCATGCGGGAATATTGGACATCGACGCGATTCATGCTGCCGCACCAGCAAACTCGCTCTTCTATCTTTCGGGCCCGCCAATTATGATCCAACACTTCAAAAGCCGCTTGAGCGACTTGGGCGTGGAGAAAGTTTGCATTCGCGTTGACGACTGGGAATGAAACGACAGACAAAAGAGGAAAATCCTATGCTGGTAGCCGATTATGTTTTCAACTTTATCGCCGACAAAGGTGTGCGTCATGTTTTCATCGTGACAGGCGGAGGCGCGATGTATCTGAATGAAGCGCTTGGTCGGCAGAAAAAGATCCGGTATGTCTGCAATTTGCACGAACAAGCCTGCGCTATGGCCGCAGAGGGTTATGCCCGCGTTACCAACCGCCCAGGCGTTATCAATGTGACCACGGGGCCTGGAGGCACTAACGCGATCACTGGGGTCTTAGGCACTTGGCTGGACTCCGTCCCCATGTTCGTCATTTCTGGACAAGTCAAGCGAGCGACGCTGATTTCCAGTTGCCCGGAACTCGGTCTTCGCCAACTTGGTGACCAAGAAGCCGATATTGTCTCATGCGTTAAACCCATTACGAAATACGCAGTCACCGTGATGGCAAAAGAGGATATCCGTTACCATCTCGAAAAAGCGTGGCATCTTGCTACAACCGGACGACCTGGGCCCGTCTGGGTTGACATCCCCCTCGATATTCAGGCTGCCGAGATAAGTGACCCCCACGCTTTGCACGCCTTTGAACCAGAACCTGTTGATGCTCCTACTGTAGTCGAAGAACATGCGCGAAAAGTTTACGACCTCCTTTCTAAGGCGAAGAGGCCTGTGATAATCGCGGGGTACGGTGTCCGCCTAGCTGGGGCCGTACCGCTGTTTCGCGATCTCGCCTCCAAGCTTAAAGTGCCCATCTTGACAACTATCTCCGGCATAGATCTGATCCCGAGCGCCCATCCGTATTTCTTTGGACGCCCCGGGATGCTGGGAGAACGCCCAGCCAATTTCATCATGCAGAACGCCGATCTCGTCCTTATCCTCGGGACACGCATGAGCCTACGTATTCTCAGCTATGCCTATGACACGTTTGCACGTTGCGCATATAAAGTCATGGTCGACGTAGATCCCGCCGAACTAGCAAAGCCCACCCTGAAGATTGACCTCCCCATCTGTTGCGATGCAGGTGATTTTCTGGCTGCCTTCGACGGCCAAGCCTGTTCCCCATGGGAGGAAAACGCGGAGTGGTTGAGTTACTGCAGGCAGATGAGAGATAAATACCCTGTCGTGACGCAGGAACACCGCGACAGAACTGACTTTGTCAGCAGTTATACGCTTGCAGAAATGCTGTCTGCTGAGTTGACTGGCGAAGAGATCATCGTAACAGGAAACGGGATCGCCTACACGAGCACATTTCAGGCCATCAAACTAAAGGCCAAGAACCGGATGTTCGGGAATGTGGGCTGTGCCTCAATGGGCTATGACCTCCCGGCTGCTATCGGCGCCGCTTTTGCCGGTGGGGGCCGCAAAGTCATCTGCATGGCCGGCGACGGAAGCATCCAGATGAACATCCAAGAACTGCAGACGCTCGTCAACTACAAACTGCCGGTTAAACTGTTCATGCTGAATAACGATGGGTACCTTTCAATTAAGCAGACCCAAACCGCATTTTTTGGAGGTCATTTTGTAGGTTCTAACCCAAAATCGGGGGTCGTACTCCCAGATATGCAGAAAATTGCCGCAGCCTATGGGATACCCTCATACCGTGTGGCAAACCATGCAGAACTTGCATGCGTGCTGCCTCAAATTCTTAAAGCGGAAGGTCCCGTGTTCTGCGAGATCATGTGTGACCCACTTGAAGTCGTCGGGCCGAAATCCGCGTCAAAAAAACTGGCGGATGGACGCATGGTGTCCAGTCCGCTCGAAGATTTGGCTCCTTTTCTTGACCGCAACGAATTCATGACAAACATGATTATTGAACCGGTTGCGGACGTTTTCTGACTTGAGGGGCATGGTAATTCCTGATGAAAGCTTTTGTATTAAAAACCCCTGGCATTGTGGGTTGGCATGATTCCCCTGATCCGGTCTTAACACCCTATGGAGCGATCCTACGGCCAATCGTTGTTTCGCCATGCACTTCTGATGTACATACGGTATTTGGCGGAGGTTCGCCCAAGGCGCCTAACCTCATCCTGGGGCATGAGTGTGTGGGACAGATCGTTAAAATCGGACAGTTAGTGAAGGATTTTCAAGAGGGGGATATTGTGGCCGTTCCGGCAATCACTCCTGATTGGCGCGCCCTGTCAATTCAAGAAAACAATTTTTGCCATGCGGGCCGGCCCTTTTCCGGCCACCAACTCGGCCGAACGATGCCGGGGGTCTTTGCTGAATACTTCTCGATTCCAGATGCGGACACGACATTGGCAAGAATTCCGACACAACTTTCGCTGGAACAGGCCCTGATGTGCGTCGACGTCGTAACAACCGGATTTACTGCGGCTGAAAGTGCTAACATCAAGTTTGGCGACACTGTCTGTGTCCTGGGTGTTGGGGCCATCGGGCTCATGGCGATTGTAGGCGCGAGGCTCCTGGGAGCAGCACAAATTGTCGCCGTTGGCACACGGCCATATTGTTTGACGCTGGCAAAGAAATATGGCGCCACTCACCTTGTGAACTACAAGAAGGATGATGTAACCAGTAAAGTTCTGGATCTAACAAACCATATCGGTGCCGATGCCGTGATTATTGCAGGCGGCGGAGACAACGTTCTGACTCAGGCTTATGACATGGTTCGCTATGGTGTCGGCACAATCTCGAATGTCAACTATTTTGGGGGTTCCGCCGACTTGCCGATACCGAAATTTTCAGGTGGACGCGGCATGTGCGGCAAGACGTTGCACATGGAACTGGCCAAAGGCGGGCGGATAAGGATTGAGCGCATCATGCAAATGTGCCGATTCAAAAGATTTGACCCACAGAATCTCGTGACCCACCGTTTGCAGGGGCTGGAGCAGATCGAGACCGCTCTCCATATGATGCGAGATAAGACCGATGGCCTTATTAAGGTGGCAGTGAAGATAAATGATGTTGAAAGGTAGTCAAAGAATGAATGCCCCCCGTTGTCTAATCTGCAAAGCCCCCTTGGGGAACCCATTAATGGTATGCCCGAACATGCCTCGGGCTGCACAAAATTTTCCTTCGACCTCCGCAGAGCTTTTGTCGGACACGGGCATAGATCTCAGGCTGCACCAATGCGACTTCTGCGGGCTTGTGCAATTCGGTTGTGAAACCGTCTCATATTACCGAGAAGTGATTCGTGCAGGTGGAGAGACGTCTACTATGCGAGAGTTACGACAACAGCAATATGGGGAGTTCATTGAGTCATGCGATCTGTATGGGAAAAAGATTCTTGAGGTGGGATGCGGCTGCGGAGAATTCTTGGAATTCCTTAAACCTTTCAACGTAGTCCCCTACGGCATCGAGCACAAGGTTGAGTCGGTAATGAAGGCGCAAGCCTTGGGCCTAAACGTTAGACAGGGTTACATAGACTCTGAAGCATGTACCGTTGATGATGCGCCCTTTGATGCTTTTCTATCGTTCAACTTTCTGGAACATCAGCCAGACCCCAACGGAATGTTGAAAGGAATCTTCAGGAATTTAACAGCAGAGGGCTGCGGTTTAATCACGGTGCCGAGCTTTGAGTACATTATAGAAAACCATGGTTTCTACGAACTGATTCGCGATCATTTGGCGTACTTCACTAAAGAGACATTTACTTTCGTGTTGAACCAAAACGGTTTTGAGATAGCTGAGCTTAAAATTGTTAACGGCGACACTTGGGCTGCGATTGTAAGAAAAAGAAGGCCGACCGACATCGGCCAAATGAAGGAAAACTTTGCCCGATTATCCACGACTCTGAACAGGTATGTTGACTCATACTGTGAATCTGGGAAAAAAGTTGCGGTCTGGGGGGCAAGCCATCAGGGACTTACGGCTATTGCGACTTCAGGGGTTGGCCCAAAGATTTCTTACATAATTGATTCAGCCGTATTCAAACAGAATAAATTCGCCCCGGCATCTCACGTCAAAATCTGTTCCCCGAAACATTTTTTCGTTGAGCCTGTTGATGCCATCATCATAATGGCTCCAGGATATACAAATGAAATCAGCAATCTTATCCGAAGGGAGTTCGGCACCGCAGTTGATATAGCTGTTCTAAAATCCAAAACCCTAGAAAAACTTGAGATATAGAATCACAGGACAACTCCGTTTTTCAAGCATGTTCGAGGACAAAGGCATATACCTTTCGCATTAAAGGGGGTGATTTGTGTTGTCAGAGTCAATTGTCGAGGCACTCAGAAATAAACATGTCTTCATTACCGGTGGCACAGGTTTTTTTGGGAAAAGCATTCTTGACGGGCTAGTGCAGAACCCCCTTTCTGAAACTCAATTCACCATCTTGTCGCGTAAGCCTGCTGATTTTTTGTTGGCGAACCCCAGTTTTGCGATTCTAAAAAATGTGACTTTTATTGGCGGAGACATGTGTGATTTCGAATTTCCGAATATTCACGTCGATTATTTGATCCATGCCGCAGTTCCCTCGCGAACGCTATGTTCCGAGGATAAATTATCGTCGGAGATTGTCGAGGGCACAAAACGTATTATTGATTTTTCAAAGAAACGTGGTGTTGAACGCCTGATGTTAACCAGTTCTGGAGCGATATATGGTATTCAACCACCCACGGTAAGTGAACTTTCGGAAGACTTTCCCCCACAACCGTCCTCTGCATACGGCAGGGCAAAACGGTTTGCAGAGGAACTTGCCCTTGATTCGGGAATTTTCACACTTTTGCCACGCTGTTTCACCTTTGTTGGGCCATACTTGAATTTAGGCGGGGAATACGCGGTTGGAAATTTTATCCGCGACTGCCTCGAGAACGTTCCAATCCAAATCCGTGGCGACGGCACGCCGCTGCGCTCTTATATGTATGCGACTGACTTAGTCGAGTGGCTCTGGACGATCTTGCTGAAAGGCGAACACGCTCGGCCCTACAATGTGGGGTCTAACGAAGCGATCTCTATCCGTGACCTCGCCTACAAGGTCCGTGAACGCGCAGGAACAGATAATCCGGTCCATCTCCAAGGGACACCTGATCCTGGCATTCCATACTCCCGCTATGTGCCCTCCATCGAGCGAGCCAAGAGGGAACTCGGGCTTAACCTGCTGACTCCGCTTGACGACGCCATCAGTCGGACGCTCGCTTGGCACAGGGGCGGAAGAACAACATCTGTAAGATAAGCCCCAAAAAGATCGCGAAAGTCGAGCACCACATCACCTTTACGATGAACTCCAAGCGTGATGGTCTAAGAGCCGCGATCCACTCAATCCATGAGGGGGGCAAATAGGGCACGAAAAAACCATAGCCTGTGAGCGAAACCAGCATGCCCGCCTCGAACAAAGCGATCGGGATATAATAAGCAATGTAACCGAAACGGCGACAGGCCATTTCATGATTCGAGAAACAGGCGAACGCGACGCGGAACACATTGGTCATCGCCATCCACACCATAAGACCGGCATACGGCTGATAATCGTGCCACTTGGGCACAACCCCAAACAGCCATTCGATGCCGAGTCCCAATGCGACCGCCACCAGCGCCCCTCCCCCCACCGTGAACAGCAACACCTGAACCAAAATCCGCCGTGTATCCTTGCCTTTCTCGAATGCTTCGGAAACGATCGGAAAAAAAACTACAGCGATCGCAGACCACGCAACATTGGGAATCTCCGCAAAGCGCGACAAGAAGTAAAAAGCCGCCGATTCAACATCTGGCAGCCTCTGACGAATGATCAGCAACTGAGCCGTTGACGAAATGTTGTTGGCCATCATGATCCCTGCGATCGGGACGGTGTATCGCACCATTTCGCGCCACTCCGACCGATAAGACTCCCGGCCGATCCCGCACGACATGATTTTGCGTAATCCCCAAAATGATATCACGAGTGCCACAACGTTCGACAGAACTTGTGAAGAAAAGAAACCTGCCAACCCATAGGCAGGAAGCAGTGCCAATAAAAAAAACAATCGGACAGGCGCTGAAGCAAGCCCCACAACACCCATACAGCGAAACAGCTTGAGTGCCGACAGCCCGCTGTTCAAGATTGGAATGAACGCCAATGTGACGGCGCTTCCACACAACAGCCAAATCAATCCGGTCCCGCTGATCCGCAAGCGCTCAAAAGCAAGGGGGGCCATAAACCACGTGTATGCCATGATCGCAAAAGCAGATATCCCGGAGAGCACCAGCGCATCATACAGCAGTGCTTTGACTTTACCGATTTCACCCTTGGCGCCAAATGCGTTCAGGAATTTCATAAATGGGGTCAACAGAACCGCCAAAGGCAATCCCAACATGCCGCCGAGTTGCCCCAACGGCAGCAACGCCCCCAACTCAGCCTGCGAAACCCATTTCGGAACCAGCCAAAGCCCTGTGTAAAGATTAATCAAGTCCCCGAAGCGCCCGACACAAAACATCACCGCGGAATACCACCAAAGAGGCCCCAGCCACGCCTTAATCTTCTCTTTCATCAGGGTCATGCGACAGCTCCAGCGCCGCGAGATCGAATTTTAAAGAGAGCGCCTGAAACACCCCACACAAGCACGGCCAGAGTCGTAAGCGCACCCAGCAAAAAAACCATCGGCTTTCTCTGTTGCCTAAAAATCACCTGATGCCCTCCAGCAGGCACAACTGCCGCCGGCCATATACCATCAACGGTATAAAGCGGAACCCTCCGTCCGTCCACGAGGATCTCCTGATTGCCTGCCACCCGCTCGTCAAACACGAGAAGCCCTGGTGATTTCGCCGTCACCTTGACGCGGGTTGCGAACACACCCGGCTCCCCACGGGTAGCAAACACGTTGACAGCCGCCGCGTCGGCCACCATCGCCACAGCGGGTGATGGCGCATCGGACACCGTTTGCTTTCCACTAACGGAGGACTCCACTTGCTTATCAACCGGCACAGAACCTTGCCAATCAACGATCCAGCGCGGCGCTTTCACAACACCCCGGACACGGGCCAAAGTCAATGTCTTCTCGCCGGGTTGCATTGTCCGTCTCACCACGCCCTGCCCCAACTCGAAATCCAAAACCGGCTGAAGAACTCCCAACCTCAACAATCCATCAATCGCCTTGCGCGGCACGATCACGAATTGCGCATTGAGCACTTGCCATAGGCGGACAGGATTACTCTGCAGGCCGGCAAACAACAACCCATACGGTAAACTCCGCTCAGCCTGCGAAGGCACCAAATTACGGATGCCGTTGAATGTCAGAGCCATGCTGAACCAATCCTGACCCGTGTTCGGCGACGCATAATTCACGACACTCGCGACCTGTCCTTCCGCCTGCTTCTTGATCTCCTTGACCACAGCATTCTCGGAATAGAGCGCACCAACGTTCATCACCTTCACATACCGACGGGCCACCAGCGCCTGGTCCAATACCAAAACACCCACCACGCCAAAACAGGCGCATATACGAATGCGCTCTCCCGCCTTGCTTGAAACCGCATACGCCAATCCCGCCACCAGTGCGGCGAGTCCCGCTGACCGAGCAACATTTTGCAGTGTGTATCCGCTCAAAACTTCTGCGACCTGCCCCATTCCTAGCTCTGTTATGTGCCGCACAACAGAGGGTCTCGCTACGACCGTCACCAATAAACCTGTCAGCAACAGGCACACCATACCGACACTTATCCACAGCAATCTGCGACGCACTCCTTGCCGTTCCGTACGCAGAAGGACATCCATCCCGAACCCAGCCAGAAAGGCCGTCGCAATCTCGACCAGATGCACGAACTTGACTGGGCAACGGATGTATCCCATGTAAGGAATTGCGTAGAACAACCTGTAGAGAGGCGTATAGCGCCCAAAAGCCAAGAGCAGACAGACGAGCCACACGGCACTCCAGAAGGGCACGTCTGAGTAGACGGAAGCCTGCGGAAGATAGCCTGCCGCCTGATACGAGGGCGATTCTTTTCTCGCCCTTTCGCCGAAAAGCCAAGTAACTACCGCAAACAGCGCGAGCAGGACCGAAACCATACCGAGACACACCGTGTGCTGCCGATAATTTGGCATCATTCGCCCCTTCTGAAACTGGCTATCCGGCGGCCGTCCAAGCCGACCCCAATAGGGATAGGCCCCCTGCACCGACTCGTTGCCAAACACGCCCGGAACAATGAACTCCAGAACATCCTCTGGCGGCAAACTCCAGCTTGTGGCAAAGATCCATCGCTCCTGATCTTCGGCCTCGGTTGTAGACTTTGAAGGCTCAGCCGCCTGCCCATTCTGCTTCATCACACGCGCAAAAAATTCCTCCCGGCCCTCAACTTGCGTCGTCAATGCCCCGCGAATGCCACCGAAACCAGCAAGCACCAACACCACGACCGACACCCCGAACCTTGGCCAAACACCAATGACCGTTTTGAGAATGCCGGAATGGACAGGATCCTCCGCAACGGCTTGCGCACGACAACACCCGGCGCACGACGATTGCCCGCCTTCATCCGGCCTCTGACTACTGACCCCTACGTTCTGTCTTCTATTTCGGGTCGTTAGCCAAAACACATAACCCGAAATTAACAGGCCAACGAGAAACAAAACATCCGGCTGATACGGGACGCCCCACGCGAGCACCAGCCCCAGCATGGCAAAATAGAAAAGCTTGCGCGTCTCGAAGCACCGGATCAATAGCCCAAACGACCAAACAGCGCAGGAGAACATATGGAAGTACCCGCGGTGCCCCGCACAGAAAAGCGTGAAGGTGTAGCCGCTTAACCCCAAAGCAAGGCCTCCACACCACGATGCGAACGGATGAAGTCTTCGCCCACGCAGATAGTAGACGCCCGCGAGAACCAATACGAGCGTATCGATGATATAGGTCAACTCGTGTGCGACAAGAGGGTCAAACACAAGCCAATACAGCGTGTGAGGCGTGAAACTCTGCCCCGACAATAGCCCCTCAACCGTCCCCGTCCGATAGGCATAGGCAAAATACGGCATCGAGTCCGGCGCAATGAGCGCCGCATAGCGCCACAGCACTTCGCCAAAAACGATGACCATACTTAATACAAAGAGTAGTCCACCCAAAAGATGAATGCGCCATTTATGTAGCAAATCCCATATTCTGCCCATTTTTTCTCCGTCTTTTTGATTTTTTATAATACCATTTCAGCCCCGTTCTGCCTATACTATTCAAATGTGCTAAATGACACAAACCGCGTGTGTTCTGAACAGTCCATACCGCGGGGCAGGGAGGTTAATGGTGAAGGTCGGAATTATTGGCGCAGGACCTGCCGGAATGACGGCTGCCTATGAGCTGACAAAAGCGGGCGTCAAAGTGGAGGTTTTCGAGGGTGGTCCTGCCATAGGAGGCATGTCCCGGTCGATTGACTTGTGGGAACAGAAAGTCGATTTGGGACCGCATAGGTTTTTCAGCAACGACTCACGCGTCAACCGCATTTGGCTGGAGATTGCCGGCCGAGATTACGACATGGTCGACCGGCTCACGCGCATTCTCTATAAAAACAAATTCTATTATTACCCGCTGAGGCCTTTTAACGCTCTGAAGAATCTCGGTCTGTTTGAAGCTGTCCGATGCTTGACAAGCTACGCGAGCGAATGGATCAGGCCGACCAAGTTGGGAGCCACGCCAACTTTCGAAGAGTGGGTCATAAGCCGTTTTGGCCGCAGGTTGTTCACGATTTTCTTTAAGACTTACAGCGAAAAGCTTTGGGGAATTAAATGCGCTGACTTGGATGCGGACTTCGCTGCCCAGCGGATTAAGAAATTCTCTCTTCTGGAAGCGATCAAAAGCGCTTTCGGCTTGGGGTCCTCCAAACACAAAACACTGGTCGACCAATTTGCCTATCCCCATGGCAGCACGGGGATCATCTATGAACGCATGGCCTTAAAATGCAAAGAAAACGGCGGCCAGGTTCATTTGAACACACCGGTCAAACGAGTCGTCGTCGAGAACGGCCGTGCTGTCAGCGTCGAACTGTCCGACGGCACGGCCAGAGCGTTTGACCATATTATTTCGAGTATGCCGATCACGCATCTGGTTGGGAGGATGGACCGTGTTCCCCAACAGACACGCGACGCCTTGACACAACTCAAGTTCAGGAACACCGTCATCGTATTCTTGCGGATCGGAGGGCATGACCTTTTTAAGGATAACTGGATCTACGTCCATTCTGCTGAACTGGAGACCGGACGCATCACAAACTTTCGTAACTGGACCCCGCGCATCTTCGGGAATAGTCCAGACACCGTCTTAGCTCTTGAGTATTGGTGTTATTCGAACGACGCGCTGTGGCAGAGGTCGGATTCGGACCTTGTGGCACAGGCAAAAAGCGAAATCAATAAATCCGGCCTGCTCCACGGACACACTGTATTGGATGGGCATGTGGTTAGGCTCGAAAACTCTTACCCGGTTTATGCGCGCGGCTACAAAGAGCCCTTGGCCCTTGTGACTGACTTTCTCAAAGGAATCGAAAACTTGTCCGTCATTGGCCGCTACGGCGCGTTCAAGTACAACAACCAAGACCACAGCATGCTTATGGGCTATCTAGCGGCTCAAAATATCTGCCACGGAGAGAACAATGACCTGTGGAATATAAACACGGACTACGACTATCAAGAAGCCTCGAAAATCACTGAAGTCGGGCTGGTTCCGTTGCATGAATGAGCGTTCCTTTTACTCATCAAACAATGTCCTTTGATCGTCGGAGAACGCGGAGAAGTCCGAATGTTGAAGACTCTCATCTTAAGAACTTTTGCCATTGACCTCTCTCAGGCTTCACTCTGGCAACGGATTTCTCTTTATATTTCACTCGTCGTTTTTGTGACAAGCTTTGCCGTTTCGCTGACGGATCTCGCCCATTATGAGGGCGGCGATTTCAATCTCCGATACATACAGGCCCGGTGCGGTTTTCTCAAGTTGGATCCTTATGTGACAACGGCCTCCTGGTGGTGGAATGGCATCGCACAGGATGTGCATGACAATTATTTCAAAAATGTTCCTCGCCCATGGGGGGTTGCTTGTCAAACACCCGCGCTTCTCCTCTTCTACATGCCATTGTCACTTTTGAGCTGGGAAACGGCAAGGTGGGCATGCGGCATACTCGAATGGGGGGCGTTCCTCGCTTCCGTCTTGCTATTGTCCAGGGTGATTGCTCAGCAGTCGGACCGACTCCTTGCTGTTGCCACCGCTCTCTTCTTTATGGCGGGTTCGCCATTTTGGCGCCTCCATGTTGAACGCGGACAATATTACATCTTTACCGTTTTATTCATTGCCGCCTTACTCTTTTTCCTGACCTATAAGAAAAACGATTTTTTATCCGGACTCATCCTGGGAGTCACCATCTCCATCCGGCCAACCACCCTGTTCCTTGCTGTGCCTTTCGTGCTGCACCGAAGATGGAAGATTGTGTCGGGGACCTTCTGTTCCGGTTTAGCCATCGGCCTTATTTCTCTGTGTGTTTTCGGTTTGGATGCATGGAAAAGTTTTCACTGGATTTCAAAGAAATATGAACTGGCTTCCATTGATTTTACCAAAAATCCATTCGAAGACTGCATGAAGACGTCTCAGGTGCCAGAGCTTCAAAACTATGAGGTCTCAGGGAAAGAGGGCGGAGCACCCTTTCCTTCCGTCAACAGTACAATGGCCGGTTTAATTCGCATCACGAAACCATTGATGGCCAAACATGAAATACCCGCAGACACGCTGCTTCTTGCAGCAAAACTTTTTTGGGTTGGCAGCGGTTTAGGGTTACTTATTTTCTTCTCCCGCAGACGATCGCGCTTCTTCCACACCCATCCCTCGGCAGACACTTATCTGTGTTATGTCGGGATCACGGCCGTCAATATAGTGGAGTATGCCATCCCGTACCGGGCAGCCTACGCGGACATCTACTATTTACTGCCCGTAATGTTGGGGATTCCGGTCATCACCCGGCAGAAAAGCGCTTGGCTCGGCGTCTTGTTGCTGACCGCATTGGCCTCTCAGCAGAATTTGCTTGGGCTGGTGAACGGCTGGTACTCAATCCCTGTGCGAGTCGTGGGCTTAACTCTCTTTTCTGTCGGAGTTCTTTATTGTTGGCGCTGTCAAGACGAAATGATTCCCGCCAACAATGAAACCTGTACGGCGACATAACATCTCGTATACACCGAGCGCATCCCAGCATAAGGAAACAGAGCACGGACACGCCCTTTGCCGCGGCCATGTCGTTTCGGAGTATCAGGGGGCAGCCCGTCAATATTCTGCTGCGCTTCTCCTTTGACATTCCACATTCTCGAACGTTTACCGTGCGCAACTCCACTTTAGGGTTGTCTTCTGCAACACGAATCGGTATAAAGATGGGGCTTTTTACGGAGAGGTGACCGAGTGGCCGAAGGTGCAGCACTGGAAATGCTGTGTGCTCTTACGGGTAC
>Ga0075012_10002775_pt1 | contig 17020 bp, 18 predicted proteins | sample All_14_2_FD_71474 | JGI IMG/M metagenome (GOLD analysis project Ga0075012, IMG submission 71474) | Freshwater microbial communities in response to fracking from Pennsylvania, USA - Allegheny Zone_MetaG_DW_15 | ecosystem: Environmental > Aquatic > Deep subsurface > Groundwater > Drilled... | reverse complement strand
CCTGCATGCGTGGTCGTGGGTCGCACGGCGACCGTGCGAACCTCGGCAAGGTCCTCCCACATCACATGCAGGGCGCCGCAGCCGATGACCTCGCCGTCGACCTCTGCGACGTAGAACTCCTGGATCTGCTCGTACAGCGTCACCGTGGCCTTGGCGAGCAGGATCCCGCGCGAGGCGTAGTACTCCACCATCTCGCGGATGGCAGGCACATCGCGCGGGTGCGCAGCACGCACGAGCACGGGGCTCATCGTCGACATCAGGACCGTTCGGGCTTGACGAGTGGGAACAGGATCGTCTCACGGATGCCAAGGCCGGTGAGCGTCATGAGCAGCCGGTCGATGCCCACGCCGACTCCTCCGGACGGCGGCATGCCGTGCTCGAGTGCACGCAGGAAATCCTCGTCGAGCTTCATCGCCTCAACGTCGCCACGGGCGCCGAGCGCGGCCTGCTCGATCAGGCGCTCGCGCTGGATGACCGGGTCGACCAGCTCCGAGTAGCCCGTGGCCTGCTCGTAGCCATTGATGTAGAGATCCCACTTCTCCACCTTGCCGGCGTCCGTGCGGTGATCGCGCGTGAGCGGAGAGGTGTCGACCGGGAAGTCGATGACGAAGGTAGGGCGTCCACCGAAGCTGTCGATCACGTGATGCTCGAACAGCTCCTCGACGATCTTGCCGTTGACCCAGGTCGAACCGACCTCGATCTCGACGGACTGCGCCAGCTCAACGAGGCGCGCGCGCGGAGTCTGCGGAGTAATCTGCTCGCCCACCGCATCCGACAGTGCCCCGTACAGCGAGACCATCGGCCAGTCCCCTGACAGGTCGAGCTCGGTTCCGTCCATGTGCGTGGCCACATGCGAGCCGAAGACGGCGAAGGCGGCCTCCTGGATCAGCTCACGCGTGGTCACTGCCATCTCGATGTAGTCGGCATAGGCCTGGTAGAACTCCAGCATTGCGAACTCAGGTGAGTGAGTGGAGTCCGCGCCTTCATTGCGGAAGTTGCGGTTGATCTCGAAGACCCGCTCCATGCCACCGACGACGGCCCGCTTCAGGAAGAGCTCAGGTGCGATGCGCAGGAAGAGCTGCATGTCGAAGGCATTGGAGGTGGTGACGAAGGGCCGAGCCGTGGCCCCGCCGTGCATGGTCTGCAGCATGGGAGTCTCGATCTCGAAGAAGCCGCGGCTCTCCAGGCTCCGTCGCACCTGACTGACCACGGCAACCCGGGTCTGGGCCATCTGCCTGGCCTCCGGGCGCATGATCAGGTCCAGGTAGCGCTGCCTGATGCGACTGTCGTCGTTCATCGGCTTGTGCGCAACCGGCAGCGGGCGCAGCGACTTGGCAGCCATCGCCCACCTGCTGGCAAGCACCGAGAGCTCGCCTCGCTTGGAGGTGATCACCTCGCCTTCGACGAAGACGTGGTCGCCGAGGTCCACGAGCGACTTCCACTCGTCGAGCGCCTCCTCGCCGACATTGGCCAGCGAGAGCATCGCCTGGATCTCGGTGCCGTCGCCGGCACGCAGGGTCGCAAAGCACAGCTTGCCCGTGTTGCGAACGAAGATCACCCGGCCGGCAATGCCCACCTCGACCGAGGTCTGGGTGTCGACCTCGAGGTCGGGGAACTGCGCACGGACGGCTGCGATGGAGTGCGTGATCGGCAGGGCGACGGGGTACGGATCGCGGCCCTGCTCGGCCAGCCGGGCGCGCTTGTCCAGCCGAATGCGCATCTGCTCCGGCAGGTCGAGCTCGTCGTCGTGGTCAGTGGTCACGACAGGCAAGGCTAGCGGCACGCCCTACGCTGCAAGCATGCTCGTCGAGGCAGCAGCGCAGGCGCCGTTCAATCCCGTGGTGCCCATCACCGCTGTCATCTTCGATGTCCATTCCACGCTGATCGATCAGGGTGACGCTCATGCCTGGCTCGATGCCGCGCTGGCCAGGTCCGGCCAGACGCTGGATGCCACAGAGCACGCAGAGCTGGCGCTGTTCCTTGATCGCGTCTGGGAGAACGCCCGGGTGCTGGACCCGACAAGCGAGCGTGATCTTTCCTCGACTGCGCACGAGCGGGTCTTCCACGCCCTGCTAGCCGAGGGCCCAGTGATCGATGCCCGGCTGGGCCAGGCGCTCTATGACGTCATCCTGGACACCTGGCACGCCTACGACGACGCGAGCCCCACCCTGACTGCCCTGAAGGGGATGGGCGTTCGTATCGGTCTCCTCTCCAATGCCGCCCTGCCACTGCACGCCGTGCTGGAACGCGAAGGCCTGTCCGCCCTTGCTGACGCGATCGTGCTGTCATGTGAAGTTGGCGTGGTCAAGCCAGCGCTGGAGATCTTCACCGCCATGCTCGAGGCACTCGGCAGCACTGCAGCCGCATCCTTGATGGTGGGCGACAGCGGGCATGACGATGTCGGCGGCACCGGGCTGGGCATGCGCACGCTCGTGCTCCCCCGCACGCGGGGTCCGTCGCACGGACTCGCGGTCGTCGTCGGACTGGTCCGAGCCAGCCAGCAGCTGGGCATCCCGCAGGAAGCTGCTCACCCGCGGCCCGCGAAGGCGACGTGAGGTGCTGGCAACCTAGCCGTGCACGGTCTGATCGCGTCCCGATTCCTTCGCGACATACAGGCGCTGATCTGCCAAGGACAGCAGCTCGGCAAGAGTGCCGGGCGTGGAGCCGGCAAGCCATGCGACTCCAGCACTTGCCGAGGCAGAGATACCTGCAGCACCTTCGGCGACAAGCCCCACGCCGGAGCGAAGTCGCTCGGCGAGACCGTTGCCATCATCGGAGTCCAACCCTGCGCAGGCCACCACGAACTCCTCACCTCCGATGCGCCCAATCACGTCTGAATCCCGTACTCCGCTGGCCAGCATGCGATCCACCGCCGCAAGCACCGCATCGCCAGCGGCATGACCGTGCGCATCGTTGATGCCCTTGAAGCCATCGATGTCCAGCATGATCACGGTGATCGGCTGCCCATCCACGCAGGCCCCCGCAAGCAACTGGGAGGCCGCGGCCTCGAATCCACGCCGATTGAGCAGCCCCGTCAGCGGATCATGCACGGCCAGGTTCTGGGCGTGCGCAAGTTCAGACTCACGAGCACGGACGGTCACCGCCACAAGCAGCGGACCCAGGGCCAGGAGAGTCAGCGCCAGTTCCAAGGCGATCTTTGCCGTAGCGGCCAGTCCGGGCGTGGGCTCACTCAGCACCCCCGTGCCAAGGGCTAGGAGATACCAGGCCATGACGAGCAGGGTCAGCACGGAGGTGACGAACACCTCTCCACGAAGAGACGTCCAGATCAGCAGCGGCAGCACCACCACCAGCGCAATCGGGGCACCAATGGCAAGGCCGATCACCAGCAGTACAAGGAGCCCGGGAACCGCGATTCTCAGGAAGCGAAGCGACGGAACAGCTCGTGCCCGGCCTGGGAAGGTCAGCATTGCGGGAACGATGGCGACATATGCCGTGAGTTCTGCCATGAACCACGTCTGCACCGCGGTGGACGCGGACATGTCCAGCAGCACGACCCCGGCCGGGGCGCCAAGCAGTGTTGCGCCAGCTGCGGCGGCCATGAGAGCCAACAGCAGACGCAGGACGTCGGTTGGTTCGGCCAGCTGCCTTTGCGCCAGGCTCCATGAACGCATGACCAGCCATCCCAGTACGACGCCCGCCATGTTTGCCAGGGTCAGGACGATGGCAAGCCTGGGTGACGATCCAGTGACCAGGTCAGCCACGAGGTAGGCGACGAAGGCCGACGGCCAGACACTCCATCGGGCAAGCCCCGGCCAGCGAACGAGCATTCCAAGGACCATGGCATTGGCGGGCCAGAACGAGGCCAGCGAATCCGACAGTCGAGTCCAGATTCCCGCGAGCGCAGCGACAAGGACGATGGCAGACACCAGGAGTGCGATGAGGCCTGTGGGCAGCTCGCCGAAGCCATCCGCACTTCGTGTCCGGGACCATTTGTTCCTACGCGCCTGCACCATTGTTGATCTTCTGCTCGCTGTTCCAGCTCATGGCCCCGGAGACGACCAAGGCCGCCTGCAAGAGCTGCTTACGGCCCTTGGACCCTAACGCGCCGAATTCCGTTCGAACACCAGTCGCAGGCCGATGAGCGTGAGGTCAGGCTCGTGATGGGTGATGGTGCGCGACTCATCGATCACCAGAGTGGCCAAGCCTCCCGTCGCGATCACTGCGCTCACCTCGTCGAGCTCCTCGCTGATGCGGTCGACAATGCCATCGACCTGGCCGGCGAAGCCGTAGAGGGCTCCCGACTGCAGCGCCTCGACGGTGTTCTTGCCTATTGCCGCACGCGGGCGAACGAGCTCCACCTTGCGCAGGGCCGCGGCACGCTGCGCAAGGGCGTCCAGGGAGATCTCGATGCCGGGTGCGAACGAGCCGCCAAGGAACTCGCCCTTGCCCGAGATGACGTCAATATTGGTCGAGGTGCCGAAGTCGACCACGATGCTCGGGCCGCCGTAGAGCGCGAATGCCGCAACGGTGTTGACGATGCGGTCGGTGCCCACCTCCTTGGGGTTGTCGGTGAGCACCGGCACCCCGGTCTTGACACCAGGCTCCACGATGACCGTCTCGACATCGCTGTAGTACCGCGCCAGCATCAACCGCATCTCTCGCAGCACTGAGGGGACGGTGCTGCACAGCGCGATTCCGGTGATGGGCGGGTGGCCATCAAGCAGGGCACGGAATGTCAGTGCGATCTCGTCGGCAGTGTCACGCGAGTCCGTCTTGACCCGCCAGGAGGCCGTGAGGTCCTCACCGTCGAACATGCCCATGACCGTGTTGGTGTTGCCTACGTCGATGGTGAGCAGCATCAGTCCGCCTGTCTGAGATCCGCGCCGATATCGAGCACTGGCGCCGAGTGGGTCAGGGCACCGACAGCAAGGTAGTCGACTCCGGTGGCCGCGACGTCGTGCGCCACGTCGATCGACAGGCCGCCTGAGGCCTCGAGCCGCGCTCGGCCGTGCACGAGTGCCACTGCCTCTCGTGTCTGCGGCACCGTGAAGTTGTCGAGCAGCACGAGATCAGCACCGGCCTCCACCACCTCGGCCAGCTGCTCAAGGGAGTCGACCTCAACCTCGATGTCGATGCCCGGGAAGCGCTCGCGGACCAGTGCGAAGGCCTGCGCCACGCCGCCAGCGGCGAGCACGTGGTTGTCCTTCACCAGCGCCGCATCCGAGAGCGACATCCGGTGATTCAAGCCGCCACCGCACCTCACTGCGTATTTCTCCAAGGCGCGGAAGCCCGGCGTGGTCTTGCGGGTGTCACGGATCGCCGCGCCAGTGCCCTGGATCTCCTTGACCCACGATCGGGTGAGCGTGGCGATGCCGCTCAGGTGGCTCAGGAAGTTCAGCGCCGGACGCTCGGCCTGCAGGAGCGCGTGCGTGCTTGATCGGACAGAGAGCACGAGATCGCCAGCGGCGAGCGCATCGCCATCGCTGCTGGCGAAGTCGATGGTCACATCCTCGTCAGCACAGATGATCATGAACACGGCTGCCGCAACCGGGATTCCTGCAACCACACCAGGCCTGCGGGCCACGAAGTCCAGGATCGACTGCTGCTCACGTGGCACGGTCGCGACGGTGGTCACGTCAACGCCGCCATCGAGGTCCTCGTCGATTGCCAGGTCGATCAGCGCCAGGACGTGCGCAGGATCCAGTCGGGCAGCCTCGAGCATCCGGGTGATCGCCGGACCAAGCCGCTCAAGCTCCGACATGCTCACCCTTCATCCTCATACGTGACCCCGGTGCGGGAGACCTTGCGGGTGCGCATTGTTCCATCGCTGTCGAGATTGGTGACCAGGCGAAGCCGCCAGTGCTCGTCGTCCAGCAGCGGGAAGTCCTCACGCCAGTGGGAGCCACGTGTCTCAGTTCGCATCGCCGCATGACGCGTGACGACCGTCGCCAGGGTGTGGATGTTCGTCGTCTCCCAGTCCTCCGTGCTGGGTCGCCCCTCCTCGGAGCTGGCAAGTGCCGAGAGCTCCTTCTCAGCCAGCTCCAGTGAGTGCGCACTGCGCAGGACGCCCACATGGGTGTCCATCGTCTTCTGCACGCGACGACGGGCCTGATGCGCGAGCAGCCGCTGGCCCGGGTGCTCGGGCAAGATCGGATCGCGGACCACACCTGGATGCGCAGCCATGCGGGCGCCGATGCGGCCGGCGAAGACCAGGCCCTCCAGAAGGGAATTGGAGGCGAGTCGATTGGCACCATGCACGCCGGTGCAGGCCACCTCGCCGCAGGCATACAGCCCCGGAATGGACGTGCGCCCGTGCAGGTCGGTGAGCACACCGCCGGACACGTAGTGCTGCGCCGGGCCAACGGGAATGAGGTCGGTGACCGGGTCGATGCCGCGGGAACGGCAGGACTCCAGGATCGTCGGGAACCGCCGCACCCACGTATCGGCGCCAAGCGCGCGGCCGTCGAGCCAGACATGATCGGTGCCCGACTCACGAATGCGGCGCATGATCGCCTTGGCGACCACATCTCGGGGCGCAAGATCGGCCAGCTCATGCACGCTGGACATGAACTGCTCCCCCGCAGCATCGATCAGGAACGCGCCCTCGCCCCGGACAGCCTCAGACACCAGCGGCTGCTGACCCTGGGCGAAGGGCCCAAGCCACATGACGGTCGGGTGGAACTGCACGAACTCCACGTCGGCGATGTCGGCGCCGGCACGCAGGGCAAGTGCGACTCCATCGCCCGTGGAGACATAGGGGTTGGTGGTCTGACGGAAGACCTGCCCGAATCCACCAGTGGCCAGCACGACCTGCGGAGCCAGGGCCGCGCCCACGCCGTCACGCTGACCCGCGCCCATCACGTGCAGGGTTATCCCCTGGGCAGCACCAGACGCATCGGTGATCAGATCCAGGGCCAGCGCGTTCTCGACCAGCTCGATGCCCGGATCGCCAGCCACGGCCTGGACCAGTGCACGTGAGATCTCAGCACCGGTGGCATCACCACCCGCATGCGCGATCCGATCACGGTGATGTCCACCCTCGCGCGAGAGTGCGATCGCGCCACCAGGCTCGGTGTCGAAGCGAGCGCCCAGCTGCATCAGCCCGCGCACAGCCCCGGGACCCTCGGTGACCAGGACCCGAACTGCCTCCTCGTCGCAGAGCCCAACACCCGCGACCAGGGTGTCCTCAAGGTGCTCAGCCGGCGAATCGTCCTCAGCGAGGGCGGCGGCGATACCGCCCTGCGCCCATTGCGTGGAGCCCTCATTGACCGTCGCCTTGGTCACCAGCAGCACCGACAGCCCCGCGCGTCGGGCATGCAGGGCGGTGGTCAGGCCGGCGACCCCGGACCCGACCACGATGACATCGGCCCGCACCGTCCATCCCGGCGGCGCGGCAGTGAGCTGCACCGGCAGCCGGCTCATCCTGAGCCGCCGATGATGCAGGGCATGTTGTCGATCAGGCGCACCGAGCCCAGCCGGGCGGCCACCAGCACGCGTCCTGGCCCAACCGTGGCGGCACCAAGTTCAGCGCTGGTGACGACCAGGTAGTCAAGGTCGATTTCAGGGTGGTCGGCGAGCACGGCTCGCCCGGCACGCTCTGCTGCGCGAGCGCCGTCCAGGGCAGCGACTTCAGCAGCAACGGCAAGCGCCCGTGGCAGCGCCACGGCGATGCTGCGCTCCTGCTTGGTGAGGAAGCGATTGCGGCTGCTGAGCGCAAGCCCGTCTTCCTCACGCACAGTCGGCACCCCCACGACCCTGACCGGAAAGCACAGGGACCTCACCATCGCGGTGATCAGTGCCAGCTGCTGGTAGTCCTTCTCGCCGAAGAAGGCGACATCGGGACTGGTGAGGTGCAGGAACTTGGCGACGACCGTGAGCATCCCCTGGAAGTGCCCCGGACGGGACTTGCCCTCCAGGATCGAGCCCAGTGAGCCCGGGTCGACCATCACCTGGCCATCAAGACCCTGCAGGTCGGCGGTGCCGTACAGCTCCTCGACTGCTGGCGCGTAGAGCAAGTCGGCGCCCGCGATGCTGGCCAGCCCGAGATCATGGTCCAGGGTGCGCGGATAGCGCGCGAAATCCTCCGCCTCACCGAACTGCGTGGGATTGACGAAGTCCGTCACGATCACGCAGCCGGCACGTCCCACCTCCTGGCGCGCAGCATGGATCAGCTCCGCGTGACCCTCGTGCAGCGCACCCATCGTCATCACGACCGCGACCGGCCTCATATCGCCACGCGCAGCCGTGAGCTCAGCGTGATTGGAGACCAGCTGGGCGCTCATGACTGGCTTCCTTGAGAGTTCAGCACCTCGAGCAAGGGGGCAGCCAGACTGGGCGAGAGCAGCCCGGCCTCAACCGCTCGATCCGCGGTCACCCTGGCCAGTGCTCGATAGGCGTCCTGTGCGGTGCTCGATTGCTCGCCGATGACCTCCAGGTGCGCAGCCACAGAGCGAGCATCGCCGCGCGCCACCGGTCCGGTCAATGCCTGATCCCCAAGTCGCAGGGCGTTGTCCAGGCTTGCACCGAGCAGCGGTCCGAGCACCCGCTGCGGATGCTCGATTCCGGCACGCTGCAGCAGCTCGGCGCTCTGAGCGACGAGGGTGATCAGGAAGTTCGAGCCGAATGCCAAGGCCGAGTGGTACAGCGCCCGACTGTCCTCCGGCACCCAGACGGGCTCGCCGCCCATCTCGATGACCAAGGCTTCCGCAGCGGTGCGCAGGGCATCGGGTGCTGTGACGCCGAAGGGGCAATCGGCCAGGCGCGCAAGGTCGATGCTGGTGCCCGTGAAGGACATCACTGGATGGATCGCCAGCGGCAGCGCGCCTTCCTCCGTGACCGCCTCCAGTGCGCCAATCCCGTAGCGGCCGCTTAGGTGCATCCAGAACTGGCCAGGGGTGACCACGCCAGCCTTGGCAAGTCCCTGCACCAGGCCCATCAGTGCATCATCGGGCACCGCGACCAGCACGAGGTCTGCCGTCGTCGCCACATCGGCGAGATCCACGATGGGCGTGGTGGGCAGCAATGCCTCTGCTCGCAGGCGCGAGAGATCCGAGACCGCCGACGCCGCCACGACCGGGTGGCCAGCACGCTGAAGCGCGGCAGCGATGACCGAACCCGCGCGGCCGGTGCCGATCACGCCGACCCGGAGTCGCGGAGGAGCCGTCACGATCACGAGCGTAGACGCTGGCGATTCCACGAGGGCAGGTCGCCGCCTGAGAGGATGCGCACGTGACTGCCCGTGAGGTCCTGGTCTCCTTCGGGATGGCACGACACCTGCCTTCTGATCTCTATGTGGATCTTGGGTTCCTGCATCCGAGCCAGCACGCGGCAATGCAGATCAGCCTTCAGGTGGAGGACGAGGTCATCACTGCCGCACAGCTGCGGATCGGCTTCATGCACCGCAGTGACGAGAAGATCTTCGAGTCACTGGACTACCGCCAGCTGCTCATGATGGCCAGCCGACATGACTGGCTGAATGCCTTCCACGCTGAACTGAACATCGCGCTGGTGCTCGAGGATGCCATGGGCATCATTGCGCCGGAGCGGGCCACTTGGTCGCGCATGCTCCTGGCCGAGCTTGATCGGGTGACCAGCTGCCTGCTCCTGATCGGGGCGACCAGCACGGGGCTGCCAGCAGCCATCGCGACGCGTGAGCGGCTCATGGACGTGCAGGAGCAGTTGACCGGCACGCGCATGCATCCGATGTTCGTGCGCATCGGGGGGATTGCCCATGAGCTGCCGTTGTCATGGCTGGATGCCCTGGATGTCGAGCTGCAGGCGCTGGCGTTGCTGCTGCCAGGCTTCCACGCAGCGCTAGCGGACGAGTTCGCTCACCTGCAGGGCCTCGGGGTCATCACCGCACAGCAGATCGAAGCCTTCGGCCTCTCGGGCAACACTGCCCGCGCAAGCGGGCAGGCGAGCGACCTGCGCGTCCAGCAGCCCTACCTGGCGTATGCACAGATGGACATACCGATGCTGCTCGGCAGCTCAGGCGACATCCCGGCCCGCCTGACCTTGCTGGGCGAGCAACTGGCCACCAGTCTTGCCATCATCACTGCCGCAGGTGACTGGCTGCGAGCTGCTGGTCCTGGTGCGGTCACTACTCCACTGCCGAAGGTGGTGCGGGTGCCCGAGGGCACGAGCTATCTGGCCATCGAAGGGCCGCTGGGCATCATGGGAGCGCTGCTGGACAGCACCGGTGACCGGACTCCGTGGCGATTCAAGCTGCGCACGCCGTCCTTTGCCATCCTGCAGTCGCTGGAGGCAACGCTGATCGGCGTGCCCCTTGAGCACCTCGGACTGATGCTGAAGTCCTGCACCTTCGTCGTCGGCGATGCCGACCGCTGACCTTCGGCTCCTACAACTGGTGCGTGGCTGCCATGACGATGTCCGCTGCGTAGCCGACGACCATCAGGAACACCGGCACTGAGACGATGAGGCGGGCCACGCAGAGCTCGTGCTGGGCACGCCGCGGGCGTTGATCCAAGCCTGCCATCACTGGCCCTCCTGACTCTCCCGTCAGGGCTTGGACGCACGCGAGGTCAGATCGGTGCCATGGATCGGCGCTACTGCTCGCCGTGCTCCCGGAGGTAGGTTGCAAACCGGGCTCGCAGCAGGGCCTCAGTGGTGGGATCCAGGGGGTTGTCGCCGAACATCTCGCGCACCGCGCGGACCGTCTCGATGAAGGTGCCGCCTACTGCCCCAAGATCGCCGCCCTCACCCTCAATGGCCGCCATGCTCGGCATGTGTCCGAAGAGATCGGTGAAGAATCCCAGGTCGAAGTGCGTCTCGGCGCGATGGAAGGCTCGCTGGCGCAATTCCTCGAAGGGCAGGTCCTCAAGCTCTGGCTCAGTGCTCATGCGCTGACCCTACCGAGGCCAGAATCGCTGCTGTCCCCGTCGGTTGGCAATCGGCAGCTGTGCTCCAGCCAGAGTGCCGCAGCGGCCAGCGCGATCGCGCCAAGAGCCGAGGCCAGGCTGATCCACAGGGTGCTCGAACCGGCCTCGGTTGCGCGCGAGGGGATCGTGCCGAAGCAGATGCCCGCATAGAAGCCGGCGACCAGTGACCCCGTGCGGGAACCGGCCATCGCCAGTGCTGCGGTGCGTGCGGCGACCAGAGGTGCCATCGGACGGTGCCCCGGCTTGCGCTTCAGTCGCGGTCGCGCAAGCAGGGTCCAGATGAACACGGCGATCGCCAGGAACCACAGGGTGACCGCCGCCAGCCACGGAATCGGCACCGCTCGACCGGACTGCTTGTCCACGAGCACCGCGACAGCCCATCCGATCGACCCTGCGAGCACCGCCAGGGCCACGAGGAGTCGGATGCGCGTCGGCGTCACGCTGGCACCCGCAGCACCAGCGGCGGATCCAGCGGACGCACTCCGGAGGTGTCCACCTGCTTGACCAGGTCTCGGACGTCGTGACCCAGGAGCTGGGCATCGGGATCGGCATCCAGCCATGGGACCAGCACGAAGCCTCGAATGGCAGCGCGCGGATGCGGCAGCATCAGCTGCACATCGGGAGATCGGACATCGTCGAACACGATGATGTCGATGTCGAGAGTGCGCGGACCCCAGCGCACCTCGCGAGTGCGATGCCAGTCCGCCTCGATTGCGTGCACGCGATCGAGCAGCTGCATGGGTGTCAGGGAGGTTTCGACCAGCACCACTGCGTTGACGAAGGTCGGCTGCTCGGGGCCACCGACGGGATCCGTGGCATACACAGCGGAACTCCGCGTGACCGTGATGCCCTCGCTCTGGGCAAGCGCATCGACTGCGCCCTGCAGCGCAGCAAGGCTGTCCCCGAGGTTGGCACCGAGCCCGAGTACTGCTGCACTCACGGGCGCAGGATCTTCAATGCGACATTGCCGAATGGCACCGGGATGGGGGCCTGCGGCTTGTGCACCGTGACCTCGACCTGATCGATGCCCCGGATCCTCAGTACATCGGCGGCGATGAGCTCGGCCAGGGTCTCGATCAGCGACACTGGCTCTCCGACGATGCGATCGAACACCACCTGCGAGACGGCGCCGTAGTCGACGGTGTCGGCGAGGTCATCAGTGCGCGCAGCGGGGCTCTCCTGCAGGTACAGGGTGATGTCGACTGCGAACTCCTGGCCGTCGCGACGTTCGTAGTCGAACACCCCATGGTGCCCGGTGCCACGAATCCCCGTGATGACAATCTGGTCTCTGCTCATCGGCCCCCGCTCACCCTCGCCCCATTCTCCATGCTCGTCCCACTCGAACTGCATCAACGCTTCCGGGGACATCGTGCACGCGCACGGCCCAGACTCCAGCTGCAGCAGCCAGTGCGGAGATCGCATCGGTGGCGACGTCCCTCTGGTCGACTGGCCTGGCCTGGCCGTCGGCGGAGGCCAGGAGGCTGCCGAGGAACCGCTTGCGCGAGGCGCCCAGCAGCACAGGGAGGCCCATGGCCATGAAGTCCTCCAGGGCGTGCAGCAGAGCCCAGTTGTGATCGGCCTCCTTGGCGAATCCCAGGCCTGGGTCCAGCACAAGGCAGTCACCGGCAATGCCTGCTGCCAGGGCCTCATCGATCCTCGCCTGCAGCTCGCTGCGCACTTCGCTCACGACATCGGAGTACTCGGCTCTGGACTGCATGGTGGTGCTGTGCCCACGCCAGTGCATGACCACGTATGGCACGCCGAGGCTGGCAACAGTCCCGTACATGTCGGGATCGGCCAGGCCACCACTGACGTCATTGACCAGGAAGGCTCCCTCGGCCACCGCAGCTGTCGCGGTGGTGGCCCGCATGGTGTCAATGCTCGTGGGCACTCCAGCCGCACGCAGTCCACTGAGCACAGCGAGCACCCGGTGCTCCTCCTCGCTGGCGGCAATGCGCACAGCACCTGGGCGAGTCGACTCACCGCCGACATCGACGAAATCCGCACCGGACGCGTGCAGGGCGATGCCGTGCTCAATGGCTGCATGGGCATTGCGGTAGCGACCGCCGTCGGAGAATGAATCCGGCGTCACATTCAGCACGCCGACCACCAGGGTGCGATCGACACCGAGCAGCGCCGCAGGCAGCCCTGCCGGGTGCCGGGTGCTCATCGGCCCTGGATCAGCGCCATCGCCTCGGCGCGCGAGGTTGAATCGCGCAGTGATCCGCGCACGGCGCTCGTCAGGGTCTTCGAGCCGGGCTTGCGCACCCCGCGCATGGACATGCACAGGTGCTCGGCCTCGATCACGACGATGGCACCGCGCGGCTCCAGGATGCGCATCAATGCGTCGGCGATCTGCGTGGTGAGGCGCTCCTGCACCTGCGGGCGCTTGGCGTAGACATCGACCAGGCGTGCGAGCTTGGACAGGCCAGTGATGCGGCCATCCTCATTGGGGATGTATCCGATGTGCGCACGCCCGTGGAAGGGCACCAGGTGATGCTCGCAGGTGCTGTACATCTCGATGTCGCGCACGATCACCATCTCGTCGTGACCGATGTCGAACATCGTGGTGAGCACATCCTCGGCCTGCATGTGGAGGCCGGCGAAGATCTCGCGGTAGGCACGAGCCACCCGAGCCGGCGTGTCCTTCAGGCCGTCGCGGCTTGGATCCTCGCCGACGGCAAGCAGCAGCGCATGAATGGCGCGCTCCACGCCCTCGGCATCGAATTCACCGATCGCCGCGTTCGGATCGATGCTCACTGGATTGATGCTCATTGCCCCTCATCTGTCGGGTTGTGCCCATTGGATGCGGGCGAGACTCGCTGGATCGGACCCCGGGCATCCGGCTGGCGCCGTGCCGAGCCGGTCCAGGCTGGTCGGGGCTCGCGCAGCTGCAGGGTCGCGAAGACGGCATCGATCTCCGCTCGATCGAGAGTCTCCTTATCCAGCAGCTCGAACACGAGGGCGTCGAGCACATCGCGATTGGCGACCAGGATGTCGTAGGCCTCCTGGTGCGCGAGCTCGATGAAGGTGCGCACCTCCTCGTCGATGGCGCTGGCGATCTCCTCGGAGTAGTCGCGCATGTGCCCCATGTCGCGTCCGAGGAAGACCTCCTGGTTCTGCTGTCCGTAGCGAATGGCACCGAGGCGCTCGGTCATGCCGTACTGGGTCACCATGGCGCGAGCGACGGCTGTCGCGCGCTCGATGTCGTTGGACGCACCCGTCGTAGGGTCGTGGAAGATGAGCTCCTCGGCAGCTCGGCCGCCGAGCATGTAGGCGAGCTGGTTCTGCATCTCGCTGCGCGTCGTGGAGTACTTGTCCTGCTCGGGCAGGACCATCGTGTAGCCGAGTGCGCGGCCGCGCGGCAGGATCGTGATCTTGTGCACGGGATCGTTGCCCGGGAGTGCCGCCGCAACGAGGGCATGGCCGGCCTCGTGGTAGGCCGTGATGCTCTTCTCGTGATCATCCATCACCCGCGTGCGCTTCTGCGGACCGGCGATGACCCGATCGATGGCCTCATCCAGTGCGGAGTCATCGACCCGGGTCTTGCCCAGGCGCGCAGTGAGCAGCGCGGCCTCGTTCAGGACGTTGGCCAGGTCAGCACCAGTGAAGCCCGGGGAACGGCGCGCCACGGCCATCAGGTCGACCTCGTCAGCCATCGGCTTGCCCTTGGCATGCACCTGCAGGATCGCGAACCGGCCAAGCAGGTCCGGACGGTCCACGGCGATCTGCCGATCGAATCGGCCAGGGCGAAGCAGGGCGGGGTCAAGGATGTCGGGGCGGTTGGTCGCAGCGATCAGGATGACTCCGCCGGTGACGTCGAAGCCGTCCATCTCGACCAGCATCTGGTTCAGGGTCTGCTCGCGCTCGTCGTGACCGCCGCCGAGCCCAGCCCCGCGGTGACGACCCACCGCATCGATCTCATCAATGAAGATGATCGACGGGGCATTGGCCTTGGCCTGCTCGAAGAGGTCGCGCACGCGACTGGCACCGACCCCGACGAACATCTCCACGAAGTCCGAGCCGGAGATGGAGAAGAAGGGCACGGCTGCCTCGCCGGCAACTGCGCGGGCGAGCAGCGTCTTGCCCGTTCCGGGCGGACCGTAGAGCAGCACGCCCTTGGGGATCTTGGCACCGACGGCATGGAACTTCGTCGGATCGGCGAGGAACTCCTTGATCTCCTGGAGCTCCTCGACAGCCTCATCGGCGCCCGCCACGTCGGCGAAGGTGGTCTGCGGCATGTCCTTGTTGACCATCTTGGCCTTGGACTTGCCGAAGTTCATGACGCGATTGCCGCCCCCCTGCATCTGCCCCATGAAGAAGAAGAGCAGGAAGACCACGATCGCGATCGGCAGCAGCGAGAACAGCAGGGTCAGCAGCAGGTTCTCGCTGGGGACCACGACGTTGTAGCCGCCGGGGATCTGGCCTGCGTCGACCTTGGCCTGGAGCAGCTCCTGCAGGTTCACGCCCTGGCCCGCGATGTACGAGGTGCGGACCTTGGAGCCATCCTTCAGCGTGAGGTCAAGGACCTGGTCACGGTCGGTCAGGGTGGCAGTGTCGACCTTGTTCGCATTGATGTCCGAGACGGCGGCGCTGGTGTCGACCTGCTCAGGCGAGCCGAGGCCGGAGAGCAGGCTGGAACCGATCAGAACGAACGTCACGGCGATCGCAACCCAGAAGATCGGGCCACGAAGGATCCGCTTGAAGTCCATCATCTGACGGTACTACGAGGAGCGCAGGCCACCCACCAGCGGAGTCAGGCTTACGCGCTCAGCGATCAAGAACCGTAGACATGCGGGGCCAGAGTGCCCACGCAGCGCAGATTGCGGTACTTCTGGCCGTAGTCGAGGCCGTATCCGACGACGAATTCATTGGGGATGTCGAAGCCCACGTACTTCGGCAGGACCTGCACCTTGAGGGCATCCGGCTTGCGCAGGAGCGAGAAGACCTCGACCGAGGCAGTGCCTCGTGAGCCGAGGTTCTTGATCAGCCACGACAGGGTCAGGCCTGAGTCCAGGATGTCCTCCACGATGAGCACATTGCGTCCGGCGATGTCACCGTCGAGGTCCTTCAGGATCCGCACCACTCCACTGGACTTGGTGCCCGAGCCATAGGAGGAGATCGCCATCCAGTCCATGTCGGTGCTGCGACGAAGCGCCCGGGCGAGATCGGCCATGATCATGACTGCGCCCTTGAGCACGCCCACGAGCAGCAGGTCCTGCCCGGCGTAGTCCGACTCGATCTGCTCGGCAAGCTCGGCAATCCTCGAATGGATCTGCTCCTCACTGACCAGGACATGAGCGAGATCGGCGCCGATATCTTCAGGTAGCAACTGGGTCTCCTGCATCGAGGACGGTGGTGAGCACCAGCCTCCCATACTCTCGACGGGCGCTGACCCGCCCAGGCAGGCTGACCGCCCCCTGTCCGTGCCAGTCGACGGCGAGCGCATCGACGGCCTGCACATGGCCGCGGGTGACATCCTCAGCGGTCGAGCCAAGGTCGATGCACATCCGCCGGATGATGCGGCCGCGCACTGCCACGGGCAGGTGGGCGAATGCGGCTGCCTCGATCTCCAGTCGCCCATCGCCGAAGGCCACGAGCCGGTCGAAGGACTCCTGCGCCCATGCATCAAGCGCATCGGCGTCGTCGGCTGCCAGCTCGGCACTGCGCGCCAGTCCGCTGGTCAGTCCGGGGCCAAGGCTCTCCTGAAGGGTCTGCAGGGCAAGGCGCAGACGCACGCGTGCGAAGCGCTCATCGCTGTTGTGCGGGTCCTGCCAAGCCTGGAGTCCGAGGGCATCGCACTCCTCGCGAGCGCTTGCCCGCACACGATCACGCGGCAGGCTCAGCAGCGGTCGACGCAGGAGCCCAGCGATCGGTCGCATGGCGGCGATCGAGCGGGTGCCTGATCCTCGCGCGAGGCGCAGCAGCACCGTCTCGGCCTGGTCCTCACGCGTGTGTCCAAGCAGGACGGCGACCGCATCGAGCCTGGCGGCCACGGCATGCAGTGCCGCGTGTCGAGCGGTGCGCGCCGCGGCCTCAGGCCCGCCGTCGGCCCCGACGTCCACCCGCGCGATCACCACCGGGTCCAGGCCCATCGCGATGCAGGCGTCCTGGGCGGCCTGCGCAGCGGCAGCAGAGCCGTCCTGCAACTGGTGGTCCAC
>Ga0075012_10002774_pt1 | contig 17022 bp, 13 predicted proteins | sample All_14_2_FD_71474 | JGI IMG/M metagenome (GOLD analysis project Ga0075012, IMG submission 71474) | Freshwater microbial communities in response to fracking from Pennsylvania, USA - Allegheny Zone_MetaG_DW_15 | ecosystem: Environmental > Aquatic > Deep subsurface > Groundwater > Drilled... | reverse complement strand
ATTGCATTAAATATTCTTCAATAGTTCTTGATGATAAATTCAAATACCGAGATATTTGTTTCACCATTTTGCCTCTAAGAGTATAAAAAAGAACTTCTGATTGACGATCGGTTAATTTGATATCGCTAAATGTTGTATTGAGCATATGACTATTTTGCCCCAAAAGATCATTGTTCACGCCTTCAGCAGACATGCGTGATAAAAAAGAACCGATTTCAAGCGTTGTTACGCTGGTCACATCCATTCCATGAAAAATAGTTCCATTGCATTGATTGGTTTCTGCATCAAATAAAGGTGTTTTAGTAAAAATATAGGCCTTCCATTTCCCTCCTGAAAAAGGATGTATATCCAGGATTCTCATCTTGCTCAGTGTTTGAATTACCTGTTTATCTTGCCGTTGAAACATATCAGCAAAATTAACCGTATCACATGGCATATCAAAATCCGTTCTGCCAATCACCTCTTCATGATGCTTGAGACCAATAATTTGACTGTATTCTTTGTTAGCATACATAAATACAGAGTTTTCGTCTTTACAACCCCATGCCCCTGGCATCTGATCAAAAAGAGATTTTAATCGTACATTTATTTTGCTCATAACACATCCTGGTAAAACACCAATATGAGCAATAAGAGCTCATATTGTATTTTGTCAACAACCTCTAATTTTTTTGTTATAGTTAGACATTTCTTTATTTGAAAGAACTATGTGTTATAAATCCAGCCAGTCTTACGCAAAACCAACCTGGAGACTCCTTGTCTAACTATTGACAACAATGCCTTGGAATTTAATCTGAATTTATGCGTCAGCAGGCGCGGTACGGATTTGAGGAGGTGTTTCAATAATCTCATTACCAATGATAATTACCTGGTCGCGGACATTTAGAGATGGAATGCACGATGAATCCCAAGAAGGTATTTTAAAATCAAGCATTTTGCCTGGTGAGAGAGGACGGTGAATTGTTACATTATGTTTTTTTAACGTTTGTACTATATGGGTAAGTGGGGAGCTGACAATAACTTTCTTTAAGGGAGACCATTCATAGCTGTTAACATTCATTGTTTTTTCCTTTTAATTTTCCTTTGTGGCTGGAATTCGTGTTGCAGATTACTTAATCCATTTTGTTTGGTTGTTTTTAGTCAACCATGACTGCATATCAAGCATTTGGATTATCACACTGATAAATTCCAAATTCAAGTAATTCCCACGGCACCCTGGGCAATCACATTTAAACTGGATAACGTATTAGGGCGTGTCTTCAATCTGTTTCTATTTTTGAGTCTGACTATGCGCCCGAGCAATCCAGCTTAAATCGGATACAACTTATAGCCGAATTACAATTTCATCCGTAAATTTATAATTCCTAAAACGGCGGAGACTTACCCACCACCGCTTGAATCCAGTCTGGTTTGATAATATCCATGCCGTGTTTTCCTGTTGCCAGAAAAATGGTGTGAAATCCGGCATCGTATAGTTTTTTGGATGCATATTCGCCTGGTTCATCGTTGCCGAGGTTGGAGTCGATGTAGATGGGCGTGGTATGAGGGATGGATGCCATGATGGTTTCGAATTCTTTTACGGTGTTGAAACATAAGACGGTTTTACTGGAAAAATCGGCTTTTAGTTTCCAGGCTTTGCACAGGGTTTTATCGTCATCGATAAAAATATAATCCGGGTATTGATCGAGTGCTGTAGTGGATTCCTGCATTTGTTCCTCTGTGGTTAAAGATGAGCTTGTTTTGGCAAAAATTATAGCATGAAGTTTATATTGGACACAAAGCCCCACTACGAGCGAAGGCATTTGTTCCGTACCAGGAAATTAGCCGTTTTACTCAATCCTGCTGCCAAAACGCCTTCGCCCGCATCAACTTCTCAACATCTTCCAGCGTTTTCACAATCGGTTTGTTCAATACAAAATTCTCGCGCGTTTCTTGATAATACACACCCAGCGGTACCGGTAGCTGCGGGTAACGAGCGCGCGCCAGGCGCATGGCGGACATGAAGCTTGTGGGGTCGTGGCGATATCCTGCCTCATTTCCTTCCTGATAATCAGCCACGCTTAAGCAATCGCCATCCTGATTGATCACCTTTTGTCGTGTCGCGCCGAATACCAATGGTTTGCCCTCTTCCAGCATCACCGTTTGCTCGGCGCGGTTTGCTTTCAGGGCGAACTCGTCAAAGGCGCCGTGGTTGAAAATATTGCAATCCTGGTAGATTTCGACAAAAGAACAACCTTTGTGTTCATAAGCTTTTTTCAAAACCGCCATCAATTGAGTTGGATCTTTATCCACCGCCCGCGCGACGAAACTGGCGCCGGCTGCCAATGCGAGTTGCAGCGGATTCAGGGGTTCGTTGGATACGCCCTGGGGTGAGGTTTTGGTGATTTGCCCTTTTTGGGATGTGGGGGAAAACTGGCCTTTGGTCAGGCCGTATACCTGATTGTTAAACAGCAGAATATTGACGTTGACGTTGCGGCGCAGGCAGTGGATCAAATGATTGCCGCCGATGCTCAACGCATCGCCGTCGCCGGTAATCACCCACACAGTTAAATCATCGCGCATGGCTTTCAGACCAGTGGCCACTGCCGTTGCCCTGCCGTGGATGGTGTGGAAACCATAGGTGTTCATATAGTAAGGCAGACGCCCCGCGCAACCGATGCCGGAGACGAACACATGATTCTCTGGCGGCAAGCCCAGCTCGGGTAGCAGGCGTTGCAAGGCCATCAGGATGGCGTAATCGCCACAACCCGGGCACCAGCGTACTTCGGTGCTGTTGGTGAAGTCTTCACGCGTGTACGTCTTGTCGCTCATAGTGGCATTCCATTTTTATCGTGTTGACAAGGGAGCTAACTGTAAAGGACTGGCCGTCGCATTGTGTGATCGAACGCGCATCCACCAAATAGTTAGCACGGATTATCTGGCACAATTGGCCTGAATTTAATTCAGCAACCAGGATCGTGTCATAAGTCGACAACAAGGCCGCCAAATCATCCGGCAGCGGATTTAACTGACGTAACTGAACCAGGGCAATCGGCAAACCATCTTGCTCGCATTGATGTACAGCCGCTCTCAAACTGCCCCAGGTGCTGCCCCAGCCGATCAGCAATACGCGCGCATTGGCATCGCCTTCGATGACCAGCGGCGCATAATCACGGGAAATACCGTTGATCTTGGCGGCTCGTAATTTAACCATGGCTTGATGATTGGCAGAGTCGTAACTGACACGGCCAGAGTCGCCCTGCTTTTCCAGGCCGCCAATTTGATGAATAAATTCAGGCGTGCCGGGAATGTTCCAGCTGCGCGACAAGTTCTCATCACGTTGAAAGGGTTTGGGGAAGCGGTTTTTATGCAGATCCGGCAAGGTCACGGCGTCAAGGGCAGGCAGCTTCCACGGCTCGGCGGCGATGGCCAGAAACGCGTCCATCAGCACGATAACCGGGGTCATGTATTTGGTGGCGATGGTGAAGGCTTCGATAAGGGTATTAAAACAGTCAGCCGGCGATTTGGCAGCTATCACCGGCAAAGGCGCTTCGCCGTGACGACCGTAAAAAGCCTGGCGTAAATCGCTTTGCCCGGTCTTGGTGGGCAAACCGGTTGAAGCGCCGGCGCGTTGTACGTCTATCAAAACCAGGGGCAATTCGGTCATGACCGCGAGACCGAGGCTTTCACTTTTCAAATCAAGACCCGGGCCAGACGTACAGGTCAAAGCCAGGCAACCGCCGTAGGATGCCCCGAGGCAGGCGCAAATGGCGGCAATTTCGTCTTCCGCCTGCAACAATTGCACGCCGTAATCGGCGAGTTTCGCGCATTCATGTAAAATGGCAGACGATGGCGTGATAGGATAACCAGAGACAAACATGCGTGTTCCCGTTCCAACCGCGAGCGTCGCCAGCGCCATGGCCACGGCTTCCACGCCGGTTACCTGGCGATAGTCACCGCCCTCGCGATTCACCTGACTCATCATGAAAGGTTGACGGCTCAGCTCGAGCGTCATGGCGTAATTATATCCGGCCAGCAAGGTCAGTTTATTGGCCGCCATCACATCGCTTTTGTTTTTGAATTTTTGCTCGATAAACGCGAGGCAATGTTCGGTTGGCAGATCAAACAACCAGAGCACCAGACCCAATATATAGAAATTTTTGGCTTTTTTGGCGTGGGCATGATTCATGGCCAGCGATTCAACCGCTTGCAAGGTCAGGCTGATCAGCGGCAATTTGATGACTTGATAATGCTCGGCGACGTTGCTGAGGAAACTGCTGTCGAGGCCGGCTTTTTGCCAGTCTTTGTCCTGAAAACTGTCTTCGTTGATCACCAGCAATCCGCCGGGCGTTAATTGTTCCAGCGAGTTTTTCAGGGCCGCAGGATTCAGTGCGACCAGTACATTCAGGGTTTCGCCAGCGGTGAACAAGGCTTCTTCCGCCATGGCCAACTGAAAGCCGGATACACCGGCCACCGTGCCGGCTGGCGCGCGGATTTCTGCGGGGAAATCGGGCCAGGTGCGCACGTCACGGCCGGTTACGGCAGCCGTGATGGTTAATTGCTCACCCAATATTTGTACACCATCACCGGAATCTCCGGTGATGCGGATAACAATTGCGTCAGTCGTTGACATAGTTTCTTGCTTCCAGCATGAGTTGGCGCATGTCTCTTACGGCGTCTTTTAATCCTGTGAATAACGCACGCGCAATAATGGCATGACCAATGTTTAATTCATGTAACTCGCCTATTGCCGCGATGGGTTTAACATTCTGGTAATTCAACCCATGTCCGGCGTTTACTATCAAGCCGCGTTTGGCTGCATGTTGTGCGGCTATCTTGATACGATACAACTCTTGCTCGCGAATGGCTACTGTTGTGGCATCGGCATAGCATCCGGTGTGAATTTCGATGACGGGCGCGCCGACGTCCACAGCGGCGTCAATTTGTTCAATATCGGGGTCGATGAACAGGGAGACTTCGCTGCCAAAAGCCTGTAAACGCTTGACTGCACGGGCGACCACGTCAAAATTTCCCAGCACGTTCAAGCCGCCTTCGGTGGTGACTTCGGCACGATTTTCGGGAACGAGACAACTGTGTTCGGGTTTGATTTCTTCTGCAAAAGTTAACATGGCATCGGTGACGGCCAGCTCCAGATTCATGCGGGTTTGCAATACTTCGCGAATGAGGCGGACGTCACGCGCCTGAATGTGACGCAGATCTTCGCGCATATGCAAAGTGATGCCGTCAGCACCGGCTTCTTCGGCGTCGATGGCGGCCTGGACGGGATCGGGGTAGCGTGTTCCCCTCGCCTGTCGAACGGTTGCGATGTGATCGATGTTGACGCCTAATAAAATCTCTTTAATCATAATTCACCCTACAGAGGTTAAAAATTTTGAATCGGTGTTCCCCTTGTGGGGGTTTTGTTAAATAAATGGCCCAACAGGTTGGCACAGGACATCCGAACCACGACCGTCAGGGAGTGGAGCTTTTACGATCTCGCAAAACAGCAAGATCTGTGTGAAGCTTACCCAAAAGCTCCACTCCCTGACGGTCGTGGTTCGGATGTCCTGTGCCAACCCATGGCAGCATTTATTTAATAAAGCCCCTTGTATCTTCCACAAGCGATTTACATGCCAGTTTGTCTTGCAAACAACTGCCGCGATTTCAACTCCCGACCTGCCAGCAAATAATCTATCGCCTGGCGCATCATTTTTTTCGCAGATTGCACTGTTCGAACATCATGAAAGTCGCCCGCGATGATAGCCGATGCCAGGTCCGGCGCAAAGCCTTCCGTGGCGGAAACAAAACCGGAACCGGCAACAAAGCGATAAAACGCGGCCTGGTCGTCATCCACAAAAGCCAGCCCATGACCGCATTCGCGCAGCAACACCCATTCAAACTGGCGCAGCAGCGACTCCAGGGTCAAGCGATCAGACGCCAGGGTCAACGCGCGCAAGGCATATTGATACGCATCGTATAAATCAGGATAAGGGTCGAAAGGCTTTAAAACGTGATAGATCAGTTCATTCAAATACAGTGCGGCAAACAGGGCGTGCCCGCTGAGAACCAGCGCCGCAGCTGGCGTTTCGATGCTGCGGGCGAAGTGGCAATCTTGACGGCTGTCGAGGGATAAACACAGAGGCAGAAAGGCTTGCAGCACGGCTTGCTTCTTCGGCGTGCGCCCGCCTTTATAGAAACAAGTGACCATACCTTGTTCGCGGGTGAACAGATGCAAACGCAGGCTGCTGTCACCCGAGGGGGTTTTGCTTATTAACCAGGCGTCCAGCGCGTCAGTTGTCATAACCGAGTTGTTTCAGCATGCGCTCATCATCCGACCAGCCGGATTTGACTTTACACCAGCATTGCAAAAACACCTTTTTATCCAGCAGTTTTTCCATATCCAGACGGGCGCTGGTTGCCATTTCCTTCAGCTTTTGACCGTTGTCGCCAATGATGATGCGTTTGTGACTTTCTTTATCAACCAAAATCAAGGCGTGAACACGCACCAGCGTGCCTTCATCTTTATACGATTCAATATCCACCGTGGTCGCATAAGGAATTTCCTGACCGCAGCGGCGGAAGATTTTTTCGCGCAGCAATTCAGCACACATAAAACGGGTGGAACGGTCGGTGATTTGATCATCATCAAACAAATGCGGCCCTTCCGGCAAAAATGCCTGCAATTTTTGTTGCAGCTCGTCAACCTGTGTACCGGTTCTTGCCGATATGGGGATGATTGCAGCAAACTCATGACGTTTGCTGATGTCATCTATCCAGGGCAGCAATTGCATTTTGTCGTCAATTTTATCGACCTTGTTCACCGCCAGAATGCAGGGGGTACCAGCTTGAATAATGGAGCGCAGCACATATTCGTCTTCTTCTTCCCAATGCATGCCGTCCACCAAAAACACCACGACATCGACATCTCGCAGCACGCTGTTGGCGGTTTTGTTCATCATGCGGTTCATGGCTTTTTTTGAACCCTGATGAATACCTGGCGTATCCACGTAGATATATTGGTAATCGTCGTAACTGTCTATGCCCAGAATACTGTGCCGCGTGGTCTGCGGCTTGCGGGATGTAATACTGACCTTTTGTTTTAAAATACAATTCAGCAGCGTTGATTTGCCAACATTCGGGCGGCCTACCAATGCGATGTAACCACAATGCGTTGTCATGAATCCTCGATTTTACTTGTCTATTTTTAAGTCATTTTAACAGCCTGCCCGCTGGAATACCAGTCTCTTGCACGCTGTAAAAACTGATTGCAATTTAAACGGATATTAGGGTAACGTTGAACAATCGATGTGCAACGGGTGTTGATATCATGGTCAAATTGAACGAACAAGGTCAGGCGATTGTAGAGTTACAAGTTATGCCGGGGTTACCGCCCGCTATGCCCTCCATTACCGGATCGGCCATGAGCAAGCAAGCCGGCACCCATTTGCCCGGTCATTTCCCCATGGATTATCAATTGCCAGGCGGCGATACGCTGCGCCTGATTGCCAATCACAACAAATCGGTTGTGCAAATTTTTCTCCTGACCCACGATCCGGAAAAATTACGCAACATGCCGGGTAAGCGCCCTGCCTCTCTGGTTGCCAACACCATTGCCAGTTTGAACCGTTATCTGATTCGTTCCGACAGCTACAATGAAGCGCGTTCGGAAGAACAGCAGGCAAAATACGATGCGACCCGTAAAGCGGCTCAGGCTCTCAGCGCAGTGCTGGGCGAAGAACGCAATTTGAGCAGCACAGACTGGGCGGATCAGGAACGTCTGCGCAGCAAAGTCATCGCTATCGTTGAAAAATGTCGCGACAAAAATCGTCTCATCGCCAACAACCCGGTGATCTCGGAAGGCGCGCTCGGCGACCTGCTCTACGATCTCAAACAAGAGATACAACACTATGAATTCAATCGGGTATATCCGGTATCCAAACTGGATCAGCTGGATTTTTCCGAGGTCGCGGCCAAACGCAGCGAGCAACAACCCTGCTTCGTTTGGGACAGCGATATTCATATTGGTGGAGACGAGTTAGCCCTGAAAGATTGTCTGCGCGTCATCTGCCAGACCTATGGCCTGGATCCTGGCAAAGCGCTGACCAATGTGGTCGCCAATCGCTTTGAACGGCTTGGCCGGTTTTTCCATCAACTTTGGCAGGACGCAATAGCCTGGGGCAAATACCTGACGCAACCCAAAAAACCTGAGCAAAGCCATAGAGTAGAAAAATTGGCAAAAGATATCACCGGCATTGATGTCACACCTTATTATAGCTTCTCGGGATCCAGTCAGGATAAGCACGATAGTTTACAAGACATGGTTGCCAGTCGCGCCCAACAATCGGTTACCGGATACGAAGCCGATGATGTCGAGCAGGCAAAAGCCATGCTCAGCCACGCAGCCCATGGCCGCTGGGTGAAAATCAGAGATAAAAACCAACTTATTGCCCGCCTGAACGATGAGCTGATCTCGCTGCGCTATGCGGAAAACAACGGCCAGTTTTTCCTCTTGCCCAATGGCGATGATTTGGAAAAACTCAGTCAAATCAGCAAAAAACCCCTTTTTCTGTTTGAGAAAATCCACCTGGGTCTGAGGGCATTGTTTACCCGTATTCCTGCTTTTTTCAAGAATTTTTACCTCAATCTACGCCATGCGATTACGGTTGAGTTGCCCGGCGACTGGAATCGGCATATTCATGGCAATCATCATGTTCCCAAGCCCATGATGCCGAATCGCCCGAGTGAGACGGAACAGAGCAAGGCACAAATCAGCCTCGATTCCCTGCATGATGTGTTGGTAGGTCAGGGTTTGATGAGCAGCGGTCAGACCCTGGAGGATTTTGTACGCCATCACCTGTCTGAAAGCCAATACGTGATTGCCCGGGAACAACATCCGCCTGGTCCTGTCGCCTACAGCAACCCACTACATCGCACGCTCGACGTCACTCGTCATTTTGCGGCGTTTTTTGTCGATACCAGCGAAAAAAATCCCATCATCGGCACCCTGGCCATGGCCGCTTATTTCTACGGAGCTGGTGCTGTTATCACGCCTAAATTGCTGATGGCGGTGCTGACCAAATTACATATGAATGGCCTGATTGCCGGCATCGTACCCACCCAGGATCTGGGAAAATGGATGAGTAACGGCATGATGTCAGAAGCGATTGCCTCTGCGATGACCTACTGGCAGGGGGTTATCACAGTCGGTTATCTGGATGATTTCTTCATTCAGGCCGTGACGATTTTACGTGATGATCCTGTTGAAGTTGCCGCTGCCGTCGTGCTGGCCATTTCACTGGGTTACGGTTTGTGCCAGGCGATTCCGGTTTTACAGGAAGAAATGGGACGTTTTCCCTGGATCAATTATGCGTTTCTTGGCGCCAAAACGTTAAGCCTGCCCTATGACACCCTGGCGCATCCCGGCGATGACTGGTTACTTGGCACGCTCAAATGGATCATGCGCTTTGGTCTGGTGGTGGCAAAAGTCCTCGCCGGCCCCCTTATCGAAGGCTATCGTTACGGTTATGAAGATGGCTTTCTCCCGGGTTTGCGTAAAAGCGGGAATTTGCTGGTCAAAAGTTTGAAGCAAACCCTGGCTGCCGTGACTGATCTGGCGCTCAGTATCGCCACCATCCCCTTTCTCGAATTCAGCGGCATGATGATTCACGTACCGTTTCGCGGCGTGACCAATGCCATCAGCCGAACCCTTGGGGCTCTGGGTCATTGGCAACCTCTTGGCCGCATCCTGCTTGCGTTTTCCAATCGCAGCTCGCGCATGAATTATATGTCCAGCTATCACCGTTCTCAATTATATGGTTTCACCAGCCCCTTCCAAACCTGGGTGGAAGACAACCGTTTGCTCAACGGTTTGGCCAACGCCGCCATGCTGCCAATCCTCCCGACATTCCAGCTGGTGAAAAATTTTCTGATCCTGCCGCTGGCCGAAATCACTTCCATCAGTTTGCGGCTCACGGCTTTTATCGTTGATCCCTTAAGTCGATTTATAGCCTACGCGGCGGGTAACGCGCTGGTAGCCAGTGGTTATATATGGGATAACACGGTCGGCATCCTGTTACGTACCGCGGCGGAAGGCGTGACCCTGAGCAGCAACTGGCTGGATAGCAAAGCTGATGCGGCCAAACAAGCCTCGCTGGAAAAAATCCAGGTCGCCAGACGCGCGGCTCAACACTGGGCGTTTGCTGAGGAAGACAAAGCCAGTCATCAAGTCAATCAAGATGACGATTACTTTCTCGACAAACCGGTGCGCCTTGAGCAATTGCCGCATCGGCATGGAGATTCAACGTCCTGCCTGTTGTCAGCTTTGTTGCATCAAAAGATCGATGGGAGGCGAGGCCTTGAAAATGATGAGGAAACCAGCGATGATGACACACATGGCTATAACTGGCTGAAACCTCCACCGGCAGGCAATAATCAGCGCATAGAAACAGTCAATAGCTCACCCAACAGTAGTTTTTAAAGAATATGAGGCATAAACAATGAAGAAAGGATTCACTTTAATGGAACTCATGATAACGCTGGTTATCGTTGGCATACTGACCACCATTGCTGTTCCCAGCTATAAAGATTACATCATGCGCGCCCGGCGAAGCGATGGTAAATCGGCGCTGATGGATCTGGCCAGTCAGATGGAGCGTTTTTATTCTGAACGAAACACCTACGTGGGCGCCACGATTGGCGGCGGCGGCGCCAATGAAGTGCGTTCAAGCCCCACATCAACCGATGGCTGGTATACTTTGGCGATCACCACGCAAACGGCATCCAACTTCACGATCCAGGCATCACCCAACAATGCCCAGGCAACAGCCGACACCACTTGCCAGACATTGACAATGACCAATCTGGGCGTCAAGGGAATTGCAGCCGGTTCAGGCGGCACACCCAGCGGGCCGGTCACCAAGTGCTGGTAATTTTAAAACCAATAAGAACATTGCAAGGCCATCATGATGGTGTATAATTAATGTTACCCTATTCTCAAGCAAGAGTGATCCTATGCCAGACACCATTCCAATGAGCCCTCCCAGGGATCTAAAAGGCCTGCACAAATCATCTTCAAAAGGTTCATCGCAAGAATCGCTGATCATCGAAGCGCGCGATGGCAAACGGCATGAACTGACATCATCGAAACTGGATCACTGGTTTGCCAGCCTTGAGAAAAAAAATCCCGCCGCGCCCAAACAGGGCGAACCCAATAATGAGCGCTTGCTGGGTCAATTTGGTTTGCAAACGTCTCAGGATGTGATTCGCTTTCTCAAATCGGAAAGCGGCAAGGCAGTATTAGCCGCCATCAAGGAAGAGTTGGCTGAAATCGCTTCTTTGCGCAATCAGCAGTTCATCGATGATCGCGATAAAAAAACACATCATTACCGCATGCTTGGCTGGTTATTTCTTGGCTTGATATACAAACGTAAAGCCCATGCCCGGCATTTGAATGAAGCCATTCAAAAACAGATTGATGAAAAATTACATAAAAAAAAGCCGGACAGCGATACCAAACTGTCAGAGTCAACGCATCAAGCACTGACAGCGGAACTGGATCACTATTCAAAATCTATTTCAGCGCTGGAATCCACGCTGGACTATCGGCAACAGGAAAAAATACAAGTCGATAATGAGTTGTTGCTGCTGCAACAACAATGGCTGGCTATCCAGGAACGGCATGCGGTATTTGACGCCCGCCTGGACGAACTGGTCTTGCTGTCCAAGGGTCTGGAAGACGACAGCATCACGCCGGACGCTCGTGAGCTCACTATAAACGAGAAACTGGAAGAAGCCTACGCGCACTTGTCCAACCTGGACACAGAAATCAGTACACATATCAACAATAATCAAAACGATGTGGCCGCTCATTTGATGCATCGGCACAGTGCCCATATTCTCCACGCCGAAGGGATACAGGATATGTTGGCCGTCGCGCGCGGTGAGAAAAAACTATTTACCCTGGATGGCGCGGAAACGCGTTCGCTGCAGGATGCGCATTTTATTTTGTCGCGCAACCAGAAAATCGTCAAAGATGGTGCCGGACAGCATTATTTGATCGGGATCAATGATGATTTAAACATGATGGATGAAGCGAAAAAAGAAAAAGCAATGCGTAAATTCGATGAAAAACAGACTGAAATTTTAACAGTACCCAAACTGGTTCATCATCATTGCAACCTGGAAAAAAAGCTGCACAATCAGCGTCAGCAACACGCGCAATTGAGAAGCGACGGGCTGAATGGCAGCATCACCCTGCTGCGCAATCAACTGCTTCTGGTGCAAGCAGCCAAAGCCAGCGTCACAGCTGAACTGGAGAAACCAACGCCTGATTTGAACCGTGCAGCCGGTCACAGAAACACGGTTCCAAAAATAGCCAATAACGGTCATGCCTTTCCTTATGCCGGTTTTAGCCCTGATGTTACGCTGCAAGGTCTGCGCACGACCCTGAGCGGCATGCAACGCAAGCCGCTGACTTTGGATGAACTGGATGCGTTTAAGGGTAATATGGCGGCCTTGTATGGCAAAACCGGACTGGCCATCCCGGAAATCATGCGGAAAAATTTGAACCGCATCATGCCCGGGCAACCGGTACCACCGCGTACGCTGATGAACCTGAATGCCCAGTTGCATAAACTGGAACTTGCGGCCATCAGAAGCATGGAACCACAACCGGAGCCAGCGCCGGAAACGCCTGCATCTACAGCCCCAACACCATTCGGCACCTGGCCGCCGAAGCCTGCGCCGCGTTAGCAATTCAATGATGCTCTGTGCCACGACCGTGTTGGGCCAGGGCCCAACCTACCCGCTCGGCGAGATCTTCCTGAGTGGGTAGGTTGGGCCCTGGCCCAACAAAGGCCTCCCCTCCCGAAAATCCGCTTGCCTGTCAGGCGCAATTCTTCTAACATAGTGACATGTAGCGGCTAGCGAGTAAAAGCGATTATGACTGATAAATTATTCGACACACAATGCATTATTGTAACACTGGACGTCGATGCCTTACTGTTCAACCGATTAAAACAAATTGCCCAGGCCGGGTTTTCCATTGCGGAAATCAATACCGCCGATCAAGGTCTGTTAAAAACGATTTTGCAGGAATTCCCCTCTCTGCGTATTGGTGCCGGCAACATCATCAACACCCAGCAACTGGAAAACTGCTATCAGGCCGGCGTGCATTTTATCAGCAGCCCCGGATTTTTACCCGGCATCGCTCAAACCGCTTCCATCTATTCCATAAACTATTTGCCCGGCATCGCCACCATCTCCGAAGCCATGCAAGCTATGGCGCTGGGATGTCATCAAGCCCGCCCCTACCCGGCCACCCTGCCCTTCTGCGCCCTGTTAAACAAATGCCTGCCCATGCTGCGACTGTTCCCGGCAGAAATTGAATGGGACGAGGCCGAACATTATTTAAACCTGCCCGCCGTTGCCGCAGTCAGTATTCTAAATCCGGAAAGCAAGCAACTAAGCGCCTTGTCCTCTACGGTATTTGCTGATTAAAAGGAGTAGGGTGGGCACGTCGTTCTCACTCCTTTGCCCACCCTGCTTCGTTGACATCTATTCCTTCTTATTTTTATGCGCCCACAAAAATCGGGTGCATTCTTCCGGGCTCAGGGGATGGCAGAGATAGAAGCCTTGCACTTGATCGCAACGGTTGAAGCGCAGAAAGGTCATTTCGTTTTCGGTTTCAGCGCCTTCCGCCGTGACTTTGAGCTTCAAGCTGGAGGCCATGCCGATAATAGCCAATACAATGGCGGATTTTTTTACATTATTGTCAATGTGTTGCACAAATGAACGATCGATTTTGATTTTATGAATCGGTAGCTGTGCCAGATAACTCAGGCTGGAATACCCTGTTCCGAAATCGTCAAGTGCGATATGAATACCCATCGCTTTCAAGGCATGCAGACTTTCAATTATTTTGGCGGGATTTTCAAGCACAACACTTTCCGTTATTTCCAGTTCCAGATATTCCGGTTGAAGCCCGGTCTCAGCCAGCGTCTTCCTGACCGTCTCAAGAAAATCCAGGTTATTTAATTGCTTGCCAGACACATTAATCGCCATTTTCAGCGCAGGTAAGCCTGCTTTTTGCCAGGCCACGTTCTGTTTGCACGCGGTTTCCAACACCCAGGCGCCAATAGGAACTATCAGTCCCAGTTCTTCCGCTATGGGAACAAAATCCAGTGGCGGAACCGAACCCAGAACCGGATGATTCCAGCGCAACAAGGCTTCAACGCCCGTGATTGCGTCGCTGACCAGGTCAAACACCGGTTGATAATTCAGGCTAAACTCGTTGTGCGCCAGGGCATGCTGTAAAGCCAGTTCCTTGTCCAGACGTTTCATGGAGTTGATGTTCATTTCCTCTGTATAAAACTGGAACGTATTCCGACCCAGGGACTTGGAGCGATACATGGCGATATCCGCATTTTTCATCAAGGTTGCGGCATCGCTGCCGTCCTTGGGGTAAATGCTGATCCCGACACTGACCATCATGTTAATGACGTGCTCCTCTATATAATAATCCTGGGCCACAGCCTGGGTAATTTTATTGTGAATGGAAATCACTGTGTTTTCGTTTTCAAGCGAATTTAACAATACAATAAATTCATCCCCGCCATGCCGCGACACGGTGTCGGAGGCGCGAATGCTGGCCGTCATACGTTCAGCTACCGTTTTTAACAAGGCATCACCCGCATCATGGCCAAAACTGTCATTGATGGTTTTGAAGTGATCCAAATCAATAAAGAGCACAGCGATTTCAGTATTGGTACGGCTGGCCTGGGCGATTGCGGAATTGATACGATCCAGCAGTAAAATACGGCCTGGGAGTTGGGTCAAGGCATCGTGAGTCGCCTGATAAAACAACTGGCCTTCCAGTTCCTTTTGCTCGGTAATATCATGCACGGCGATCACAGCACCGGTATTTTTTTGTTCATTATTAAAAATAGGCTGCCCATCGATAACGACATAACGCTTCGAGTCATTGGACGTTTTTAATTCCAGCTCCAGTTGTTCGATTTTTTCTCCCTGCAAAACACGCCTGAGCGGCTGTTCGTCGGCAGGAATAACCACTTCATTATTGGGTTGATAAAAAGCAATGGCCATTGCTTCCGTTTCTGTCAATTTCTGCAAGGCCTTGTTATATACCGTGATGTCGCCCCGGGAATCGCAGGCCACTATACCGTCCGACAAATTATCCAGAATGGCGTTTAAAAAATTCTTTTCATTTTCCAGCGCACTTACCATCAGCTGCTTGTAGGTTGAAACAATCAGCGCAATGGTTAAAATGATCCCGGTTATCCCGGTAATATAAAAAGCCAGCATATTGCTGTCTATCGCCGCTTTGTGATCCATGGCTGACATGTCATGCAGTGGCGTAAAGACGGCAGCAAACATACCAGTGTAATGCATGCCGCAAATTGCAAATCCCATAACAAGCGCACTAATCAACTTCAATCTGACTTGTTGTCGATATGAGCCTCGATTGCTCTTTACAATCAGCCAGAGCGCAGCCTCCGAGGCGACTATCGCAATCACAATGGAGAGAACAAACCAGGCCGGAATATAATGAATAGCCATACCCAGCATGGCGGACATGCCGATGTAATGCATGCTTGCTATGCCAAAACCCAGAAAAATACCGCCGACAATTAAATGGTGTTTTTTTCGTTTATCGTTTTTCAAGAGGTATAAAACAAAGCCAGCGCTCGCCATAGCCACCAATAAGGAAAGTGTTGTCAAAGCGAGATCATAGTTCATGGGCATGGGCATGATGAAGGCCAACATACCGATGAAATGCATGGACCAAATACCGGCGCCCATGGCAAAAGCCCCCCCGGTTAACCACCAGAAACTCATTTTAGGGTTGGTTTCTGTCCGCAATCTTCCGGCAAAATCCAGCGCGACATAAGACGCAAAGGTCGCAATTACATAAGACAGCAGGACCAGATTTAAATTATACGTTCCAAAAATCGCATCCGCGGGAAGCGGTCCGTGTTGAAAAAAATGATACATACCCGAGATATCCCTATATTCTTGTTTTTGATGCTTTGCTACTCAAGATGGATGACGTTCAGCCGATGTGCAATACATCGGCTGACATGACTTATTTTTTATCTGCAGACAAAAATCGAACTTCGCCGGTTTTAATATCGTGCATGCCCGCCACAATATTGATCTCGCCTTTGGCAACCAGGTCTTTAATAATCGGGCTGTTTTCCTGAATTTGTTTTGCTACCAATAACGCATTGGATTCGGCAATGGCGTCCACCAGCATCGGATCCGTGCAGTTGTCCATGCCTGTTGCTTCCATGGTTGGCTTCACCACCGGCGATATTTTTTGCAACAGATCAGTTAAATGCCCCAGCTTGGCTCCGCTGCACGCACCGGAAACGGCACCGCAAGACGTATGCCCCATGACCACGATTAAACGCGCACCGACGACTTTGGTGGCAAATTCCATGCTGCCAGTGATGTCGTCATTGAGCACGTTTCCGGCGATACGAATGGTGAACAAATCCGCCAGGCCTTGATCAAAAATCAACTCGGGAATGCTGCGGGAATCCATGCAGTTTAAAACAAGCGCGAATGGAAACTGACCATAGGATGCCAGTTTGGCTTGCTTCAAATAATCTCGCTGCGTGGGCTTGTTACTCAGGAAACGTTGATTACCGTCTTTCAGCTTTTGCAAAGCCTCAGCCGGTGTCATGTTCTGTTGTTTGCTTTCAGTCATGATTTTGCCGTAGGGAGACATCGCAGGCGCAGGCTGCGCGTGGGCGCCGCAAGCCAACATGCTGGATAACAACAAGGATGGAATAAGTTTGTACTTCATGAGGAACCTCCTGTTCCGGATTATGAATTACCATTGTATCGGTGATTTGGCCCTGGTTACAATGCCTGTTCCAGGATTTGGCACAAGCATCTGAGCGGTGACTTGTTGGGCCAGGGCCCATAGCCGTCAGGTTAAGGGAAAAAATGGTTAAAGTTTGCATAAATGGTAAATCCGTGCGGCCTTCTCCCCTTGTGGGAGAAGGTGCCCGACAGGGC
>Ga0075012_10002772_pt1 | contig 17027 bp, 37 predicted proteins | sample All_14_2_FD_71474 | JGI IMG/M metagenome (GOLD analysis project Ga0075012, IMG submission 71474) | Freshwater microbial communities in response to fracking from Pennsylvania, USA - Allegheny Zone_MetaG_DW_15 | ecosystem: Environmental > Aquatic > Deep subsurface > Groundwater > Drilled... | reverse complement strand
GATCGTTCCGAAAACAAAGCGCATGGATGACGAAACCACGGTCGAGCCGCTTGTCGTTGTCCGCGATGAGCAAGGACGGATTATCTATGCCTTGCCTGGTGGCGGAAGTTATGTCGAAGAAAAGGAGACGGCAAAATGATGAGCCTATGTAACTTATGGAAAAAGAAATACAGTGTATGCCAAATATGCGGGGTGCATTTTGAACCTGTTACCGGAACTGATGCTCGGTGGGGATACCTTTGCGCTACGCATCGCGCTCCTCTTAAAAAGTACGATTTGGAGCATGACGCTGTTATGGCATGGGCGAAGGATAATATGCCAAAGGTTAAGAAACTGATGGATGAGGAAATCGAAGCAAGAGAGGCCGCATGGAGGGAGCGGCGTGAAGAGCAAGAAAAGTCAATTCGCTATTACGCGAATTTAAGAAGTAATCTATACAATCAAGCAAGTGGATTAAGTGGTCAGAAACCTGGCAGCCTCTATGGTGAACATGAGCGTCCCTACTGATGAAGCCCCGTAAAACACTCCGCGAAACGTTGCTGGAAAATCGTAAGGCCGAGCAGTCATGGGCGAATGCGTTTGGCACGACGCTGCGCGATGACCTTGATGAAATAGCCGACAAGCGCAGCAACAGCAAGCGCATGACGGACGATGACCGCGAGGAATCCGTTATGCGCGAAGTCAGTGCATTGCTGGCGCATCATCCGAAGGTGCTATTCGCTGTCCGCCAGAATTCAGGCATGTCGCAGAATGCCAGCGGGACGCCGATATGGTTTTATCGGTGGGTACGCAGTCGAACCAAGATGCGCGTTACAGATTTTTGGGGACTTTTGACGGATAAGCGCATGTTCGCCTTGGAAGCGAAAAATCGCCTGTGGAAAGCGCCGTCAGGTGAGCGCGAATTAGAGCAGCAAGCGTTTCTAACGGCGATCCGTGAAGCTGGTGGTATCGCTGGATTCGTCACCAGCGCGGAGCAGGCGCAGCGGGTTATTGAATCGTAACGGAAGATTAGAATTCATGACGACAGTGAAAACAGAAGATGCTGAACGCCTCATGAAGCGTTGCCAGATTGGTGCAGGCGGGAGAAATGCGCTTGATGTAGCGCACGGAATCATGGCTGATTGTTACAGCACGATAGGCGCGTTATTGCAGGAGCGCGAACGGCTATTGCGCGGTGAATTCATCTGTAAGCAATGCTTGCTTCGTAAGGATAGTGAGCGGAGTACGGATTGTAGTTTTTAACGTGTAGCAACTGATTTATCAAACAAAGGAGTAACAAATCATGGCAAAAGTAGTCTATGACGTAGTGGCAAACGTAGGTGAATATAAAACCAATCAGGGTGAAACCAAAAAGCGTTACCTGACATGCGGAAAGGTATTCGAGAACGACAAGGGCCAGTTGAGCATCAAGATGGAATGCCTGCCCGTCGGCCCAGATTGGAGCGGCTGGCTGAATCTGTACGTCCCCAAGGAGCGCAATGCTGCGCCAATCAGCGAACACTCTGCGGCCAAGGCGAATGCGTTTGTGGATGATGACGATCTGCCATTTTGAGCTAAATGTAACAAAATGTAACAGTTGCAAAAATAGCTTGCATTACTCATCCGCACTTGGTATAGTTCGTTCATGGCTGATAGGCGGCCAACCAAAGGAGAATTTGAAATGGAACAAATTATTATCTATGCAGACCCGGTAAAGTTTTGCGTCGCCTCATGTCAGGCACCAGTCATGGCCGTCAAAATTGGCGAAGAAGGCTACTGGCCGATCTACAGCCGGTTCAGCGCTGACCAACTGAATGCGCAAGACGTAACGCCTGAGATTTTGGAGAGCGCAATCGCAGGCTCGATGTTTGGGTGGGACCGTCCTGCGGCAAAATCTGCGCTTCAGTTTGCGGGCCGCGCATCATGATCTACATCGTAGAAATCCCGCACCAGCACAAGCCGTTCTGCTGGTCTGCCCATGATGAACGCGATGCCATTAGCAAGATGTGGCAGTCGGCTCGGAGGAAGGATAACTTACTGCGTTACGATGCGCTTTTTGCCGAGTGGATCAAGTACAACAGCATAGACCTGTACAGCCAGTACGTGTTCATGGACGCCGCCTCCGCCATCGACGGCATCAAAGAAATTGGCGGACACGGCGCGGTCCAGGCCATCGCTGCGCTGTATGAAGAGCTTGCGGCCAACGGCGAATTACCTGAGGAGTTAGACCATGACCGCTAACCAGCAAGTCCAAGTTGCCATCCGCGCCGCCCACCTGCGCTATCACAAGAACATCGGCAGGCACGCCGCATGGCAATACGCCAAGTCACGCGGATGTCCCATGGGCGTGTATCGGCTGGCGTGCCAATTAACCGTGTTGCAGGATGCCGGGCTATGAGAGTGCTTGTCGGTTGCGAATACTCAGGCCGCGTCAGGCAGGCATTCAGAGACCGTGGGCATGATGCGTGGTCTTGCGATCTGCTGCCAAGCGAGGATGATTCTGAATTTCATATTCAAGGTGATGTCAGCAAGCTACTCGATCAAGGCTGGGACTTGGCTATTTTTCACCCGCCGTGCACGCATCTTGCCGTCAGCGGTGCCAGATGGTTCAGGCACAAGCAGGCGGAGCAGGCCGAGGCGCTGGACTTCGTGCGTCTGTTACTGGCCGCGCCGATCAAGCGCATCGCGCTGGAGAACCCAGTGAGTATCATTTCATCACGCATTCGGAAACCGGATCAGGTGATTCAGCCGTATATGTTTGGCGACCCATACACAAAAACGACTTGCTTGTGGTTAAAAGGTTTGGCGAAATTAGTACCTACCGATATTGTTGAAGGGAGGGAACAAAAATGCTGGAGAGAACCCCCTGGGCCAGACCGATGGAAGAACAGATCGAGGACGTATCCTGGCATAGCGAGCGCAATGGCGGATCAATGGCAGGATGCCGGATACCCAGAGAAAGGAGAATAGGATATGTACTTAAACGTGACACAACGCGCAGAGTTAGGGATTGATGGCAATTGCGGATTTGCACTTCTTGGCCGAAACATTCAAGAAGGGGAGGCTGAGTTTGTGGAAATACCTGAATCATCAGTAGATCGTGACAGTTCATTTATGAGACCCAAAGGCACTAATGCGGCAAAACTATGGGCGTGCAAAGAGGCATTACGAAGATTGCGGATAAGATTAAATGCACCAAACATGAGCTACTACTTTGGCAGGAGCCATCCTTATGGTGATTAACCCCACCCCAATGGACTTTGACGAATGGCACCACAAGCAACTGAATGGGGACACTGACAACTGCCCACACGAAGCATGGGAGCGAAGAGCGTGGGATGCGGCGTGTGAAGCTGCTGCGGCATTGGCCGATGAAACCGCCTCCGGACGCGATGCGGAAGCAATAGCAGAGGCAATCTTGAAGATGCGCTCTACCCACAATAAAAGGAGACCTAAAAATGTTTGAACAACCAGACACAAGAGAATTACTCTATCAACCAGACACACCGCCAGAGCCAACGCCGCGCCAGATGGTTGCCGGATACCCAAACGAAAGGAGCAATCATGGCTCATAGAGGGTTCAGAGAAGCAAGCAGCATGGACTGGGGGAAAGAAGCCGGTCTTGGCTGCACAAATGAGGAGATCAATCAGGGCGCACTGCTACGAATCGCCGACGCCGTAGAGAAGATGGCACAACGGTATGACGAGCTAATTCGCCAGCGTGATTATGCGCAAAACGAAGTTACTCGCTTGCGCGGCATTCGCCAACACTTAGAGCGCAGCAACGCCAGCCTTCGCGGGCATCTGAAGCGTGCGAAGAAGGCAAAGGAGAATTCATGAACAGCACAAAGAGATTTATTTATTGCCCCCGCTGCGGAAACTCGACCATTACAGAAACCGACTACGAGGATGAAAATGGCGAGGAAGATACCCAAGGGCGAAGGTGCGAAGAATGCGGATGGGAAGGCGACGTCAGCGAATTAGTCTGTGATACAGAACCAGACAACACAACAAAGGAGCATTGAAAATGTTTGAACTACCAGACACACCGCCAGAGCCAACCCCGCGCCAGATTGCAGACGAAAAGGCTACCGAGCGCCGCATTGAAGATGCCGTCTACACGCGAATGCGCGATCCTGAGTATGTCATCGACGCGCTGGCTGTGCTGATTGCCGATAGCGAGTCGGCGCAGAAGACACTCGCCGATCTTGTTATGTGTTACGGGAATATGGCAGTTAATGTCGGCTGCCTGCGATGCGATGTCGGCGCATATCTGCTGGAGCAGGCCAGGAAAGATGCAGAGCGGGGCAAGATTTAGCAATTAAACAACCAAAGGAGCAGAAAATGGAAACCAAGAAATTCGTGATTGAAGTGATAATGATTGAAAAGCGTCCTGAAGAATGGACTTCGTGTACCGCTTGGCCTGGCGTCGGTACTTATAAATGCATTGACGGCGATGCGCTTTACAACGTGACAAAATTCACAGTCGATTACATTGGAACAGGTGAATGTTTTATGGCGAACCCAATCACCGAAGATCAACTTGCCTCACCAATATCTGAATCCCTGTTTCTAAAAGCCATAGCGGCAGACAGCCGTGCAGAGGTGCTTCGGTGATCTCTGTCACCCAAGCCGCCAAACTGCTCGGCGTATGCCGGCATAGAGTTACCGAACTCTGCGCAGCGGGCAGGATCAGCGGCGCGTACAAGCTCGATCCCGCCAAGAAGACATCGCCGTGGCTGCTGCCGGATAACCCGACCGTATCGCCCGCTGGCCGCGTCAGGCCGGGGAAGATCAAGCTGAAAGGATAAATAATGGGCGATTTAACAGACATGATCCTTGATGGCACGCTGTGCGAGGGCTGCGGCGTCTATCTTGGCGAGCCGGTCGACTATCCACGTCGCTGTCACAGATGCCAGAAAGACCAGCGTGTAGATGCGCTGAAGACTGCAACGCACACGCACTACAGGGAGACGAAAACCAGATGTCCGCAATGTGGGAAGCGGGTCAAGATTACCGGACTTACAGACCACGTGCGCGATGCTCATGCGGCTGGGCCGGGGAAAATTAAATTGAAAGGATAAATTATGAAATATCAACTCACCACGATAAAAGACATATTCGACATGGTGCCTGCCGACCGGATCAAGACGTGCATGGATGAACTCGCTATCGCCATGGAGCAGGTAAAGGCAATGTCGGCGCTGCTTGAATTTGGACTCGCTGAAGTCTCCGGCCAGAAAGTTGAAGACATCGTTCAGTGGCCGGAAACGAGCGTGTGGATCGACGATGGCAAGGGAACCATCGACACGGAGTATGTGGACGAAAATGGCACGCATCTATTCGATCATCACGTTCAACTGAAGGAAGGAGTTGCAAAGTGAACCTGCTAACCGAACAAGCAAGAGAGCTGCTTGGCATGCCGCCAGAGTGGAATTCGTACCATCTCGAAGTCATTGGCCATACGCCGGACGCAAACTCATCTGCAAAGCTGTTCCGAATTACTGGCGCTATTGCCCCACTCAAAACGCGCGGCAAATACAAAGGCCTGCCGAACTGGGAAAAGCGCGACGTAGCCACTGACAAAACCGTATACATCGCGCCACAAGAACATGAAGCATGGATTCAGGAATGGAAGAAGAAAACCGGCAAGTGCGCCGAATGCACTGGTAGCGGGAAACAATTTTACAGGTGGAGTATTACCGAGGGGACAACGTACAGGCCATGTAAGGCATGTGGCGAGACTGGGAGGGCGGCAGGATGAACCAATTCTTTGAATCGCTGGCGATGGCAGTATTGATTGCCGGTGTACTTGGCCTATTTTTCATATTCACCGGCGAGCCTGATTTGTGGGACAGGTGGCACGATCAGGCGATGAAAATGGATTGCAGGATATGACCACCACCGCCCAGACCACGCTGCTGCACGCCGCCGAGTTGCTGGAATCCGCTGCCGTAAAGATGCGCGAATGGGGCAACAGCGATCCGCGAAACCTAGATTGGCGAGTGATGCCATTCGCGCAAGCAGTCCACGACGACGCACTCACCACCGCGCTCGAACTGCGCCTGCTGGCAACGCGCATCCAGGATGGCAAGGCCGCCGTATCACCAGTGCCAACTTTTGAGGGGAAGTGAAATGCAGACCACATTAACCGCTATCAGAAAGCATAAGCCATGTGAGCCGGGATGGGAAAAGCTGCTGAGAAGTCTCGGCAAAACAAAAGCCGATGATGATCCACTATCAATCCTTGCAATCCTTGAAAGCAACGGGTTAGATGATGCTATATGGTGCTTGCGCGCCGTCGAAGGTTGCGAAAAAAAAATACGCCTGTACACAGTTTGGTGCGCTAGACAAGTACAGCATCTTATGACCGACCAACGAAGCCTGAACGCGCTAGATGTTGCCGAGGCTTTCGCAAATGGCCAAGCCACAAAAGAAGAATTAGATGCTGCTAGGGAGGCTGCTAAGGATGCTGCTGGGGCTGCTGCTTGGGATGCTGCTGGGGATGCTGCTTGGGAGGCTGCTAGGGCTGCTAGGGATGCTGATAGGGAGGCTGCTTGGGCTGCTGCTTTGGCTGCTGGGGATGCTGCTTGTGATGCTGCTTTGGCTGCTAGGGAGGCTGCTAGGGCTGCTAGGGATGCTGATAGGGAGGCTGCTTGGGAGGCTGTTAGGGCTGCTCAAGAAAAAGAACTTATCCGGATTTGCAAGCTATCAGAAAACGGTGAAAACGCAATGGGAAGTGTTGCCGTCCCGCCAGCGCCGACTTTTACCAAAGGAGCAAAAAATGAGCGTAATTGATCAGATCATTACCGAAGTGACCAAAGCAACACAGAAGTTTCCAACTTGGCCAACTGATCCGTTGCACGCGCTGGCCGTCCTCGGGGAGGAATTCGGTGAGCTAACCAAAGACATGCTGCAACTGACCTACGAACCCCACAAGACCACTCTGGACAACGTGCGGACGGAGGCAATTCAGACGGCGGCAATGGCCGTGCGGTTGGCGATGAGCCTTGATCGCTACAACTACCAGCGATCCCCGCAGCATGTGCAGGTCGATGCGCCGGTTGCCGTATCACCAGCGCGCCCCGCAGGAAGTGCCCTTGGGGTGCCGACTTTTGAAAAAGGAGAGCAAGCATGAGGATGCCACACGAGTTGATGAGCAAGAACTACTGCGGGCCGTCGAAGCTCATCCCTCTTTCCAAGATCAAGAACGAGGACGGGTTTCGGTTTATTGGGATCGACAAGAACGGCGGCGAGCATTACTGCATCGTCCGCAAGGGAGACAGCAACTCGTTCTACATGAGCAGTAACACGGCGCTGTTTTCAGACTTGATCGGCTGGATACCAGACACTTTTGAGAGGAAATAACCATGCCCACAATCCCAATCCGCCCGCCTATCTGCGGACAAAACGATGTACTACCAGCTCGACTCGTTGGATGTGGCAAGGAAATTGAAAGCTGGGAAGCGGTCTATAGATGCACTCATTGTGATGTACCTTTTCACAAGGATTGCGCGAATACGCATTTTGATGGGCAAGCGCTTACTGATGAGCAAATTGACTCTATGTCGTCAGAAGAAATTGACAAGTGGTACGTAGCAAACTTTGGTTCCAAGAAAGTGAGCAATGAAACCTAAAACCCCAATCCGCCCGCTCATCATCCGCGAAAAGTCCTACACCCTGCACCTCGTTTCCGCGCTGGCCATCCTGCTGCTGGCGATGACACTTGACTACTGCGAACAAGCGCTGGAAGCGCAGCAGATCGCAGCGGCGAGTGAGGAGCAACTTATCCGGTGCATGAACGGTGAGGCGCGGTGGCGCAGCGCAGATGGTAATGAAACTGGTTGCATGAAAGCGGAAACGAACTGAGGAGAAACCATGAAACACATCGACAAAATAGACATGCGATTCAAATACACACCGTCGCGCCTGACGGATGTCGCCAAGACTTTCGCGCGCATCCGCAAGCAGATGGCGGAAGATGCGCGAGTGGAGCAGGCGAAGCCGGTGAAGGTGCTGCGGCTACGTAAGGGTTAGCGTGACCTTAGCCGCTGCTCTGTCTCATGGTCATCGCGGCATGACGCATCGCAGAATCGGCTACCGGCTGGCACTGGCTCCGAGCAGTAATAGCAGAATCCTATCGGCGGGAGTTCGTTCTTTCTGCGCCTGACAGCGGCGATGGCTTGTTCGCGGGCAATATCTTCGCGGTCTGATGCGTAGTCGGCGTCGTCCATTTCAATCCTCCGTAGCCTCTCGTTGCGCAGCCGCCCAATCCAGCAACCACATGACCTGCGCGGCATCTCGTGCAGCCGCGTTCAGTCTGGCCTCGCACTGCTCTGCCGGTATCTCAATGGGCGTGCTGAGTCCGGCACCAAGTCCGCGTTCAGCGGCATCCGGTTCAGGGCGTCCGGCACTGGCGGATACGGCGGCGCTTTTTGCTGCACCACAGTCTGTCCGCCGCACGCTGACAGGGTGGCGGCGCAGATGATCGACAGCAGCAGCCCAGCCTGCCGTGGTCTCTTTGTTGATGCGTTTGGTCTCTCGTTTGATGCGTGCATTTTCTGCCTCCAGTCTGGCGTTTGCTTCGGTGACTTGCCTCACGTACTCGGTGTGCCGGTCGGCTTCGTGGTTCATGCCCTTGACATAGCCAAAGCCCATTGACGCGGCAACCAGCGCGGCGATGCCGAGCAGCATGTAGGGCGTGGGGATGGCGCGAACGAGGTCTAGGTTCATGTCAGTTATCCAGATAAGGCAGCGGTACGGTTTGGCCTGCTAATCCATGAGTGCAATCGCTCAAGAATTGGATTTGCCCATTGGTGATAAAACTATGACAACGTGATTCAGCACCCTCAAACTCATGGAGGCTTCCGTCTTCATTTTTTGGACACCCGGCTGCATACCATGCCTCATAGTCAGCCCGTCCTTTTGGGGTAAATTTTCTACCAGTAACGAGGATCGACGGCGTGAACGTTGGCTTATCCATGTCGCCATTCCAAGCCCAGTGAGGGTGCTCGCCTTCTCCAACTTGGATTGCGTGCCGATGCAGGCATCCTGGGCAAAAGAATTGCGTTAAGCCGTCATCGGAAATGCGCAATTTTTTTTTGCTATCCGGGTTCATGGCTCCGTCCCCGCCTTGAGTGATACACCAAGCCCACCACCAGCCAGCAAGGCACCGAAGCCGATGCCAAATGCTTGCGGGTCGAATTTGATGTTATGCACGGCGTCCATGATGGTTGCTGCAAGGAATACATTGACCGCCATGGCAAGATAGATTCTTGCCGGATCATAGGTGATGCCGTCCCGGCCAGTCAGGCAGTCATGGATGATCTGCTTGATGAGTTTTATCACTTGATGCCTCCCACTTCAAAAGAGTAATGATTGCCGTCCTTAAAGCGACCGCCCCATCGCGCCAGCGGGTGCTGCTTCTCCCACCACTCGCCAAGCGGCCTGTGCGCCTCTGTGTCGGCCATAAACGTGCCGTCCTTGAACAGGTTCAAGTCAATGGCCATGCGCTGCTTGTGGGCGCTGCTGGCGTGTCCATAGCCCATTCTCTCGCCGATCTGTCCGAATACGCGCGGGTCTCGAAAGGCATCGCCGAGTGTGACCTCAAAGCCAAGTTCGATGGCCTTGTCGATCAGGCGCGGGACAAGCGCCGCGAATTTGGATTGTGTCTGGCGGAGGCTCATTTCAGGTGATCCCTCAGATACTGAAACGTAGTCCATGCGCCAGTGCCGATCACGCCGAGGATGGAGATAATCATCCAGCCGCCGACCTGCGCCTTCACCTTGTCGCGCCATTCGCGCTTGCGTTTGCGCTCCTCGATCCACTCTCTGATAAATTCGTGGTGTTCGTAGTGCATTTCAGCGGACACGGTGAGACGTGAAATTTCACCGCGAACGGCGTCGGCAATGGCTTCGATCAGGTCGGCGTTGTTGCGGCGGTCTTGTATCACGGCTACTCTCCTTGGTTACCTTTTGTTGGCATTCGCAAATGGCCGGATCGTCAGGCTCACGGCAGCAGTCCTTTTTGCGTCAGCAAATCGAACCACATCTGCGCGGCAAGCCATTGCCCGTAGCCATTCAAGTGGCAGTTATCCCAACGCGATGACGGGCTGATCAAGTCGGTATTCGCGCCAGCATAAAGTCCTTTCACTGGTGCTTCTATTTTCATCAGGGCAGACTGAATCTCATGCTGCTTCGCCATTCGCGACGCCGCCTCTGTTCTTGACAGAGCCTGAAAATCTGTGCCAGCGCTCGTTCCATCCGTCTTGAAACGGCAGGTGGAGACGATGCCAACAAAAACAGGGAAGCTGTTGCCATTGGCGCGGATACCGTCGACCATCGTATTGAGCGCACTCGTTGCCAGCGCACCGCTGCCGTAGGGAGCCATCGCGTCTGTTTCTCCGCCCATAAACAGCATTGCCCTGATGTCTGTCCAGCCCTTTGCGGCCAGCCCTGTAACGGCTTGCTGGATGCGCGGATAATCTTGTCCATCTGGCGCGCGCCAGTTCTGAATCGGCACGCCGTTGCGGGCGATGTTGGCATAGATGATGCGCCCGCCGGACGGATAGGCCGCGTGATAAATGGATGCGAACCGTGTCCAGATCGAGCCGCCTGAATTCGGCATTGGCGGCACAGGGAAACCGGCGAGCGCATCAGCCAGCGGATAGCACTTGCCGTTGCCGAAGTAAAACTGGACATCGTTGTTTGGCTCGTAATAAGCCACGTCCCCGTAACTCCCTGCGTTCGACTGCCCGGCGACGATAACCACCACATCGCCGGATTGCGGCGTTGGGCAGGGGATTTCCGAATACGCCAGCGCCTGTGCGCAGATGAAGCAAAGTGAGGCTAGTAGTTTTTTCATGTCATAGCTCCGCTGAGGCTGTCCAGTGGATTGACACCAAATCGCCAACCGCGCCGCCTGCATCGCCTGTGGCAGTCACCAAAAACACATTCTCATTATTATTTCCGGCAGTCGTTGCCGTTAGATCAGCAGATGTAATTTGATTTCTCACTTCACCATTGGCCGCCGCCGGATTGAACAGGGTGATAGTTGCCGCAGCCACACGTTTCGGCGTCTTGTAGGATACGATGATGCGGGCGGCGGAGCTCACTGCACCGGCTTTGCCAGTAATGCCTTTCGCTTCACCCGTATTGACACCCACGTTCTGCGCCGGGGCGGTGGCGTAGTTGAACGACTTTTCGTACCATGGGCGGCATAGTTCCAGTTCGGCTGAAAACTTCATGCGCTCGAAGGGCTGCGCGCCAGTGCCCACCGACCACATCACATCATCCAGCTGGAACCAGTCATTCGCGCCAGCCGTGCCTGTTGGCGTCCAAGACAAGACGAGTGACATCTGCGTGGTATTGGTCGGGATTACGGCTGCGCTGGTGATGCTGTATGCGGCGGAGGCACTGCCTGCGGCGATGTTGGTGGCATTGTTCATCGGCGTGGTTTCGCCGGTGTAACCAGTATTGGCTCTCGCCCGCGCCGCGCCAGTGCCGCAGAATATGCTTACGTTCAAAGTGCCGCTGGCAGGCGACCAGTTAGCTCCGGTCGAAGCCCGGAAGCTGACCGTAATCGTCTTGCCCCGGTATTTGACAATCTCCGCCAGCTCAAACGGTTGCTCGAAGACCAGTTGCCCGACGCCGGTTTGCCCTGAGTTGCGCTGCACCCGCCCCGAATACTGCGAGCCATCTATCAGCCCCGCCTGTTGGCTGACCGTGCAGGCTTGATTGGCCAGCGTTTCCAGCCGCCATCTGTCCGCCGTGTAAGCAGCACTGGATGCCGCCACGGCGATAGAAGCCGATCCACCGGCTCCGCGCTGCCAAAGCTCGAAGCCGCCGTTGATCAGGCCATTGCTCCACGGTGCCATCGCGGATGCTGAGGTGATGTCGGCGTTGGCTCCGATCCGCGCAAACGCAGGATTCAGCAATTCCCATCGCGTGTTCGCCAGGTTGTAGCGCAGGATAACTTCGGCCAATGCGCCAGGTATTTCGCCGGCACGCAAAGCAGCGCCACCCTCAAGCGTGATTGTCCGCGCAGTCAGTCCATTCGGCGAAAAACTCGGTGTCGTCGTCGCATTTGCAGCTGAGGCGCGGAAGAAACATAGTTGCCCATCCGCCAAAGTGGTAATGGCAGGCGAATACGTCGCGGTAATCGCATCAGCTGTACCACCGGCGACGACCCAGTTGGTGGTGTTGTTTTGCAATCCGCTTGTCGTTAGCTGGCCGTAAATTCCGTCCACCGTCCAGATCAAAACATCAGCAGCGGTTTTCAGTGTGAAGCGATAGGCGACATCCACTGGTAGCCATACATCGGCTTCACCGCGAGAGTCGAGAATCACTGGATTCGCATTCGGCGTTCCACCACCTGCGTCTGTGTAGGTAGTCGCTGGCGTGGATGTACCGGAAAGGTATGTAAATAGCTTCCCCCCACTCAGCGGGTCTCCGTTTGTGTCGAATGCTTGAAACTTTGGCGACGGGGTGAGATTTGCCATGATTATTTACCTTGATTGTTTGTAGTATAATACCGAAATGGACACTTGGATATTAGGCGCGGCATTCGGCCCACTGTTAGCGGCATTTCTATTCGGCGTAATCGGTGTTGGTATCAGGTTATTCATAGCGCGCAATATGCCCCCGTGTTGGTTAAAGGATCAGCTATTGGCCGAACGCTTCAAGACTCCCTACAGCGCCGCCAATGGGCGCATAGCGCATGAGGTCAGCAAGCGTCTTGGTAGGAGTTCCAAGAGCATAGCTATTGATTAAACGCTGTTGCATTGGTTTTGACAACATAATCGACCGTGCTACCGCTGGCGCACCTTCAACAGCCGCCGCGCCAGCTAATGCGCCCGGGATTCCTCCACCGGCAAATCCACCACCACCGGCAAGTACAGAAAGGACATGCGTCAAATTACTCGCCGCAGGCGTCCCAACCATTTTGTCAGGTTGAACGATCTTCGGAAAGTTATTGGCGAAAGACCCCATGATCTTGAGTTCATCTGTCATTTTGTCGCCGCGCTGGAACATTCTGCCAATCGCACGCGCATCAACAGAGCCACCGCCTTCAATGAGTGCAGTTTCTATGTCGTGATTCTTGGCAAGCGCAATACGTGCATCACGAAATGCCCTCATTAACTGCGGCTTGTTTGATTTTATTAGCGCCCTTTCGATAGCGGATTCTATATTTTTTGCTTCCGCCTTGAATGCTTTGTAATCATTGAGCGCAGCGCGTGTTCCTTGTCTGCCATATTCTCTCCAAGCCGCATTTGCTTCATTCCGAGCGACATCCAAAGCATCTAATGGGCCGGATAATCCGAGTGCAGCAATATCTTGGTATGGTTTTTTGATAACATCACGCGCAGCCTTTAATGTTTCCGGCGTAATCGGAGAATCCGGCGCAAGACTCGCTGCGCTGCGAGCAAGATCATCCATGACTTGCTGATTCTTGCTAGAAAACATCTGTTGGGTAGCAATCTTGCCGCCAGCACTTTCCAATCGGCGATTAACAAAACTTGGGTTAACCTGTCCAGGCGGTATGGCAAATCCGGCATCGAGTGCCTCCTTAATTGTGGCGTCTATCGGCGCGTTCCTTGAACGCTTTGCTGCTAGATCAGATAGTTTTTTGCTAACATATCCACTTGCTTTATTTGCAAGCACCTGACCACCAGCAGCAGATGCAGCCCCAAGCCCAGTATTGATGACTTTCCCCTTAAGGATGTTTCCAGCCGTTTGCTCTCCGCTTACTGGCTGTAATGCGCCATACCCTGCGCCAACTGCCGCAGCGCCTTTGACGCTATTCCCTACCATCCCAAAGGGTAGCGCAGTCAATGCTGCATTCCCCGCAAAAGCGCCTACAGGGGCTTCCTGTGAAATGACTTTGTTTAACTCAATCGCTTGTTGGTCGCCAAGACCTATCATTTGCTTTGCGCCTTGGTAAATATCAGAAAGCGCAGTTCCAGCACCAGCGATATTCCGCGTTGCCCAATCTGTTCCGCGCAGGGTTTCCCGTAAATCATCGGCCAGACGATCACCCCCCATCTTTAGCGGGGTGGTTATTTCTTCATGTGGCGGCGTAGTATCTGACGCATCATCAAATACCAACTGCCTCCCTGTCGAGGAAGGTTCCGGCGTATCGAATACAAGCGTTTTAGCCATGATTATTGCGCTGTCCCTGTCCTGCCATCCGGCAGCTTAAACCTTGTCCCTGCCGGAAGCGAAAGCGCTTCCGCTTCACTTCTGACAGGAACGGCTGCGCCTTTGAGCGATGATTGTGCTTTTGGCCTACCATCTGGCGTTAGCCCCTGATTCACGCGGTCAATTCCGCGCCGAATCTTTGCTTCAACACTATTAAGGATGCTTTCCAGTGCAGCAGGTTCAAAAGTAGTGTCCCCACCTTGAATCATCTTTAAGTATCTCAATTCCTCATTTGAGTCATTGCCACCAAATTCTTTCAAACGTGGAACGATTGTATTTCCAATTTCTGAAATAAAAGTTTCAGTATTCGATGCTTTTGTTTTATCCATTCCGGGTGTCCATTTGGCAATACCCTTACCAAGCGGCCCCCATGATCCTGAATAAATACCAGCTTTCAATAATGCTTTTGCCTTACCCACTGATTCCAATGCGTTTTCTGTTCCAACCATATTCCCCTTCTTCTCGCCAAACACTTCGCCTTCTTTTTTGGAAGCAGTGATTCTTCCTTGCAATGTTGGATCATCTGTCGCACGCATTACTGGTGTGCCTTCTACCTGCAATGGCGTCAATGATGCGTTTCTTGTATTGAATGCCATTACGCCCTGCGGGGTATAGACAGGAACAGAATATGGAGTTCCTCCACCAGAAGATATTGAGAATTTCGGGTTAAGCCCCTTCAATCCTTCATATATCGTCTGGTCGATTGTTCCATCATCTTTCAACCATGCGGGACGCGGTGCTACCTTATCAACAGGCGGCGCAGTGTAGAGTGGCTCACCAGTTGGTTTAACTAGAGTTGATCCGGCTGAAACTGTAATCGGCTTTTCTGTCTCAGCCCGCGATTTCATGTATCCCATCGCCTCTTCCGCCGTCTTAAAACCGCCAATCTGCATGATCCCACCCAAGAATGTCTGATATGCCTTCGCCTTATCCGGCTCTTGTTGCAATGCCTGTACTTCCGGCGATTTGAGGTAGGCATCCGTTCGCGCATCTATGGCCGCGTTGCGCTGGGCGGATTGCAGCTGCAAATCCTGCACCTTTCCTTGGCGCTCGGCTTGCTTATATTGCAAGTCAGACAGCCGCCCGGCTTTCAGCGTGTCCTGTGTCTGCTTGAATGCAGAAGCAAGCGTATTCTGCGCTTGTCCTGGAATGCTGGTATCGAGTAATCCGTAATTAGCCATGATGTCACCAATTATAATTCCAAGGATAGCTTTCAGAACCACTACCGCCACTGCCATTTCTCTTGTAGTAGTCGGCCAATGTGCCACCAACATTGCCTAGCGTATTCCCCCAGTTATTTGCGCTATTGACGTACCCTGATGCGCGGGCATTCGCACCGGCCAGCAGTGCATTGCCAGAGTTGGCCGCGCTGTTAATACCGATATTCCCGGCATTGGCCGCATACTGTGCACCGAGCGTGTTACCTGAATTCGTCGCATTCTGCCCATATCCGGCCAATGTCGACAGACGGCCAAACTGATTGCCGTATTCAGTCGAGGCAAGATTCGAGTTGTATTCGGTCAGTTCTTTCAGTGCACCGCCAGAGCCATACATGCCACGTGCGCGCAAGGCGGCTTCAATGCCTTTGTTTCCCTCTGATTGGCGGAAGGCATAGCTTGGGTCAGTTGATGCAAAGCTATAAGCATCCTGTTTGGCTTGTGCAGCGGCAGAATTATCTTGTAAATTCTTGTCGTAAGATGTTTTTTTATTTGTATTGTAATTTCCAAGATTGAAACCAAAATCCTGAATCTGTTTCTCTGCTATTTGTTCATCGGAACCCAAAGAAAGATTTGGCGATTTCCCATAACGGGACTGATGCCATCCCATGAATTTATCATAGGCAGCCTTGTATTCTGGACTGGATGCGTATAAATCAGCATTGGGATTAAATGCACCCCCCTTTGATGTATCTATCAAATCAGGAGAATTGACAGCTTTGTAATCACCCATGCTTCCGCCCATAGAACCCAGGCTAGACAACCTCTGGCTCTGCGGGTAAATACCTGTCATTAGTGAAAGTTGATCTAATGCGGCATTCCCTGTATTCTTCCAAGGAGCCAAATCGGAGCGGGAAAGATCAAACTGGCGCTTCTGTTCTTCCAGCGCCCTTTGTGCGGCCTGGGCTTCAAGCTGCGCTGCTGAGTTAGCCGCACTCGCTTGCGTATTCGCCGCATCGGATGAAGCATCGTTTGAAAGTACACCACCAAGCAGACTTCCGCCGACGGATATGGCAGTTCCCCAATCTTCTTTTTGACCATAGGCGGGGCCACCATAGGGATCGCCTATGGGCATTTCTGCCGACATAGCTCTCGCTGTCGCTCGGCTAACATACATTACCTGTCTTTTAGTGAATAACATAGTCATACCTCGCTACTTCATCGTTTTCAGTCTTGCGGATAAATCCTAGCCGTTCAGCAAATTTCGCCCGTTCTCTATCGCCATTGAATACAAACGTGCTCACCTTACCATCAATCATAGCACCATGAATCGCCTGTTTCAGCAAGTTTCTGGAAGCCCATTGCCTACGTGCTTCAGGCAGCACAGAAATATGCACAATGCCTTCGTTATCCATAATCGCACCTACGCATTTATCATTATCAAAAATTCCGCGCAAGCGCCAATGTCCTAGTTGTTTCCGCATGTCATCGAAAGTGAAATCCTCTGGCAATACCTCTCTCGATGCTTCAAAAGCCACGCGGGTAATTTCTTCCTGCGGTTCATCGCATATTTTCATATCGGCCTGTACACCACGGAACCAAGTTTCGCTACGATGTCGGAGTCGGCAGCCCCAACTCCTGCGGATTCTGAAGTTATTTTCAAAACATTCGTATTGGCCAGTGTCAATCCGGT
>Ga0075012_10002771_pt1 | contig 17028 bp, 13 predicted proteins | sample All_14_2_FD_71474 | JGI IMG/M metagenome (GOLD analysis project Ga0075012, IMG submission 71474) | Freshwater microbial communities in response to fracking from Pennsylvania, USA - Allegheny Zone_MetaG_DW_15 | ecosystem: Environmental > Aquatic > Deep subsurface > Groundwater > Drilled... | reverse complement strand
ATACAATAGTTTATTGTTTGCTATCGATGTTCAAAAATTATTAGTTCCTACACCTCCTAATTATGAATTTATTGGTGGAGAGTTTGTAATGTTGTCTGGAAAGAACAATGACGTTGGTGTAATTTCAGGTATGCTTCAATCTTTTTATGATGCACCGGGCGTAATTGCTAAGGATGAGAATGGTGATTACGTTCAAAATGCAGATGGTAGTTATGAAGTTGTAAAAGGAACTAAATTGAAAGAAGAATTAGCTGAAATCAATTTGGCAACTGGATTAGAATATTGGTATAATGATGTTCTTGCTGTAAGAACTGGTTTCTTCTATGAGCACAGAACTAAAGGAAATCGTCAGTATATCAATTTTGGAGTTGGATTTAAATACAATATGTTCGGTATTGATATTTCTTATTTAGCATCGGTTAGTGGGCGTCAGAGTCCATTGGCAAATACATTGCGATTCACTTTACGATTGAATTTGGATGGAACAGGTGGTGGTAAATCTAGTACACCGAAATCAACAGATTCTAATTCTCAATAATTCACAATGCGAATCGGATTTGGAGTTGATGTTCATCAATTAGCGGATACACACGAACTTTTTGTTGGAGGTAAAAAAATTGAATCAGACCTAGGTGCAGTTGGACATTCTGATGCAGATGTACTTATTCATGCAATTTGTGATGCTCTTCTTGGAGCGTTGAATCTTAGAGATATTGGCTTTCATTTTTCAGATCAAGATCCTCAATACAAAGGAATAGACTCTAAAATACTTTTGAAAAACGTTTATGAGTTAATTGATTCTAAAGGTTATTCGGTGGTAAATATTGACAGTACTGTCATCCTTGAGAAACCTAAATTAAATCCACACATTCCTGAAATGCAATCAATTATCGCATCAATTCTTAAAACTGATGAGGATGTGATATCGATCAAAGCTACGACACATGAAAAGGTAGACTCATTTGGAGAGCGAAAAGCAATTAAAGCCTATGCTGTTTGTTTGCTTTCAAAGAACCTTTAAAATACCTTTCTTCAGTTTTTTACCTAGCTTCATATTGTTATATTTGCATTCAAATCAACATGTATGAAAGTAAATCCAGCATATAATACGAAAGAAAGCTTACTTGAATTATACAATAAGCCTTTACTAGAATTAGTGTTTGAAGCCGCAACAATTCACAGACAGTTTCATAACCCGCGCGAAGTACAAATGTCTTCCTTGCTTAGCATCAAAACTGGTGGTTGTCCAGAGGATTGTGGTTATTGCCCTCAAGCGGCTAGATACCATACGGATGTTGAAGCACATAAATTAATGACAGTTGAATCTGTTATTGAGCAAGCTCAAAATGCGAAAGCAAATGGTTCTTCTCGCTTATGTATGGGGGCTGCTTGGAGAGAGGTTAGAGATAATAAAGACTTCGACAATGTTATTGAAATGGTGCAAGCTGTGAATGACATGGATATGGAAGTATGTTGTACGTTGGGAATGATGAATGAAGACCAAGCGAAGCGTTTGAAAAATGCTGGTTTGTTTGCCTATAACCATAATTTGGATTCGTCTAAAGAATTTTATGGCGATGTCATTTCGACACGTGAATATGAAGATCGTTTGAATACAATTGAAAATGCACGAAAAGCGGGCATAACTGTTTGTTCAGGTGGAATCATTGGAATGGGTGAGGCAGTTGAAGATCGAATTGGTTTACTCATGAGTTATATGGAAATGGAGACACCTCCAGAATCAATTCCAATTAACGCCTTGGTTGCAATTGAAGGAACACCATTGGAAGATCAAAAGCCAATTGAACAATGGGAAATGATTCGTATGGTTGCAACTACTCGAATTGCTTTTCCAGAATCAGTAGTGCGCTTATCAGCAGGTAGAACTAAGATGAATATGGAAGGACAAGCCTTGTGTTTTATGGCTGGTGCGAGCTCTATCTTTGCGGGTGATAAATTGCTTACAACGCCAAATCCTGAATTCAATGAGGATAAGGAAATGTTCGATATTCTAGGTTTAATCCCAAAACAAGCATTTGCTGATGGTGAAAAACCAATAACTATTCCGGATGAAAAAATTATTGAACGCAAACGTCAAGAATCTGAAAGAGCAGCGGAATTGGCAGAAGCAAGTTCTAAAGCGAAAGAGGCTGGATTCGAACCAAGAAAAGTAACTGTTTCCTAAGTCAAAAATGGATAAAAAATTAATTGATAAATTATCAAGAAGAGAGCAAGAGGGAACCAAACGTTCCCTTTCTTTTTTTGATGGTGGTATCGATTTCTATTCGAATGATTATTTAGGCCTGGCACAGCAAGATGTGTTAACTCCGGTTATAAAATCTCAAGGCAGTACTGGCTCTCGATTAATTTCTGGAAATTCTCAAGAGGCACAAAGCTGTGAAGAATTTTTGGCAAGTTTCTTTAAAGTTGAAAAAGCCCTTGTTTTTAATTCAGGTTATGATGCAAATTTAGGTTTTTTTGGAGCTATACCTCAGCGCGGTGATACGGTAATTTATGATGAACACATCCACGCAAGTGTTCGAGATGGAATCCGCTTGTCTTTTGCAGATTCATTTTCATTTGAACACAATTCGCTTGATGATTTAGAACGTTTGTTATCACGCGCAAAGGGAACTGTTTATGTCGCAATTGAAAGTCTCTATTCTATGGGAGGAGATTGTGCGCCGTTAAAAGAAATGGCCAAAACATGTAATGATAATAACGCATATTTAGTTGTTGATGAAGCACATGCTTGTGGTGTTTTCGGGATAGAGGGTAGAGGTTTAGTGGATAAATTGAATTTGACTGAGAATGTTTTTGCTCGAATTGTCACTTTCGGAAAAGCTTATGGTTTTCATGGTGCTTGTGTACTTGGACAAACTGAATTGATAGAATTTCTTGTCAATTTTTCGCGGTCATTTATTTACACGACTGCTTTGCCTTCTGCTGATTATAAGCAAATTAAAGCAAATATTGAATTTGCAAAAAATGATGATTTACGCAATTTACTTCAAGATAATATTCATTATTTCCTTAGTCAACTGAAAAAAGTGAAGCTGACATCCGACCCTATTTCTCCAATACAAATGATTCAAATTGGATCAGTGGAAAAGTGTTCTTCTATCGCAAAGAAACTTTTGAATAACGGAATCAATGTAAAACCTATTTTTTCACCAACTGTTAAGGTTGGCAATGAAAGTATTCGAATTTGTATACATAGTTTCAATACTGCAGAGGAATTAGATAAGTTATGTTCTCATCTTAATGAGCAATTATCTGCTAATAGTTAAAGTGAAATTTGCTAAATCTGCAACATTTTATTTCAGTACATTATTTCCCAAGCAGATTTATACGCCTCAATTCGATCGAAATACAAAAACATTTGTTCAAAGTACGGATCGTTAATCAATGTGGTGCTATCTCCAATGATATATAAGTTTTCAATAGCGCGAGTCATCGCGACATTCATACGTCGATGATCTTTTAAAAAGCCAATTTGTTTTTCAGGATTTGAACGCACAGTAGAAATAATAATCGTCTCCATTTCTTGTCCCTGAAAACTGTCTATTGTGCTAATGCGCATTTCTTTGGGTAATGATTCTTTAGCAAGTGAGATTTGTCCAGCGTAAGGAGATATAAAAGCACATTTCGAAGGATTTAACTTGTCTTGTTCCATGATTTTCAAAACGAGTTCAATTTCACCTTTGTTCATTAAACTTGAGCCATCTTTACCACCTTCTTCATCAAATCCAGTTCCTGCTGTATCAAAAAAGGTGACATGTGAGCGTAAATTGGCTAATTGAGGTGGTGTCTTTAATTTTCCTTCATAGAAATACTCGTTTGAAAATTGAGCGATAGATTCACGCATTCTATATTGGGTATCCAATAAAAAGATATGTTCGAACTTTCCAAAGCAGTTTTCGAGGATGGACTTATTAAAGCCTAAATGAGCCGCTTTATCGGATAGAACAGTAGGTGGCAATTGCAAATGATCACCTGCAAGTATTATTTTTTCGGCCAAATCAAAAACACACCAAGCAAGTGGTTCTAGACATTGTCCAGCCTCATCAATAATCAAGGTGTTAAATTCAAGTTTTTTCAACTGTGGATCCATTAATCCGATGGGTGTACCCAGAATCACGTGCGCTTCAGAGAACAGTTTTTCCTCATTGTATTGCTGTAAGGCTTTTATTTCTTGGCGAATATTTTTTACTTCCTTGATTAATAAATTACGTTGATCGCGTTCATCTTTTCCAAAACGACGTTTGTATTGGTTCGCCATTTTTCGCATTTCATCTGCGCGAATTCGCAACTTTTTAATTTCCTTATCTTGTTTACTTTCAATCAGTTTTCCCTCTGGAGTAAATGGAAAAATACTGGCATCTACTTTTGTATTGTTGCCTATGCGAAGGAATTTGATGTTTTTAATGATTAGTCCTTTAGCAATATTATCAACCGCGGCGTTACTCGGCGCTGCAACAATTATTTTTTCTCCAGTTTTGACAAGTTGGACAATACCTTCAAGTAAGGTGGTCGTTTTTCCAGTTCCTGGTGGACCATGAATGATCATCATTTTCTCGTCCGACAACATTCCTTCAACGGCCATTTGTTGGCTTTTGTTCAAGTGTTTATTTTGAAAATCTAATTTTAGTTGAACAATCTTGTTTGTCGAAAGCTGAAAATGTGTCTCACCGTGAATCGTTGCAAAAAGTGAATTTAGCGCTGGATTTGAAGGAATTTCAAGCAATGCCTTCTTCATGATTGCTGTGGTACGCGTGTCAGGAGTCAGTTTAATACCGACGCCATCATCTTCCAACCAATCAGGAAAATCTGGCGCAAACAAGCGAAATTCACCCTGTCTGCCATCAAATGACAACAACATACCTTTGACCGATTCTTCGCCTTGACAAAAACACTCAATGGCCATTCCATCTCTGAAATTCGATGTTTCCATAGGGAACCCAATTCTAAAACCAATTTCAGGATATTCGGCATAACCAAATGATTTTCTTGAAATACGGATAGGGTGAATCGCCAAGCCTTCTGACTTGAGTGATTTCAATGAATGTTGCTCGTCAAGTTGATAACGTTTTGCCTGTTCCTGTTCTTCGAGTTCAAGGCAGTGCAACAAATGCGCTATTTGTGGATGTTGATTTTCCATTGGTATAAAAAAAGACCAGCATTTCTACTGGTCTTTATTAGTTATTTTTTATTCGTTAGACATCTTTATGATTTGCATTTTTCGAGGCTTTCTAGAAATAAAATTTTTGAGTTTACTTTAGTAAATGATAAATTTTATTTTGACGAATAACGACGAAAAACAAATCAAAAATATGTCTAAACTGAAGCAATTTTGTCAGACATATACTCGCCTGCTTTCAATTTCCCTACAATTTTCGAGAAACATTCGATTGTATAGTTAACGTCTTCTAATGTATGAACTGCAGTTGGAATCAAACGAAGAATAATCATTCCTTTCGGCACAACTGGATATACAACCATCGAACAGAAAATATTATAATTTTCACGTAGGTCGTATATTAAATTCGTTGATTCAGGAATTGAACCATTCATGTAGACAGGAGTCACACATGAATCTGTTTCACCAATTTCAAAACCTGCATCTGTTAATCCTTTTTGAAGAGCATTTGTGATTTTCCACAAGTTTTCTTTCAATTCTGGTTGAGTTCTCATTAATTCTAAACGCTTCAAGGCACCCACAACCAATGGTAATGGTAATGCTTTCGCGAAAATTTGAGAACGCATGTTGTAACGTAAATATTCTACTACTTGCTCATCAGAAGAAATAAATCCACCGATTAATGCAAATGACTTAGCAAACGTACCGAAGTAAACATCAATTCCATCTTGACATCCTTGTTCTTGTCCTGTACCACCACCAGTAGCACCTAATGTACCGATTCCATGTGCATCATCAACAAATAAACGGAAATCGAATTTCTTTTTCAAGTCAACAATTTCTTTCAATTTTCCTTGATCACCGCGCATTCCAAAAACACCTTCTGTGATAACCAAAATACCTCCACCTGTTTCAGCAACAAGTTTAGTAGCTCTTTCCAATTGTTTTTCACAATCTTCGATATCATTGTGCTTGAAAACGTAACGTTTCCCCATGTGTAAACGCACACCATCTAAGATACAAGCATGAGATTCAGCATCGTAAACGATAACGTCACGACGATCAACCAAACAGTCAATTGCAGAAACCATCGCTTGGTAACCGAAATTACAAAGGATTGAATCTTCTTTTTCTACGAAAGCAGATAATTCTGCTTCTAATTGCTCATGATAGTTAGAGTTACCACTCATCATTCTTGCCCCCATTGGTGCAGCGAAACCAAATTCTGCAGCAGCTTCAGCATCAGCTTTACGTACTTCAGGGTGATTTGCTAAACCTAGGTAGTTATTTAAACTCCAGTTCAAACGTTTCTTCCCTCTAAAAATCATGTGAGGACCGATATCTCCCTCTAATTTTGGAAATGTAAAATAACCATGTGATGCTTTCGCGTGTTGTCCGATTGGACCTCTGTTTTCTTTGATTCTCTCAAAAATATCCTGAGCCATATTCTATTTATTTTTGGCAGTAGAAATGCAGATGCATTCGTGCTGTCTGGATTACGGCTACAAAATTAGGTTTATTCTTTTATGTATGCGCAATCACAGCGCTAATTTATCAACAGGTAGTGTTTATAGTGAAGTCGATAAAAAAGAATTCGCTTACAAACTCTTATCCAACAAATACACAAAAGCACCTATCGCCGCGCAACCTAATTCGAGTTCGCGTTTATTGACGTTTTCAAATACATCACTTGGCGCGTGATGAAAATCGAAATAGCGCTGTGAATCAGGAACAAAACCAAACAAGGGAATTTCCTTGAATTCATTTTTTAAGGGACCAATGTCTACACCACCATATCCTTTTTCGAAAATATGCAACTCATACGGTTTGAAATTAAACGCTAAACTTTCTAAAAGTTTTACTTGTTCAGCTGTTCCATCACAATTAAATCCTCGTGGTGAAAAACCTCCGCGATCACTTTCTAAGGCAGCAATCTGATTTTCACCGCGTTCTTTTGACCAAGTCGCATAGGTTTTTCCTCCCATGTTTCCATTTTCCTCGTTCATAAAGAAAACTACACGCAAGGTATGTTTGGGTTTGTAGTTTAATTCTTTTAAAATGCGCAATGCTTCCAAGCAATGAATGACACCTGCACCGTCGTCATGCGCTCCTTCACCTGTATCCCATGAATCTAAATGTCCACCAAAAGTGATGATTTCATTGGGTTTTTCCTTACCAGTAATTTCAGCAATTACATTATAGGAAGTAGCATCAGGAAAAGAACGGCAATCCATTTCTATTACCAAATGACTTTTTCCTTCCTTAACTTTGCAGGAAAGCATTTCAGCATCTTTTGTTGAAACGGCAGCAGCTGGAATTTTTGGGACATTTTCTTCATAATGCATCGAGCCAGTGTGGGGGTGATCGTCTATTGGCATACCAATTGAACGAATAATCACGGCTTTTGCACCTAATTTAGCTCCTTCAACAGCACCATTTCCTCGAATAGCATAACAACCACCATAGGCTTTAAAGGTATTGATTTGTTGCTCGTCCATTGGTTGATTCAGAAAAACAATTTTTCCTTCAACGTCAGATCGTTTGGCTTTTTTTAGTTCGTCCAAGTGTGTAAATTCTACAATTTCACCTTCCAATATTCCATCGGTACCAATTGAGCCTCCCAAAGCCAACAAGTTAAGACTTGTCAGTTTTCCGTTTTTCTCACGGATCCAAGCACTCTCTTTCGTTCCTCTTTCCCAATGTGGAACCTTGATTTCTTGCAAGTAAACCTTGTCGAAACCATAACTTTCCATTTTTAATTTGCTCCATTCAATCGCCATTTGTGCCTCAGCTGATCCAGACAGTCGAGCCCCAATGTCTTTACATAAACTTCGCAAGTCCTCATAAGCTTTTCCTTCACTTAACGCTTGATCGTAAATCGAACGTATGAACAATGAATCAGTGTTTTGTGCTGACACCGAAAGGGTAATGAATAGTAAAATTGAGCTTAAAATTTTCATGATTCAAGTAATGTTTTCAGATTGTTTAATCCTTTATTAAAATCGCGTAATATGTATTTTTTCATTGTTGGTCCCATTAAACGAGATAATGGATTCTGGCCCAAATCTGTACTTAAAAACCACGTTACAAGTGTTTCTTCGCCAAGTTGTTTTAAGGTAAATCCTGTTTTTGACGTATTTCTTCTGCCAAATTTCAAGTCAATATCAATGTGCTCATTTGGATTTATTTGTACAATTTGCATCCAACCTTCACCCACTTGAGCATTTCCTTTCCATTCATAGCGATGATCAATTTCACCTTTTTGACCTGAAAAAGTCATTTTCATCTGAGGATCATTCGCTGTCCACGGACTCCAAACGACAAATTTTTCAAAATCTGAGAGAAAAGGAAAAAGTGCTTCAGGAGTGGAATTGATTTTGATTGATTCATGCATTTCAACCACAGAAGGCTTCGATAATCCTATGATAGCAAGGATTAATAGAATAACACAAATCCCTAGAAACAGAAGAAAAACGAAGTTCATTGAGTAAATTTAGTCACGAAGATAGAAGAAAAAGACATTTAGCGCATAAACTATTGATAAGTAGTATCCCTCCTTTGTGTTGAATAATTATCTTTGTTTAAAATTTTTAGAAATGTCATTAAAATGTGGAATCGTAGGGCTTCCGAATGTAGGGAAATCCACTTTGTTTAATTGTTTGTCAAACGCGAAAGCGCAATCAGCGAATTTTCCTTTTTGTACAATAGAACCGAATATTGGGGTTATCTCTGTTCCAGATCCTCGTTTAGAGAAATTGGAAGCATTAGCTAATCCTCAACGTGTGATGCCGACTACAATGGAAATTGTGGATATCGCTGGTTTAGTGAAAGGAGCATCAAAAGGTGAAGGGCTTGGAAATCAGTTTCTAGCTAATATTCGTGAGACAGATGCGATAATCCATGTGTTAAGATGTTTTGATGATGGGAATATTATCCACGTTGATGGCAGTGTGAACCCAATTCGCGATAAAGAAATCATTGATATTGAATTGCAATTGAAGGATTTAGATACAATCGAAAAGCGAATCGCTTCTTTGTCTCGAAATTTAAAATCGGGCGATAAAGACGTTTTGAAAGAAAATGAAGTGGCATTGCGCATCAAAGATGGTTTGGAACAAGGTAAATCTGCACGTGCATTGGAATTTGATGAAAAAGAAGAAGAAATTGTAAAGAAATTTCAATTGATTACCTCAAAACCAGTAATGTACTTATGCAACGTTGACGAAGCATCTGTGAAAACAGGAAATAAGTATGTTGATCAAGTGAGAGAAGCAGTGAAGGATGAAAATGCTGAAGTATTAGTTATTGGAGCTAAGATTGAAGCAGATATTACTGAATTGGAAACGTACGAAGAGCGTCAAATGTTCTTGGAAGAGTTAGGTTTGGAAGAGCCAGGAGTGAATCGTTTGATTATTTCTGCCTATTCATTACTAGATCTTCAAACGTACTTCACTGTTGGTGTAAAAGAAGTAAGAGCTTGGACAATTACAAAAGGTATGACCGCTCCACAAGCTGCGGGTGTTATTCACACAGACTTTGAGAAAGGATTTATTCGTGCAGAGGTGATGAAATACAACGACTTTACAACTTTGGGATCAGAAGCTGCTGTTAAAGAAGCTGGAAAATTCAAGGTAGAAGGGAAGGAGTATGTAGTTGAGGATGGAGATATCATGCATTTTAGATTTAATGTTTAAGGGATTACAGATTAACAGATTACAGATTGCAAATTACAGATTACAAATTGCAGATTGGCAGATTAAATAATTGAAGAAATGAGTATAGCAGCTAATAATCCAGCGTTACGTTCGTGGGTAGAAGTACCTGCAGGGTCTGATTTTCCGATTCAGAATTTACCTTTTGGTATTTTCAAAACAAACCAATTGACTCCTCGAGTTGGGGTTCGAATTGGGGATCAAGTACTTGACTTGAAAACCTTATTTGTATTGGGATACATGGAGAATCTTCCGTTCGAATTGAGTGACTTTGATGCGCCTTTCTTGAACAATTTGATGAAAAAAGGGAAGAAAGCTACGCGTGATTTGCGAAATCGTATTTCAAAGTTGTTGGATGTCAACCAAACGGATTTACAAAAAAACGAACACCATGTGAACCAAGTTCTTTTAGCTGCTGACACGGTTGAAATGTGCATGCCAGTTCAAATTGGTGATTATACAGATTTTTATTCATCACGTGAACACGCTACGAATGTTGGTGTAATGTTCCGTGATCCTGCAAACGCTTTATTACCGAACTGGTTGTGGATTCCTGTTGGTTATCATGGACGTTCAAGTTCAGTGATTCTTTCAGGAGAACCAATTTACCGTCCAAAAGGACAAATAAAACCAGATCCACAAGCTGATCCAATTTACGCACCTTGTAGAAATTTAGATTTCGAATTAGAAACGGCGTTTATCACTTTTGATGGAAAAGCCTTGGGTGATTCTATATCAACCGACGAAGCAGAAGAATTTATTTTCGGAATGGCATTGTTCAATGATTGGTCAGCACGTGATATTCAAACGTGGGAATACGTTCCGCTTGGACCATTCTTAGCGAAGAATTTTGCTTCATCATTGTCTGCATGGATTGTTACACTTGATGCGTTAGAGCCTTTTAAAGTAGATGGACCTAAACAGGAACCAGAAGTATTGAGTTACTTGAAATATGAAGGTCAAAAATCTTACGATATTGATTTAGAAGTATTAATCAAGCCAGAGAATTCGGTTGAATCTCGTGTTTCTCATTCCAATTTCAAGTACATGTACTGGAATATGGCACAGCAATTAGCACATCATACTGTAAATGGTTGCAACATTCGTTGTGGAGATTTAATGGGTTCTGGAACTATTTCTGGTCCAACAGAAGATTCTTACGGCTCAATGCTCGAATTAGCGTGGAAAGGAACAAAGCCACTTCATTTAGTGGATGGTTCAGAACGTAAGTTTATTCATGACAACGATACGGTTATCATGCGCGGTTTTGCTACGAAAGATGGCGTACGTGTTGGTTTTGGAGAGGTATCTACAAAAGTTTTACCAGCAAAATAAATTTGAATGTCGCAACTACCTCCACATATTGATTTAGAGCAGGAAAGAAAGGAAATATTGAATGCTTTTCGTGGATTGTTGCGTGCGACAAAAAACAGATCTCGTGAAGATACACGCATGATTCGTAAGGCCTTCGATGTTGCCGTTGAAGCTCACAAGGACATGCGACGTAAATCAGGCGAACCATACATTTATCATCCCATCGCAGTTGCAAGAATTTGCGCAGAAGAAATGGGTTTAGGTGCTACTGCCATTACTTGTGCATTATTGCATGATACGGTTGAAGATACGCATATAACATTGCAAGATGTTGAAGACTTGTTTGGTGCAAAAGTCCGTTTGATCATTGACGGATTGACAAAAATTCCAGAAGTATTCGATGAGAACGCTTCTATTCAAGCGGAGAATTTCCGTAAGATGATTTTGACTATTTCGGATGATTTACGTGTTGTTCTAATCAAACTTGCTGATCGTTTGCACAACATGCGTACGTTGGGAAGTATGCGTTCGGACAAACAATTGAAAATCGCATCTGAAACAAAGTTTTTGTACGCTCCTTTGGCGCATCGTTTGGGACTTTACTCTATCAAAAGTGAGTTAGAGGATTTGGCGATGATGTACAGCGAAGCAGAAGTGTATAGCCGTATAGAAAATAGTCTGAAGTCTACCCAAGATGCACGTAATCGTTTCATTCGTCGTTTTATTCAGCCAATTAAAGATTCTTTACAACAAGAAGGATATACTTTTGAAATAAAGGCAAGAACGAAGTCAATTTCGTCGATTTGGCGAAAAATGAATACCAAGGAGATTCCTTTTGAGGAGATTTACGATGTTTTTGCGGTTCGAATCATTGTGGATACGCCACAAGAATTGGAAAAATCAGATTGTTGGAGAATTTACAGTATTGTTACTGACTTTTATCAGCCGAGTCCAGATCGTTTGCGCGATTGGATTTCAACTCCCAGAGCGAATGGCTATGAATCGCTTCATACGACCGTTATGTCGCCACAAGGAAAATGGGTGGAAGTTCAAATTCGCTCAAGTAGAATGGATGAGATTGCTGAAAAAGGTTTAGCAGCGCATTATAAATACAAGGAAGCAAAAGGCGATGAGAGTAAATTCGATCGTTGGATTGCCGAGGTGAGAGATTTATTAGAGAATCCTGACTTAAATGCAATGGAGTTTGTAAATGAATTCAAGTTGAATTTGTTTATGGATGAAATCTACGTGTTTACACCAAAAGGTGAATTGAGAGTATTGCCAACTGGTTCAACTATATTAGATTTTGCTTACGATATACACACTGACATTGGAGATAAATGTATTGGCGCCAAGGTGAATAACCGATTGGTTCCTTTGAGCTACCAACTTCAAAATGGTGATCAATTAGAAATCATTACTTCAACAAAACAAAAGCCAAATGAAGAGTGGTTGCGTTTTGTCGTTACCGCAAGAGCAAAGCAGAAAATTAAATCTTCTTTAAATGAGGAGCGCAAGAATATTGCACAGGATGGACGTGAAATTTTGGAGCGAAAATTCAAACAGCACAACATTCGTTTTGCTTCAGAGAATGTTTCCTTTCTAGAGAAGTTCTACGGAATAAATACGGCTACTGAATTGTATTTCCGGATCGCAAAAGGTAAAATTGACTTGTCAAAACTGCGCGACATTGATGTTCAGCATGGTATGATGCAAGTCGAGAAGAAGGTTTCTGCGCCAAAAGACAAGCATCAAGAGGATATTTATCCGAAGATTAATACGAAGGAAGATGCCATAATAATTGGAGAGGATTTTAAAAATATTCAATACCAATTATCGAAGTGTTGTAATCCAATTCCAGGAGATAATGTATTTGGTTTTATAACGATTAGCGAAGGAATTAAAATTCACCGATATAACTGTCCGAATGCCGAGCATTTAATGTCGAAAATGGCATATCGTTGTATTAAAGCTCGCTGGCAATCGCAAGAATTGGTTGAGCGAGTGGCTGCCATTAAGATTACAGGAATTGATAATTTGGGACTTGTTAATCGTTTAACAGAGATTATTTCAAATCAGCACAACGTGAATATGAAATCAATTTCATTTGAAACGGAAGATGGAATTTTCGAAGGAAAAATTCGTGTCTTGGTATTTGATACGGAACATTTGGAACAACTGATGGCAAAATTTGAACAAGTTGAAGGTGTGCAACGTGTCATTCGATGGGACGTAGAAGAAATTGGAAATAATTAATCCAACAAATCCCACTTCACAGTTTCAGTAATACTTCGTTTTGGTCGCAAAACTGGATTCCATTGAAAGTTTTTCACTTTCATTTCATCTTCTTTGATGCTATCCATTGGATAAAAAACACCGTCTGGACGATCAAAATAAGTAACACCCGTAATTTCTCCACTGTCTAAGTAGATTCTGAGCTCACTGGCATACAAACGATTCATTCCCATTCGTTTGATGGTAACTAATGTGTCATCTTCCTGCGTTTCTTCAGGGTAGAAAATAGTCACGGCACTACCTTTAACATCCGAACGCACAATTTCATTTTCTTTGAAAAGCGTAATAATTTCTTTTCCTGCGATTTGATTGTAATAACGTCCAGAATCTATCTCCATAATTACAGTCGCCTTTTCCCTGACATAGATATGATCTATCAATGAGTCATTAAAATAAACAGAGATGGAATCTCCTTTTAACTCTGAGTTTTGCGACCAAACGATTGGCTTATTATACAATTCCATTCGCTCTTCTATTTCACTGTAGAAAACACTGTCACTCATCGCTTGAACAGAGGAATTGAAAACACGTACATTGTGAAATGCTTTCGTGTACAAAGGTTTATTCAAGGTGTCATTCTGATTAAAAAGTGTATCAGCGAAAATATAAATACTATCGTTTTTTTGAACTTTCGTTGCTACCGCATTTCCAGTTAGATAGGCATAATGGTCTTTTTCGGATTGCAAACCGTAATCACCTCGAAAAATAGTTTTGGACGTTATGTCTGCAAATACAACATTTCCTCTTCCAATAGAACGACCTTGCAATGGTTGGTATAACAAAGTATCGCCTAAAATAATTTGGCTGTCCTGCAGTATTTTAGCATTACGTATTAAACTTCCTTCCTCTGTCTTTACATTGTACCATCCTCGTTCACAAAACATGGTAGTTTTTGCTTTCACGATTTTGGTTGGACCATAAAAATAGGTGGTTTGCTTGCTGTAAATATATTGCAAGGTATCGGTGGTCATAGTCAAGTCTTCATTCTTGTAATTCACCTTACCACTAAAAAAGAAGCTTTTTGAATCTGGATAGAAATAACCAATACGACTTGTTAGAACTTCGTTGGAGGTGATACTTTCTATTTTTCCGCCATGACGATAGATTCCTTGTGATTTTTTAGCGTCATATTCCAAGGTATCGGTGCTTAGTTTGTATTCTAAATCACGCACACGCACGTGTCCCCATAACTTTGCACGTCGCGTTTTACCGTTGTAGTATAATGAATCGCAGAAAAGATTAATATCATCTTTAGTAATGTGCACATTTCCGTATGCACGAACTTCATTTGTTTTATCAAAATAGTGCGCTGAGTCGCAATACATCGTATTTCCTTGGTAAATGAAATTTACATTTCCAACTAAGCGGTGTGCCCCAGTTTTTTCGTTGTATCCCAGTTTTTCTGAACCAGGAAGTAATTCCAATAGCTTGCCTTGTGAAAAACCACAAAGCGATAACAAAAAAATTGCGCTTGAGGCAAGCGCAATTTTGAATATGTTATTAGAAGGAATCAATAATCCATTATTTTAACAAAGTTTGAGTTCGATCTGGTCCAACAGAAACAACCGTAATAGGCACTTCCAATTTTTGTTCCAAATATGTCACATAATTTTTCAATGCTTGCGGTGAATCTTGGTATGACTGTAATTTTGTTAAATCACAATTCCAACCTTCAATCTCTTCATAAACGGGAGTAATATCAATTCCGTCTACATCGAACGGAAAATAATCTACTTTTTCTCCATTGATAATGTAGTGCGTGCACACTTGAATCGTTTTAAAACAGCTTAAAACGTCTGCTTTCATCATTGATAATTCGGTAACACCGTTAATCATGATAGCATATTTCATTTGTGGGATATCTACCCATCCACAACGACGAGGGCGACCTGTAGTTGCACCAAATTCACGTCCTTCTTGACGAATCAATTCACCTACTTCATTATCTAGTTCAGTAGGGAAAGGTCCGCTTCCAACACGCGTGCAATAAGCTTTGAAAATTCCGATTACATCGCCAATTTTATTTGGAGCAATTCCTAAACCTGTGCAAGTTCCTGCTGTAACAGTGTTCGATGAGGTAACAAATGGATAAGTACCAAAATCAATATCTAACATTGTTCCTTGCGCTCCTTCAGCCAAAATTCTTTTGCCAGCTTTCATTTGTTGGTTTAAGAAATGTTCGCTATCGATAGCAGTTAAGCCACGAAGCACTTCAATTCCTTCCATCCATGGACCTTCAAGTTCAGTTAAATCGTACTCAAAACCGTCATAGTGCTTTAATATCCCAACGTGTTTTTCAACTAAAGCAGCATATTTTTCTTTGAAATTAGGAGCAAAAATATCTCCAACGCGGAGACCATTTCGTCCAGTTTTATCCATGTATGTTGGTCCGATACCTTTTAATGTTGAACCAATTTTATTTTTTCCCTTAGCCGTTTCAGATGCAGCATCCAATAAACGATGTGTTGGAAGAATTAAATGCGCTTTTTTCGAAATCAATAAATTCTTTTTGAAATCAATGTTGAAAGGCGCTAATTTTTCTAATTCTTTTTGAAAAATAACAGGGTCAATCACCACACCATTACCAACAATATTCAATACTTCTTTTCTGAAAATACCAGAAGGTATAGTGTGCAATACATGCTTAATCCCTTCGAATTCTAGGGTGTGTCCAGCATTTGGACCTCCTTGAAAACGAGCAATAATGTCATATTTAGGTGTTAATACATCGACGATTTTTCCTTTTCCTTCGTCACCCCATTGCAAACCCAATAGTACGTCTACTTTCATTCTTATTGTTTAAAATGATTGATTGAATCTTCTAACGTTTCAAATTGTTTGAATAAGCCGTCAATTTTAGCTAGTTCAAATAATTGTTTAACATTTCCATTTATTCCACACAGCACCAATTCGTGACCATTCACACGAGAGCGTGTCAAGGTTTTGATGAATAAATTTATTCCTGTTGAATTGATATGTGTTAGTTCTGTAAGTTCAAAAATGATATTTCCTGAAAGTGCTGTAATTGTTGAATTCAATTGTTCGATATCAGGAGAGGAAGTTATCTTTCCTTTCAATGAAGCAACATGAACAGATTGCTGTTCCGATAGTGTAAATGTTAGACTCATTGATTATTTTTTTTCAGTGGTTTCGTTTTTAACAGCATAAAAGTAAAGCGAATGATGCTGAACCGTTACGCCAAAAACTTCTTCGATGGTGGCTTTAATAGCTTGAATACGTGGATCACAAAATTCAATCACTTCACCTGTATCTGTGCAAATGACATGGTCATGCTGTTTTGAAGCATGCGCCTTTTCAAATTGCGCAATATTTTTTCCGAATTGATGTTTTCTTACAAGATTACATGCCAACAACAATTCGATAGTGTTGTACAAGGTAGCGCGAGAAACACGGTAATTCTGATTTTTCATTTTGATGTACAAGGACTCGATATCAAAGTGTCCCTGATAATCATAGATTTCTGCGAGTATAGCGTATCGTTCGGGAGTCTTACGGTGCCCGTTCTTTTCTAAATAAGCAGAAAATATATTTTTAACTGTTGTTTGT
>Ga0075012_10002770_pt1 | contig 17030 bp, 20 predicted proteins | sample All_14_2_FD_71474 | JGI IMG/M metagenome (GOLD analysis project Ga0075012, IMG submission 71474) | Freshwater microbial communities in response to fracking from Pennsylvania, USA - Allegheny Zone_MetaG_DW_15 | ecosystem: Environmental > Aquatic > Deep subsurface > Groundwater > Drilled... | reverse complement strand
CATGCTGCTCGAAGAGTTCGGCGTCTATGTCCAGCCGATCAACTATCCGACCGTGCCCAAGGGCACAGAACGCCTGCGCTTCACGCCGTCCCCCAACCACGACGACGCCATGATGGACGCCCTGGTTACCGCCATGGACCGGCTGTGGACCCACTGCCACATCGCCCGGATGCCGGTCGCGGCGTGAGAGCCGACGGTCTCGGCGAGGTCATCGTCGAATCGACCCGCAACGGGACCTATCTGAAGGTCACCGCCGTCCACGTCGCCACCGGCATGGAGGCGACGGCCGTCGGGCCGGCGGTCGAGCCCAGGGCAGTCGAGCGGCTTGCCGTCATCAAGTTGAAGCGTCTTGTTGAAGCCCGGAGCTGATCGTGTCGGACAAGCCCCTGACGGAACGATTGCAGGTCAAGAGGGGCCGGACGCTGGCCCTGGTCGAGGCCCCCGTGGGCCTGGACGTCGGGCTGGACCAGACGGTCGCGATGGAAGACGCCGATGTGGTTCTGGTCTTCGTCAACCGTCGAGCGGACCTTGAGCGGTTGATGCCGCAGGTTCTGGGGGAGCTCAGGCCCACGGCGATCCTTTGGCTGGCCTATCCCAAGCTGACCTCGAGCCTTGCCGGTGACCTGAATCGTAACCTGATCCACGACCTGGTGCCGGCCTATGGTCTGGATACGGTCAGCCAGATCGCAGTGGATAACGACTGGTCTGCGATGCGGTTGAAGCGGGTCTGAAGCGACGTCACAGGCCACCGTTGCGGAAGCCATGCGCCAGAGTCGGCGCGGGTCCGGTCGCCGGAGCCTGAACGATCGTTAAGTTGCGCGGTCCCCGGGCGTGAGCGAGCTTCCGGATACAGGCATGAGGGATAGACGTGAACAATCGACCGGCAAGACCCGCGGGGCTTCAGACCGGACTGGCGCTTTCGCTGCTCTGGGCGGCCCTGATGGGGCTCTACATCTATAATGACTATTTCAGCCTCTACCTCCCAGGTACGATCGAGGACATGGCGGCCGGTAAGATCGGCCCGCTGGGACAGGCCAGCGATGCCGTGATGGTGGGGGTGTCGATCCTCCTGGCCATTCCTGCCCTGATGATCTTTCTGTCGGCCGCCTTGCCGCGTTCGATCAGCCGTTGGGCCAATGTGGTCCTGGGGGTCGTCTATACCGCCGTGGAGGTCATGACCTTTTTCGGGTCTCCGCCCTTCTATCAGGTCGTGGTCGCCCTGGAGGTCGCCGTGACCCTGACCATCGTGGCCTATGGCGTGCGCTGGCCCCGCGAAACCTCGTCCGGCCCGCCGGATCGTTTCCGGGCCGGGATGCGCGTCGTCGCAGGTGCGACACAAGATGTTGTGGGTAGGGCCGACGGGGACTAGAGACAGGGTCTTCTCTTGCCAGCCCACAATCCGGACGCCGCCCGTGACCGCATCCTTCATCCACGACGCCTATTTCTCGCGCGGCCTGGCCGACGCAGACCCCGATGTCTTCAAGGCGATCCAGGGCGAACTGCATCGCCAGCAGGAACAGATCGAACTGATCGCATCCGAGAACATCGTCTCCAGGGCGGTGCTGGATGCGCAAGGGTCGGTCCTGACCAACAAATACGCCGAAGGCTATCCGGGACGTCGGTATTACGGCGGCTGTGAATACGTCGACATCACCGAGAACCTGGCGCGCGAGCGGGCCAAGGCGCTGTTCGGGGCGGCCTTCGCCAACGTCCAGCCGCACTCGGGGGCCCAGGCCAACCAGGCGGTCTTCTTTGCACTTCTGCAGCCCGGCGATACCTTCCTGGGGATGGACCTCGCCTGCGGGGGGCATCTGACGCACGGATCGCCCGCGAACCAGTCGGGCAAGTGGTTCCGACCGGTGACCTACAAGGTTCGCGAAGACAATCACCTGATCGACTATGACCATGTCGCCGAGATGGCCCGGAAGGAAAAGCCCAAGCTGATCGTGGCCGGAGCCTCTGCCTACAGCCGTCACATCGACTTTGCGCGCTTCCGCGAGATCGCCGACAGCGTGGGGGCCTATCTGTTCGTGGACATGGCCCACTATGCGGGTCTGGTGGCCGGCGGGGCCTATCCCGACCCGTTGCCGCATGCCCATGTCGTGACGACGACGACGCACAAGACCCTGCGCGGGCCGCGCGGGGGCATGATCCTGTCCAACGATGTCGAACTGGGCAAGAAGATCAATTCGGCGGTGTTCCCGGGTCTGCAAGGCGGGCCGCTGGAGCACGTCATCGCCGCCAAGGCCGTGGCCTTTGGCGAGGCCCTGAAGCCCGAGTTTAAACTGTATGCGCAGCAGGTCGTGAAGAATGCCCAGGCCCTGGCGGCGGTGCTGGTCGAGCGCGGTCTGGCCATCGTGTCGGGCGGTACCGACAGCCACCTGATGCTGGTCGACCTGCGGCCCAAGGGCGTGACCGGCAAAGCGACCGAGCTGCAGCTCGAACACGCCCTGATGACCTGCAACAAGAACGGCGTGCCGTTCGATACTGCGCCGTTCACCGTGACCTCGGGCGTTCGCCTGGGCACGCCTGCGGGCACCACGCGCGGCTTTGGCATCGAGGAATTCCAGTCGATCGGCCACTGGATCGCCGACGTCGTGTCGTCGATGAACGGCGGCGACGAGGCTGATCCGGCGGTGATCGCCGAGGTGGCCGGCAAGGTGCGCGAGTTGACGAACCGCTTCCCGATCTACGGATAGACCCGGGATGAAATGCCCGTTCTGCGGCCATGCCGATACGCAGGTGAAGGACAGCCGACCGTCGGACGACGGGTCGGCTATCCGTCGCCGCCGGTCGTGCCCGCAGTGCAACGGGCGTTTCACGACCTTCGAGCGGGTTCAGCTGCGCGAACTGGTGATCCTGAAACGCAATGGACGGCGCGCGCCGTTTGATCGCGACAAGCTGGAACGATCGCTGTCGGTGGCGTTGCGGAAGCGGCCAGTCCAGGCCGAACAGGTCGAACAGCTGGTCAGCCGCATCACCCGCCAGCTCGAGAGCCTGGGCGAGACCGAGATTGCCTCCAGCGTCGTCGGCGACTTCATCATGAAGGCGCTGAAAGGGGTCGATGAGGTGGCCTATGTCCGCTACGCCTCGGTCTACAAGGATTTCCGCCATACGGGCGACTTCGCGCGGTTCCTCGGCGACGAAGGTCTGGACGAGCATTGATGCGCACTCTCGCCCCGCGTCCGAAAATCACCCTGAAGATTGCGACCTCGCTGGACGGCCGCATCGGCACGTCTTCGGGTGAAAGCCAGTGGATCACCGGGCCCGAGGCGCGGATGCAGGGTCACCGCCTGCGGAACGAGAGCGATGCGGTTCTGGTCGGCGTGGAAACGGTGCTGGCCGACGATCCACGGCTGACGGTGCGACTGCCTGAAGGCGAGACCGGCGCGCGCGATCCCTTGCGGGTCGTGCTGGACAGCCGGTTGCGGACGCCATCCTTCGCGAGGCTGGCACGGCCGGGGACGCTGATCATCACGACCCGAGATCCGGCGACGGCCGCGGAGATCGGTGGTGTCGAGATTGCCCGTGTCGCTGGCGATGCCCAGAACCGGCCCACGATTCCAGCCGTTCTGGCTCTGCTTTCCGACCGCGGCGTCAAATCGCTGATGATCGAGGGTGGCGGGAGGGTCGCGGCCTGTTTCGTCGCGGCGGGGGTGATCGACGCCATCGAATGGTTCCGGGCACCGATCCTGCTGGGTGGCGATGGTCGACCGGGCGTGGCGGCCCTGTCGCTGGCGCGGCTGGTCAATGCGCCGCGCTTCCGGCGCCTTGCCGTCGAGCCCCTGGGTGACGACCTGTGGGAACGTTACGAAAGGCTCCCTTGATGTTACCCTCGATCAAATCCAACAACCGGCGACCACGCTTCAGGGTCGCGGGCTGATGTTCACAGGCATCGTCACCGACATCGGCCGCGTCCGCGCGGTCACTGAAACCGACCGCGATCGCCGCTACGAGATCGCAACGGCCTGGGATGTCTCGCGTATCGATCTGGGGGCCTCGATCAGTCATGCGGGCTGCTGCCTGACGGTCGTGGAGAAGCAGGACGGATGGTACGCGGTCGAGGTGTCCGGCGAGACACTCGACAAGACGACGCTGGGCGGCTGGAAGGCGGGTGATCCCGTCAATCTCGAACGGGCAGCCAGGCTCGGCGACGAGATGGGCGGCCACGTCGTGTCGGGCCATGTCGACGGGTTGGGGACGGTCGTGTCTGTTGAACCGGTCGGCGGATCCCACAGGGTGGTCGTCGAGGCTCCGGTCCCTCTGTATCGCTACATCGCCGCCAAGGGGTCGATCACGGTCGATGGCGTGTCCCTGACCGTCAATGCGGTGACCGGGCGCCGCTTCGACCTGAACATCATTCCCCACACCTGGCAGGCGACGACCCTGGGGGTGCTGAAGGTTGGCGATCCGGTGAATCTGGAGATCGACATGCTGGCGCGATACCTCGCGCGGTGGCAGGAGACAGAACCGGGGCAGGAAACAGCCTGATGCAGCTCGCAGCCAACATGAACGACAGCCCTATCAGCCCGATCGAGGACATCCTCGAGGACGCCCGCAACGGTCGTCCCTATATCCTGGTGGATGCCGAGGACCGCGAGAACGAGGGCGATGTCATCATCCCGGCCCAGTTCGCGACGCCGGACCAGATCAACTTCATGGCCCGCCACGCGCGCGGCCTGATCTGCCTGGCCATCACCGCCCAGCGTGCCCGGCAACTTCGGCTGCCGCCGATGGCGTCGGAAAACCGCGAGAGCATGGCCACGGCCTTCACCGTCTCGATCGAGGCCGCCGAAGGCGTGACGACCGGGATTTCGGCCGCCGACCGCGCACGCACGGTGCAGGTCGCCTCTGACCCCACCAAGGGCCCCGACGACATCGTCTCGCCCGGCCATGTGTTTCCGCTGGTGGCGCGTGACGGCGGGGTTCTGGTCCGCACGGGCCATACCGAGGCCGCCGTGGACATCAGCCGGATGGCAGGCCTGACACCCGCCGGCGTGATCTGCGAGATCATGAACGAGGACGGCACCATGGCCCGGATGCCGGACCTCGTGGCCTTTGCCCAGCTGCACGGCCTCAAGATCGGAACCATCGCCGACCTGATCGCCTATCGCCGCCGCACCGAACGCTATGTCGAGCGCGTCATGGATACGCCGTTCGAGAGCGTTCACGGCGGGCCGTTCCGCATGATGCTGTATCGCGACACCATCGAGGGCGGCGAGCATGTCGCCCTGGTTCATGGTCGGATCGAGCCGGGCAAGCCGACCCTGGTGCGGATGCATCAGATCGATTTCGCCGCCGACCTGCTGGGTCACGCCGAGGCGCGTCAGGACTATGTGCCGCGGGCCATGAAGGTGATCAGTGCGGCCAACGGCCCGGGTGTCGTGGTTTTCCTGCGTGATCCGACGCTTCAGGGCATGGCGGCGCGGCTGGCTGGACCGGACAAGGCGGTCGCGTCCGATCGGGCCATCAAGGCCTATGGCCTGGGGGCCCAGATCCTGCTCGACCTCGGCGTGCGGGACATGGTGGTGATGAGTTCGACACGGCCCGAGCCGACCGCCCTGGACGGCTATGGCCTGCGCATCGTCGGCTGGCGAGACATGGATGGAGAAGACCGATCCTGAAAGATCCCCCCCGCGTCCTGATCGTCGAGGCGCGCTACTATGATGAACTGGCCGACGCCCTGCTTGAGGGGGCCAAGGATGCCCTGCGCGCGCGGGGGGCCGATTTCGACGTGGTGACCGTGCCCGGTGCCCTCGAGGTGCCGACCGCCATTGCCATGGCCGACGAAGCAGGCCGCTATCCGACGGCTCCACGCTATGACGGGTTCGTGGCGCTGGGCTGTATCATCCGGGGCGAGACCTATCATTTCGAGATCGTGTCGGATCAGTCGGCAGCGGGCCTGCGCCACCTTGGCCTGAAGGGCCTGGCGATCGGCAACGGCATCCTGACCACCGAGGACGAAGACCAGGCCTGGGCGCGCGCACGCATCAGCGAGGGCGACAAAGGGGGCGGCGCGGCGCGCGCCTGTATGGACCTCGTTGCGCTGCGCAAGCGATTGCGCGTAGGCCTCGGCCAATGACCGAACCGAATTCCATCCAGGCTGTCCTGCAACAACTGGCCGAGGCAGAGAAGGCGCGCGCCGAGCCGCAGCTGACCAGTCGCCAGCGTCGCGCAAGAACCGTGGCGCGTCTGGCCGCCGTTCAGGCGCTGTACCAGATGGAACTGGCCGGGGAGGGGGTCGAGACCGTCATTTCCGAGTTTTCCAGCCATCGTTTCGATACCGATATCGAAGGCGAACCCCTGGCCGAGGCTGACGAGGCGTGGTTTGCCGACATCGTGCGCGGCGTGATCGCCTCGCAACGGGAGATCGACACGGCGGTAAAGGCGCGGCTGGCCTCCAACTGGCGGCTCGAGCGGCTGGACGCGACCCTGCGGGCCCTGCTGCGGAGCGGAGCGTGGGAGCTGTCGCACAAGGCCGAGGTGCCCAGGGAGATCGTGATCGACGAATATGTCGAACTGGCCAAGGCCTTCTTCGACGACGCCGAAGCGCGGTTCGTCAATGCCGCCCTGGATGGCGTGGCCCGCGATGTTCGCCCGAAACCCTGATCGCCCATGGCTGCCGTCGATGTCACCGGCGAGTTCGAGACCATCCGCAAGCTGCTGATGCCGCTGGCCCATCCGGAGTGGGCGAGGGGCCTGCTGGACGATGTGGCTGTGCTGCCTTCGCGACCCGGGTTCGATCTGGTCCTGACCAAGGACGCGATCGTCGAGGGCGTGCATTTCCTGGCCGAGGACCCTCTCGATACCGTGGCCCAGAAGCTGTTGCGGGTGAACCTGTCGGACCTGGCGGCCAAGGGGGCCGAGCCGTTCGGATATCTGTTGGCCTGTCACTGGTCGCAACGCTGTGGATGGCCCGAGCGCGAAGCTTTCGCGGCAGGGCTGGCGCGAGACCAGAAGGCGTTCGGTATCTCTCTGCTGGGTGGCGATACGGTGGTGACCCCCGGACCCGCCTCGTTTTCGGTCACCATGGCCGGCTGGAGCCCCAGGGGCCGCACGGTCGGGCGCAGCGGGGCGAGGCCGGGACAGGCGGTCTTCGTCACCGGTCAGGTCGGAGACGGATTCCTGGGCCTGCAAGCCGCGCGCGGTGGGCTGAAGCTGGAACCCGAGCGCTTGTCGGCCCTGGTCGAACACTATCAGCGGCCGATGCCACAACTGGCTTTCGCGCCGGTCATCCGCGACATGGCGAGCGCAGCGCTGGACGTTTCGGACGGGCTGGTCGCCGACCTGGGCCATCTGGCGGCGGCGAGCGGGGTCGGGATCGAGATCGATCTGGAACTGACACCTCTGTCGCTGGCCGGTCAGGCCTGGCTCGACGAACGGGTGGACCCCCAGGCGGGTCTGGAACAACTGGCAACAGGCGGAGACGACTACGAGATCGTCTTTACCGCCCCGACCGGCGATGAGGCCGCCCTGCGCCGCGAAGGCGAACGTCGGCACGTGCGGGTGACCCGGCTCGGGCGTGTGACGGCCGGGCAGGGGGCGACCGTCCGGTTCGCCGGAAAGCCCATTGTCCTGGCCAGAACCGGTTTCACCCACGGCTGATCCTCGTGGAAACGCAATCCTAACGGCTTGATCCTAGAGTGGTCTCATGCGCCGCAGAGACCTTATCGCCACCGGAACCGTCGTCGCCCTGGCGGCAGCCGCCTCGTCAGCCCTCGCCAGCGAGAGCGAGGCCCCGGCCGAAGGGGCGACCCTGAACATCGCCGGCGTCGGCCTGCCCGTAATCACCGAAGGTCGGCTCAGGAACTATGTGTTCGTGACCGTCAAACTGACCCTGGGGCCGGATGCGACGGCCGAGACCCTGCGCGGCAAGGATCCGTTCTTTCGCGATGCCCTGGTCCGCGCGGCACACAGGGTGCCCTTCGTCGTCCCCGGCGACTGGACCCGATTGAACGAAAACGCCATCAACGCCGCCGTCGTGGCCATCGCCAATGTCGTTTCCGGCCACGGTTCAGTCGTCAAGTCCGAGGTTCTGATGCAGGTGGCGCGTCGCCGAACGGGCATGCACACCGCCTGAATTTGTTCCGCTTGCGTCACCGCGCTGCATTTGGCACGGTCGAACGGCAATTCCCAGGTGGCCGCGATAATGCGTCCGATGCGCCCGGGGGGACCGGAAGGCGGACAGAGGCCAAAAGGCCCGCCGCGCCAAGGAGCCGGGGGCTTTTTGCAAGGGCACGGAAACGCCAATGAATCATATACTTGCGCTGGTCTTCGGGGCCGGCGTTCTGGGGGTGCTTTACGGTGCCGTCCAGACTGCGGTGCTGATGAAGGCCGGCACCGGCAACGACAAGATGCGAGAGATCGCGGCGGCCATTCAGGAAGGGGCCTCTGCCTATCTGAAACGCCAGTATTTCACCATCGGTATGGTCGGGATCGTCATCCTGATAGCGGCCTATCTTCTGATCGGCGGATATGCCGCCATCGGCTTCCTGATCGGTGCCGTGCTTTCGGGCGCGGCGGGCTATGCCGGGATGCTGATTTCGGTACGGGCCAACGTCCGCACAGCCCAGGCCGCTTCCGAAAGCCTGGCCAGGGGACTGAACCTGGCGTTCCGCTCAGGTGCCATCACCGGGATGTTCGTTGCCGGCGGGGCATTGCTGGGGGTGTCGGGCTATTATGCCGTTCTGGTCATGCATCTGGGGCTTGAGCCGACCAGCCGCGAGGTCGTGGACGGCCTGGTGGCGCTGGGTTTCGGGGCTTCGCTGATCTCGATCTTTGCGCGCCTGGGCGGTGGCATCTTCACCAAGGGAGCTGACGTTGGCGGCGACATGGTGGGCAAGGTCGAGGCGGGTATCCCCGAGGATGACCCCCGGAACGCTGCAACCATTGCCGACAACGTGGGTGACAACGTCGGCGACTGTGCCGGCATGGCGGCCGACCTGTTCGAGACCTATGCGGTGACCACAGTCGCCACCATGGTGCTGGCCGCGATCTTCTTCCGCGATCAACCCTATGTCGGGATGATGATGCTGTTGCCGCTGGCCATCTGTGGCGTCTGTATCGTGACCTCGATCATCGGCAGCTTCTTCGTGCGTCTGGGCAAGAGCCAGAACATCATGGGAGCCCTGTATCAGGGACTGATCGTGACCGGCGTGCTGTCGGTGGGAGCGGTCTGGTGGGTCATTACTGCCATCGCACCTGCCGAGATGGTGACCTCGACCGGCACCAGTTTCTCGCCGATGGACCTGTTCTGGTCCGGCGTCGTCGGTCTGGCCGTTACAGCAGCCATCGTGGTGATCACGGAATACTATACGGGTTCGAACTTCCGGCCTGTGCGTTCGGTCGCCAATGCCTCGGTCTCGGGTCATGGAACCAATGTGATCCAGGGCCTGGCCGTGTCACTGGAATCCACTGCCTTGCCTGCTCTGACGATCATCGTCGGTATCGTGGCCTCCTACCAGTTGGCCGGACTGTTCGGCATCGCCATCGCCACCACGACCATGCTGGGCGTAGCGGGAATGATCGTGGCGCTCGATGCTTTCGGTCCTGTGACCGACAATGCCGGCGGTATTGCCGAGATGGCGGGGCTGCCTTCGGAAGTCCGTCACTCGACCGATGCCCTGGACGCGGTGGGCAACACCACCAAGGCCGTGACCAAGGGCTATGCGATAGGGTCTGCCGGACTGGGGGCCCTTGTGCTGTTCGCGGCCTATACTTCGGATCTGGCCTATTTCTCGGATCCGGTAAACGCGGCGGTCTATCCGTTCTTTGCCGGGATGGGCGAGGTCGATTTCGGCCTGACCAACCCCTATGTCGTCGTCGGTCTGTTGTTCGGGGGGCTGTTGCCCTTCCTGTTCGGCGGGATGTCGATGATGGCGGTGGGACGCGCAGCCGAGGCCGTGGTCGAGGAGGTGCGCCGCCAGTTCCGCGAGAACCCGGGCATCATGACCTATGAGGTCAAGCCCGAGTACGGCCGGGCCGTCGACATCCTGACAAAGGCTGCGATCAAGGAGATGATCGTACCCAGCCTGTTGCCGGTGCTGTCGCCCATCGTGCTGTTCGTGGCCGTCCTCTCCATCTCGGACAAGGCGACGGCGTTCGCGGCACTGGGGGCCATGCTGATGGGGGTGATCGTCACCGGCCTGTTCGTGGCCATCTCGATGACCTCGGGCGGCGGGGCCTGGGACAACGCCAAGAAGGTGATCGAAGAGGGTTTCACCGACAAGAACGGTGTCGTCCACGGCAAGGGATCAGAGGCCCACAAGGCCGCCGTCACCGGCGACACGGTCGGTGATCCCTACAAGGACACCAGTGGTCCGGCCGTGAACCCGATGATCAAGATCACCAACATCGTGGCCCTGCTGCTGCTGGCCGTGCTGGCGAGCGGGAAGGTGTTCTGAGCATCCCTGTGGGCCTAACGCGCTTCGCGCTACTTGACGCCGAAGGGTCGTAGTGCCGAGACGAAAGACGCCCCGGAGAGCGATCTCCGGGGCGTTTCATGTATGAGCGAATGGTGGTTTTCAAAGTCCAGAAGGTTGGTGATCGCTACTTGGCGACACTAAAACGGCCATGGCGGTTTTCATGGACGACGCGAAAACCGCTGACTCTGACGGAACTGACCCGCGCGGCAAATCGTCGAGGTATGCACGTGCAGGATTTCTGGGACGCCGTGGTCGAAGCCGATCCTTCGATCGCTGAAGATACCAACCTTTAGTCCGGACGGCGCTGGCCCGGCTGGTCCTCGTCGGTGCGAGGGAGCTGGCCGCGGGCGACGTTGCCCAGCAGTTGTTCCATGATGGTCAGGGCCCGTCCGCGGGTCGGTGTCTCGCGGCGTTCCATGGCGATCTGCTCGCCGTCGGCCAGGCCCAGGGTGCGGACCTGGGCGACCTTGCCATCGGACTCGTTGAAGGTGATCTCGGTGATCGAGCGCTGCGACACCTGGGGGCGGTTATAGGTATAACGCTCGGTCGTCTGGCTCATGTAGTACCAGATCTGGTCGCTCTCGAAGGTCGAGGTGGTCGAGGGCGTACCCAGGCGCGCCAGGACCGTCTCCTTGGTGTCGGTGCCCGCCACGATGTCGGAAGGGGCCACATCCACGACCTGGAAGCCGTGCAGGCCCACGACGGGAGCGCAAGCCCCCAGCGATCCTGCGACGACGGCAGCGACGACAAGGGCTTTGAATCGGAGCATGGACTGAGCCTGACGAGGAACAAGGTCTTTGACCTAACCGGACCTGCGCTCTAGTTCAACGGCGCGGCGGAAAAGGGGCCGCTTGATATGTTCGATGCACTGCTGAGAAGACGACCGAAATCGGCGGGTTCAGGCCACAAGGCCCGGCCAAGGGTTGGCGATTCCCTGTATGCCGCCGTCGCGCTCCAGGCCCGCCAGCCGGTCTTCTACACCGCCCTGGGTGTCGAGGACCGTATCGATGCGCGCTTCGAACTCTATACGCTGCATGTCCTGCTGCTGATCCTGCGGCTGCGGGACGAAGATCACGCGGGGCCGGGGGAGGGTGCCATGGCCGCCCAGGACCTGTTCGACGTCTATGTCTCGGCACTGGACAATGTGCTGCGCGAGCTGGGGGTCGGTGACATTTCGATGGCGCGCAAGATGCGGACCCTGGGCGAGGCCTTGTATGGCCGAATGACCGCCTATGAAGCCCCCGTCCGGGCCGGGGACGCGGACCTGCTGGCCGTGCATCTGGCGCGCAATGTCTATGCTGCGGACCAGGCCGCACAGGCCGCCGCCCTGACAAGGTACGCTCTTTCAGCGCGAGCGAGCCTGGCGGCTCAGCCATTCGCACAGGTTCTGGACGCTCCGTCATGGCCCGAGATCGTCGCATGAGCCCGACCCTGCCGCTGAGCGACATCATCCGCCTGAACGAGATCGGCAAGGGTCTGGAGCGCGCGCTTCACCCCGACGAGGCGACCCGTACCAGGATTGCGCGATCGCTCGATCTGGCCTCCCTGGATGCCTTCTCGGCCGATCTGTCGGTCAGGCCGAGCGACAATGCCGGGTACCGTCTGACGGGGCGGGTGCGGGCCAGTGCAGTCCAGACCTGTGGCATCACCCTGGAACCCCTGCCTATCGAGATCGACCGGAGTTTCTCGGTCGAACTGGTCGAAGCCATCGAGACGCCCGTGGAAGGCGAGATCGAGGTGTCGATCGATGACGAGGGACCCGATCTGATCGAGGACGGGCGAATCGATCTGGGTCTATACGCGGTCGAACAGTTGGCGCTGACGCTGGATCCGTTTCCGCGCAAACCCGGGGCCGAGTTCGTCCAGCCCGAGGAACCGGCCGAAATCTCTCCCTTCGCGGTCCTGAAGGCGTTCAAACCCCGGGACGGTAGCGGGGAAACCTGACGTTACGACGGGCGCTTTGCATCGTCGCCGTTGCGGCGGTATGCCTCACGCCCCAGATGAGCGACGCATCAGAGGCGTCCGGAGCGAACATTTTTTTGCCATCCCCCGTCCTGATTTCACTCGACGCCATGGGCGGCGACCACGGACCCTCCGTCGTCGTCCCCGGAGTGCGCGACTATATTCAACGCCACGGCGGTGAAGGCGTCCGTTTCCTGCTGCACGGGGACGAGGCTCTGATCACGGCCGAGATGACGCGTGCGCGCCTGACGGCCGAGACCTGCGACATTCGCCACACCGACAAGGTCGTGGCCATGGACGAGAAGCCCGCTCAGGCGATGCGACGCGGCAAGGGCTCCAGCCTCTGGAATGCGGTCGAATCGGTCAAGGCGGGCGAGGCGGGCGCAGTGGTCTCTGCGGGCAATACCGGGGCCCTGATGGCGATCTCCAAGCTCATCCTGCGGATGTCGGCACCCGGGCTGGAGCGGCCAGCGATCGTCGCCAGCTGGCCGACGATGAAGGGGGTCACCGCCGTGCTGGACGTCGGTGCCAATATCGAGAGCGACGCCGAACAGCTGATCGAGTTCGCCATCATGGGCGAGGCCTTCCACGCAGCGGTGCATGGATCGGGTCGGCCGACCATCGGCATCCTCAATGTCGGGTCCGAGGACATGAAGGGTCATGAAGAGGTCCGCGAGGCCCATCAGATCCTCAAAGCCGGCGGGCTGGACCTGAATTATCACGGCTTTGTCGAGGGCGACGACATCGCCAAGGGTACGGTCGACGTGGTTGTCACCGACGGTTTCACCGGCAATATCGCGCTCAAGACTGCGGAGGGCACGGCGCGGTTCATCTCGGCCCTGCTCAAGGAGGCCCTGACTTCCAGCCTGCAGGCCAAGGCCGGAGCCCTGATCGCCAGGCCTGCTCTAAGGGCCATGAGCCAGAAGATCGATCCCAGTGCCATCAATGGCGGGCCTCTGCTGGGGCTGAACGGCATCGTGGTGAAGTCGCACGGCGGTGCCACGGCAAAGGGATTCGGCAACGCCATCCGTATCGCCGTCGACCTGGCCCGCAGCGACTATCTCGAAAAGGTCGGGACCAATCTGGGCCGATTGGACGACGTTCTGCATGCAGCCCCCCTCGCGCAGCCTTCCGATGAAAGCCCGTCGATGTCCGGAGAAAGCCCCCAGTGAGCGTCACCCGAAGCGCCGTGACCGGCGTCGGCTCCTTCCTGCCGGAAAAGGTCGTGACCAATGCGGATCTGGCCCTGTTCGTCGACACGACCGATGAATGGATCGTCGATCGCACCGGCATTCGCCAGCGACATCAGGCGCGTGACGATCAGCCGACCAGCGACCTGGCCACCGAGGCCGCGCGACGCGCCCTGATCGATGCCGGAAAGACGCCCGCCGACGTGGACCTCATCATCGTGGCCACGACGACCCCGGATATGACCTTTCCGGCGACCGCCGCAATCGTGCAGAAGAAGCTGGGCTGTCCGGTCGGAATCGCCTTTGATGTCCAGGCGGTGTGTTCGGGCTTTGTCTATGCGCTCAGCGTTGCCGACGGCTTCGTGGCGCGAGGTCTGGCCAAATGCGCCCTGGTCATCGGTGCCGAGGAGATGACCCGGTTGATGGACTGGACCGACCGCACCACCTGTGTGCTGTTCGGCGACGGTGCAGGGGCCTTCGTGGTCGAGCCGCGGGAGGGGCAGGGAACCAAGGCCGATCAGGGCCTGCTGGGCTTTGCCCTGCGCTGCGACGGCAACAAGACCGACCTGCTGTATGTCGATGGCGGCCCGTCCTCGACCGGAACCGTCGGTCACCTCAGGATGCTGGGCAACCAGGTCTTCAGGCACGCAGTGGTCAATATCGCCGAAGCCATTACCGCCGCCTGCGAGGCGGCGAACATCGAAATCGCCGACGTTGACTGGTTTGTGCCGCATCAGGCCAACCAGAGAATCATCAAGGGAGTCGGCGATCGGCTGGGTCTGGACGAGGACAAGGTCGTCACCACCGTGGCCATCCACGCCAACACATCAGCCGCCTCGATCCCCCTTGCCATGGATGCGGCGATCCAGGACGGGCGCATCAGAAAGGGCGATCTGGTCCTGCTGGAGGCCATGGGCGGCGGCCTGACCTGGGGGGCCTGCGCAATTCGCCTGTAAGGTGACGCTTCAGCCTTTGACTTTGCGTCCTTTTCCTTCCTTTATGAGTAGGTGGGGATCATTGGAGCAAACATCTTGGGCGAGCAGAATACCCTGACCCGCGCCGACCTCTGCGAGGCCGTCCACGATGAAGTGGGCCTGTCTCGGCAGGAGTGTTCCAATCTGGTCGAACGAACCCTGGAACTTGTAGTGGAATCCCTCCAGCGCGGCGAGACGGTGAAGCTGTCCGGATTTGGCGTCTTCCAGGTCCGCGAGAAGCGCGCGCGCATGGGACGCAATCCCAAGACCGGCGAGCCGGCAGCGATCAATCCGCGCCGGGTGATCAGTTTCCGCGCATCCCAGATCATGAAGTCCCGGGTGCACGACGCGGCCGTCGAGGACTGATCCGGTGGCCTCCCGGCCGGTCAACAAGAGCCCTCAGGCCTTTCGTTCCATCTCCGAGGCCTCGGAGGCCGTCGGCGCGCCCCAGCATGTTCTGCGGTTCTGGGAGACGAGGTTCGATTTTGTCTCGCCGGTCAAGCGAGCGGGGGGGCGGCGGTTCTATCGTCCCCAGGACGTGGTTCTGCTCAAGGCCGTACGCCGCCTGCTGCATGACGAAGGCCTGACCATCAAGGGTGTTCAGCGGCTGCACAAGGAGCAGGGGCTGGCCCGGCTGGCGGCCTATGGCGACCCGGACGCGTCATTTACGATGGATGCGTCCTGGGTGGCCGCGGACGAAGATGCGGTGGAGGTTGAGTCTGCCGTGATGTCTGGCACGCCGACGGTCGAGCTTGCCGCAATCCTGGCCGACCTCGAGGCAGCGAAAGCCAGACTCGACTCCGTCCTGGCAGGATAAGGCTTTTCGGCCTCCAGCCGTTACGAGAGCGGTTCGATGTCCAGGAGGTATTTTCAGTTTGCGGCGGCGAAGGCACCCCGCTATAGGACCGCCTCTCGGAGCGTGGCGCAGCCTGGTAGCGCACTTGACTGGGGGTCAAGGGGTCGCAGGTTCGAATCCTGTCGCTCCGACCAGGGAAATCAAGGGGTTAGGCACGAGCCTAACCCCTTCGATTATCTCGAAATCTGATTTGGTCACAGATTTGGTCACAATGCGGGGCGAGCGTTCACGCATCTAGGTGAAACCGGCTGAAGCGCCATGAAGGTAGTTGTCGAACGCCCGGTCGTGCCCTGAACGTACAAAGGCGGCCGACCGGCCGGAGTCCAACGGATGGTTCCTGCGTCCTGCCGACCAAAAGGGACAATGTCCGCCCCGCCCCGCAGTAATGGTTTGGAATGTCTGCCTGGCCTCTCACTGCCGCATCTTCCCCGTGTGCCTAGCTCGCGAGATGCACGTGCGGTAGGGTCCGTTAATCCGGGGGAACGGGCTGTTGGCACTGATCATAATCTGCGTTCTCGTCGTGGTCATTTGGCTGGCGTTGAACGCCCAGGCGCAGAAACGAAAACGCACTGCGGCAAGCCCGCCGCCGCGGGTACCGCTCTACGACGATGAGCTAGTCTTCCCAACCCGGCATATCCGGCTTGAACTGCCGCTCGTACGTTTGGACGCCAAGACCTCTCCGTCGTCGGACCCGCCGATGCCGGCACCCACGGCTCCGGACGTCGCGCCGGATCCGCGCGGTGAGTTGATGAACGCCCACGGCATCGCCCTGACCGGTGGGCGCTACGTCGTGAAGGGCTACGGCTTCTCGGAGTTGGCCCAGGCAGTCAACTACGCCCGAAGGCTGGCCGCCCACGGTGAGGCCGAGCCCAGAGGAGGGGCCTCCGTCTCCGCGGTGGCGACACCTTCACTCGCCTCTCTACCGGTTGCAACGGCTTCCGCTTCGCGCGCCTCGATCCTGGCCCCATCGCCGCATGCCACGCGCATGGCCGATCATGGGGTCACCTATCACGATGGCCGCTACGTCGCCGGGGCCTACGGGTTCTCGACCCTTGATCAGGCCGTAGCCTTCGCGAGCCGGAAGGGAGAGGGGCGGCCGGACCCGTCACCCCCAGTGGAAACCCGTACGGTCGCGCCGATGCCCGCACGGTCACAGGCCCTGGCAGCGGCTCCCGCACGGCTGTCTCCGGGCTGGATCGCGGCGGGCGATGGCCTTCAGATCGGACCCGTGCGCGTGCCGGGAGGAATGATCTACGCAGGCCATGCCGGAGCGTCCGCCGAATGGCTGAACGAACGCAGTCTGGTGGACCCGTCATTGCAGGTCAGCCTGTCGGGCACCGATCCGCTCGGATCAAGCTTGCCGTACTGGCCGTCCTACAGAGACCTGACGTCGAACGCGCGCCGGTCCTATCTCGACTGGTTGGCCGCCGGGCGGGTCGACCCCGTCGGCGTCGGCTATGTCTTCCTGTTCTTCTACGGCCTGGAACGCCGGTTGTTCATCGACAAGGCGTTCAAGGAGGCTGAGAGCATCATCGCGGAGGTCGCCCGACTCAGAGTCGCCTACGGCGATAACTATTCCTTCGATGGCTATGCGCGCCGTTTTCTCGAAGCAGCCGAGCTCGTG
>Ga0075012_10002769_pt1 | contig 17032 bp, 12 predicted proteins | sample All_14_2_FD_71474 | JGI IMG/M metagenome (GOLD analysis project Ga0075012, IMG submission 71474) | Freshwater microbial communities in response to fracking from Pennsylvania, USA - Allegheny Zone_MetaG_DW_15 | ecosystem: Environmental > Aquatic > Deep subsurface > Groundwater > Drilled... | reverse complement strand
TCATGCCCCTGCTGTTTTCGCCCTACTCCCTCAGTTCCCCCGCAGGTGGCCTCACGCTGCCCAACCGCCTCGTGGTGGCGCCCATGTGCCAGTACGCCAGCACCGACGGCCTGGCCAACGACTGGCACCTGGTCCACTGGGCCAACCTGCTCAACAGCGGTGCCGGGCTGGTGACACTGGAGGCCACGGCGGTCGAGGCCGACGGGCGCATTTCCCTCGGTTGCCTGGGCCTGTGGAGCGACGCCACCGAGGCCGCCCTGGCCGACAAACTGCACCGCGCCCGTGCGCAGGCCCCCGCCAACGTCCGCCTGGCCATCCAGCTCAGCCACGCCGGCCGCAAGGCCAGCAGCGCCAAGCCCTGGGAAGGCGGTGCACTGCTGGCCCCCTCACAAGGCGGTTGGGCCACCAGCGGCCCCTCGGCCCTGTCCCATCTGCCCGGCGAAACCCCGCCCCACGAACTGACCTCAGCCGACCTCGACCGCATGGAAGCCAGCTTCGTGGCCGCCGCCCGACGGGCCGCACGCCTGGGCATCGAAGTGGTGGAGCTGCACGCCGCCCACGGCTACCTGCTGCACCAGTTCCTTTCGCCCCTCTCCAACCGGCGCGACGACGTGTGGGGCGGCAGCTTTGAAGGCCGCACCGCCTACCCCACCCGGGTCTTCAAGGCCATGCGCCGTGCATTCGACGGCCCGCTGGGCGTGCGCGTGTCCGCCACCGACTGGGTGGACGGCGGCTGGACGGTGGCCGACACCTGCCGCTGGGCCGTGCACCTCAAAGCCCTCGGGGCCGACTTTGTGCACGTCTCGTCCGGCGGGGTCTCGCCCCAGCAGCAAATCCCCGTGGGCCCCGGCTACCAACTGCCCCTGGCCCGCCAGGTGCGCCAAGCCGCCAGCCTCACCACCCTGGCCGTGGGCCTCATCACCCAGCCCACACAGGCCGAAGCCGCCTTGCAAAACGGCGACGCCGACCTGGTGGCCCTGGCTCGCGCCTTTCTGTACCACCCCCGTTGGGGCTGGCAAGCCGCCGCCGAGTTGGGCGGCACCGTCCAGGCCATGCCCGCCTACTGGCGCTGCCTGCCCCGCGAAGCACAGGCCGCCTTCGGCAACGTGCGCATCGGCATGCGCTGAGCCTGCGGGCCATGCACACCAGCCACGTCAACGTGGGCACCGCCCAGCCGCTGTCGATTGATGGGCGGCGCATCCTCAGCGCCATCGGCAAACACCCCGTGACCGGCCCCGTGGCCGTCGGCCGAATGGGGCTGGCTGGCGACGAACAGGCCGACCCCAGCGTGCACGGGGGCCTGAGCAAAGCCGTCTACGCCTACCCCCAGGAACACCTGCCCTTCTGGCGCGCCCAGCGCCAGCACCATGGGGCCAGCCTGTTCGACGAACCGCTGCCACCCGGCTTCATGGGCGAAAACCTCAGCCTGCACGGCCTGCTGGAAACCGAGGTGTGGGTGGGCGACACCCTGCACTTTCCCCACTGCGTGCTGCGCGTGACCGAACCGCGACAACCCTGCCACAAGTTCAATGCCGTGATGAGCTTCCACCTGGCCGGCAAAGCCATGGCGCAAAGCGGCTTCTGCGGCTTTTACCTCGCGGTGGCAGAACCCGGCACGCTGTCAGCGGGCGACACCTTCGAGCTGCAACCCGGCCCGCGCGCGCTGGGCATTGCCCAGGCGTTTGCGGGCAAGCGGTACAAACATTTGCGCTGAACGCACAGGCTTTGCCGGGGGTTCACACGACCGTGGCACATCGTCCACAACCATCAGCGCCACCACTGGCACGACCACCACCGCCAGCAGTGGCACCGCACAACCCGCCGAAACCGCAGGGCCCTACCCCGCAGACGGGTCCACCGCGTCCAACCAGCGACTGAACGTGCTCACCCAATCCGGCATCGTGCGCTCCGACATAGCCGGCCGAGGTGTATGCCACCACCTAGTACGCCACCAGCCGCAGCAACCTGGCCCGAGTCAGCCTGGCCAGCGACAACGTGTTCGGCAACGACAGCGGCGCCACCCAGATCAGCACCGTCACCGGCAGCGTGGCCTGATAGCGACATCGAGCGAGACGCCCCTGTAACCAAGCCACCCCCTGTATAAAGTGCCCAAATAAAAGCCACTTTCAGGGAGGGCGCACATGGCAAAAACCGACCGGCTTGCCAAACTCAAACTGCTGTTCGACCACAGCCCACTGCTGACCAAAACGCGCCTGTTGCGCGAATTGGAAATTTCTGAACCCACGCTGAAGCGGTACCTTGCGCTGCTTCGCGGCCAACTCAATGCGCCTGTGGTGTTCGACCGTGACATGGGCGGCTGGCGGCTGGACCGCACATCCTCGCAACTGGGTACCCAGTACGAAATGCCCGGCATGTGGTTCAGCGCCCAGGAAATCCACGCCCTGCTGACCATGATCCACCTGCTGGCCAACCTGGATGAAGGTGGCCTGCTGCAACCCCACATTGCGCCACTGCACAAAAAGTTGGTCCGCATTCTCGGGACAGGCGCGCCTGAAGACACCGAAGTGGGCCGCCGCATCAAGCTGGTAACCCTGGGGGCCCGACGCATGCACCTGCCCTCGTTTCAGGCAGTGGGAACGGCACTGCTGCGCCGACAGCGCCTGCTGTTGAACTACCGCAGTAGGGGCAAGGCACAAAGCACCGAGCGAGAGGTGTCGCCCCAGCGCCTGGTGCATTACCGCGACAACTGGTATCTGGACGCTTGGTGCCACCTGCGCGGGGCGCTGCGCAACTTCAGTGTGGATGCCATCGAACAGGTGCAAGTGGTTGACCGCCCGGCACGCGAGGTGTCTGAGGCAGAGCTGGATGCCACCTTGGGCGCGGGCTACGGCATTTTTTCGGGGCAGGCCGTGCAGTGGGCCACACTGCGCTTCACCGCACACCGTGCGCGCTGGGTGTCAGCCGAAACCTGGCACCCCCAGCAGCGCGGAACCTGGGACGAGGCAGGACGCTGGCGGCTGGAACTGCCCTATGCCGATCCACGGGAATTGGAAATGGACATCCTGCGTCACATGCCGCATGTGGAAGTGCTGGCCCCACCAGACCTGCAACACAGCGTGGTGAAAAAAATGCGGGAAGGGCTGCAGGTAAATGGCGCAAATGCCGACGCAGGGTCAGGTTTTGATACGCACGGCTTGGATGATTGATGGCATGACCCCCAACAACCACCCGATTGCCCATGCACCCCACACGCCAGGGCAGCACCCGCATGATCTGAAAGAGCACCTGCAAGAAGTCAGCAAATTGGCCCGAGGCTTTGCACAAAACTTCGGACCGGACTGGGCGGGGCTGGCGGGCATTTGGCACGACCTGGGCAAATGCCGGCCTGGGTTTCAGCGGTATTTAGCGCTGTCGAATGACGCGAATGCCCACATTGAGGGCCGCGTCAGCGGGCGCGAAAAAACCCACTCAGCCGCCGGGGCGCTGTGGGCGATCCAGCAACTCAACCATCCCAAAGGCTTGCCGCTGGGGCATGTGCTGGCCTACCTGATTGCGGGCCACCACGCTGGTCTGGACGACTGGCACGGTGGTTTGCGGGAGCGCCTGGCCATTGCCGAGAGCGTGGAAGAGCTGCGCAGCGCCTTGGCCGAAGTGCCACCGGCACACCAAAGCATTCTTCACCCCACCTTGCCCGTTGCCCCACGCATTCCCGGTGGCGAGAATGGCTTTGCCTTGTGGGTGCGCATGCTGTTCTCGTGTCTGGTGGATGCCGACTTTCTGGACACCGAGGCTTACTTCGACGCAGGCAAACCCGCCCGCCGAAGCGGTTTTCCCACCCTGGCGCAAATGCACGTTGCGTTTGACCAGCACATGGCCACGAAAGCAGCATCGGCACCGGCCACCCCTGTCAACACCCTGCGTGCCGACATCCTGCGCCAGTGCCGGGCCAAGGCCCTGTGTGAGCCGGGTTTCTTCTCGCTCACCGTGCCGACGGGCGGCGGCAAAACACTTTCCAGCCTCGCCTTCGCGCTGGAGCACGCGAAGGAACACAGCCAGCGCCGCATTGTTTACGCCATTCCCTACACCAGCATCATTGAGCAGACCGCCGACGTGTTCAGGGGCGTGTTTGCCGCGCTGGGCAACGAAGTGCTGATCGAGCACCACAGCCAGGCCGATGCACCCAGCACGACTGAAACCGCCCGCAGCCGCCTGGCCTGCGAGAACTGGGACGCACCGCTGGTGGTCACCACCAACGTGCAGTTGTTCGAGTCGCTGTTTGCCGCCAAAACTTCGCGCTGCCGCAAGCTGCACAACCTGACGGGCAGCGTCATCGTGCTGGACGAAGCCCAGCAACTGCCCCCCGCGTTTTTGAACCCCATCCTGGGCACGCTCAAACTGCTGGTCAAACACTATGGCGTGACCGTGGTGCTGTGTACCGCCACCCAGCCTGCCTTGACCCAGACCGAGTGCTTCGACCCGGCCCGCAACATCAACGGCCTGGACAACGTGCGCGAAATCACCGACGACCCCGACCATCTGTACCGCCAATTGGACCGCGTGCAGGTCGAGTTGCCGCCAGACTGGCACACCCCCACCCTGTGGGCAGACGTGGCCGAGCGCATCAAGCAGGAGGACTGCGTGCTGACCATCGTCAACACCCGCAAAGCGGCCCGCGAGCTGCACCGCTTGCTGCCCGAAGGCACGCTGCACTTGTCGGCCCTGATGTGCGGCGCACACCGCAAAGCCGTGATTGACCAGATCAAAGCCCGACTGCGGGCCAAGCGCGAAGGCACCGATAGCCAACCGCTGCGCGTGGTCAGCACCCAACTGGTGGAGGCTGGGGTGGATTTGGACTTTCCCGTGGTCTATCGCGCCCTGGCCGGGCTGGACTCCATTGCCCAAGCCGCCGGGCGCTGCAACCGCGAAGGGCTGCTGCGCGATGCACAAGGGCAACTTTGCAAGGGCCGTGTGGTGGTGTTTGTGCCACCAGAAAAGCCCCCGGCGGGTCAGATGCGCAAAGCCGCCGATGCTTGCGTCAGCGTGCTGCATGGCCAAGCGGACAACCCGCTGGCTCGGGGTTTGTTTGAACGCTACTTTCAGCAGTTCTACCACTCGGTCGATCTGGACGAAAAAGGCATTGCGGCCATGCTCAAGGTGGATGACCGCAAAACCCTGGCCGTGCAGTTTCGCTCTGCCGCCGAAGCCTTCAAGCTGATTGATGACAAAAGCCAAGCCACCGTGGTTGTGCGCTACGCCCCGCACAGCGAAGCACTGAACAAATGGCTGGCCTTGCTGGAACGCGATGGCCCCGAACGCTGGCTGATGCGCAAGCTGCAACGCTACACCGTGACCATTCCACAACGGCTTGCCGACAAGATGCTCAACCAAGGTGACCTGACATTGCCCATGCCTGGGCTGTATGTACAGGTGGATGCTGACAACCTCTATGACCCCCAGCTTGGTCTCAAGTTGGACGACGATGTGTACAACCCCAGCGGCTTTGCGCCTTGAAGGAGTCCCATGACCACGTTTTGCCTTGAAGTCACAGGCCCGTTTGCCTGCTTTACCCGCCCCGAGATGAAAGTGGAGCGCGTCTCGTATGACGTGATCACGCCTTCTGCCGCCCGAGCGGTGTTCGAGGCTATTTTGTGGAAACCCGAAATCCGATGGCGTGTGCAGCGCATTGAGGTGCTCAGGCCTATCCGGTGGGTGAACCTGAGGCGCAATGAAGTGAGTGCCGTGGTGTCTACCCGCAACGTGCAGCAAGCCATGCACACCGGCAGCGGCACATTGGCTCTGTATATCGAAGACGAGCGCCAGCAGCGGGCGGGTTACTTTTTGCGCGATGTGGCCTACCGCATCCATGCCAACCTGTCGCTGGTGCCGGGCAAGGCCAATGACCCGTTGGCCAAGTACACCGCCATGTTTGCCCGCCGTGCCGGCAAGGGCCAGTGCGTGAACCAGCCGTACTTGGGTTGCCGGGAGTTTTCGGCAGAGTTCAAGCTGGTGTCTGCCGATGCACAGCCAGAAACGCTTGCACCGCCCATTCCCGACACCCGCGAGTTGGGCTGGATGCTGCACGACATGGACTACACCCACCCCACCGACCCGCAGCCGCGCTTTTTCAGGGCGCAGATGAATGCGGGTGTGGTTGACGTTCCACCTTTCGAGGAGGCCATCGGATGATTCTCCAAGCCCTGAACAGCTACTACCGCCGCAAGTGCGACGACACCGATCCAGCGCAACGCCTGCCCGCCTTTGGTCTGGAGCAGAAAGAAATTCCCTTCGTTCTGGAAATCACCGCCACGGGTGAGCTGGTGCAGTTGCGCGACACCCGCACACCCCAAGGCAAAAAGAAGGTAGCCCAGAGTTTCCGGGTGCCGCAGGGGGTCAAGAAAACCTCCGGTGTGGCCGCTAATTTGCTGTGGGACACCCTGGAATATGTGCTGGGGGTGGACACCAAAGGCAAGCCCGAGCGCGTAGCCGAGCAACACGCCGCTTTTGTGCAGCGCATTGCCTTGCTGCCTGCCGCCGCGCAGGCCGATGCAGGCATTCAAGCTGTGCGACGATTTCTGGAGCGTGAAGACAAGGCGCAGCAACTGGTGCAGCTCCAGTCTCTACCTACCTGGGCCGAGCTTCTGGAAACCAACCCGGTGCTGAGTTTTCGGTTGCATGGCGATTTGGCTTTGGTCTGCCAACGCCCGGCAGTGGTTCAGGCCGCACTCAACGTGCCCGCCGATGCCGACGAACGGCAGGCCATGTGCCTGGTCACCGGGGAATTCGCCCCTGTGGAGCGCCTGCACACCGCCATCAAGGGCGTTTGGGGGGCGCAAACCTCCGGGGCCAACATCGTGTCGTTCAACGCACGGGCCTTTGAGTCCTACGGCAAAACCGAGCGCCAGGGCGAGAACGCACCTGTCAGCAAAGCCTCGGCGTTTGCCTACACCACAGCACTCAACCACCTGCTGCGCAAAGAATCGCCCCAGCGCATTCAGGTGGGCGATGCCTCCACGGTGTTTTGGGCAGACCAAGATTCGGAATTCGAGTCTCTGGGGGCGGATGTGTTTGGCGAGCCATCCAAAGACGACCCGGACCGTGGCACCCGTGCTGTGCATGCGCTGCTGTCGGCGGTGCAGGCGGGCAAGTTTGCCGAGCCGGACGACAACCGCTTTCACACCCTGGGCCTGGCCCCCAATGCAGCGCGCATCAGCATCCGCTTCTACCACTGCCTGCCATTGCCGGAGATGGCGCAACGCATCAGCCAGCACTTCAACGATCTGGAGATGGTGCGTGGCCCGTATGACCCGCCCTACCCATCGCTGTTTCGGTTGTTGACGGCGGTTTCACTGCAGAACAAGGCCGACAACATCCCGCCCAACCTGGGCGGTGCGGTAGTGGATGCCATCTTCGCCGGGCCAGACGTGCCATACCCCGCCCTGTGGCTGAACGCGGCCATAGGTCGCAGTCGAGCAGAGCAAAACGTGACCTACCTGCGTGCTGCGGTCATCAAAGCTTGCCTGAATCGCCACATTCGCCGCCAGCTTCAGAGTGCGGCCATTTCGGCCCAGTCAGCCCCTACATCCACCCCATTGCCCACCCCGCCAGAAAAGGAGTTTTTGCCCATGCTTGACCTCGACAACACGAATCCCGCTTACCGGCTGGGGCGGCTATTTGCCACGCTGGAGCGCATCCAGGAAGCCGCCGCTGGCGGGCCGGGCCAACTCAACGCCACCATCCGCGACCGCTACTACGGCTCGGCCTCCAGCACCCCGGTGGCGGTGTTCACCACCTTGCTGCGCCTCAAAAGTGCCCACTTGAAGAAACTGACCACCGGCCAGTCGGTCAATTTTGAAAAGTTGCTGACCGAAATCCTCGGCCCTGTCACCGACTTCCCACCCCATTTGTCCCTGCCTGATCAAGGCCGTTTTGCCTTGGGCTACTACCACCAGCGGCAAGCCTTTTTCAGCAAACCCACCGACTCCAACACACCCGCCAAGGAAGGAACCCCATCATGAGCCTCAACAACCGCTACGACTTCGCCCTGATTTTTGATGTGAAGGACGGCAACCCCAACGGCGACCCTGACGCTGGCAACATGCCGCGCCTGGATGCCGAAACCGGCCACGGACTGGTGACCGATGTGGCCTTGAAACGCAAGGTGCGCAACTTTGTGGCACTGGTCAAAGACCAGGACATGCGCGAGCCAGAAGCCGGGCAAAAACGCTTTGAAATCTACGTGCGCGAAAAAGCCATCCTCAACCATCAGAACCAGCGTGCCTATGCCGCACTGAAGCTCGATGCCGTGGAAGCCCCTGCCGAAGCAACGGCAGAGGCCGAGGCAGCCGTCGAGGAAGCCGACACCAAAAAGAAACCCGCCAAAAAAGAAAAGCGCAAAGGCAGTGCCGAAGATGTGTCCAAGGCCCGCGATTGGATGTGCCAGAACTTCTTTGACGTGCGTACCTTTGGCGCGGTGATGTCCACCGGCACCAACGCAGGCCAGGTACGTGGCCCGGTGCAACTGACGTTTGCCCGCTCGGTTGAACCCGTGGTGGCGCTGGAGCACTCCATCACCCGCATGGCCGTGGCCACCGAGGGTGAAGCTGAAAAGCAGCAAGGCGACAACCGCACCATGGGCCGCAAACACACCGTGCCCTACGGCGTGTACGTGGCCCACGGTTTTGTGTCGTCATTCCTGGCCAAGCAAACCGGCTTTGGTGAAGACGATCTGGAACTGCTGTGGCAGGCACTGGCGCAGATGTTCGAGCACGACCGCTCTGCCGCCCGTGGCGAAATGTCCACCCGTGGGCTGTACGTGTTCAAACACGACTCCGAGCTGGGCGATGCCCCCGCGCATGCGCTGTTCGAGCGCATCCAAATCAAAAAGACGGTGGATGTGCCGCGCAGCTTCACGGACTACAGCGTCAACGTAGACGAAACCGACTTGCCCTCCGGAATTACCCTGCTGCGTAAATTGGGCTGAATGTCGTTTCGGGCTTCCTGGCCCAGCACCACATTCATGTGGCTGCCCGCCGTTGGTCCAGATACTGGCGGATGTCGGCCAAGGTTTCGTGGGCTGGGGCAACGGAGCTTTGCCCGGCTTCCATACACGCCACGCGGCGGGCGATTTCATCGGCCCAACCACGCCCCTGGTCTGGTGCCAGGCTGATCGTCAGCAACTCCACCTGCTTGAGCCGCTCGGCGGGTGCGAGTTTGAGGGCCTCGCCCTCCAAGTATTTAAAAGTGGTGCTCATGTTGCGGATGCTCCCAACGCAACACACCAGTTTGGCCGCCCGCTGGGGTTCCCGCACGCCACGCACCGACGCATGCACATGAACACCGATCCCCCCGACCCCATTCCCCTGTCTGCCCTGCAGCACTGGGCCTACTGTCCGCGCCAGTGCGGCCTCATTCACCTGGAGCAGGCGTTTGACGACAACATCCACACCCTGCGCGGCAACGCCGTGCATGCGCGGGCCGACCAGCCGGGCGTGGAAACCGCCAAAGGTGTGCGTGTGGAACGTGCCTTGCCCCTGTGGCACGACGCGCTGGGCCTCATTGGCAAGTCCGACGTGGTGGAGTTTTTGCCCGACGGCACCCCCTACCCCGTGGAATACAAACACGGCAGCCGCCACAAAGCCAAAGACATTGCCGCGTGCGACGACCTGCAACTGGCCGCGCAAGCCCTGTGCCTTGAGGCCATGACCGGCCACACCATTGCCGAAGCAGCGCTGTACTACGCCAGCTCCAAGCGGCGGCGCATGGTGGCAATCAGCGCCGAGCTGCGCCAGGCGGTCCAGCACACAGCCCAGGCCGTGCGCCACATGCTGACCAGCCAAACCCTGCCCCCGCCACTGGCGGGCGAGCAGGCCGCACAACGCTGCAAAGGCTGCTCGCTGAAAGACCGTTGCATGCCAGAAACGGCTCTAACGCTTTCTCTTATTCAACTTCGAGCTCATCTTTTTGATGTTGACGACTGAGCACCATGCAACTGCTGAACACCCTCTACGTCAACACGCCCGAAAGCTACCTGCGGCTGGACAACGACACCCTTCGCATCATGCTGGGCGAAGAAACCCGGCTCCGCGTGCCCCTGCACCACTTGCAGGCCGTGGTGTGTTTTGGCCGCATAGGGTTATCGGTGCCGCTGATGCACCGCCTGGCTGACGAGGCCATCGCTCTGGTGCTGCTGGACGAGCATGGCCGCTTCAAGGCCCGGCTGGAAGGTGCCGTTTCGGGCAACGTGCTGCTGCGTCGGGCACAGCACACCCAGTCCATGAACACGTCTTTTGGCCTTGACCTGTCCCGTGCGTTCATTGCCGGCAAAGTCAAAAACACGCGGCAGGTGCTGTTGCGCGGTGCCCGCGATGCCAAGGCCGAAGCCGACGCCGCCACCCTCACACGCGGTGCGCAAAACCTGGCGGCCACCCTGCGCGCCTTGCCCGCTGCACCCGACATGGACGTGCTGCGCGGGCTGGAAGGCGAAGCCGCCCGCCAGTACTTTGAGTGCATGCCCACGCTGGTGCGGCCAGACATGCGCCCCCATTTCAGCATGGACGGGCGCACCCGCCGCCCACCACGCGACCGCTTCAACGCGCTGCTATCGTTCCTGTATGCCATGTGGATGAACGACTGCCGCAGCGCACTGGAAGCCGCAGGGCTGGACCCTCAAGTGGGATTTTTGCATGTGCTGCGTCCAGGACGGGCTGCCTTGGCGCTGGACTTGATGGAAGAATTCCGCCCCTTTGCCGACCGGCTGGCACTGACCCTGGTCAACCGCGCACAAGTGACCGAAAAAGACTTTGCCGTGCGCGAAGGCGGCGGTGTAACGCTGCTGCCTGATGGGCGCAAAACCGTGGTGGTGGCGTTTCAAGAACGCAAGCAAGAGCCCATTCAACACCCTCTGCTAGCCCAACCCATTGCACTGGGGTTGGTACCGCTGGTGCAGGCACGTCTGCTGGCACGCGCCATCCGTGGCGAGTTGGACGCGCAGGGCCAAGCCGGTGGCTACCTGCCATTTATGCCCCGGTAGTGGGTGCACAGAGAATCGAGGAAACCATGCTGATCATCGTTTGCTATGACGTCAATACTGAGAGCAAAGAAGGCAGGCGCAGATTGCGTAGGGTGGCAAAAGTTTGTGAAAGTACTGGCCAACGCGTGCAAAAGTCGGTGTTTGAATGCCAAGTGACACTGGCCGAATATGAAGGGCTTGAACGCCGCCTGCTGGCTGAAATCAACCTGAACCAAGACTGCCTCCGCCTTTATCGCATGCCGGACACCCGCGGGGCCGAAGTGAAAGAGTACGGGTACTTCAGAGCCACTGACTTTGAGGGGCCCCTTGTGCTGTGAAGCCACACACCCAGTACGATAAAGCCGCGAACCCCAAGTGACCGCCCAAGGCACCAAAGGGTTCGCGCTTCCTGCAACCTATTGATCTGAAAGCATTTTTTGACTTTCATCTCTTTTGGCCTCTACCCAGCGCCAGCGCCAACCCAGCGGTTCGCGAAAACTGCAGATTTTTTGCAAAAAAGAGAACACCTTACGGGTGAAGGAATTCACTCGCCAGAAATGGCGGGTGTGGATTGAAACATGGCCGAAGTGGCGTGGCCCGAACCAGTCGGCCCAATTCACTCGCCAGAAATGGCGGGTGTGGATTGAAACGGTCTTTTCCTTGGATGCTCGTGGTCGCTCTCGCAATTCACTCGCCAGAAATGGCGGGTGTGGATTGAAACCAAATCGTCAGTAACAACCGCCTGCATGAGGGACAATTCACTCGCCAGAAATGGCGGGTGTGGATTGAAACAACGACCGCCAGCCGGTTGCCCGAAATCACCACGAATTCACTCGCCAGAAATGGCGGGTGTGGATTGAAACCACTCGATGCTCACCACGCGCCCGGTTGTGACGGAATTCACTCGCCAGAAATGGCGGGTGTGGATTGAAACACAAATGCCGGACTGTCACTTGATGGCCCCAGCGCAATTCACTCGCCAGAAATGGCGGGTGTGGATTGAAACTGGTCAGCCTATCCGAAGAAGGTAGGAAAAGACGCAATTCACTCGCCAGAAATGGCGGGTGTGGATTGAAACTAAGCCGTCCCGACAACTGGGAAACAAACAGCGAAAATTCACTCGCCAGAAATGGCGGGTGTGGATTGAAACATCTACGCCAGACTGGATGAAAGGTGCGATATGAAAATTCACTCGCCAGAAATGGCGGGTGTGGATTGAAACATCAGGGACGAATACAGAGCAAAAGCACGAGCATTGAATTCACTCGCCAGAAATGGCGGGTGTGGATTGAAACCCTTGCAGGAGCCGCCTTCTAAAATCCCGCAAAACAATTCACTCGCCAGAAATGGCGGGTGTGGATTGAAACGCCTTTTGGCCGAACCGGCATGAGGATGGCCACCAATTCACTCGCCAGAAATGGCGGGTGTGGATTGAAACTTCGCTGAGGTGGCCCCAAGCCTCACGCACGATGAATTCACTCGCCAGAAATGGCGGGTGTGGATTGAAACCACTTGTCCGCACAGGTATCTGCATGCTATTGCGAATTCACTCGCCAGAAATGGCGGGTGTGGATTGAAACTTGAAACATCACCCCACATGTTGTGCTTGACTTCAATTCACTCGCCAGAAATGGCGGGTGTGGATTGAAACTGCTGTTTTTGGTGGAGTGCTTTGCAGCAGGCTCAAATTCACTCGCCAGAAATGGCGGGTGTGGATTGAAACAAGAGCTGTGCGTCAAAGACCGGCAAGCCTTCGAAATTCACTCGCCAGAAATGGCGGGTGTGGATTGAAACATCAAGCCGTTTGGACGCTGCAAGCCGCCTACACAATTCACTCGCCAGAAATGGCGGGTGTGGATTGAAACATGAAGCCTGGGGAGGTGGTGTGATGACTACCTTAATTCACTCGCCAGAAATGGCGGGTGTGGATTGAAACCACAAGATGCAACAGCGATTGACGCGTGGCCTAAGAATTCACTCGCCAGAAATGGCGGGTGTGGATTGAAACCTATACCCGCAAAGTCCAAGATGGTCTAAGGGGAATTCACTCGCCAGAAATGGCGGGTGTGGATTGAAACCACCCGGGCAATGTGTCGCCCCGCTTGGTGGAGCAATTCACTCGCCAGAAATGGCGGGTGTGGATTGAAACCACCCGGGCAATGTGTCGCCCCGCTTGGTGGAGCAATTCACTCGCCAGAAATGGCGGGTGTGGATTGAAACCTCAAGCCTGACCACATGCCGCTATTGTCTGCCTCAATTCACTCGCCAGAAATGGCGGGTGTGGATTGAAACACCGGATCGCAATCAAGCTGTCAGAGGTGGCCTAATTCACTCGCCAGAAATGGCGGGTGTGGATTGAAACACGGGCACGGCTTCGGCTGCGGTGATGGCCCCATAATTCACTCGCCAGAAATGGCGGGTGTGGATTGAAACATGCCGGGGCTGACGCTGCGGCAGATCGACCGCAAATTCACTCGCCAGAAATGGCGGGTGTGGATTGAAACAGCGCGTCAGGTTGTGCTGGGGGTGCGGTGTAGAGAATTCACTCGCCAGAAATGGCGGGTGTGGATTGAAACAGGCATGTTTCACCCCCCAGCACTCGACCCACTGGGAATTCACTCGCCAGAAATGGCGGGTGTGGATTGAAACATGTTTGCTCCAGTGCGCGGTTGAGCCACCCCAGCAATTCACTCGCCAGAAATGGCGGGTGTGGATTGAAACGGCACCAAAGCCCAGGCGGTGGCGTGGGCGCGGCAATTCACTCGCCAGAAATGGCGGGTGTGGATTGAAACTCGACCGAGCTGCAGCCGGCGCAGATTCAACTGGAATTCACTCGCCAGAAATGGCGGGTGTGGATTGAAACGCCAGAGCCTGGTGGCCGAGTCGGCGTCTGCGGTAATTCACTCGCCAGAAATGGCGGGTGTGGATTGAAACTCTGTGGCCATTGACAAAAAGCAAGTGGACCGGGCAATTCACTCGCCAGAAATGGCGGGTGTGGATTGAAACGACCTCAACGGTCACGATCGAATAAGTGGCAAAGCAATTCACTCGCCAGAAATGGCGGGTGTGGATTGAAACATGAGCCTGGTCGCGTCTGCTGCAGCGGCTCGGTAAATTCACTCGCCAGAAATGGCGGGTGTGGATTGAAACTTTTGGCGGGACGCATCAGACACAACAACTGCAGAATTCACTCGCCAGAAATGGCGGGTGTGGATTGAAACGTCAAGTCATCAACATGCCCCGCTTTGCTGGTTGAATTCACTCGCCAGAAATGGCGAGTGTGGATTGAAACCCCCTGGAGGTGCTGTCATGACCCGGCCAGCGCAACTGCTCACCATGGATAACCTGTGGCACCACGCCACACTCAACCGCGTGGCCCAGGTTATGCGCCCCAACCTTGAAAGCCTGACCGCAGCCAGCGCGCCTGCAGCGCACATTCGCCTGGGCGATGCTCTGGCCGCATTGAGCCGGGACATCGGGCTGACGAATGCAGACTTCGAGGTGCTTGAACGCCTGACAGCCGCTCACAAAGACACTTGGCTGAACTTCAAAGTCGAGTAAAACCGCCCGCGCCGAATCGCTACCCCGAATGAACCACGGCTGTAAACTTATACAGTGATCACGCCACCCCTCACACCCGCCTCGCCCCCCACGCCCAAGAAGCAGCACCTCACCCGGTTGCTGGGCATCTGGCGTTCGGACGGCTGGCCCAGCAAGGATGCGCTGGAGATTGAGTTGCTGGTGGCGGGCTGGGTCTGCATGGTCAACGAAGCCGGGCACGACAGGCTGCGCCTGACCGAGTCGGGGCTGGCCCAGCTGGCCGCCTCGCGCCAGCGCAACCAGCGCGCGCTCAGCACCCACGACCGCTTGGCCCACCGCGTTGCCGGGCAGCTGCACGGTGCCGGGCGGGTGGTCTGGACAGAGCTGTCGCTGCGGGCCAGGGCGGGGGCCGCCCCCATCCCCGGACAGCCGCCGCAGGCGCTGGACCTGTTCGGGCCTGGCGACGCTGACGGGGGCACGCCCGCGCCGTCTGTGGCAGACCCCGCACCGCCGACCACCACCTTCGAGCCGGTGGTGGGCGGATGGCGCATGGCGCGGCCCGATGTGTTCTCGGTGCGCAACACCTCGGTCGAGGCCTATCTGCACCCGGTGGTCCATGAAATCAAGGTCAGCCGGGCCGATCTGTTTTCTGACCTGCGCCATGCCGCCAAACGTGCGGCCTACCAGTGGCTGTGCTGCGAATGCCACTATGTGTTTCCGGCGGGCATGGCCCAGCCCGAAGAATTGCCGCCGGAGCTGGGGGTGTGGGTCGTTCACGGCGACATCGAGACGGGCCGGATGGAGCAGCTCAGGCCGGCACGCCACACGCCTTGCACGCTGCCGTTTGCGGTCTGGCTGGCACTGGCCAAAGCCACCCCCTGGAAGCCCGAGCGCGAGGCCCTCCAGTTGCACCTGGGGCAGCCGGATGGGCTGCTGCCCGGCAAGGCGGATGCCGGGACTCCGACACAGGACAACGCCGATACCCGCTGAGGGCACCGGGGTCGGCCACCATCAGGGATTGCAGCGGTCGCAGCGGGCGGGGTCGGCGCGGGTGCCGGGGAAAGCCTGCGTCTTGCGCCAGCCACTCGGCAATGCGCCAGTTGCTGGCGTGGCCGGTCTGGTGGCTGGCGAAGCCCATGGCCGTTACGCCCTCACCCCCCGACCCGCCACCACCGTTCCCACCGCATGCCCCATGGCAAAGGCTTCCTCGAACACCGAGTAGCCCGCCCAGTCGCTGTGGGCAAAACCCAGCAAACTCTGTTTTTGCAGCAAACTGTTCAACACAGCAAAGCGCAAGGTGCCTATTTTTCTTACAAAGCCTGGTGTGGGTATGGCCATGGCGTGGCCGTAGCGGGCCACGCTGGCCTGGGTGATGCGGCCCGCCAGTTCGGGGTGGGCGGGGCGGAGTTCGTCCACCGCGGTTTGCAGCCAGTGCTGCCAGGGCCGGGCCAGCAACTGGGCACGGCCATCGGCCACATCGCCCAGCGCACGGTAGTGGGTCAGCACCGTGGGGCTGTCGGGGGGCATGTGCAGGGCCTGGTGGGTGGCGTCCACATAGCCCAGCCCGGCGCTGCCGTGCACCACGTTGTCCCAGGCAGGGGCGGCGCCGCCCCGGTCGGTCAAGGGGCGGCTGAGGTGCATGTTGGTCACCACCCAGGGGGCGTGGCGCATGTGCCGGGCAGCGGCTTGCAAGGCGGGCGGGGGGGTGGTCAGCACGCGTGCGGCCACCCCGATGGGCAGGGCCACGATGCAGCGCCTGGCCAGCCAGCGTTCGGTCTGGCCGCTGGCCGGGTGCAGCGCGTCCACCGTGACGCCGTGCTTGGCCGCCTCCACCCGCCACACCACGCGCCCGGTGTGCAGGCGATCGCCCAGGGGCTGGGCCATGCGGCGGGTCAGCCAGGCGTTGCCTTCGGGCCAGGTGAAAACGGCGTCGGGCTCGTCGCTGTGCGCGGGGGCATCGGCGTCCGGCCCTGGTGCCCGAAAACCGTGGCGCGCGGCAAAGTAGTGCACCCCCGCCCAGCCCGACACGGTGGCGGTGCCCGCGCCATAGTCGTCACGGCAGCAGTAGTCCAGAAACCAGCGCAGGTGGGGGTCGGTCAGGCCTTGGCTTTGCAACCAATCATCAAAAACCACAGCATCCAGCGCTTGCTGGTCAAGCGAAAGACTCCCATTTTTTTCATGAAAAATATGCGGAATTTGATAGCGAGAGCTGCGCTGCGCCTCGGCCACCAGGGTTGCAAAGCGGCGGTACTGCGCCAAGGCATCGGCCCCCACGCCGTCGGTGGGCAACAGCCCGGCTTGCCAATGGCCGTTCAGGTGCAGCCGCTCTTGCGGGCTGTGGCACAGGTGACGCTCATCGGGCCGCCAGCGCCCGTGCGACTGGTGCAGCAGGCCCAGCTCGGCCAGCAAGGCTTGCAGGTCGGGGTTGTGGGGGCCGGGCACGGGCAGGTAGTGCGCCCCCTGGGGGCAGGCCAGCCCGCCCAGCACGGTGGCGCGGGCGTTGCCACCGGCCTCGTCCTCCAG